>MKWU01005984.1_pt1 | contig 12713 bp, 7 predicted proteins | sample 809101 | NCBI WGS metagenome assembly MKWU01 (sample SAMN05860141, study PRJNA318959) | sponge metagenome | host: Aplysina aerophoba | place: Slovenia: Piran, Adriatic Sea, Gulf of Piran | collected 2013-05-07 | reverse complement strand
CCCGCGGCCCGCCGCAGGCGCCGCCACCCAGCGGTGCAGCACTATGAGCCAGCCGCTCGCTTCGAACAAAGGCAGCGCGGGCCCCATCCCCGCGCACCGGCCAACTCGTCCTCGCCGGTGGACGCCATGCGCCTCCGGCTCTCAGCCCGCCAGGGCGCCCAATGTGAGAGGATTGAACCGGCCGCGCGATATCGACCGGGATGCCGTAAGCCCGCCACCCTCAGCAGCTGATCGTTCCAGCCTGAGCCCGACATCGGCGCACTTTACACATACCGCCATGCCCTTACTCGTGGCCCGCGCCTTCGTTCAAACCAGATTGACCAGGCTCTGGCGAGCCCGCTCAATCCTTAAGACTTCTCAATCGTTAGAATCAACCGTCCCGCCCCGGTAGAACGGAACGCTTATTGCGCCAGGCTAAGCCCTGGAGAGGAGGACGTCATGAGCTGAAACCTCTCGTCGCGGTCCAGCGGGTTCGACTCCCGCCCGGCAAAGGCGCAGCCCGCCAGCCGGAAGCGAGTCTTGCATGGCGTGCGGCAACGCCCGTCGTGAAGCGTAGACAGCAGGTGACAAAGCGGCGTGCAGCCTCGAAATCCGAAAGCGATGACGCCTTCATTGTTAAGCGTGTGGGGGCCACACCGGAAGCGCCGTTATTGGCGAGGCGCAACGGGTCGTCCGGGGTCGTGGATCGTCGCAAAGTCACGGGATGGATCGCCAGGGAACCTGGGAGGCCCGGCACTGTCCATGCGCAGGATGGCCGGTGGGGGTACCACCGGCCATAAGTCCAAACCCCGGCCCGACGACGCCCTGCCTGCGGGGGCGTCGGGAGCGCGTGAGCGACGGCACAAACCGAGCAGGCGTGCATGGTACCGAAAGGCGAAATCAATAAGTCCGAGGGATGCAGTGTCGGGAGTCGTAGTGCCTTCATATTACTGTTGACGACGGGGAACCGTGGCCATCGGGACCCGCCCGAGGGAAGGGGGCACCGCGTGATCGGACCCGCTGACGGGACACGCTGGCGAGACTCTGAGCTCTGCCATTCGCGTCAACGAAACGGCAGCGGATAGCCATTCAGGTGCCGGGGCGGCTGTGGTTCTGGGCACCTTCGGATCAGGGGCGACATTGTCCTTGAGCGAACCCGACACGTGAGGAACCGGATGCGGTAGTGCCGCACGTCCGGCTCTGTGGGGGGCGGGGCGCAGTAATGCCCCCGCCTACCCGGCCCCACGAAGGTAACCATTCCGGGAGGCCGTGGAGTCGATCCGGTCGCTGTGACGTTCGGCACGTGAGAATGGCGCATGAGGCCGTTTACCAATTCCCATCTTCCGGATCTCCACGGCCTCCCGGAATGGTTACCCACGAAGTTCGACGTGTGTGTTGACTCGGTGTTTGCAGTGTAGTGTACAATGCTACATGTGGAGAGAGCGAGATCTATAATGAGCTGTTTTTACTTCCTAAAATCATGACTTGAACCAAGCCGAAAAATAACACCGAAGGGCGCGTAGCCAAGCGAGCGGAGCGAGCGCCCGGCGACTGAGGGAAATGAGATAACCAGCGCCCGGGACTGAGGGAAATGAACAAGGAGAGGCCGAATGCCTCGTTCCCTCCCCCACATCGTCATACGCGGAACGAGTCCGGGAAAGTGCGGCCATGACGTCCTGGTAGTAGTGCAGGCGGTAGGCGACGACCGCTCGCGCCGAACGTAGGGTCGCGCACGCGGAACTGGGTCTGGACCCCCTGGCCCATCCCCCACGTCGTCATGCCCGGACTTGATCCGGGCATCCATGTTCCCGGCAGGCTTACGGCAGGGTTTCGTTGAGGTCGTCCCAACCGGGGTTCTGCGCGACGATGGGGTTGATCTTCCAGGCGCGCGGCCAGTGTTTCACGGTCCGCTCCCGCTGGATTGCTGCGGCAATGCCGTCGTGGCGCTCCGCGTAGACGAGCCGGGTCAGACGGTACCGCTTGGTGAACCCTTCAACCAGGCCCTCGCGGTGTTCCCACGCCCTGCGCACGATGTGGCCCGTCACCCTGAGATAGAGCGTGACATTGGGTCGGTTGGTCATGATACAGACCCAGCCCCCGCCCCCGCCCTCTCTCATGTCGCCATGCCGCAACCCGTGGATGCCCGGAACAAGTCCGGGCATGACGAGCTGGGGAACGGGCGAGGTGGACTCTTGTGCCGACGCGCCCGCTTGCCGCCCACGCAGCCCGTCCCTATATCTCGGCCGACACTGAACCGAAGCCCACGATGGAACGGATCGGCGCATCAGAGTCCAGAAGGCACCTGCCCCGCCTGCTCGACCGCGCCGCGCAGGGCGCGAGCCTGACCATCACGCGCTACGGCAAACCCGTCGCACGCCTCGCTCTTATAGCCCACGACGGCGAGAGTCAGCGAGAAAGAAGGCGGAGCTAGCTGTATGAAGAAAACATACCTAGTACTGTTTATTGCAATGTTCTACATGGTGTTTCCCTCTTCCCCTTCAGGCGCCACGATTAAGCCTGATCCCACATGGACAGATGTAGAATCTTGGGCATGGAAACAAATCCAGCTGGGAAATGAAGTCCGCTTACCTGGTCCGTGCCCAACCCCGAAGAATAGCGACCCAGACAGAGATTCCAGCTTTAGTCATTCTGACTTTTCACTTCGAGGCACTTTTCTCCAACAAATCTTGACTACGCTCCCCTATCGAGATATTGCAACCACGCGACCGATTCTCATTCACGGAGCCAATATCGTAGGCAATATGTTGGCTGATGGCGGGACCAGTCACAGTCGCGTCATTATAAGCTGCTCAACATTTGACGGAACTGTTCTATTTAACGACTGGGAATTTCTTCATCGAGTTCACTTTCACAAAATCGAGGCAAGAGAGTCCATTGGTCTTCGAGCCGTTCATGCGAGTTCGCGCTTCACTATTTCCAACAGCGATGTACAGCGCGTGGAAATTTCCGGAAGCACCATCGACGGAAACCTTTCCTTTAGAGACACTTCTGTACATGACAAGTTGACCATCATCAACACCAAAGTAGAAAACTCTCTATTGACCGGTTGTCGTGACGTACGATCCGACAAAGAGCGTTGCGCGACCTATGGTGCGACGCATTTCACAAATCTTTCGGTGGGGCGCTCGGTTCACCTAGTCGGAAGTTTCTTCAAGTCCAAGACAATATTTGAAAGCATCAGGCTAGCTGGAAATTTCATCGCCGATGATGTCCATTATGCGGGTATGCTTATCTTCATAGGAGGCACGATTGAGGGCAGAGTTTACATGACTCGAAGCAGTTCTAATAGTGTTCTTTCCTTCATTGGTTCTGTAGTTCGCGGCGGTGTAGACTTGAGTGAGAGTCATCACGCTTCGGTGAAGATTTTGGACACGGACATTTACCGCGACCTTGATTTGACAAAATCGGATATTTCTTTCTTCTTTGACATTACCGGATCACGTGTCCATGGTGCGCTAAGGTTAGCACCGTTATCTCAGCCGGAGCAAGAAAGAGCCGATTCTGCGAACAAGGGATTTAGAAGACACTTCACGGCCCGGAACGCTTATGTAACAATTCTCGAGGACACAACAGATGCCTGGAACAGGTGGTCAGTTCTTGACTTGAACGGATTTGAGTACGAAAAACTTAGTTCTCCTAGCACGTCGGTCCGGCTGAGGGCCGATAATCCATACTTGCGAGATGCACAGTGGTTCAAGCGCTGGCTAGAGGGTTTGGAGACTTACAGCCCACAGCCCTATAGTCAATTAAGTGAACTACTTCGTCGAGAAGGGCAGATCAAGACTGCAAACGCAATTTTATTCGAAGGAAAAGAGCGGGAGAGAACAGCTCTTTCGTGGGGGGACGGTAGACGGTGGTGGCTCGAGTTACTTAGTTATTCCATAGGCTACGGTGTGGGCTTAGGAGCGTTCCGAGCACTCGGATGGATGGCACTGTTTGCAGCTATAAGTTGGTTGGTTACAACACGACGTGCAATCAAGAAGGACGGTCTGAGTGCTAGTCTAGTGGATAGACTTTGGTACTCTATAACATTCACCGTTCCTGGATTCACACTTGTAACAAGAGACGAGTTAACTGTATCTCGTCTGGCTCAGAGTATTCTCTACGTTCAACGGCTTATTTGTTTCACGCTAGCGTTGCTCGCCGGGGCGGCAGCAGTTGGCATTGTCCACCCGTGAGGGTTAATCAAGATCGCTGGGTTAACGCCCTACCTCGGCTGTAACACCAGCGTCCCCAGCGCGTCCTCCTCCACACGCGACCGGTCGGTGAGCATGGGCAGATATTTGCCGTCGCGCCAGGCTTCCGCGTAGTCCTCGTAGTGGGAGGAGAGCGGGTTGCCGGACTGGCCGGTGCTGATGACGAAGACCGAGTTCTCGGGTTCCGCGAGATCGTAGACCGCGCGGTAGCCGGCGCCGTGGTTCTGGGCGAAGGGGCGCTCCGGGTCGGCCACGTCGAAGCCACCGGCCTTTATCGTCTCCTTCTCGCCCCCCGTGGGCATGTTGACCTCGAACCAGGAGCCGATGGCCGGCACCTCGCCCAGGATCCGGCTCTTCATGCGGACCGCGTGGGCCTCGCCCCAGCGCCAGTCGTCCATGTCGTGGCCGTAGGTGACCGCGAGATATTCGAGCGAGACCTTGAGCGCCCGGCTCACGGCCTCTGCGCAGGTCTCTTGCTCGCCCGTGGTGGTCACGTCGTCGCACCACTGGGTGCGCTCGCCGAGCGCGCGGTGGATCGGCTCGGTGCGAATCTTCCAGTAGTCCTCGAACACGTCGCCCAGCTCGTCGGCGAAGAGCACGTGCATCAGCTCCCTGAGCCACGCCATGTAGATGAGCGGCTCCGTACGATCGCGCTGCATGCCGTGGTCCCATTCGCCGAGCATGGCGAGCGCGGTGCGCATGGTGTCGTTCGCGGGCTCGGCGAGGTCCAGCAGCACCGGCGTGAGCCGCGCCGCAGCATACGAGACCAGGTCCTGCTGGATCGCCGAAAAACTCGCGACGTCGTGCTTGGGCCGGGCGTCGAGCAGTGCCTCGATCCGCTTTGCCCGGTAGGGCGCGGTCCAGTCGTCGGTGAGGTAGTAGGGATAGTCGTGGGCGACCATGCGGTTGTTGCCGCTGACGATGCGGCCCGACGGCGGGTTGTAGTCCCCCGGCAGCGCGTCGAAGGGCACGCGGTCCACCCAGTCGTGCTCGCCGGTCCAGCCCGGCACCGGCATGTGGCCCTGGCCCGAAGCGCGGATCGGCACGTGGCCCGGCGCGACGTAGCCGATGTTGCCGTCTGCATCGGCGAAGACCATGGTCTGCTGCGGCACGGCAAGGTCGCTCAGCGCCTCGACGAAGCTCTCCCAGTCCTCCGCCCCGGTGGCGTTCACCAGCGCCTGGGCGCTGAGATCGTCGTCGTCCAGCGCGGTCCAGGAGAACGCGAGCACGTGGCCGGCCTCCAGATACGCCTCGGTATCCTCCAGCACGTCGGAGACCACCGGCCCGTGACGCGTCTCGCGCACCGTGAGCTCGATGGCATCGCCGCCGCTGACCTCGATGGTCTCGGTGCGGACGTCGAAGGCGAGGCTCCCCTCCGGCGCGAGGTAGCGCGCGGGGTCGTCGGGGTCGATCCGCTCGATGAAGAGATCCTGCACGTCCGGCCCGGTGTTGGTGAAGCCCCAGGCCATGTTGCGGGAGCGGCCCAGCAGCGGGAAGGGCAGCCCCGGCAGCGTCGCGCCCACCACCTCGAACTCGGGCGTCGAGATGTGGGCGAGGTACCAGACGCTGGGGATTTCGAGGCGGAGATGCGGGTCGTTCGCCAGCAGCGGCTTGCCGGACTCCGTGTGCTCGCCACTCAGCACCCAGGCGTTGGAGCCGAGCCCCGATGCGCGCAGCGCCGGCACGGCGCCCTTCGCGGCAGCGTCGAGCGCCGCGAAGTCGATGCCGGCGGGGTCGAAGGCCGGCGCCTCCCCATGCGGCCCCATGGGCGGGTCGTCCGGATGCTGGGCCCAGAGGTCCTGCAGCTGCGCCCGGTCGAGCTTGCCGGCGAGGCGTGCGCGCAGCAGCTCGTCGCTGAAATTGTCGCCCAGGTCCCAGGCCATGATCTTGAGCCAGACCAGGCTGTCGGCGGGCCGCCAGGGCTCGGGCTCGTGGCCGAGCAGGATGAACTCCGGCGGCAGCAGCTCGGAGTGGGTCTCCAGATAGGCGTTCACGCCGGCGGCGTAGGCCTCGTAGATCGCCTGCACCTCGGGCGCGAGCTTCTCGAAGTTGCGCTCGGCGACGCGGTAGAGACCCAGCGTGCGCAGGAACCTGTCGGTCTCGATGGCGGGCTCGCCCACCACCGCCGCGAGCCGCGCCTGGCCGATCCTGCGCTGCAGCTCAAGCTGCCAGAGCCGGTCCTGCGCGTGGACGTAGCCCATGGCGAAGGCGCCGTCCTTCGGCGATTGGGCAAAGATGTGCGGGATCGCGTGGGCGTCGCGGACCACGTCCACCGGCGCGTCGAGGCCGGGGACTTCTGCGGCGTCGTCGTAGGAAGGGAGCGCGAACCACGAGCACGAGCCTGCCGCGAGCAATATCCCGAGCAGCGCCAGTGCGCCGGCCGCCGCGCAGTACGGCCGAAGTTGCCTGAGTGTGATGCCCTGCCGCCGACCCGCCCTGTCAAAGGCCGCGGCGCGCATCATGAGTCTCCGTCGACGATCGCCTGCCGGTGCTGGTCGAGCTCCGGCGCGGGCGGCCGTTCCGTCGGGTCGGGATAGCCCGACAGCTTGATCGGGTTGCCTGCCAACTGCACCTCCCCTGCGACCGGGTCCTGGGCCCGGATCACCATGTTGCGTGCCGCGACCTGCGGGTCGGCGAGCACGTCATCCACCCGGTTGATCGGCGAGCACGGCACGCCCGCCTCCTCCAGCACCCGGAGCCAATGCGCGGTCGGGTGCGCCGTCAGAATGGCCTCGAACTCCTGCTCCAGCGCGTCGATGTTGGCGTTGCGGGCGGGGTTGTCGACGAAGCGCGGGTCCTCGGCGAGCTCGGGCCGCTCCAACGCGCTGCAGAGCGTCGCGAACAGCGCGTTGTTGCCGGCGGAGATGACCACGTACCCGTCCGCCGTCGCATAGGCCTGGAACGGCGTGATCGAGGGATGGCGCGTGCCCAGCGGCCCCGGCACCTCGCCGGACGCGAAGTAGCGTGCGAGCGCGTTTTCCAGGATCGCCACCTGGCAATCGAGCATCGAGATGTCGAGCTTCACGCCCTCGCCCGTCATGGTGCGCCGGTAGAGCGCGCCGTTGACGCCGATCGCGGCGAAGAGGCCGGCGACGATATCGCCGACGGAGCTTCCCACCCGCGCGGGCGGCCCGCCTGGCTGGCCGGTCAGGCTCATGATGCCGCCCATCGCCTGCACCACCACGTCGTAGGCCGGCCGGCCCGCGTAGGGCCCGGTGTGGCCAAAGCCGGAGCAGGCCGCGTAGATCAGGCGCGGGAAGCGCTCGTGCAGCGCCTCCCAGCCGTAGCCGAGCCGTTCCATCGTGCCGGCGCGGAAGTTCTCGACCACCACGTCGGCGCCCGCCAGCAGGTCCTCGAAGGTCGCGCGGTCGCCCTCGTCCTTGAGGTCGAGGACGATGCTCTCCTTGCCCCGGTTGATCGACATGAAGTAGGCCGACTTCCCTTCCAGGAAAGGGCCGAAGGCGCGGGAATCGTCGCCGCCGCCCGGCGTCTCCACCTTGATCACGCGGGCGCCGAGATCGGCCAGCACCATGGTGCAATAGGGCCCGGCCAGCACCCGCGTCAGGTCGATCACGGTGACGCCGTTGAGCGGTCCGGGCACGGTCATCGCGAATGCTCCCTGTCCTGTTTCAGGAGTATACACGCCGGGGCCGCCGCCCCCGCAAATGGGAGGGGAATCAGCCCTGCAGGCGCCGGGCGACGTCGAGGGCGGCGTAGGTCAGCACGCCGTCGGCGCCGGCCCGCTTGAAGCCGCGTAGAGCCTCCAGAATCGCGCCGTCGCCATCGAGCCAGCCGCGCTCGCCAGCCGCCTTGAGCATCGCGTACTCACCGGAGACTTGGTAGACGTAGGTGGGCAGCCCGAAGGCCGCCTTCACCCGGTAGACGATGTCGAGATAGGGCATGCCGGGCTTCACCATCACCATGTCGGCGCCCTCCTCGATGTCCATGGCGACCTCGCGCAGCGCCTCGTCGCCGTTGGCCGGGTCCATCTGGTAGGTGCGCTTGTCACCGCCGGCGAGGTTGCCGGTGGACCCGATGGCATCGCGGAACGGCCCGTAATAGACCGACGCGTACTTCGCCGCGTAGGACATGATCCGCACCCGCTCGTAGCCGGCCTCGTCCAGCGCGCGCCGGATGGCGCCGACGCGGCCGTCCATCATGTCCGACGGCGCGATCACGTCGCAGCCCGCCTCGGCCTGTACCAGCGCCTGGCGGCAAAGCACGTCGACCGTCTCATCGTTGACCACGTAGCCGTCGCGGATCAGCCCGTCGTGGCCGTGGCTGGTGTAGGGGTCGAGCGCCACGTCGCAGACCACGCCCATCTCCGGCACCGCCGCCTTGACCGCGCGCACCGCCTGGCACACCAGGTTGTCCGGATTGAGCGCCTCGTCGCCGTCGGGGGTCTTGGCCGCGAGCGGCGTCTGCGGGAAGACCGCGAGAGCCGGAATGCCGAGGTCGCAGGCCGCGCGCGCCTCTTCGGCGAGCACGTCGGCGCTGAGCCGGTCGATCCCCGGCATGGAGCCCACCGGCTCCCCGCCCCCCCCGCGCCCCCCCCCCCTCCCCCGCCCCACACGACCCGGGCCCGGACCGGCCCGCCCGCCGTGAGCACCGTCTCCGCCGTCAGGCGGCGCGACCAGTCTTCGCGCCGGTTGCGGCGCATGCGGGTTTGGGGATAGCGCCCGAGGGCGCCCATACGGTCGACCATGACATCCTCTGCACGTCTCCGCGCCGCGCGCGCGGCGCGGACCATAGCCAGCCCGGCGCCCGTCCGCCAGCCGTTGCCGCGGCCTCGCCGGCCATTGCCACGGGGGGCGCGCGCCGCCATGCTCCGCCGAGCACCGTGGCCGCTCTCCTGGCATCTAGGGACAACAGGGCGGCGGGTCAACCGCGCTGCGCGCGCACGGCAACACCCGATCCGGGAGGCGTCCATGGAATTCTCGCTGATTCTCGTGCCGGCGGTCCGCGAGGGCGATCCCGAGCCCTTCGACACGCTCATCGAGCAGGTCGAAGTCGCCGAGGAGCTCGGCTACGACGCGGTCTGGTTCACCGAGCACCACTTCAGCCAGTACGGCCGCGCGGCGGTGCCGGTCCTCGCGGCCCAGGCGATCGAGCGCACCTCCCGCATCCGGATCAGCACTGCGGTGGTGGTGCTGCCGTTCCAGCACCCGCTGCGCGTGGCGGAAGACTGGGCCACGCTCGATCACCTCTCCGGCGGCCGGGTCGATGTCGGGCTCGGACGCGGCAACCAGCCAGCCGAGTTCAAGGGCTTCGATATCCCGATGGACGAGGCCGAGCAGCGCTTCAGCGAGGCGCTCGACATCCTGCGGCGCGCCTGGACCGAGGAACGCTTCGCCTACGACGGCCAGTTCTGGCGCTTCCCCGAGGTGGAGGTCTTGCCCAAGCCCTGCACCAAGCCGCACCCACCGCTCTGGCAGGCGGCGCTCAGCGACTACACCGTGCAGAAGGTCATCGATCGCGGCATCAACGGCCTGATCGGCCCCTACCTCTGCCCCTACGAGACCCTCAAGACCAACTACTTCGACGTCTGGCACCGGCTCTGCGCGCAGTCCGGCCGCACCGACCTGCGCATGACGCACAACGAGTTCGTCTACGTGGGCGAGAGCGACGCAGCGGTGAAGGCCGACATGGAGAACCACGTCATGTGGTACATCCGCACCGCAGCCAAGATCTGGGGCGAGCGCGACCGCAGCAAGGTCGCGCGGCAGTACGCGAACTACAACGATATCCTCGAATGGCTCGACGTGGTGCCATTCGAGGAGGTCTACGACAACCTCGGCATGTTCGGCACGCCCGATGCGGTCGCCGAGAAGGTCCGCTGGATGCGGGACGAGGGCGGCGTCGGGCAGCTCATGAACTTCATGGGCTTCGGCGGCCTGCCGCAGGAGAAGGTGCTGCGCAACATGCGGCTCTTCGCCGAGGAGGTCATGCCGCGCTTCAAGCGGCCCGCTCGCCCGGCGCAGGCCGGGGCCGCACGCGGCTGATGTTCAGTTTTCGAATCTCGTTCGCGCTGGATCGGGCCTGCGCGCCGTCTCTCTGACCGGACCTCCCCCCTCGTCGTCATGCACGGGCTTGTTCCGGGCATCCATCTCTTTCGACGGGTCTGTCGGAGTGGTGAGCGAACACGTGGTTGGCCGGGACGAGCCCGGCCATGACGTGTTGGAGGCGCCGTGCGCAGAGTTCAGCCGACGAAGCGGGTGAACGTGCGGAGCCAGTTCGCGCCGAGAATCCCGGTCACCTCGCCCTCGCCGTAGCCCCGCTCGAAGAGGCGACGGGCGAGGTTGGGCAGCTCGGCGATGCCGCTCAGGCCTTCCGGATAACTTTGGGTCACGAAGGCCTCGACCGGGCCGAAGATGTCGGGGCGGAGCGTGCGCCAGCGGATCGATTCCGGCAGCACGACCTTGGCCTCCTTGTAGGCCTCGGTGAAGTCGAGACCGATGCCGATGTGCTCCGCGCCGACCAGCGCCTGGAAGTGGTCGATATGATCGATCAGGCGGTCGAGAGTCTGGTCGGCCGGGCTGACCGAGAGCGGCAGGCAGCAGGCGCCCATCATGCCGCCCTTGGCGACGATCGCGCGCACCGTCTCGTCCCTGGTGTTGCGGTCGTTGGGCACGTGGTGCCAGGCGTTGGAATGGGTGCAGACCGGCGCGCGCGCCAGCGGCACCGCCTCGGCGCGGGAGCGGTGGCCAGTGTGGGAGAGGTCGAGGATCATCGGCGTCTCGTTCACCGCCGCGATCAGCTCCTCGCCGAGGAAGCTGAGGCCCGCGTCGCGCTTCTCACCGCAGCCGTCGGCGAAGAGGGTGGCGCCGGTGTAGGCGAGGCCGAAGAAACGGAAGCCCAGCCGCGCCAGGATGCCCACGCGCGCGAGCTCCTTGCCGATCATGCTCGACCCCTGCGTGCCGGGGACCACCGCGAGCCGGCCGGCAGCCAGCGCCGCCTCGATCTCCGCCCGGTTGCGGGCAAGTGCGAGCACGGGGCTGGCCTCGATCTTGCCAAAACCCTCGTCCACGGCGCTCATGGTCTGGTCCCACGTGCTCTCCAGCGCGAAGGTCACGTTGCAGATGTTGACGCCCGCCTCCAGGCAGCGGGTCGCATAGGGCTCGTCGAGCACGTAGAAGAGCCCGAGGCAGTCGAACACCGTCGCGGCCTGGGTGAAGGCGACGGCATCGGACGCTCCCATTTCAGCCTTGGCCATGGTCTCCCCCAAGATGCGCCGCGACGGCGCCAAGGTCCGGTGCGCGAGCGAGCCCGTCGAACGCCGCGAAGGCGGCGTCGTGCGAGGCCTGCGGCAGGGCGCGCGATGCGCAGTCCACGAACTTGGCGTGGAGCGCGTCGCGGCCGAGAGGCCTGCACGGATGGCCCCTCGGCTCCTGCACCGTTCGCGCGCGCTCATCCCCGACCGCGAGCCGCACCGTGACCGTCGCCCGCAGTGGCGCGTCCTTGACGTTCGCATCGCCGCCCTGTGACGGGTCCGGGCGCATGCGGATCATGGGGATCAGCGTGCGCACGTCCGGCCGCGCCAGCGCCCCGCCGGTGAAGGCATCCAGCGCGAGGCGGCCGTCCACCAGCGCGCTCGCCAGCAGGTACGGCAGGCTGAATCGCGCCTGCATGGCATCGGCAGGCGTTTGGTAAGGCAGGTTGTGCATCTCGATCTCAGGCAGGAGCGCGTCGATCTCGGCCACTGCCTGCGGCCGCAGACCGTCCTCCCCCCGCATATCGAGCAGGGCATCAAGGGAGCGATGGACGCTGCCGCAACAGGGGTAGACCTTCTGCCAGAGGCCGTGCCGCTCGATTGCGGGCGGGCCGCTGAAGTCCGCGACCGCCGCCTCCAGTCGCTCGCGCGGCACGCCGGCGAAGAGATCGACGAAACCCCGCTCGCCTTCGTAGGCGTCCGCCGCGGCGGTGATACCGGCCTCCGCCAGCACCGCCGCCATGATCCCGTTCTTGGCCGCAAGCCCGGCGTGGAGCGGCTTCGCCATGGTGCCGAACTGGCGCTTGCCGCCGGAGGCGAGACTGGTGGCGAGGCTGAGCGCGGCGGTCGTTCGCGCAGCATCGAGTCGGAGCAGCCGGGCGCAGGCGGCAGCAGCAGCGGGCGCGCCCAGGGTCGACGTGGTGTGCCAGCCCTTGAAGTAGTGGGTCTTGTTGAGCGCTTCGCCGAGGCGGGCCAGGACCTCGACGCCCACGATGAAGGCATCCACGCAAGACCCGCCGTCGGCGTCCCGCTCTTGTCCGAGCGCGAGCAGGGCGGGCACCAGTACGGCGCTGACGTGGGCGTTGCTGATTTCCAGAATGTCGTCGTAGTCCAGCGCGTGGGCCGCAGTGCCGTTGACCAGCGCGGCCCAGGGTGCTGCGAGCCGGTGCGCCGTCGCGCGGCGGCGCCCGGGGTGGGGGGGAGCCGGTGCGCCGTGCCGGCCACGCCCGCCCCGCCCGCGCCCCAGCGCGCGACACCCGCGTAGGCCGCGCGCGGGGCGGCATCGTCCGCGCCCGCCAGCATGCAGG
>MKWU01005982.1_pt1 | contig 12716 bp, 12 predicted proteins | sample 809101 | NCBI WGS metagenome assembly MKWU01 (sample SAMN05860141, study PRJNA318959) | sponge metagenome | host: Aplysina aerophoba | place: Slovenia: Piran, Adriatic Sea, Gulf of Piran | collected 2013-05-07 | reverse complement strand
GAAGGCCGCCCCGTGTGCGAGTACATCTCCTCAAACTCCCGCGTCAGTCCTTCAAGCGCCCTGTTCACCATCTTCCGTATCGCTCGCAACGGATGGTCCGCTGGCACTCGCGCCTCCGGAGACACATAACTGAACATCCCTTCCTGACGCGGATCTGTTCCTCTCATCCTTTACTCCCTGTGACTACGAATATGATACTTATTGTTATCCGCGTCAGGCGGAGTTTTTCAACAACCTGCTAGGTCGCCACCTTGGAGTATTTCCCGAGGGCCGGAAGGACAATCGGTGCTGACGCACGGGCACCCGCACGCCAACGCCTCGATAAGGACCAACCCCAACCCTTCACGCACGGAGGACAGCACGAACAACGCGGCACGCGACATGTAGGCGAACGGATTGGTGGTCCACCCTGGCATCGAGACCCTATCCATGAGTCGGCTGTCGTTCACAAGACGTTCGAGGTCCCCTCTTTGTCGACCTTCGCCGAGAATGACCAGGCGGCAGGCCCGCTTCGCGGCGAGTCGGGCGAATGCCTGGATCAGGGTGGAAAAACCTTTTTCGGGGCTGAGGCGGCCGGCAGCCAGTATGACCGGTTCTTGGCCTTCCATTAGCCACGGATGATTCGGGCTTTCCGCGGCCTTGGCCGTTCCAGGACCGAGGTCATGGCTTCCGCCAGGGGTAAGGGGTCGCCCACCGGGACCAGCGGCCCTAGTTCTCCGCCCCGGAGAATTTCCGCGGGACCGGTAGGGCAGTCCGTGCTGACGCAGGGACTGCCGCACGCCAGGGCCTGAATGAGAACTCCCGGGAGACCTTCGTACCGCGAAGAGAGGACGAAGAGCGCGGCGCGCGACATGAAGGCGAAGGGATTGTCTACCCAACCGGGCAGGGACGCTCGGTCGGTCAGGCCGAGATTCTTGAGCAAGCGCTCAAGGCGTCTTCGCCTTCGTCCTTCCCCAAGGATGATGAGCCGACACGGCCGCTCCTCGGCGACGCGGGAGAAAGCCTTGATCAGCGTTGGATAGTCTTTTTGTGCGGAGAGTCTTCCGGCGGAAAGAATGACCGGCGGTCCCCCGTCCTCCATCCAGGGATGGGCGGCCGGACCGGCCATCCGAATGCTGAGGTCCGGTGTGACAACTGGGTTTATGGATGACCGAGACCTTGGTCGGAGGTACGCCGATCGTCCTGACCAGACCGTCCGCCACACCCTGCGACACGCACACGAAGTGTGACGCCTGACCGAACAGACGCCGGTAGGAGCGCCTATGGGCGTGCCGCCGGCCCTGAACCACATCGTTTCGGATTGTGGGCACGACCGGCGGCGGATGAGAGCCCGATAACCGACAAGCCAACAGGGTCGCGATCTTGGCGCGAGGCAGACTTGGAACGATGCAATCCGGTCGTTCACGGCTCACGTACGTCGAGACTGCGCGGACGTATCGGACGAGGCGCGCATCCGGGAGACAGAGCGGGTCCCACCGGAGCGCGTCCATAATGCTCAGCCAATCCCCCGATTTCGATGGCACTGATAGCTGAGTTAGATTGGCGAGAATCTCATTGGCCTTCACGCTCTTCTGCGTGCGGTCGTCCAGTATGCGATCTACGACGAAAAGGCGGGCCTTTCGCGGGACCTCCGCGGGATAGTGGATACGCGCCCCAAACAGGACGATGTCGACTCGGTGACCCCGTTCGATCAAGAGCACGCACCGCATCCAGATGGTTGATGCCAGGGAGCTTCGGCACGCTCTTATCCAGGGATCTCGACTTCCCGGATCTCGGCCCCCTCCAACAGGTCGTCGACGACGCTAAGGTACTCCCGAATGGCGACCCCGATATTGGCCAGCGCCTCTGCCTCCGTGTCACCCTGGGACCAGCAACCGGGCAGGCCGGGTGCTGACACACTGTATCCTTCGTCGGTTTGATACAGGGCAATCTTGTATCTCATGGCTTGCTCCCTGCCGGATCATACTCTCCGTCGTTGTGTGGTCAGGTACGGCTCATCCACGACGGCCCGCTCCTCACACCTGCAACCCGCACCCCTCGAACGCCTCCCGCGTCCGCTCCTTCTCCCCCTCCGTAAGCGGGAGGAACGGCGGGCGCACCGTGCCGCCGACCTGCCCCAGGAGTTCCTGCCAGTGTTTCTGGTGGGCGTGGGGCTTGCCGCCGGGGCGGCTGGAGGCCAGCGCCTCGCGCACGGGGTTGAGGCTGTCCCGGACCTGGCGCGCCTTCTCGGCCTGGCCGTCGAAGGCGAGCTGGGTGTACTCGTGCATGCGCCGGTCGTTCCTGGTCTGGAGCAGGTAGGGCGGCGAGGAGCACAGGTAGAGCTGCCAGCCCAGCTCCACGATGTTGTCGAGCCATTCCTCCTCGGAGGCGGTGCTGACGATGAGGCGGTCGCCGGCGAGCCGTGTGAGGTCGGCGTACATGGGCCGGGGCACGGAGTACTTGATGGCCACGATGTTGGGCAGCTCCGCCACGCGCTCGCACAGCTCCGGGCTCATCAGGTAGCCGGAGTCCGGGTGGCTCCACATGGCGATGCCGATGTCCACGCGGTCGCACACCGCCTTGTAGTAGTGGTAGACGGCGTCGTCCCGGTCGGTGACGAAGTGCAGCATGGGCGCGTGCACCACGATGTAGTCGGCGCCCACGGCCTCGGCGTGGCGCGCCAGCTCCACCACGGTGTCGAAGTTCTGGTCGGAGCAGGACATGATGGTGCCCGCCTTGCCGGCGGTCTCCTCCACGGCGATCTCGAAGTTGCGCTTGCGCTCCTCCAGCGACATGGTGAAGAACTCTCCCTGCTTGCCCGCGATGAAGAGCCCCTGAATCGCCAGATCGTCCACCCAGTGCCGGATGTTGCGGCGCAGCCCCTCTTCGTCGAACGAGAAGTCCTCCCTGAAGGGGTTCATGGCCGCGGCCCAGACGCCCTTCATGTTCGCGCGGGCGTAGTCCTTGGCGTCGTGCTTCGAGTACTTCATGGCGGTTCCCTTCCGGCGGCGGCCCTTCGCCGCTGTCTGTGAGGATGTGTGCCTGAATTCAACGAGTTGCGTATCCGAATTCGTTGCTGAATTCAATGCCGCGCCTGCCGCGGCGGACTCCGGACATGTCTGCAAAATGTTTGCTATGCTAGCACTTTTCGGCTATTTATGATGACATGATGTACACGCGGATCGCGCGGGCGCCGGCGCGCAGCTTCTTCCTCTTCGGTGTGCGGGGCGTCGGCAAGAGTTCATGGGCGCGTGCGACCCTGCCCGACGCGCTGCGTCTCGACCTGCTGGATGAAGCGCTGTTTCACGACCTGTTGGCCGATCCCTCGTTGTTCCGGAATCTGGTTTCGGCCATCCCGCCTGGCGATTGGATCGTCATCGACGAGGTGCAGCGCATTCCCGCTCTGTTGAACGAGGTGCACCGCCTGATCGAAGAACGCGGCCTGCGCTTCGCCCTGCTCGGTTCCAGTGCGCGAAAGCTCAAGACCGCGGGTACGAACCTGCTGGCCGGACGGGCCATCCGCAAGGCGATGTACCCGCTGGTCCCAATGGAACTCGGGGCTGATTTCAACCTCGAAGACGTGCTCGCGTACGGCAGTATCCCCTTGGTGTGGACCGCGGAGGGGCGTCGGGAGGTGTTGGAGAGTTATACGCAACTCTACCTCCGGGAGGAGATTCGGGCGGAGGCCGTCGTGCGCAATCTGCCCGGTTTCGTTCGCTTCCTGCCCATCGCCGCGTTGCTGCACGGACAAGTCCTGAACGTCGCGGGCATCGCCCGGGACGCCGGCGTGGCGCGCCCCACCGTGGCGGGCTACCTGGATGTTCTTGAAGACACGCTCCTCACCTGGCGCCTGCCGGCGTTCGAGGCGAAACTGCGGGTCCGTGAGCGGCGGCGGCCCAAGCTGTATTGGGTGGACCCGGGCCTCGTACGCGCCGTCAAACGCCAGCTCGGCCCCGTGTCCGCGGAGGAACGCGGGGCGCTTTTCGAGGGCTGGGTCCTGAGCCTGTTGCGCGCCCACGCGGAAGAACAACCGCTATTCGACAGCATCCACTACTGGGCACCCACGGAATCCAGCACCGAGGTCGACTTCCTGCTCCACCGGGATGCCGAATGCCTCGCCATCGAGACCAAGGCGGCCAAGCGGTACCACACCGCCCTGCTCAAGGGCTTGCGCGCCATCGCCGGTCTGCCGAACCTGGCCCGACGCATTCTCGTCCACGACGGCGCCCGCGCCTTCCGCACCGAAGACGGCATCGACGTGTGGCCCGTGAAGCGGTTCCTCGATGCGTTGCGAACGGATGGCCTCTGGCCGTGAAGCCGGCTCGTCGGTTTATTTGCCGGCGAGCAGCTTGGGCCAGTTGACGTCGCCCTTGGCGATGTTGCCGGGTATATCCCCGGACCACTGTTCCCGCACCCCGAGACTGAAATTGAGGTAGAGCTTGCCGTCCACGATGCTCCAGGCATCCGGATCGATGGACGCCGTGTACCCCTGGCTCACCGCCCACGCGCAATAGCCCCCGTACCTGGGCGCGTATTTCTCCGGGTCGCCCTCGAACAGCGCCTTGTTCCCGGCGCTGGCAAACGACCAGGTCGCTCCCTTCCATTCGACCCGATGGGCGCGCTTGCCCGCCACCGGCTTGCCCTCGGTATGGTAGGCCACCGGGTCGTACCCCCGGATGGCGCCGCCGAGATAGGTCGCGAACACCGGGTCGAGCGCCAAGGCCGTCCCCGCCGTCGCAAGCAGTGCCGTGACAAAAAGCGCGGCCACCATCGACCGCCGGATACGCCGTGCGCAATTCATGGATCCCTCCTGTCGGATTCCAAAGTTCATACCTACATTCCAGCCCATTCCGCGCGTGTTTTCAATACACCGGACCTCCGCCACCCCACCGAATCCAGGGTCAAGCTCGGAACGACGTTGGAGTCACCCCCGTCCCGGGCATCGGGTCAGGCCCTCCCGGTGATGTTGGGTCCGCCCTCCATTACCGGGAGGGCCTGACCCGATGCCCGCGCACCCCACCCCACCCCCCCCCCCGCCCGCCTGCCTCCCCCCCCCTTTCCCCTGTACTATTCCCCCCCCTGCCCCCCCCCTCCCGCCCCCCCCCCCCGCCGCACCATCCTCGCCTGGTGCCTCTACGATTTCGCCAACTCAGCCTTCACCACCCTCGTGGTGACGTTCATCTACGCCGCGTTCTTCACCAAGGTCATCGCCCCCGACGAGGTCACCGGCACCTGGCTGTGGTCCCGGAGCGTCAGCATCACCGCCGTCGCGGTGGCCTTGCTGTCCCCGTTCCTGGGCGTCCTCGCCGACCGCGGCGGCTACCGCAAACGCTTCCTCGGGTTCTTCACGCTGGTGGCCGTCCTCGGCACGACGCTCCTCTACACGGCCACGCCCGGAGAGGTGGTCAAGGCGCTGTTCTGGTTCACCGTGGCCAATATCGCTTTCGAGATGGGCGGGGTCTTCTACAACGCCTTCCTGCCGGACATCGCCGCGCCGGACCGCATCGGGCGCGTGTCGGGTTACGGCTGGGCTCTGGGCTACGTCGGCGGCCTGAGCGCCCTGGGAATGGCGCTGGTGGGCTTCGTGGACGCCGACACCCCGTGGTTCGGTTTCTCGAAGGAAGGCTACCAGCACCTCCGCGCCACGAACCTGCTGGTGGCCGGGTGGTTCGCCGTGTTCAGCCTGCCGCTGTTCCTGTGGGTGCGCGAGCGCCCGGCCCGCCCCGGCGCCTCGGGCGCGCCGCTCGCCGACTCCGCGCGCCAGCTTGTCCGCACCCTGCGCGAGATCCGCCGCTACCCGGACATCTTCCGCCTGCTCCTTGCCCGCCTCTTCTACGCCGACGGCCTCAACACGATCTTCGCCTTCGGCGGCATCTACGCCGCCGGCACCTTCGGCTTCACCTTCGAGGAGCTCCTGTTCTTCGGCATCGTGCTCAACGTGGCCGCGGGCGCCGGCGCCTTCGGCCTGGGTTTCGTGGACGACTGGCTGGGGGGAAAGCGCACCATCCAGATCAGCCTGTTGGGCTTCATCGCCGCCACCGTGACCGCCCTGCTCACCGGCCGGCGCGCGCTCTTCTGGGCGGCGGGTCTGCTCATCGGCCTGTGCGGCGGCCCCAACCAGGCGGCCAGCCGCTCCCTCATGGGCCGCTTCGTTCCCGAGGACAAGAGGAACGAGTTCTATGGACTCTTCGCCTTCTCGGGCAAGGCAACGGCCTTCATGGGGCCGTTCCTGCTGGGCGAGTTGACGCGCCTCTTCGGCTCCCAGCGCGCCGGCATGGCCGTGGTGCTGGTCTTCTTCGTCATCGGCCTCGCGGTGGTCCGCCGGGTCGACGAGGAGAGAGGGAAACGGGCGGCGTGGGGGGGTCCCGCAGGAACGCTAGGGCGGCCTTGACGCGGTTGTCCACCCTGAGCTTGGCGAAGATGCTGGTCACGTGCGCCCGGACCGTGCGCTCACTGATGAACGTCCGGTTGGCGATCTCGTCGTTGCTGCATCCGTCGGCCAAGAGGGTCAGCACTTCCAGTTCACGCCGGGAGAGGCTCTTGAGCCCGGGCATCTCGTCCGGGGGCGGCTCCGCGTTGTATTGCGCCGCGGCAATGGCAGCGAACTCCGCCGCCCTGGGCAGCTTCTCGTCGATCCACAGACCGCCTTCGTGGATCGTCCGGATGGCCTGGAACAGCGCCTCCGGCGCGGCGTCCTTCAGCATGTAGCCCCTGGCGCCGGCCTTGGCGGTATCGACGATGCTGTCCGGATCCTCGTACGCGGTAAGGATCAGGCAGCCGGTTTCGGGGAGCTCCTGCCTGAGCCGCAGCAACGTCTGGACCGCTTCACCCCCAGGCATCCGGAGATCCAGCAGCAGCACGTCCGCCTGCCCCGTCACCACCGCCGGTCCTACCTCCTCCGCCCGCTCCGCCTCGCCGGTCACCAGCAGGTCCCGTTGCCGCGCCAGAAGCCGTTTCAATCCCTCGCGAAACAGTGTATGATCGTCGGCTAAAACCACCTTTATGGGTGCCATGGTTCCGTCTCCTCGGACGCCTCTCGGGCGAAAGTCAATTTCTTAGCGGATTGACCCCAAAAGTACAACCTGGGTACTACGGATATGGGGCCATGGACCCCCGATAGAAGGAAAACAGTACATAACGCCAATTGTATAGCGACGGGGAAAAACGTAGAAAGCCTAGAGCAGAAACAAGGGTTGCAGGATCAGTTTGACGTACCATAATCTCGTTACCAAGGAGGAGGTCATGAATAACGTGTTGAAGAAGGCGCTCGGTTTCGCTGGTGCCTTGGTTTTATCGGCAGGCATGGTGCTTGCGGCATCGCCGGTCCAAGCGTCTGACGTGGATGCGAGGATTCAAGTCCTGGAACGGGAGCTGGCACAACTGAAGCAGAATCAGGAGAGTGCTCTGGCGGCCGAGATGAAGGGGCCGTCGTTCAAGTATAAGCCCGGTGGTGGTCTGACGATTGCCGCGGCGGACAACAACTGGAGCATCCGTTTCACGCAGCGGCTGCAGGTCTACCACACTGTGTGGCTGAGCAACGAGAATCCAGAGGCTGGCTACCAGAACCTGGAGCTGCGCATGCGGCGTTTTCGGCCGACGATCAACGTCTCGTCCCAGCAGGGGTTTTATGCGGTCACCTGGCTGCTCAACGATGGTAGCGATGGCACCGCCTTCGGTGGTGACGGATACATCAATTTCGACAAGTTGAACCCGTGGCTCCCGAGCTTCGGCTACGGCTACAGCCCGAGCTTTGCGGGTAATACGCAGGCAGGCGCTTTCCGTACGGAAGACACCCCCCTTCTGGATGGCTTGGGCATCGGCGGACAGCAAGACGGAAGTTTCGTGCTGTCCTGGAAGAAGTTGCCCGGCATGGGTATTTCCCAGATCAGTCACCTGCAACTGGCGTGGGGCCAGGACAATCAGAGCGAAACAGGCGCGGGAGACGACGGCAATAGCGTAGGTTTCGCACTGGGTCTGAAGCCTCTCGCGAAGGCCAAGGGAATGGGCGGCCTTTCCGTATCGAGCCTTTCGTACAGCATTGGTTACCAAGCCCATACTGATACGTCGTCCGGTGTGAGAGCCCGTACCCCCAACTTGGCGAACAGGCCGAACTTGATCAACATCGGTGCCGTGAACGCCGACACGACGTACGTGTCCCACGGCTTGGGGTGGTCCCCGTTGAAGTGGCTGTCGTTCTCCGCCAATTTCGCCACCTATGAGAGGGATCCGGGTAGTGGTGTTGACGTCGACGCTTCGGACGTTCGGCTTGCGGCACGGATATGGCTGTGGGGGCCCAAGAGCGGCATGATGGGCGGAAGCAAGGGCGAAGGCGGTATCTACGTGGCTCCGCTCTACAACACCGCCGATATCGACTATGACGGCGGAAGCTCCGAGGTGACCAACAGCGGATTGGCGGTCGTCTACAATGTTCCCGGCGGTTGGATGCAGGTCCACGGTGTGTGGGATTCATTCGGTTGTGAGGGCGCCTGTCCCGGTGAGAGTTTCAAGGATGTCATAACCGAAGAAGGTGAGGACTCTTTCAACACCTTCACGATCGCCATCGAGTACAAGTTCTAGCAATTTATCCCGAACCGGATAGTAGACACAGGGCCGCTCCGTCACGGAGCGGCCCTGTTTTTGTTTGAATGAAAGTGAGACCAGATTCGCTTGACGAAGGGCGACAAGTGGAATAGATACTCGCAACGGCGTTACGGAAGGGTGGTCTTGCCGGGGTCGTGGTGTTAGTTCTTTGCGCGACGGGTGGCTAGTTCGCGACCTGATCGGGTAGGGGTTGGTGAAACAAAGGGTTCATGGGGGAGCAAATGGTGCGATTTCGGCACGTGAGTTGGGGCCTGCTCGGTGCGGTTGTGGTTTCGAGTATTCTGGTGCTGTCCGTTTCGGGCTGTTGGAGGCCTGCGGGTATCGGCGTGGGTGGCAACTACAACGACGCGTTGCTGGAGTTGGGTAAGACGCAAAGGGGTGGGGACGTCAGGAAGGCCATCGCACACCTTGAGTATGTGGTTCGCAGGAACCCGCAGTACAAGGACAGCCTCACGCAGCTAGGGCGTGCCTACTACTATGACGGCAGGTACGGCTCCTCATTGGAAGTGTTGAAGCGCGCGCTGGCGCTGAATCGCGAGGACGAGATCGGCTGGATCGTCTTGGGCTTGACGCAGATGCGGCAGGGCGACGACGAGGCTGGCCTGGAGAGTTTCAAGGGAGGCCTGACGTTGCTGGTCCAGACGACGAGAGAGGGCTACCGGGAAATCCCAGATGAGTTCTGGGACGGCAGGGGGGTCGTGCGCCGCGCCCTCCGGCGGAGCATTACATTGGCCCGCAAGGGTGTCCTGGAAAAACGCCGGATCATTCAGTCGGGGGAACTCTTACTGCACCGCATCGACCGTGAACTCTATGACGCCGAGGATGACCAACGCCTCAGCGAGTATCTGGATTCCCGGCGGGATCCGAAGAAGGACAACTAGCGCATCAACTCCAGTCCGGACCCGCTGAGCAGACACTGAGCGGCTTCGGTCGCCTATAGATAGTGGGGCCTGAGGCTACCGTCGCGCAACTGCGTTTCCGCGGCTGCCAGCCGCTCCGGAGTCCCCATATCCAGCCAGTCCCCGTCGCAGGGAAAGCCGCAAAGGCGCTCGCAGCCGGCGAGCATTCGGGGGTAGGTGGCGCGGGTGATACTGAAGGGCTCCGGACCTTCCATGTACTGGAAGATCCGGGGCTCAACCACGTGAACTCCGGTGAACATGTGCTGCTCCAATGCGGCCGGCGTGGCGCTCGGGGTTTCGTGGTGCAGCAGTTTGCAGATTGTTCCCTCGGCGTCGGTCCAGATGGCCCCGTACTTGTCGGCCAAGGGATCTTTTCTCAGGACGAGCGTTGCCGCGGGTTCGCGAACCCGGTGAAACCGCAGCACTTCGTCCAGCCGTAGATCGATCAGCACGTCACTGTTCATGATCACGAAGGTGTCCTGGTCCAGGAACCTCTTGGCTCCCAGGAGGCCGCCGCCGGTATCCAGCAGCACGGGTTCCCGGGAATAGGCGATGTCCACGCCGAAACGCGAGCCGTCGCCCAGGTGCTCCTCCACTCGATCCGCGTGGTGGTGGACGTTGACCACGATCTCGCGAATTCCGTAGTGGCGCAGCAGCATCAGCGGGTAGTCGATCATGGGCCGGCCGTTGACCGGGACGAGGCACTTGGGCAGGTTGTCGGTGAGGGGCCGGAGCCGGGTGCCCAGACCGGCGGCGAAGAGCATCGCCTTCACGAGATCTCCTCGAAGTGCGCTGCCAGGACGGGGAGGAGTTGTTCCACCCCCGGCGCCCGCCTGAGATTCCTGCCGATGCGTCTCAAGGTCGGGGCGATGTATTGCTTGTAGCCAGGCTTTCCCTTTACCAGGTCAAGGTAGCGAAAACGGCCCACCACCTTAAAGTCCCGCTGCAGTGCGGAGAGCAGGTAGGACTCCACGAACTCGTCCCGGCCGCGCGCGGACTCGCCCCATTCTTGCCAGCGTTCGAGATAGTAGTCGATTAGCTGCTCTTCCACTGCCGGAGTGACAACTTGATCCGTCTCCCGGTCGTTCAGCAGCGACGCGAGATCGTACTGTGCGGGTGCCAGCAAGGCATCCTGAAAGTCGATGACCGCCACCGCGTCATCGAGCGTCATCAGGTTCCAGCTATGGAAGTCCCGGTGATTGAGCACCCGCGGCTGAGCCGAAAGATGCCCGGCGATGCCACCGAAGGCCTCGTCCAGAAGCCGCCGTTCGGATGCCGGCAAACTCCCCTTGTCACCCGCCTCCAGGCCGTACTCGATGAAGTGATCGAACTCCCAAAGGTAAAGCCGTTGGTCGAAGGCCTGCCGGAAAGCCATGCATTGGTCGTTCCTGGCTCGGGTGCCGCCAATCTGAAGCACCAGCAACTCGTCTATGGCCCTTTGGTACCACTGCAGCACCTCCACTTCGGGCGCCTCCCGCACCCGGTCCCATAGGCTGGCGTCCCCTAGGTCCTCGAGGAGCATCAGGCCCTGCTCCACCCATTGGCCGTAAATCGCCGGCACCCGGACTCCGATCCCTTGGAGAAACCGGTGGACGTTCAGGAAAGGCAGCTCCTCCGGGGGCTTGTCGAACAGCGCCAGCTCCTCCGACGAGACCGGCAGCCCTGAGTCGTTCCAGCTCATGACGATCACCGAGCACGGGGCGCCCCGCGCGTCGAGGCTCACACGGAAATAACGGCGGGAAGACGCGTCGCCGGCCAACGCCTCCCACCCCCTCACCCGCGCCCCAGCGCCGAAGACTTCGGCCACCTTGGCCGCCAGCTTATCCTTCAGCCCCTGCATGGGTCTTGATGTAGCCAATGGGCTTGCCGAATGCCACAAGCGGGCACCAATCTCCCCTCGAAGCGTCATCCCCCGCATTCCAGGCTGGGTCAAAACTCCGTCTGGCCACGAGACGGCACTGCGCTACGGATCGTCCTTCCCGCGGAACAGGTTGTGTCAAGACTCCACCTTGGCCAGGAACCGGCAGCGCCACCCCGAAGCGTCATTCCCGCGGAAGCGGGAATCCAGGGGTGGCGAGGTGCGGAAACGCCGCTGTAGCGCCCCGCCACCGCCCCTGGATTCCCGCTTCCGCGGGAAATGACGTTCTGTTGCGTAGTTGCTTCATGGCCTGTCACCGCCTGTTCCCCGGGGAATGGCGGTTCGCAAGGTCCGTGCTCGCTTCCTCCCCCCGCGGAAATGTGTTAGCCCCCTCCCTCATGTCGTTCCGTGTCGGCATGGCTCAGATCAACCCCAGGTTGGGCGACGTGGGCGCCAACATGGCCATCTACGAGGCCCGGGTACGCGAGGCCGCGGCCGCCGGCGTGGATGTCCTCGTGTTCCCGGAGTTGAGTCTCACGGGCTACTTCCTGCGCGACATGGTCCCGGACGTGGCCGTCCGCCTGGAGAGCGCGGAGATGCAGCGGCTCCGGGAGCTCAGCCGGGAGATCGCCCTTGTGGCCGGACTGGTGCTGGAGAGCGCGGACCACCGCTACTTCAACGCCGCGGTCTACCTGGAGGAGGGGGAGGTCCGTCACGTCCACCGCAAGGTCTACCTGCCCACCTACGGCATGTTCGACGAGCAGCGCTACTTCGCCCGGGGCGACCGCGTGCGCGCCTTCGACACCCGCCATGGGCGGCTCGCGTTGCTCATATGCGAGGACCTCTGGCATCCCTCCACGGTCTACCTGGCGGCGCTGGACGGGGCCCTGTCCATCGTCTGCCCCTCTTCCAGTCCCCTGCGCGGGGTCACCGACGGGGCGGACCAGGACGACAACGCGCGCTATTGGGAGCTCATCACCCGGACTTACGCCGAGACCTACGGTCTCTTCGTGGTGCACGCCAACCGCGTGGGCTTCGAGGACGGCGTGGGCTTCTGGGGCGGCTCCGGCATCCTCGACCCCTTCGGCCGAACCGTGTGCAAGGCGGACTACTACGACGAGGCGTTCGTGGTCGGGGAAGTGTCCCCCGAAGCGGTGCGGCGCAAGCGCACGCGCGCGCCGCTCATGCGCGACGAGGACGTGGACCTCACCATCCGGGAGCTGGAGCGTATCCGCCGCTAGTGGTATCCGCCGCTAGTGTGGTGTCTGGTTAATTCGCATAATAATATGCGGAGGATTTTTCGTTGTCGGCAAGGCGCGATGACGAGCAGTGGCGGGTACCACGCGAGGAAGACCCCGGGTCAAGGCCCGGGGTGACGT
>MKWU01005981.1_pt1 | contig 12719 bp, 14 predicted proteins | sample 809101 | NCBI WGS metagenome assembly MKWU01 (sample SAMN05860141, study PRJNA318959) | sponge metagenome | host: Aplysina aerophoba | place: Slovenia: Piran, Adriatic Sea, Gulf of Piran | collected 2013-05-07 | reverse complement strand
TTGTTCTCGAGCGACATATCACCATCCTTCCTTGTTTGGTTTCGCGTGGACACACACGCATTCCGCCCTGTGTTCCAATCCTCTCTGGTATTCTAATCCCTGGCCGTTCAATTATCAAACCCCGATGCGCGACGGCGTCGCTCACACCGCTCCATTCCCCTTGTTGCACCTCCAAATGCCTTGACATACGCACTACACGTTTGTAAGCTAATGTCAGGCGCGGAGATCGTATCCGCGGCGATCCAGTATCCGAACCAGCTGTCATTACACGCTTACCCATTGGGACCCGACCCATTCCGATCCCGACAGGACCCGTTCATGGACCGGCGTCATTTCCTGGAAACCCTCGCGGCCGGACTCGTAGTCGGAGGATCCATACTTCCCGCGTTTCAGTCCTTAGCCGGTCCCCTTTTCGTGCCCGTTCAAAAGGACGAGGAGGGGCTGACCCCCCTGCGCAGGTTCTTCGCGGTAGCCATCGTCTCCTTCCCTCCGAAAATCGATGTCGAAAGCGAACGGCTGGAGATCGATGGCGCCGTTTCGACGCCATTGGCGGTGGGGTACGATGAATTGCACCAGTGGCCACAACGCACGCAGGAGAGTATCCTGCGATGCGTGGGCGGCGCCCAGGGCAGAGCCCGGTGGGTCGGCGTGCGGCTAAGCGACCTGCTTGAAAAGGCGGGTTTGGACCCGGACGCCCGGGACGTGATTTTCTACGGGGCGGACGAGTATGAGAGCAGTGTGCCCGTGGGCGAAGCGATGAAGCAGAGCAGCATGCTGGCGATTCGTATGAACGACGAGCCGTTATGGTCCAAGCATGGCGCGCCAGTACGGCTGGTCATGCCCGGTATGTATGGATACAAGCAGGTCAAGTGGCTTACCCGGATCGAAGTCACGAGCAAGAACCACAAGGGATACTGGGAAAAACGCGGCTATTCGGACGATGGACGGATCAAATCCTGAGGAGCCAGGCTTTCAATGGATGCCATGCTGGTTACCGGTGGAGCCGGGTTCATTGGCAGTAACTTCGTTCGATACGTATTGAATCGTCGTCCCGATACGCAGGTCGTGGTTCTCGATGCCCTGACCTACGCCGGCAACCTGGCCAATATCGAAGATTGCGGACGTACGGAACGGCTCAGGTTCATTCACGGGGATATCCGGGACAGGGACACGGTCGACGACGCGATGCGCGGGGTCGACACAGTCGTGAATTTTGCGGCCGAATCGCATGTCGATCGGTCCATCCTGGACCCGTCCTCCTTCATCGAACCCAACTACAACGGAGTCTATGTCCTGCTCGAAGCGGCGCGGCGCCTGGAAGTGAAGCGGTTCCTCCAGGTTTCAACCGACGAGGTGTACGGGCACGTGCCCTCCGGACTCTCCGTCGAAAGCGACGCCTTGGCGCCTCGCAACCCCTATGCCGCTAGCAAGGCGGGGGCGGAGCTGCTGGTTCAATCCTACTACACCACCTACGGCCTTCCCGTATTGATTACGCGAGGCGGGAACACCGTCGGCCCCTACCAGTACCCGGAGAAGGTCCTGCCCCTGTTCATCACGAACGCGCTGGAGCACAAGCCGTTGCCGGTATACGGCGACGGAAGCGCCGTGCGCAGCTACCTTTACGTGGAAGACCACTGTTCGGCCATCGACCGGGTGCTCCGCTCCGGCGAACCCGGGAACGCCTACAACGTGGGAACGAACTACGAGGTCAGCGGACGGGACCTGGCCGGACGGGTTCTTGAAACACTAGACCGTCCGGCGGCACTCCGCGAGTTCGTCCCGGACCGAAGCGGGCACGATCTGCGGTACGCGATGGACTGCGGCCGCATACGGGCCCTGGGATGGCGTCCGGCACTCGACTTCGACACGCTGCTGGACAGGACGGTGCAGTGGTACGTGACACACCGGCCGTGGTGGCGGGAGATTCGTAACGAAAGCGGTTTCAGGTCGTATTACCGAAAGCAATATGATGAACGAGGTCAATCCTGACGGGGCGCCAATGCATTCAAGGAGGTTGAGACCTGATGTACCTGAGTCTGCTTGAGTCTGTCGTCCTGGCCGGCTGGACAGGACTCGTGGCCTATGGGTTCCTGTTGAGTCTCATCGGCCGGATTCGTGGTACCGGCAAGGCGCCGCTGATCTATCCGCGGCACGTGTTCGCCCTGGTGGTGCCTGCGGGGAACGACGAAGGCTCTATCGGCAGAACCGTGGAACACCTGCGCCGGAACAAGTACCCACGAGGCCTGTTCGACGTGATTATCGCCCCGGTGAACAGCACGGACCAGACGGCAACCATCGCGCGCCGAAAGGGTGCGGTGGTCTACGGCCCCGGCAAGCAGCGCTGGCGGGACGGAGAGGACGCGGTCCTCGGCGTGCTGGAACGCCTGTCCGTCAAGGACCGGTATGACGCGTATATCATCCTGGATGTCCGGTCCAGGATTTCCGCGAACTACCTCGCCGTGATGAACGACAAACTGTCCAAGGGCGCCCTGGCCATCCAGTCCGGCTACAGTGTATCGGGCAGGAAGTGGACCTGGAGTACGGCGTGCAGAGCCCTGTTGAGCACCCTGAGGCCGTGCTGGCTCACGAACTGGCCGCTGAATCTTCGCCTGGGTGGGGGAATCCATCGAACCGGACTGTGCGTTTCCCGCCGGCTGGTAGAGAAACACGGCGTGAAGAAGCCGCGGCTGGACAATGCGCTGGGGTATCAGATCAAGTTGCTGCGCCACGACGTGGCCATCCAGTATACCGACCAGGCATGGGTATACGACCGTACCCGCGATGTGAAGCCCGTTCGCTCCACTTTCAGCCGCCTGAAGTCCAGGTGGCAGCGCGCCCGTGCCGATGGACCGCCCCTGATTGCGGATGGATTGAAATGGCGCAGCGTGGCGCAGATCATCGGCGGATTCAATCTCTTCCTGCCCTCGTTCAACACGATGTTGCTCACTGCGCTGCTGTTCTTCGGGCTTGCCGTATACCTGCACGGCGTCACTTCGGCCATCGCCCTGGGTTGGATCGCGCTGATCGCGAGCCTTGCGGTCTTCGTAGTCCTCCGACTGCGGTTCATGCGCGCACCGGTCCTGGCCTATGCCGCGCTGCCGTCTTTACCCTTCATTCTGTTCTGGCAGTCCTTCAGATCCTGTTTTGCCGCCAAACCGAAGAAACCGCCGCAGGCCAGTGCGCAGCCCGAGACGAAAAGCGAAGGCCGTGCGCAACAGGGCCGCAGGCCGCGCAGGCGGTATTCGAGACGGCCCAGGCGCCAGCAGCCTTCCTGACATGGTAAGGGCCGCGTGCCGGTCTTCCCGACCGGGTCAACCCGGGAGCATGCCCCATTCAACTGCACCACGCGTTGATCCTCGGATTCCTCCAGGGCGTAACGGAGTTCCTGCCGGTCAGCAGTTCCGGCCATCTCGTCGTGTACCAGCAGCTGTTCGGGCTAAGCGGGCCGGGCGGACCAGCCGGACCGGATGAAACACGTTTGCTCTTCGAAGTCATGGTACACCTGGGGACGCTGATCGCCGTCCTGGTCGTATTCCGGTCGGATATCGCCGCCCTGGTCACGGGCGCGTTACGAGCGGCAACGGGCCATGCCGGGGGAGACCGCGGGCCCCTTCGCCTTCTTCTCCTGCTTGTCGTGGGCTCGATCCCGGCGGCGGTCTTCGGCCTGGGTTGGAAAGACGAACTCGAGCATCTGTTTTCCGCCCCGTTATATGTCGGCTTTGCATTCCTGTTGACCGGAACCGTACTGTGGCTGTCCCGGTACCCTGGTCGGCCGGTGCGGGACCTGGGCAGGACAACCTGGATCGATGCGCTTCTGATCGGTTTGGGCCAGGCGCTTGCGCTGGTTCCCGGTGTCTCCCGGTCGGGAACGACCATCTCCGTCGCCCTGCTGTTGGGACTTGACCGGCAGTTGGCGGCACGTTACTCTTTTCTATTGGCGGTTTTCCCCATTCTTGGTGGTGTTGGTGTCACGCGGAAGGTGGGCGGCCTTTTTCTTTTTTTTTGGGGCGGTCCCCGTCATTTTGGGTGGGGTTGTCTTCGGGGCAGGAGATGCGGGCGGCATTCCCGCCGATCAGTGGACCGCGGTAGCGGCGGGAACCATCATGGCGGCGGTGAGCGGTTACGTCGCGCTCAAGCTGCTCCTGCGCATCGTAATTGCCGGCAATCTGTCCAGGTTTTCGTACTATTGCTGGGGAATCGGGCTGCTGACGCTTGGCGGTGCGCTGTCCGGCCTGACCGGGATGTCAGGCTGACCAGGCTGACCAGACTGACCTGCGCATTCTGATTCGGTCCGAATCCACACCCCCGGCGTCTCACACTCTACAGACGGGAGCCAGGCACATGAATCCAGACATCAGTAGATTACTCGATGCATGGGATTACACGGGGCCCGATAAGCTCATTGTGCGCAAAATAAAGGGAGAAGACGGCCGGACAAGGATACAGATGCGCGTGGACCTCGGTATCCTGCAGATGGAGTGGTCAGATCGCCCGGACGGCAAAAGGCCCCACGGGAAGACCTCGTTGCTGGATCACTTCCTGGACCGGCTGGAAAAACAAAAGGCGGATAAGGGTCCGGATGCGGAACTCAATATCTCCCATGACGACTGCGTGAACCTGCAGACCGAATCGCTGCAGTATTACTACCGGCGTATTTGCATGTTCGAATTGGAATCCTACCACGAGGCCTGCCGGGACGCCGAACACAACCTGCAGATCATGGACATCGTGCGGACCCACGCCGAAAACGAAGACGACCGCCTGTCCCTCGAGCAGTACCGGCCCTTCGTCATCATGCATCGCAGCCGGGCGAAAAGCCTGATCGCTACGGGTTCGGACGATGTCGAACAGGCCCTGGGCCATATCGAAGAAGGCATAGAAGAGATAGAGGCTTTCTTTCGTTCCTACGACCGGGACGACCTGGTCAAAGAAAGCCAGGAACTGAAAGTCCTGCGAGACATGGCCGAGGAAATCCGAAAACAACAGCCCCGTTCCGAGGAAGACCAGTTGAGGGCGGAATTGTCGGATGCCGTCGAGAACGAGGAGTTTGAACGGGCCGCCGAAATACGGGATGAACTGAAGAAGTTCGACCTGCCCTAGACCGGAGCCCTACTTGCTTTCATGGATCAGATCCGCCGACCGTCAACTCTTCCTATTCATGCTTGGCGCGGTCAGCATGGGTCTCTCGATGGGGTTGGGGGAAATAAGCTTCAACAATTTCCTCAGCGACACCTACCACATGGACGCGATGAGCCGCGGAGAACTCGAGTTTCCCCGCGAGTTGCCCGGCTTCCTCGTGGCTGCCTTCGCCGGTATCCTGTTCTTCTGGTCGGAACTGAAGATGGCAGCCCTTTCCATGGCGTTGATGGCCGTGGGATTCCTGGGGCTTGGAATCTACGGCAGTCTTTACGGGCTGATGCTCACTTCAATGATCACCTGGAGCATCGGCATGCATCTGCAGATGCCCGTGACGCGCACGATCGCCCTGCGGTTGGCCCGCGAAGGAAGGGGCGCCACCATGCTGGGGCGCCTGGGCGGAATCCAGACGGGCGCCGCCATCCTGGGCAGCGTACTGCTCTGGATGGGACTGGGGGGCACTTCACTGGGCTATCTGCCCGTTTTCGCCCTCGCCGCGCTGGTGGCCCTGGCTGGCGTCTACTGCTACCTGGCCATGCGCCCCATCGACGGTCACACGGGCAACCGCCCCACCTTCATCATCAGGAAACGGTACACCCTGTTCTATCTGCTGAACATCCTGTTCGGCGCGAGAAAGCAGATCTTCATCACCTTCGGTCCCTGGGTGCTGATCAGCATCTTCGACAAGCCGGTATCCACCATTGCCTCGCTGCATCTGATCGCATCCGTCATCGGCATGTTTTTCGCCCCGCAGCTGGGCAAGCTGATCGACCGGTTCGGGGAACGTCTGGTACTGATGATCGACGCGGTGCTGCTTGTCGGTGTCTGCCTGGGATACGGTTTCGCCACGGAAATGGGACTGGGAGCGTGGGCGGTAGACCTCATCTATGCCAGCTTCGTGCTTGACCTGGTCCTGTTCAACGTGAGTATCGCACGGACCACCTACGCCAGCAAAATCGTCGTAAAGAAGAGCGATCTCACCGCGACGCTTTCCCTCGGCGTCACCATCGACCACGCCGTTTCCATGTCCATTCCCACACTGGGCGGACTCGTCTGGATCGTCTACGGCTACCAGTACGTCTTTGTCGGAGCGGCCGTCGTTGCCGTCTTGACACTTGTGGCCACCAGTTTCATCTCCGTGACTCCCCCGGATACGAGCCGGGCCAGCCAGGCGGAGGCCGCCGGTTAACCGCCCGCCATCCAACCGCCGTCCACCACGATCAGCTGTCCCGTCAGGAAATCCGAGGCCGGCGAGGCCAGGAACACGGCCGTGCCGGCGATGTCCTCCGGTTCGCCCCAGCGTCCGATAGGCACGCGGTTCAGGATATAGGTCCCCCGTTCGCTCTCTTCGACGGGGCGGGTCAACGGGGTCCGGATGTATCCGGGGCAGATGGAATTCACGTTGATGTTATACCGGGCCCAGTCGATCGCCAACTGGTAGGTCAGCGACCCGACGCCACCCTTTGCGGCGGTGTAGGCGGGGATGTGGGGGATACCCGTGATGGCGGCCAGCGAAGCGATTTGGATGATCTTGCCGTATTCCCGCTCGATCATGTGCCGGGCTACGCGCTGGGTCAGAAAAAACGTGCCTTTCAGGTTGGTGTCCACGACCTGGTCCCAGTCCTCCTCGCGGTAGTCCTCCGGCGGCGTGCGCACGTTCACCCCCGCGTTGTTGACCAGGATGTCGATCTGCTTCCAGGTGTCCAGTACCGAGGTCACAAGGGCTTCCCGGTCTTCGCGTTTCGCTATGTCCGATTCCACGACCAGCGCTTCGCCGCCGAACCCCCTGATGGTATCCTCCGTCGCCTCGAGCCTGGACCGGGTACGGCCCGCCAGAACGACCCGGGCGCCTGATTCGGCCATGGCCGTTGCGATCCCCTGGCCGATGCCGGTACCCGCGCCGGTGACGATGGCAACCCTGCCCTCGAGTGAAAACCTTTCGAAATTCATTTGCGCTCCTGTGCGTCTGACGTTTAGCGTTGACAATGTCTACCCGGAACCGGTATCTGTTTCCTGACAACAAGCCCGACGATGTGCCGGGCCGACGGTGTGCCAGCCCTACGGCGTGCCGGGCCGAAGGTGTGCCGACCACCGTAATACCGGGCCACCGGGCGAGTAAATATAAAGCGCGGCACATTTCGTGGCAATGGGGACAACACGCGGCACTAAGAGGCGGTTCCCGCATGGGTACTCCCGGACACCCCGAACCTGCAAAGCTGGTATGTGCGGTCATGGGACAGTGTGAATCGATGCTGGCCCGGGGGCGCGGTCTCCTGGCCGAACGGTACGGGCCGGTGGAACTGGAGGGTCCGGTATTCGATTTTTCCTTCTCGTCCTACTATGAACGGGAGATGGGGGCCGGTCTGGCGAAACAGTTCCTCGGATTCGAGCCATTGGTGGAGCCTGGGAACCTGGCTGAAATAAAGCGAACCTGCAACGATCTCGAAACCGGCGTGACCCGGTCCGACGACAAGCCCGGTCGGGGATTGAATATAGATCCCGGATACATCAACGGCGCCCAACTCGTCCTGGCGACTACCAAGAACTACAGCCATCGCATCTATATCGGGAAAGGGATATATGCCGAGGTGACCCTGCTGTATCACCGGGGCGCTTTTGCCCCGTTGCCCTGGACCTACCGTGACTACCGGACAGAGGAAGCGCTCGCCTTTTTTACGCGGGTGCGGGAGGTCTTTCTCGGCCAGCGTAATAGATCGCAAAACCGCGCCGAGTGAAAATCACATCTGTCTGTACGTTTTGTCTTGACCTGTTTTGAGAGACCTGCTTATAATACCGGTAAACCGAACATCCACTGCGATGACGATTTTTTGCAGGCGGACTGACCCCTTTCAGTCGGCATTTTCCCGTCATCTCGCCAAGTGGTCACCTGCAATAGAAAACCCAGGCTGATCCCGGTCAGGTAGAAAGATTATATACAATGATTCGACTCAAAGTATATGATGTCGGGCCTCCCTATCCCCTGCACGCCACCCCGGTACTCTGGCTGGCCGACGAGCAGGAAGAGCAGGTTCTGATCCTCCTGATCGGCATCGCGGAAGCCTTTGCCATCAAGAGCCAGATCGACGCTGGCGAAGAAGAGCCTCCACGGCCCATGACCCATGATCTGCTCAAGTCCGTTTTCGAGCATTTCGACGCCGAGATCGAGTTCGTGCTGATTTCCGAACTGCGCGAGCAGCAGTTCTACATTGCGGAAATACACGTCAAGGCCAACGGACATTCCATGACCATCGACTCCAGGCCAACGGACGCCATCGCCCTGGCCCTTCGCGCCGACGCGCCGATCTACGTGGAAGAAGAAGTCATGCGCGTGGCGGGCAAGCGGATGCCCAAGAGCAAGGACGAGAACGGCGAGGACGATATCGCGGCGTCCATCGAGGAACTGGAAGCGGATGATGCGGGCAAGGTCCCCGCGGCGCAGGTTGTCGCCGAAGAGTTGATGGAAGCGGTGGAGTTCAAGAGTCAGCCACGCACCCCGCTCGAGACGGCGCGCAGAAAACTTCAGGCAGCCATAGATGAGGAACGGTACGAGGACGCCGCCCGGTTGCGCGACGAGATCAGCCGCCTGGAACAGAGCGCCTAGAGGGGTAGCGTGCGAGAAGCCATCACGATGTGGAAGTATACCAGGATGGTCGTCCTGGTAGCCCTGACGGCAGCCATGTTTGCCGCCGTCCTCATTCCCTTCAAGCTCCTGCCCATCATTCCCGGCATTACCGAGCTCCGGCCGGCCAATGTGTTCCCGATCATCTGCTCCCTCATGTTCGGTCCCGCCGGCGCGTGGGGCGCGGCCTTTGGCAACCTGATCGGCGATCTGATGGGCGGCACCTACGGACTGGGCAGTTACTTCGGCATGCTCGGCAACTTCCTGCTCGGATATATTCCCTACCGGCTCTGGCGCATCCTGACCAGTAAAGAGCCCGGAGCGTGGTCCCCCACCATGCTGGTCCGGTACCTTTACGTTACGCTGCTGGCAAGCATCGCCTGCGGCGTCACGGTAGGATGGGGGCTGGACACCCTCGGGCTCGTGCCCTTCCACGTGCTGGCTCCCCTCATTTCAATCAACAATTTCATCACCGCGGGCATTCTCGGTCCGCTGCTGCTGCCGGTGCTCTATAGCCGTGTGAAACAGTGGGGACTGCTCTATCACGACGTCATGGACCCGGCCGACCTCTCCAAAGGCCGGCTGCCGCACGTCGCCCACGTGATCATGGTTGTGGCCCTCTTCGGCAGCCTGTACGTCGGCGTATCCATCTCGCTGGGCTTGAACGACGAGGCGGTCCGGACCATTCCACTGGTTTTCGGTCTGGAGATAACCGCACCTGAAAGCCTGCTTATGCCGGCAGGAACCAGTGTTGGAATGGGACTTTTACCCGTGATGGTCCTGCTTGTGATCGCTTGCATTCTGATCTGATCTGAAGATAACCTGACGCGCCGCGGTGGAAACCCGCCGCAGCGAACGGATTGAACGTACCGCGCCCGGGCAGACACACGGGCACGGCGCCGGGTTGTTGAACGTACCGCGACTGGAGGATTTCGCGTCATGAAAGTCGTCGATGTGGAACGAATCGTGGTGGATGTGCCTTTCACCGAGAGGCAGGCCCGGATCACCGAGCGGGAAGTGTACAACTGGTCGATCCTGGAGCTGTGCCGGGTGACCACGGATACCGGCCTGACCGGCTGGGGGGAAACAGTTATACACTACACCTGGGCGCGGGTCACCGACGAAGCCGTGAATCGGGTCATCGGAAAGAGCCCGGCCGACGTGATGAACGACGATACGCTCGGCGCGGGACTGCAGATGGCCCTGTTCGACGTGGCCGGGAAAGCGCTGGGGGTCCCATGCTACAAGCTGCTTGGCAACAAGGTTCGCGACTGGTCGCCCATCTCCTGGTGGTCCATCGACGCGTCGCCGGGAGACTGGCTGGCCGAGGCCCGGGACGCGGTGGCCCTGGGTTACACCAGCTTCAAGATCAAACAGCGGCCCTGGTGGGACATCTTCGCCCAGGTGGACGCCATTGCCACGGGCATTCCCAGTTCCTTCAAGCTGGATCTCGACGCCAATGCCACAATGCAGAACGCGGCCGCGGCCATGCCGATCATGCAGAAGCTGGCGCAGCACGAAAACGTGGCCATGTTCGAATCCCCCATCCCGCAGACCGACATACTGGGCAACCGGCAGCTCAAACAGGTCATCCCCCGTCCCATCGCCATGCACTTCGGCTCGCCGCCCTACATGACGGCTCTCCGCGAGGAAGTCTGTGACGGCTTCGTCGTCTGCGCCGGCAAGTCCGAGGTGATGCGACAGGGACATCTGAGCGCCGAGGCCAACATGCCTTTCTGGCTCCAGCTTGTGGGCAACGGGCTCACCACGACCTGGGCCGCCCACCTGGGCGCCGTGCTGACCCACGCCACCTGGCCCGCGATAACCTGCATAAACCTCTACAGCCATCACCTGCTGACGAAACCTGTCGAGGTCGTGGGCGGTTTTCACCGGGTGCCCGAGGAACCGGGCCTGGGTGTGACCGTTGACGAGGAAGCGGTAGAAAGGTGGCGGGTGCCCGACGAGACTGTCCGGGAACTGAATGAGCAGGGCGAACTGTATGATAAGCCCAAACCGCGCATCATCTGCTCCGTGGTCTACCCCGACGGCACCCGGATTCACATCGCGCCCATGAACAGGGCCTACGGCTATTTCATCCAGGGCAACGGCCCCGCCCACTCCGACGGAGTCGAACTGGAGATTGTCCATGACGATGGTTCAAAGGAATGGTCCCATCTCTACGAAAGGGCACTCGAACATCCCGTGCGCAGCAGGGGGTAAGAAGCCGACGGCCGTGCCATGGGTACGGACCGCGGCGGTCCATTCGTGCAGCCGGCGCATGGCCGGATATTCAATGGCAGTGGACGTAACAGGAGAGGGTTATTCATGATTAAGATCGCAGAAATCCTCAGTACCGGCCGCAATACACTATGGGACCAGGTCAAGCAGATCGGCGTAGACCACGTGGTTACCAGCATGCCGCCCGCGGTGGGCAACGAAATGGGCTGGGAGTATATGCCCATGCTTCGGATGAAGAACAACTTCAACGACGCCGGTTTCGACGTGGCTGTCATCGAAAGCACGCCCCCGATGCTCCGTATCAAGCTGGGTCTGGAAGGCCGGGAGGAGGAACTGGACGACGTCTGTACCTTCATCGAGAGCATGGGACGGGTCGGCATCAAGACCTGGTGCTACAACTGGATGGCGGTCCTGAACTGGACGCGGACCTCTTCGACGGTCCCGTCCCGGGGCGGTGCATTCGTCACCGGCTACGACCACGCCATGATGAAGAACGCGCCGCTGACCGAGGCGGGTGAAGTATCCGAGAGCAAACTCTGGGAGACGCTGCACGAGTTCCTGGAAAGGGTTACGCCCGTCGCCGAACAGTACGGCGTGGAAATGGCCATGCATCCCGACGACCCGCCCCTCTCGCCGCTTCGGGGCGTCGGACGTATCATGCGGTCCCTGGACAACTACCAGAAACTCCTGGACCTGGTGCCCAGTCCGATGAACGGGATCACGTTCTGCCAGGGAAACTTCGCTCTCATGACCGACGATCAGCCCGCGGCCATCCGTCATTTCGGCGCGCAGCGCAAGATCTTCTTCGTCCATTTCAGGGATGTGCGCGGGGACGTCGAAAGTTACGTGGAGACCTTCCACGACGACGGCCCGACCGATATGATGGCCTGCCTGCGCGCGTACCGGGATATCGGGTTCGAGGGCGTGCTCCGGCCGGACCACGTGCCGACCCTGGCCGGCGAAGACAACGACCACCCGGGTTATTCCGCGTTGTGCAGACTCTACGCCGTCGGTTATATCAGGGGGTTGCGGGAAGCGGTCTACAGGGAGGACGGGTAGCGGCCGGTCAACCGTTCGGGTCCGGATGAATCGAGTCGACCCAGTACACGTTCTCCGGCTGCTCCACGGGTTCGATGTCCAGATTGACCAAGACTGGATCCATGCCGCTTCTGCACAGTACGCATTCCAGGGGCTCGTCCGAACGGGCGTTGATCTCCTGGTGGGGTACGTAGGGCGGCACGTAGATGAAATCACCCGGCCCCGCTTCCGCCACGAATTCCAGCCGCTCGCCCCAGCGCATCCTCGCTTTGCCTTTCAAAACGTAGATCACGCTTTCCAACTCGCCGTGGTGATGGGCGCCGGTTTTCGCGTTCGGATGGATGGTAACGGTGCCCGCCCAGATTTTGCTCGCCCCGGTCCGGGCGTGGTTGATCGCAGCTGCACGGGACATGCCGGGAGTCTGTGGGGTGTTTGAGTCTAGCTGGTCCCCGGGGATGACCTTCACCCCGTCATCGCGCCACTTCCCGTCGACATCCATGGTATTACCTGTTACCCCTTCCGTTCCCGCGGGATCTGCTCACACGCGGAATCTGTTCACTTGCACAGAGACACGCGCAGACTGCTCACACGCGGAAACACTTGGAGAATGCTCACACGCGCAGTCTGCTCAGGTATGGTCATGGTCGCGCGCGCAGACGACTCAGTTGTCCAGACCGAGTTTCCTGCG
>MKWU01005979.1_pt1 | contig 12720 bp, 16 predicted proteins | sample 809101 | NCBI WGS metagenome assembly MKWU01 (sample SAMN05860141, study PRJNA318959) | sponge metagenome | host: Aplysina aerophoba | place: Slovenia: Piran, Adriatic Sea, Gulf of Piran | collected 2013-05-07 | reverse complement strand
CTGTGGGTGGCCAATGTGGCCCTGTTGTGTTCGCTCTACGGTTTGGTCTTACGGCGAGGATTGCGCCAGTGATTCGTCTATTGCTGCTACTGGTGATCTGCGCCGCCTGCGAGCCTGCACCACCCACCATTCCTGGTCCGTTCCGGGTGGTCGAGGATGCGGGTCTCGATTTTACCTACACCAACGGCGCAGCGGGCGATTACTTTCTCATTGAGACCATGGGGGCAGGCGGGGCTTTTCTCGACTACGATCAAGATGGCTGGCTCGACATTTACTTGGTGGATGGATTCGACTTGTCGCATCTGCGCGGCCAGTACTCGCCGATCAATCTCAGCTACCGCGACGAGACCCACTACTGGGTAGAAAAGGACTACCGGCCCGGTCTGAGCTTCAAGGGACTAGTGGATGAGAGTGCCTACCAAGTGGCCCCGGCCACTACCGACTCACCTAGGGGGAATAGACTCTACCGCAACGAGGGGGACGGGACGTTTCGCGCGGTAGAAGATGCGGCCGGGGCGGGCGATACTGGCTATGGCATGGGCGTGGCTGTCGGCGACATTGACGCGGATGGAGACCCAGACCTCTACGTCACCAACTACGGTCCCAACGTCCTGTATCGCAACGACGGCGGCGCGTTTGTCGATGTTACCGAAAAAGCCGGTGTGGGGGATCCGCGCTGGAGCACCAGTGCCCTGTTTTTTGACTTTGATAACGATGGCGACCTCGACCTCTACGCGGCCAATTACCTCGACTTCTATCCGGCCAACAACCGCGTTTGCGGCGGCACTATCACCCCCAAGCGCCGGCGCAAAGAGCTGCTGAAAATTCCCTTTGCACTGCGCACCTATTGCAGCCCGCGCCGCTACAATGGCGTCTCGGATGTGCTCTACCGCAACGATGGCGCTGACTTTGTCGATGTCACTGAACAGGCGGGGGTTCTCAATCGTTTTGGCAAGGGTTTGGGGGCGCTGGCCGGCGACATTGACGCGGACGGCGATTTGGATCTCTACGTGGCCAATGACGGGGTCCGCAATGCGCTCTATCGCAACGACGGCGGGACCTTCGTCGATATTGCGCTCGCCGCTGGGGCCGCGTACAACGGCAACGGCCAAGCCGAGGCCGGCATGGGCGTGACTGCTGGCGACGTTGACGCGGATGGCGACCCAGACCTTTTCGTCACCAACTTCTCGCGCGAGAGCAATACGCTTTACCGCAACGACGGTGCGCTCCGCTTCACCGACAGCGGGGCTGCCAGCGGCCTCGCCGACCCGAGCCTGCGCCCCTTGGGCTTTGGCACACTGTTTTTCGACGCGGACAACGACGCCGACCTCGACCTCTTCGTCGCCAACGGGCATGTCATGGACCGGATTCAGCTCCTCGAAGAAGACCTCCGCTACGCCCAACCCGACCAGCTTTTCGCCAACAGCGGCGACCAGTTCCGCGACGTGTCAGCGGCGGCCGGCTCGGCCTTTGCTCGGGTCGCGGTCTCGCGTGGCGCAGCGTATGGCGACTACGACGGCGATGGCGATCTCGACTTGTTGGTCACCCACGCCAGCGGCCCGGCGGCCCTCTACCGCAACGACCTGCCGCCTCGTTCTCATTGGCTCTTGGTGGAGGGTCTAGTGGCCGGTGCCCGCGTCCGCCTGATGTGCGATGGGCACCAGCAGATGCGGACTATCACCGCTGGCGGCAGCTATCTGTCGGCCAGCGATCCGCGCCTCCACTTTGGCTTGGGGACTTGCGCCCGCATAGAGCATCTGGAAATCCGCTGGCCGGATGGTACGCGGACGGACCACTACGACTTGGCCGCCGACCAAGTATTCCACAGCGGACGATGAACCAGCGCGAACGCCTGCTCTGCACCCTGATCCTGCTATTGGCTGGTGCCGCGCTGTGCTATGGCTGGAAACTGTACTGTTTCCTCACGGACGATGCCTACATTTCCTTTCGCTACATAAGCAACTGGGCTTTGGGCCACGGCCCGGTGTGGAACCCGCCTCCGTTTCGCCCGGTCGAAGGCTACACCAATTTTCTGTGGATCGTCCTGCTGTATGGGGTCTGGCAGGTCTTGGATGTTGCCCCTCCCGCAGCGGCTAACTATCTCGCCCTGTGCTTTGCCCTGTGCTCGCTGTACATCGCTGCGCAGATGCTGTTGCGCTTGCCTTGGTCGCCTAGGCTGCGTCCCTATCGCTTGGCTTTCCTCGCGCTCTTGCTGCTCGCGGTGACCACTAACCGCACCTTCTTGGCTTGGAGCAGTTCGGGCTTGGAAACGGCGCTGTTTGGTTGCACGGTCCTCGCTTGGACCTATGCTTGCGCTTTTGTTGCTCCTAGCCATCGGAGGTGGCCCTTAGTTATTTCCGCTGCCGCCGCCGGTATCTATCTGACGCGCCCGGATGGCCTGCTTTTTCTCGGTGCCACTGCGGTCGCGCTCTTTTGGGCTTGGCGCACTGGCTGCTATCCCGCTCGGCGGCTTGCCCAAGCTTGGCCCCTGCTGGCCGCGCCGCTGCATCTAGTTTGGCGTCAGAGCTTGTACGGCGAATGGCTGCCCAATACTTATTACGCCAAAGCCGTCGGACCTTGGCCGGCCAGCGGCCTCCGCTACGCGCTCTCTTTTGCCCTCGAATACGCCCTGTGGACGTGGGGACTGCTTTTGGTCTATGTGCTATGGAAAAAGAAGGGGGCGCTCAGGCTGTCTTGGCATGGGCTGTTGGCTGCGTTAGCACTGTGCGGCCACGCTGCGTATTACACGTTTTTCTACGGTGGCGACCACTTTGAGTACCGGATTTATGCGCACTTGGTACCCTTGTGTTACCTCTCCTTTGCGTGGTGCCTAAACGCCGTGGGGGTCCAACCGAAAAAAGCGCTGGCGGCGCTCGGCCTCGCGGTTGTGCTTTCCTGGCCGATTCCTTGGATCCATTGGTCCCAGACCCACCACATCGCCAGCCGCGGCCAGACTTTGCAACTCAAAGTGCCTGTGGCTCCTCACTTTCCCGCCCCAATTCGCTGGTACGCCGCTGCTTTTGACGAACTGCAATTTTGGCTCATCGACCGCTTCGTCTGCATCCGCCACCAAGAGCACAAAGCCAACGCGGAATTCCTCGCTGGGATGTTTCCTCCGCGTGCTCAGGCTCAGTTTCTGCCCGCGGCCGACTATCCGGTTTTTTTCTTTCCCGCCATCGGCATTCCGGCTTGGCGCTTGCCGCACATCAACATCCTCGACGTTCACGGCCTCAACGACTACGTCATCGCCCGCACGCCCCCCGAGCCGACCGCCGAGCGCATGATGGCCCACGAGCGCACGCCGCCAGCCGGTTATGTAGAGTGCTTCCAGCCCAATGTCCGCCTCGTCGCTCCTGGGCAAGTCAAAGTGTTCCCCCGCGCGCTCTCAGCCGACCACATTGCCGGCTGCGAGACCCGTTGGACAACGTCGCTTATGGCCCGTTAGGTGTCCTCACTACTCTTTTACATGATAGGCTCCTTTTGGGTGTGGACGGCAAAGTGGGCCAAACGGGGATTGGCTCAAGGGGCGCAGAGATGGTTATATGGTTATATTGAAAAACTTTAAAAGGAGACAGCCTGCATGCGTTTGCTACTAATTTGGGCCGCTGCGCTCGTCGCCATCGGGTGTGGCGGGTCCGGCGAATCGGGCGACGAGCCCTCGGAGAAAAAAATCGTCTGGTACGCCCTGATGGTCCACCCCTACGTTGAAGAGGTGCAAAAAGGGGTGATCGGCTATGAGCGCGACAATGGGATCAAGATCAAGCGCCAGATCGGCCAAAGTTGGACCCAAGACAACGAAAATGCCAATGTCGAGCCGCTGGCCGCTCAGGGCTACAAAGGCTTCTCGCTCTACCCAGCCGACGCCAGCGCCGCCAACGGACTCTACGAGGAATTGGTGCAAAACGGGGCCTATGTAGTAAGCTATGGAGCTCCGACGACGCTGCCGACGCCCGCGTCGTTTTGCGTGGCGACCGACGTTAAACAGGCGGCAATGGAGGCGACCGAGGCGCTGATCGGTTTTATGGGCGGCAAGGGCAACATCCTCAACGTGCTCGAACTAGTCGAAGACCCCAACACCATCCTGCGCAAAGAAGGCGTCGAAGCGGCGGTGGCCAAATATCCAGAGGTCCAGATCGTTCAGGAAATCGCCGGCATGGAGTCGATTGAGACCAGCACGGCCAAGATCCAGGACGCGCTCTCGGCGCGGATTGAGGAGATCGACGGAGTAATTTGCACGGGGTACACGCCGACCGTGGCCGCGGCGATTATTCTGTCGGAGTGGAACCAAACCCCGGACAACAAGCGCATCCACTTCGTCGGCATCGACACAGACTCGGTGGTGCTCGACGCGATCCGCGAGGGGGCCATTGACGCGACCATCTCGCAGAATCCCTACGGCCACGGCTATATCACGTGCGCTCTCCTGAACTATCTGCTCGACGGCTGGCAGGCTAATCCCGACCGCTACTTCATCAACTCGGGCACGGTGCTGGTGACCAAGGACAACGTCGATACTTTTGAGGACGAAGTCAGGGCCATCACCGAGCGGATTATGGGCGAGTTAGAGGCCAAATACCTCACCCCGCCCCGCTGATTCGTGCTCGAACTGCAATCCATCAGCAAGCGCTTTCCCGGCGTCCGGGCACTGGACGATGTGTCGCTCTCTTTCCAGCCGGGCCAAATCCACGCCCTAGTCGGCGAAAACGGCGCTGGCAAGAGCACTCTGCTCAAAATTGTCACTGGGATCTACCAGCCCGACGCCGGGCGGATGCTCTTCGAGGGCGCGCCGCTGCGCGTGCGCAACTGCCGCGACTGCCTCGACCGCGGCATTGGCCTCGTCCACCAAGAGATACAAGTAGTGGCCGAGGCTAGCGTCTCCGAGAACATCATGCTCGACAAGTTAGACGGCTTTAGCCGGTGGGGCCGCCTCGACTGGCCGCGGCTCGACGATCAGGCGCGGGCCGCGATGGCTCGGGTCGGGTTGGACATTGACCCGCAAATGCCCATTGGCGATTTGAGCGCGGCACACAAACAGCTCGTGCAGATCGCCCGGGTGCTGTCGGCCGAGGCGCGAGTGTTGCTATTAGACGAGCCGACGTCGTCGCTTACCGAGCACGAAGCAGCTCGCCTGTTTGGTATTTTGCGCCAGTTGCAGGAGGCGGGCGTGGCCATCGTCTTTGTCTCGCACAAGTTCGACGAGGTCTATCAGATCGGCGACCAAGTCAGCGTGTTGCGGGACGGGCGACACGTGGGCACGAGGGAGTTGGCCGGCCTGCCGCGCGCCGAACTGATCGAGATGATGATCGGTCGGCGGGCGGAGACAGCTTCGTTTGGCATGCCGGTGGTGGATCGGGCGCGGGAGGTGCTCAGGATCGAGGGGCTGTACGCGCCGGGCCGGGCGCACGAAGTGAGTTTTTCGCTCTACGCTGGCGAGATTTTGGGTTTGTACGGTTTGGTGGGAGCCGGGCGCACCGAGTTGGCGCGGTTGTTGGTGGGAGCTGATCCGGTCGAGCGGGGTGCCGTCTATATCCAAGGAGCCAAAGCGCGGATCGGCTCGGTGGCCGACAGCCTGTACAAATACAGCATGGGCTACGTAACCGAAAACCGCAAAGAAGAGGGCCTGCTGCTGGAATCAGCCGTGCGGACCAATCTCGGCATTACCATATGGGAGCGGATCGTCGGCAAGTTCTCCCGCCGGATTGACGACCGGGCGGAGACCCAAGCCGCGCAGGCGCTGGTCGCGGCGCTGGATATTCGCACGACGGGCTTGGAGCAGGAAGTTAATCACCTCAGCGGCGGCAATCAGCAGAAGGTCAGTTTGGGCAAGTGGCTGGCCGCCGGCTGCGACATCCTGATCGTCGATGAGCCGACCGTTGGGGTGGATATCCAAGCCAAGGCCCAGATCCACCGCTTGCTGTGGAACTTGGCGGCCAAAGAAGGCAAAGCCATCATTTTGATCTCGTCGGACATGCCGGAGATCATCGGCTTGGCCGGGCGGATTCTCGTCTTTAAGGACAAGCAGATCGTCCACGAGATCGCCGAGATTCACGAGCAGGGCTTGAGCTACGACGAGATAAGCCGCCGCATCGGCCTGCATCTGAATTGACTATGGAATACCTACGCAAACTCATGCGGCACAACGACGCGGGGATCGCCTTGTCCGCGGGGTTGCTGTTTGTGGGATGTGCGCTCAGCTCGGAGAGCTTCCTGTCGGCGTACAACCTCTTCAACATCTCCCGGATCGTTGCGTTCTCCGTGTTGGTGGCACTGGCTCAGGCGGTGGTGTTGGTTGCTGGGGGGATGAATCTGTCCGTGGGGGCCGTTGGCGGCTTGGCGACCATTACCACTGGGTACTGCATCCAGGTGTTGGGTTTGCCAGGGTGGTTAGCGGCGTTGGTGGCGCTGGGGATTGGCGGCGCGGCTGGGTGGGTCAACGGGGTCATCATTACGCGGTTGCAGATCAATTCCTTTATCGCCACGCTGGCCACGCTTTTTGTCTTTACAGGGCTAGTGCATGGGTTTTCCGAAGGCTACGCCTACACGGACATCCCTCGGGAATTCACGTTTTTGGGACGGCAGAAGTTTTTGGGGTTGTCGAATTTGTTCTGGACGATGGGGCTGGTGCTGCTGGCGACGCACTACACATTCCGGCACACGGTTTTCGGGCGGCGGCTGTTGGCGACTGGGGGAAATCAGGAGGCGGCTCGGCTGGCGGGGATCAATACCGACCGGATGATTTTGCTGTCGCACGTGCTGTCGGGCGGAGTGGGTGCGCTGGCCGCGGTGTTGTGGGTTTCGCGGATGGGTTCGGCGCAACCGGCGACGGGTAAGGACTGGCTGATCACGAGCTTTGCGGTGGCTATTGTCGGTGGGACTGGGCTGGCTGGCGGGCGCATCTCGGCGCTAGGTCTGCTGTTAGGGGCGGTGATCATCGTCCTCATCAAAAACGGCTTGGTGATGTTGGAGGCCAACGTCTATTACGAGCAGGCGTTTTTGGGGTCGATTATTCTGTTGGCCGTGGTGGTGAGCCGAGTGCGGGATTTGTATGGGGGGCGAGGCGGAGGCTAGCGAGCCGGTCTCAATCGGTCGCGAAAGCAGAGACGCCCATTAGGCCAAATGTCCACTCGGGAAGTTGAGGCTATCGTTCTTGTCCCTTGATTAGTAAAGTGTGATCTCATATAATGATATTATATCGATATCATACTTTAATTTCATTCCAAGGAGGTGCGCCTTGGCGGATGTTCTGAAGAGCATGACCCTACGCGGCTTGGATCCCCAGCTTGCCGCCAAGTTGAAGGAAGTGGCCGAGCGGGAAGGCAAGAGCGTGAACCAGACGGCGCTAGACGCCCTGCGCAAGCAGTTCGGATTGGATAAATCCCGTCGGTTCACTGAGGTCCATCACGACTTGGATCACCTATTCGGACGCTGGGACGAGGATGAGTTCACCCAGATTCAGCAGAAGATTGACTCCGAGCGGCGCATTGATTCGGAATTGTGGCAGTGAACGAATTCCTGATCGATACCAATATCTACTCGCACGCCATGCGCGCAGAGCCGGCGGTTGTGTCTCTATTGCGGCGAGCCTCGCGGATCGTACTGAGTTCGATAAGCATAGGGGAGCTGCTATCGGGCTTCAAGGGCGGGACACAGGAACGCAAAAACCGCGAAGAGTTGGCTGAATTCCTCGATACGCGACGCGTGTCGATATGTAGCGTCAGCGAGGATACAGCCGAGTTCTATGCCGAGATCCTCAATGGGTTGAGGAGTGCTGGAACCCCGATCCCGACGAACGACATCTGGATTGCGGCGCAGGCCATGGAGCACGGTTTGCGATTGGTCTCGATGGATCGCCATTTCGCATCCGTGGCGGGATTGCTTCTGGTTTCACCAGAGGCATCCGTGCCGCAAGGGGACAACGGAGAACCGGACGAACAACCGGGAAGCTGATCTTTTTTAGGAATAAATCAGGCCGCCGAAATTGTTTTTGACTTGGCTAGCTTTTGTAGCTACACTAGAGCTACATAGTAGGAGGACATACAGATGAGTACTGATACGGTCGTACGCGCTCGGATTGATAGCGAGACCAAAGCACGAGCTGCGGAAGCACTGCAAGCGATGGGTTTGTCGGTGTCGGATGCCATTCGCCTGATGTTGCTGCGAGTGGCGGATGAGAAGCGGCTGCCTTTTGCCGTTCAAGCACCGAATGCTACCACTGTCAAGGCGATGAAGGAATTGGACGAGGGCAAGGGCAAGCGCTTCGGCAGCGCCGAGGAACTGTTCCAAGACCTCGGGATCTGATGTGCTGATCCCGGTTCGCTCTACGCAGTTCAAGCGCGACGTGAGAAGAGCCGAGAGGCGCGGCAAGGACCTGACCAAGCTGCGGGTGTTGCTGGCGTCGTTGATCCAGCAGGAGCCGTTAGCTGCCCGCCATCTCGATCACCCGCTACGGGGCATTTGGAAGGGCTACCGGGAAGCTCATATCGAGCCGGACTGGCTCTTAATTTACCGCGTCCAAGGAGCCGAGTTGCACCTAGTTCGCACCGGTTCACATACCGATCTGTTCAAGGAATAAATCAGGCTGCAAGCGCCGTTACGCAAAGGCGAACTATGTACCACCAATTAGACCGCATCACGCTCAAATCTGGTGAAGCTGTACAAGCTGGCGTCGTACAAGGCCCTGATCTCGACTGGGCCGAGCGCGTCGAGACCCTATTGAGCCACAAAGGCCCGTCTTGGCGCTGGGGCAACGAACAGGTGCTGCACACCGAGACCGGCCTCGATGTCTTCTTTTATCTACTGCACCGCGATGGCGATCCCTTTGCCAATATAATGACCATTGAATATCGCGGCGTGGGGCTGCTCGGCCACGTGTACACCCGTCCCGAAGACCGCCGCCAAGGCGCTGCCATGCAGCTAATGGCCTGCCTCATGGAGCACTTTAGGCAGCGCGATGGCCAAGCCCTGTTCTTGGGTACGGGCTACGATACGCCGCCCTATCACATTTATCGGGTCAACGGCTTTACCGGGGTCGAGCCTGAGAGCGGTTATATGGACTATTACAGCACTTCGCAGGAGGAATTCGAGGGGGCTTATTTCGCACCGGGTTCTACGGCTATAGAGCCGGTTGGTTGGCTGCACTGGCCCGTTTCGATCCCTCTGTTTTTGGGTGCTTTTCCCGGCGTCGTGCGCGGCGCTGGCTTGGGTGTGTGGGGTCGCCGCTCCACCGAGGGGCCTTTGCTGCCCTTGCTGCAGGACTGCTTGGAACGCGACGCAAGTGGCCTTTCGCCCCGCGCGTTGGCTCTGGTGCAACAAGAAACCCGCGCCGTGGTGGGCTGGGCGATGAGGTCTGATCATCCGCTGTGGCCCGACGCCTGTTTGGTTGACCTGTATTGCCATCCGGCCTTTTGGGAGGAGGGGGCCGACTTGCTCCAGGCTCTAGAGATACCGGAGAGCCATACGTGCTTGGCCTATTGCGACGCTGGGTTGCAACCCAAAGCCGACGCCTTGAACGAGGCTGGCTTCCGTTGCAGCGCCACTTTAAAGCAGCGGGTCGCATCTAATCGGGCGCAGACGGGTTGGGTGGATGTTGAGGTGTGGGAAAACAAGAGGAGTTTTCACGCCGACGGATCGGTGGTGCACTGATGATACTCTATTTGTCGGGTCGGGATACGGATGATTTGCTGATGGTGTTGGAAGGAGTGGCGGGCGTGGTGTTCAAACGGAGCGCCGAGCGAAAGAAGCGAAAGTATTTTGAAAAGGGGGCGCGCAAGGATTCGATGGGTGAGGTTTCGGCGAAGGTTTTTCTCGGCAGTGGCGTCGGGGCGAAGGCGCGAGCGGCGGTGCGGGAGATCGTGGTTGAGGGCGTGCGGTCGAAGCAGGTTGCGATTGTGATAAAAGGCGATGGGAATGCGGAGGTCGCGTTGGCCGGGCCGAATCCTGACGAGGGGCAATTACAGGCGTTAGCCGATCGGTTGATGTAGGATGGGTTCCTATTTCGCCTGCGGCGAATAACGAACCCAAACGTGCTATAGTCAGACGAGGAAGAAGCTATTATGGCAAAGACTGAAGTTGTCCGGGCGTGTATCAATCCAGAGCTAAAGCGCAATGTCGAGCTACCGAATGAGGAAACCCGAGACGTTTTTGAAAAGACGGATCGAGGGGAAGAATTGGTTGAGTGTGAAGACGTCGATAGCATGTTTCAGAAGCTCAACATTTGATGCAGCGTTCCTCTGGTGGTTGTTGACAGGGTTACTCGGACACGCTCTTCTCCAGTGCTTGCATGATCCAGCTATTCAAGCTCAGACCGCTCTCTGCCGCCGAGCGAGCAACGCGCTGATGCAAGTCTGGCCCGAGCCGAACGTTGAGCTTGCCTGAGAAAGGCCTTCGCGGCTCAATGCCGTCTTCCTCACAGGACTTGAGATACTCGTCGATGGAGCGATGGAACTCGCGCCGAATCCCCTTGACGTCAGTTGCCTCAAAGGTGGCAATCGAATAAGCGCCGCTGTTGACGACCCGTCCGTGAAGACATCCCACGGAATCGTCGAATTCTACCTCGGCGGCGTATCCTTTGTACTGCATCATGGCTTGACTCCTACGGCTTTGAGGAACGCGGCGATGTCGCGCACCGTCGCTCTCCCAGTCTCTGGCTCTGGATGGGGTCGGTGAACTACCATCCGTTCTGCTCCCTTCTTCAGCAGAATGCGCGACCCCGAACGCTGAGACACCTCCACGCCTGCTGCCTTCAGCATGGCAACGATGTCAGTCCACCGGATGCCTGCTGGCGTCGGTGTCTTGAGCACATTCTCCAAAGTGCGCTGATGCTTCGCTCGCATGACGATTTAATGGTACTAAACGCAGTACCATAATGCAAGTTTGTCCCGAGCCGCACGTTGAGTTTGCGGCTCGATGTCATTTCCTCTTCATTGAATTTACAAACGCTCATCTTCATCGGAGATGACAACATGAGTGACTTGAGTTTGCTGAGAGGGGTTTATGCCGATGTCGAGGCTTATGGCACCCTGATAGACAAGGTAATTGAACGGCTGGGGAGAGGGGGGACCGATCTGCCCGATCCAGATCAGAAGAAGCTCGGGCGGCTTCTCATTGATGCCAGTGATCAGGGCCTTGAATCGCAGTCCCTTGAGGCACTGATCTTAGACAGCTTGCTCCGGTCAAACACCGGCGAGCCTTTCACGGGTCTGGATCTGAAGCAACTTGGCGAGCACCTTCTCAGCGGCCAAGTTGATGTCAGCTATCATAAACAGCTAGAGACGCTTGCCCAAAGACTGGAACAGGAACGGACGGAGATAGCCCGTCAACTACGGGGGCGTTGATGGTTGAAATCTATCTCATTGGGTCGGTCGGCCAATCGCTGAGGATGTGGGATCTGTGTGGTGGGGGTCGGAGGCGAGTCGGAGGTTCGTAAGCCGATTGTTGACAGGATTTGATGGGCTTTACAAATTGAAGCCTCTAGGTCAGGTGGGAGTGGGAGCTAGGATCGGCCCAATCCGAAGATAAGGAAGCTGAGAAGCGTTCTTAAAACTAGTGTTTCGGTCTCTTACTCGGTTCCAAATATCTGGGACCGAAGGCGTCTCGCCCCTATGAAAAACGCTTGACGCCAAGGCCACCCGACAGTCCTGCAAAGCAGCCCGAAGGGGTTTTAAGAACGCTTCTGAGATATTTTATTGAAGGAGATAAATATGACTACAAGACCGGAAAGAAGAATCATAGTAGTGCCAGATGGTCAAATATGTGACTACATCGACGAGAAATTCCGAAGGGATACGCCAGAAGAGTATGTACGTCAGACAATTGAAAAAAGGTTAGTCAATGAGCATAAATACAAGCGAGAACAAATCAGAATAGAATTTGGTTTGAAATTGGGTTCCCGTCGTCCTCGTGCGGATATTGTCATATTTCCTAAAGATAGTCCTGAGTTTACTCAAGATTATGTCTGGCTGATTGTGGAATGCAAGAGTGAAAAGGTAGAACCCCAAAACCGAAAAGACGGTGTTGAGCAACTCAAATCCTATATGAGTGCTTGCCCTAACTGCGAATGGGGTATGTGGACGAATGGCAAGTACAGGGAAGTATTGAGAAAAATAAAAATAGAGGGACGATACGAATTTCAGGAATATAATGATATTCCTCCTGCCGATGGATCTTTGGAAGATATTGATCGGCCAAAACGTAATAAATTGAAAAGAGCCTATGAAGATAATCTTTTGATGGTTTTCCGAACCTGCCATAATCATATTTATGTGACTGATGGAATGCAGAAACAGCCTGCATTTTTTGAGTTACTAAAACTCATCTTTTGTAAAACACTTGATGAGCAAAATGTAGGGGCTACACTTGAATTTTATGCAAGATCAAAGGAACGTTCTAATCCAGATGGGCAATTAACAGTCAAAAACCGAATTTCTAAAATCTTCGATAAAGTTAAAAATCAGTTTCCACAGATATTTGAAGCAAATGATGAGATCAAATTACAGCCTCGTTCGCTTGCATGGATTGTTTCGGAACTCCAGTCTTATAGTCTGTTGGAAACTCATGTTGATGTGAAAGGAAAAGCGTATGAAGAGTTAGTGGGGGCCTAAGTACACGACAGTAGAATGGATTGATATTGTCGGGCGATTTCGGGTTGGTCTCTTGCTTGGTGTATGATCTGTGTGAGTTGGTCTAATCCTCGTCGAAAGAGGCTTATGGCTTTTCGTCCAT
>MKWU01005978.1_pt1 | contig 12721 bp, 7 predicted proteins | sample 809101 | NCBI WGS metagenome assembly MKWU01 (sample SAMN05860141, study PRJNA318959) | sponge metagenome | host: Aplysina aerophoba | place: Slovenia: Piran, Adriatic Sea, Gulf of Piran | collected 2013-05-07 | reverse complement strand
CTTCATCACCGTTGCGGAACGCGAGCTGATGATGCCGCCGTCGCTGACCAAGCGGCTGGTCAACCACGCCCCGCCGCAGGACATCACCCAGAGCTACGCCGCCGACTGGACCATCGAGCAGTTGCGCGAGCCCGCGCAGAAGGTTGCCGACCGCATCCAGTCATTGATGGACGCTTGAGGCCGGCAGGCCGCCGGGGCTTGTGCCGCGCTCTCCGCTCGTCCGGCACCGTCGGCTCGCCTATCTCGACAGAGCGAACCATGATCTTCATGCAGCAGCCGCGCTGCCGTGCCATCATGTGCGATCTCCGCGCCTCCGCTTTCAGCCAACCTGCAGGCCCCCTTCAAGCAGCCAGACAAAGACAACATCGCCCGAATAGCTTCAACGTTATCTCGACGAATCGACGAGGGACATGCAGGCGGCGATGATCAAGCTGATCCACATGACAGTGCTTCAAAGTTACCTCGGCGATTTGCCGAGGGACATGCGGTCGAGCACGTGCTCGGTCACCGTCTTGCCGGTGCTTCAACGTTACCTCGGAAAATTGCCGAGGGACATGATGTACGCCATCACCTGCAGCATGTTGTTGGTGACGCTTCAACGTTACCTCGGCGACTTGCCGAGGGACATCCGATCTCAACACGTTCCGCGAGCCCGGGAAATTCAAGCTTCAACGTTACCTCGGCGAATTGCCGAGGGACATTTTCTCGGCCGTGATGGGCCCGTGGTACTCCCACACGCTTCAACGTTACCTCGGCGAATTGCCGAGGGACATCTTGAACGCCTCGTAGCCAGCGATGGTCTCCGCCGGGCTTCAACGTTACCTCGGAAAATTGCCGAGGGACATCATGGACGCCTTCGTCGAGCAGCTTCACATCGCCTGGCTTCAACGTTACCTCGGCGAATTGCCGAGGGACATTTCCAAGGGCAAGCTCGCGCGCCAGGCCGCGGTGATGCTTCAACGTTACCTCGGCGAATTGCCGAGGGACATACCGCATCGACCGCTCTTCCCGCCTACAGCGCGTCTAGCTTCAACGTTACCTCGGCGAATTGCCGAGGGACATATCCGGGGCACCAACCTCTATGCGAAGGCGCTCTACGAGCTTCAACGTTACCTCGGCGAATTGCCGAGGGACATACCGCATCGACGTGTGCGAGTTCAACGACTTCCGCACGCTTCAACGTTACCTCGGCGAATTGCCGAGGGACATATCGTCGAAAAGGCGAAGATCATTCCCGCCGTGGTGCTTCAACGTTACCTCGGCGAATTGCCGAGGGACATGTTCAAAGCCTGGTTTCTGACCCCTTGAAAGTCGTCGAGCTTCAACGTTACCTCGGCGAATTGCCGAGGGACATAGCCCCTCGATTGCGCGTTGATGTCGCGCCGATATCTCGCACGGTTTCGAGAGGCTCCCCGACTTGGGCATCCGACTCGCCGATAGCCACGCTGCCGACGGTCAACCCGTTGATTCCTCTCCGTCATCGATTTCGAGAGCCTCCTCGGATGCGAACGCCGGCCGGGTGATCGCGCGGCGCGAGCGGACACCCGCCGGCAGAAACAGTCCGAGCCCGTATCCCGTCCCCGCGCCGAGGGCTAGCGGCCCGGCCACGGAAGTTGCCCACCGGATCGACATGTGGGTGCACGGATACTCCGCCAGATGCCGGGGCCGCCTGTACCGGCCCGGCATCGTGCTTCCCGGAAGCAGCGCGGCGGGCTCCATCGTGACCTCCGCCGCCATGGCGTCCGGGATGCCCGCGTGGCGCATCAGCCGCCGGACGGAACGTTCGGGACGAGGCTTGCCCCTTCGGCCGTCGAGGCCGGGCAACACCACCGGGGTCGCCGTCGTCCAGTATTCGGCTTCGGCACAGTACCGGGCGAGAATGGGATCCCCGCCGGGGACCGGCGCCAGGATCCCGATCGGCCGTCGTCGACCCGCCGGGATCAGCTCCGCCCCGATCAGACGACTCAGAACGTCGAGCCAGTCTTCTTCGGCGATGCGTTCCGGCGCGGTCAACATCACCCGCCGAATGCGACCGTCGGCATGCCGGTAGCCCACATTGGGCAATGGCTGGACGCGTATCCTGCCCGATCCCCCGTGTCCCATCAGTTCCGAGACCGTTCCTTCCGACAGACCGGCGCGCCGCGCGGCATCGCCGACCGCGTGCCTCACCATGGCGGCGACTTCCATCGCCCGTATTCCGTCGAACACGAGCGGGCCCTCGCCCATGTCGCGCAAACGAAACGCCTCGCACCGGACGCGGGGCAGCGCAAGCTCCGACACGTATCCCGCCTGCCGGTGCGATGGCTCCGGGACGCCCGTCACCCCGCCCGACCGCACGCGGCCCCGAAACCTCTGAAACCGTTCTTCCAGCACATCGAAGACCCCCGGATAGGGGACGTTCAATCTCAGCCGCGCCTCCGGAGAGGGCATGTACCGCACTCCACCGGGAGGCGCCGACCTCTCCGCGAGCGCGACGCGCGCGACCGCCGCGTCGACGCCATGCCCGACCGCCGATACCGATTCGGCGATCGTGCGAAACGCATCCATGTGTCCCGCTGTCTCGGGCACCGCATCCCATTCGTACACCACGGCGCCGTCGAACGCGCGCGGCCTGCGGATCCGAATTGACAGCGTCTTGCGCATCTTCTCCCGAGCCCTGGCGTGCTCGCCCTTCGCCAACAAGTCGAGAGCCTTGTCGCCGTCATTGTCCGGCACCGCGGACGCGACCGGAGACCGCCCCTCCGCCCGCGGCGCAAAGATTGCCGGCGCGTCCAACGTCTCCAGATGTCGCATCGCCGCTTCCAGCGCTGCATCGCCTCGGCGATGCACGGCATATCCCGCGATCATCGCCTGATAGAGCCGGAGCGGCGACGGCGGCCATTCCACGCCATGATACGTGCCGCCGAGCCATTCGACGGCGATGCGGAGCTTCGCCATCCTCCGGTTTCCGTCCGTCCTACGCCGTGCCGAACATCGCCTTGCCGGCTTCCGGGTCGTACTCGTGAACCTGCGGTTCGCCGCCCAGCTCGACGCCGGCCGCATCGGCCCAGGCCCGGGCGGCGTCCCGGAGTTCCTCGAGCACCGCGTTCTCGGAAATCTCCACCGTCGTCCGCTCGCCGTTCACCGCGACCGAGCGCCACTCGGTCGGTCCGGCGGGCACGAGACAGCATCCCGACCGCAATTCGTAGTCCCTGCCGCCGACCAGGAGGCCGCCCATCGCGAGGCCGAGCAGGTAGCACGGCAGAATGTCGCTCCTGTCTGACGTACGGTACTTTCGCAGCACGTTCAGCAGGATCGACGCCGAATGCACGATCTCGCCATGCACCAGGATTCCGCCGGGCGCGTCCACCGACGGTGTCGGCGCGAAGCCGACGCCGGCTGCGCCACCCTTCTTCCGGTTCCACTCCCTGTCTTCGATACCGAGGCTCTCTTGCGGAAACGCCCCGGAATACTGGGCGGATCGCGTGAGGACCGATACCTCGTGGGCACGTATTTCCGAGCGAACCGCGCGAGGAAGACGGACTTGCGTATCGCGGGAATCCCACGCCCCGTAAACGAGCGACGTAGGCGCGATCCTGGTCAGAGGTTCCGGGTCTCCGGATTCCAGAGCCAGCATCCACTCACGAATACTGTCGCCCAGCGCCGTGGCCCGTATCGACGCGTCCACGATGCGGTGCGGCAACTCGGTGAGCGGTAAGGGCGGATGATTGCCGGCCCGCACGGTGTGCCGGGGGACCACATCCGACAGGTCCGCGGAGAACGCCCCCTCCATGCGGTTTGCCTGAGATTGCACAGAGTCCAGATCGCAGATCCGGGTGCCGTCCCTTGTCTCGTTGATCGTGTAGGGGCTGCCGAACCTGTGTCCCCCGCTTTCCTCCGCCACAGGGTAGGTCGGCGGGAATATCGGAACGTCGGGACCCTCGACGGGCTCAAGGACCTGCCGAAAGGTCAGGGCGACGATCCGGGTGTCGGAGACAAGGCTATTCATGGATACAGACATGGCGACAGCTCCCCCGTTATCTGCATCGGCCACGCGCCCATCACGCCGGGCTCGCGATGCGGAGTATCGTGTTGCTTCCCGATTTGCCGATCCTCGCGCGATACCCGTGCGTTGCATAGACGGACGGCTCCCGGCTTCCGAAAGCCGCGACGGCGCCAGCCAGGGGCGCGGGTCTCCACAGCCTGTACGCGAACCCTCTTTCCGACTTCCTCCCTCGAACGGGAAACGCCTGAAGCCCGATCGACGCCAGCAATTCCAGCCAGGGCCTGCACAGCATTTTGACCGCCCCGTGTTCGTTCAGGCTCCAACCCATGTCAAGCGTGTTCCACGTGCCGAGGACATCCACGTTGAGGCGCCCGGTCGTCGACGCCGTATGGACGAGCCAGTCCTCGGGTCCCGATCCCTGTGCGGCCAGCAGCAGGTTGCGGTGGACCGTCAGGGCAGACTGCTGTCCCGCCCAGGTCTTCAGCTCGGGGTTGAGGCCCCAATCCAGCCACCAATCCAACTCGATACCGGCAATGCTGAGCCCGTCTCCGCTTTCTTCCAGAGACGCCCCCGCAATCCCGTCGAGGAATGTCGCGGGCCCGATCGTTACGAAACGGCAGGACTTGGCGAACTCAAACCCCGTCTTCGACAGCGGATCGGCACGCCAAGCGAGGTGCGCCAGTCCGGCGCAGGCGAGGACTTCTCCCGGATTGCGCGCGTCGACGGGCCACTCCATTGCGGATCAGGTCCCGGCCCGGGCGGACACGTGAGCGTCCGCCGCCTTCAGGAGAGACTCCAGCCAGGCCAGCCGCCACGGCCCGTATTCAGACTGAAGGCGCGCAAATCGGTCCGCCACGTCGAGGGCGAGGCGCCGGTTCAACTCCGACGGCATGTCCGGATCCCACTGACGAGGATTGGGGAACCCCGGGCGCGCCCAACCGTGATGCGAAGCGACAAGGTGCAGCGCGAGGTCCCGATAGGGCGAACCCATCGGGATTTCCCGTTCGGCCTCGGCCAGGGAACCGAACTCGTGGCGGTAGCCGCCGAGCAGTTCGCCGCGCAGGCGCCCCTTGTTCGACTTGGCGAGAGGAGGCTCGCCGACGCGAACTCCCGCCGCCCTCTGCCAGACCCGCCTCGCCTTGCCCCGGTCGTGCCAACGTCCCCCGGCGTCCCGCCGCCCCGCTTCCGGCAGCCCGAGCGCCTCGCCGATCCGACGCGCGGCATCGCCCACCAGCGAGCAATGTTCGTCGATCGTCTGGCGCCCGCCGCCGAGCCAGGTCAGGTCGCTCTCCCCCGCCTGAAGCGCGGCGTCCGGACGGCGAAGCGAGAAGACCAAGAATCGCTCTACGGCATCCTCCTCGTCCGAATCATGCAATGGCACCCGAAGTTCGACGGCCCGGTCCAGCCAGTCCGGACGCGCAGACACCGCGTCGTCCGCCGCAGGTTCCGGGCCGTTCTTTCCTTCCACATAGCGAACTCGTCCGTCGTCGTCGCCGACATCGGAGACCTCGCCGTGCGCGTCAAGGGACGGCAGACCGGAAGAATCCAGACCGCCCGCGACGGTGGGCAGGAAGACCGTTGCATAGTTCAGCGAGGGAATTGCCGAGGGGCTTTCCAGCACATCGGCCGTGACATCGCCCCGCGGCCCGACCGCGATCATCGGGAGCCTGTCGCTTTCCTGCCGCTCGTGCGCCGCCTCGATCAGGTCGCGTGCGAACGCGGCCGGCACGCGGGCGATCTCATTCCCGCCCGGCCTGAAGAAGGCGATCGCTTCCCGCGCGGCGCCCTCTCCGAGCCGCACCAAGTCCGCGACCTCGCGGCGCCAGAGGAGATGACAATCCGGTGGGTCGGGCTCGGAGACGCCTCGCAGATAGATGGAGACGTCGGGAAGCTGAAGGTCCGCGCAGCTCGCCGCGTAAGCCAGCGCGACTTCTTCGTGAAGCCGCGCCGGGCGCGCCGAGGGAACCGTACATTCATCGAGCGTTCCCGCTTCGATGGCGCACAGGGCCGCGGGGGACAGGTCGCGAAGTTGCCGCAGAACACCGAAAGTTCTTGCCCGAGCAGTGTCCAATCTCCTAGCGCGGGACTTCGTGGATCTCTCGGGCTCGCTCGCTTCCTTCTCCGTGAAAACGATCGAAATCCTGGCGGCCGCGAGGCCCATCCTGTTCACCCGACCCAGGCGCTGGATCATGGAGTCGAGCGTGGCCAGATCCATGACCGCGTGGTCGGCGTCCAGATCCAATCCGACTTCGCCGGCGGACGTCATCACCAGATAGACGGACGGGCCTGCGCCGCCGCGGACCCGGCCAGGATCGAAGCGTTTCCACACCGGTCCATCCGCCAGTTCGGCGCGCTCCTTGCCCCGCAGCGTTCCCGTCAGCAGCGCCACGCGCTCCGAACCGCCGTCGCCGAGCATCCGCGTCAGCTCGGCGGCGATATTGACGGCGGTCTTCACGCTCCGAGCGAACACGGCGACCGAGCCGGAACGGTGACGGGTTGCCGCGCGGCACATTTGCCGCACGGCGGCGAAGTTCGTCGAGACCCGATGAAAGCGGGGCTTCTTGACGGCGTGAAGACGACGGCCAATCCTCTCGTCGGCTTCGTCTTTGGGCAGAAGGCCAAAGGCGCCTTCCGCCTCCGCGCTCGTGGCCGAAAGCGTCATGGTCCGGAAACCCGCATCGGCCTGGATACGTTCGATGGACCGCACAAGAGCCGCCATCGCCGGGGACAAGTGCGCTTCGTCCAGCATCACGACGCTGTCATGGCCCAGGAGCCCCGCGTGCATCGGACGCCGCGACCGTCCGTCGCCGTATCCCGAGAACATCATGCGCGAACCGATCATGTCGACGGTGCCCACGATCACCGCCGCCCGCGCGGGATCGGTCCGCCACTGCCCGTCGTCGGCCAGACCGCCGCGCAGCACTCCCAGTTGCACGGGACGGTCGCACCGAAACGCCGATCCTTCGTCGAATGCGGCAGCCAGCGTGGGCCGAAATGCGATGCCATCGATCCATGACTCGATCGCCCGCGCCGTCTGGTCGACGATGGCGCGACGGTCGACTATGTAGACGACCCGTCTGGGAAGAGCGGGCCGTTCGAGCCGAGCCAGCAGAAACAGAAGTACGCAGGAGGTCTTGCCGAGCCCGGTCGGGATGTTCAGGGTCCCGGGGAAATTACCTTCGACGAATCTGCTGTAAAGGCGCCTTTGCCAAGGGTAGGGCTCCCGACCGACGAGTTCCTCGAAGTGATGAAGCGCCGACTTTTTTCCCAACCGCTCCTCAGTCACAGTGGCCCACAGTCCTCTCCTGTCATCGATCGCAGACCGCTTCCCAATCGGACAACTTCGCACGTCCCGGCAGGGATGCTGGCTCCTATGTTGTTTCCCACATTACCTGACCGCGGGTTTCCCGAAAATTTCTCGTGCGATAGACGGGTAGATATCCCGGATTGTCCGGTCGCAGCCGTGCTGAGCGGTCGGGGTGTCGGACGACCGTAGGCGCCTCAAGCCGCTACGCATCTTCGGTTCCGCTAAGCCCCTTCGGGTGAGCGAGGGCGAGACCGGCGCCGAAGCCGCCTAGTTCCTCCGCCGCGGCCGCGCCATCATCGCGACCAGCTCCTGCGCACGCGCCCAGGACGTGGGCGGGATGGCGTCGACGGGCACCCTGAATTCGAGGCAGTCGCGGTCCGGATCGATAGCGTCCCAATCGCTCAGTCTGACCTGCTCCACCTTCCCTCGGCGCTCGACCTTGAGAATGACCGTCCCGTCCCGAAGACGCAGACCGGTGATGCGCGCAGGGGATTCGCTCCCTCTTTCAGCCGTCGTTCCGCCCACCCGCCATGTCTGTCGCGCTCCACGACCCGGCGCTACGCGCCTTGGTCGTCCGCGCTCCCCTGAATATCGTCACCTACCGACGCTTCGGCCCGGAGCTTCGCACCGTCGCCGAATGCTCGCAGCCTTTCCCCGTGTCCAGCCGCACCGGCTCTCCGCCACGGCTCGCCGTCCTTCGGACGGCATCGCCAGCCACGCTCGGCGCTACGCGCCATCGCTCCCGTGCCCAGCATCATCCCCCTCCCTCATCGTGTCGCCCTGGCGAAGCGTCGCTGCGCTCCACTATCGCCCGTGCTCCACGCTCGCCTTGGCGAACGCCTTTCAGGTCCGCCCCGTCACCGAGCCGTCAGACGCCGATCATCGGCATGATGGGCCCGGCCATTCGCTCGAGCATGCGCTCTCGCAATCGTCCACGCCCGCCTTCGAGGCTCAGGAACAAATCAATTCTGCCTCGCCCAATCGTCCCCCATCGTGCTTCTGCCGATATGCGCTTCAGTGAGCGATTCACCATGAAAACAATGCGTTCGCGCCCGAAGGGTCCGCCCAGTCTCCGGCAGTGACAACTTGAGCGCCCATGGCAACTCCCGGCCCATCCCATAGATGTAGCCCGGCCCCCGCCACGAAACCCCAACATGTTGCGCTTGCCCCGAGGATCGTGCTACGCAGGCAACATGCGCCATTGGAAACGTATAACCGAAGCGACGACTCTGCACACCTCTGCACTAAAGTGCGCAGTGCCGAAATGTATAGTCGGTTGTATACAAAGGCTTGGAGCACTCCCCGTGAGCGATCCGGGTAACACTCTGACGCTCATGAGGAATTTCGCTTCGATGGTGATCGACGGTGATCCGGTGCCGGCTCGGAAGCCGTCGTCCAGGTACGTCGGCGCCGCCGAACGTGATATTGCGCGGGGTTCACAGTGGTAGCCACGCTGGCCCAGGCGGCCTCGGCCGCCTACTACCTGGAGAGCCAGCGCTCGTTCCGCCATCCCAACGAGTACTACACGGCGGGCGAGGAGCCGGACGGGGTGTGGTTCAACCCGAAGGACATCTTCGGCCTGGAGGACGGCGGCAAGGTCGACAGCGGCCATTTCCACCACCTCTACCACGGATTTGCGCCGGACGGCTCGGGCAGGCTGACGCGGAACGCCGGCAGCGAGAAGCGCTCGCCGGGCCTCGACATGACCTTCAGTGCGGACAAGAGCGTGTCCGCTTTCTGGGCGATCGCCGATCCCGAGCTGCGCGGCCAGATCGAGCAGGCTCACAACGATGCAGCAAGGGTCGCGCTGGAGGAGACGGTGTTCCGCCATTGCGGGTTCACCCGCATCCGCGACCGCGAGGGGCAGATCCACGTGCTGCCTGCCGATCTCATGGCGGCGATGTTCCAGCACGGCACCAGCCGAGACAACGACCCGCAGCTTCACACCCACTTCGTGATCTTCAACGCGGCTAGGGCGCAGGACGACGGCAAGTGGCGGGCCATGCACCAGCACCCGGTCTACGGCTGGGCCAAGGCGGCGGGCGCCGTCTACCGCAACGCACTGGCTAGGAACCTTCAGCAGCAACTCGGTCTGCCGATGGAGCAGTACGGCCTGGACGGGGAGTTCACCCGGATCGCAGGCGTCCCGGAGGACCTCGCCGCCCATTGGTCGAAGCGGCGCGCGGCGATCGTCGAAGCGGCGAACGACATGGGCTTCAAGGTCGAGGGAAACGCGGCGCGCGCGGCGGCGGCGAACAAGATCACGCGGGCGGGCAAATCGCCCGACAACGACCCCCAAGGTCAGGCACCGGCGCTGGCGCGAAGAGTCGCAGGGGTTCTGCGAGCGGGAGGAACTGATCGCCTCTCTCATGGGCGAAGCCGAGGTCATCAGCCAGGAGCAGCTGCGTGAGCTGACAGACGCGCTCGAAGCCCTGCCGGAGCGGCTGACGCGCGAGGAAGCGGTGTTCCGGCTTCCGGACACCGTGGAGCGGGTGGGCAACGCCACCGCCGGTCTGATAGGCCGGGAAGCGGTGGCCACTTCCATAGAGCGCGTGCTGCGACACCCGGAAGTGGTGCGCCTCACGCGCATCCCCCGCTCGGCCGAGGGCCGGGCGGACATGGCGCATACCAGGCTCTACACCACGGGGCGCACGCTCGAGATGGAGCAGGCGCTCCGCGAGATGGCCGCCGGCATGGCGGCGGAGACGGGCCATGCGCTCCCCGCCCAGGCAGTCGAGGAGAAGATCGCATCGCTCAAGGAACAGGGCTATCCGCTGAGCGATGAGCAGACGGCGGCGGTCCGTGCCGTTGCCGGAGGGCAGGGACGCGTCGCGATCGTGGAGGGCGCGGCGGGCTCGGGCAAGACCACCACCTTGAGGCCGATCGCCGACCTCCGCCGCGAGCACGGGGGGACGGTGATCGCCACCGCGGTCGCCTGGCGGACGGCGGTGGCGCTCGGCAACGATCTCGAAGCTCGGCCCTTCTGTGTCGACAAGCTGCTGAAGCTGGCGGCGAAGAACAGCGTCGAGATCGACGGCGGCACCACCATCGTGGTGGACGAAGCGGGAATGCTGTCGACGCGGCAGGCACATCACGTGCTGCGTCTCGCGGAGCGCCACGGGGCGAAGGTGGTGTTCGTGGGCGACAAGCGCCAGCAGCAGCCGGTGGAGGCGGGGCCGGGCTTGCGGCTGATCCGGGACGCGGTAGGCAGCGTCCGCGTCGACCGCATCCGGCGCCAGAAACCGGACATCGAGGACGTACTCGTCCATGTCCACGGCGAGTCTCCGTCCGCGGCCCGCTTCCGGGGCGGGCTGATGGCGGACGATGAGCGCGCGCGCATTCTCGCCGACTACGAGGCGATGAAAGAGAAGCCTGTATTCACACCCTGGCAGGTCAAGGTGTCGGAGGCGCTCAGGGACGGGGACGCGGAAACGGCGATCATCGCCTGGCACGAGCGGGGCAGGTTCCATCTCGGATACGACGAGGAACGGACGCTGACCGCGCTGGCGGATGAGTGGAACCGCTACACGAAGCAGCACCCCGACAAGACCGCCGTGGTGCTGGCGCGCACCCGCGCCGAGGTGCGGGTGCTGTCGCACCTGATGCGCGAGAAGCGATTTGCCCGGCAAAATGTGGAAGACGTCAAGCACGTCACAATAACGGTGAGCCAGGGCACCGAGGACGAGCGGAAGGCGTCTCCGCTGGAGATAGCCGTCGGCGACCGGCTTCGCATCGGCGCCACCCACTGGGGGAAGCGGCTCTTCAACGGCACCGTGGTCACGGTGGAGGATTTGCGGGTCGAACGGCATGGGACCGGGACGGAGGCGGAGGGTCGGGGGCCGGAGGGCCCGGGTGCGGGCAAGCCCTCCGTATCGATATCGGCGCGCACCGACGACGGGCGTGTGGTGACGTTCCGGCACGACGAGATCCGCGACTGGTACGGCAATGTCCGCCTCGACCACGGCTATGCGCTAACCATCGCCGCCGCCCAGGGGCTGACCGTGGACCGGGCGTTCCTGCTGGCCGACGACCGGCCGGCGCGGGAGACCATTTACCCGGCGGGGACGCGCCACCGCGACGCGATCGACGTCTATGTCAACCGCGCCCCGCTGGCTCTCGACGTGGCCGACCGCAGGGCGGACAGCGACCGGGAGGCGCCGGTCACCGACGGCGAGATCAGGGCGCATCTGGCGGAGCGCTGGTCGCGGTCGGCGCCCAAGGAGGCGGCGCTCGACTACGTGGGGGACGGAGAGTGGGAGGACCTCGCCGAGGGAGCGCGCCGGGGCCGCGTCGGCGGCGGCCGCGGAGATACGGATGGCGTCCGCGCCGCCGCCAACGACAACGCGCTATCACGCATTGCGCGCGACGTGCGGCGCACCGCCTTCGCCTGGCGCCATGCCGCGGCGGTCGACGCCTTCGCCGCCGGCCGGCAGGAGGTGGTGGCGGCGTGGGACGAGCTGCGCGAGAGGACGCGCGCGGACGGCGACGCGGTGGCGTTGAGCGATCCCTATCGCGAGACCCTGGACCGTCACGCGGCGCTGCTCAGGCAGGCCGAGCCCTTCCGGGCGCGCCCCGAGGCCTTCGCCTCGCTTCTGGCCGAGCGCGCCCGCATCGGGCGCGGCGACCTCGAAGAATTCGAGGCGCTGCATGAGCGTGCCCGCCGCCACCGCCGTGCCGCGACCATGCGCCAGACGCATCGCGCCAGGCGGGAGACCGAGCGGCAAGTGTCCCCGGCCGAGACACGCGAGGAAGTGCGGCCCGCGCACGAGGAGGCTGTCGAGGCGGCGTCCCTCGTGCCGCCCGACTGGCTCGATTCCGTCCCGCCTCCGACCGACGAGGAACATGCCGAGGCGGTCTGGCAGGCGCGCGAGAATCCGGCGCCGCCTGCCCCGGAGCCGCCAGCGCCGGACTGGCGATCCGCCTGGGAGCCGGTGATAGGGGAGTGGAACGCGCTGATCGACCGTACCCGGCATTCGGGCACGATCGCCTTCTACATGAAGGGCTACTCGGAATTGATCCCGCGCATCCGGGCGCTCACGGAGAACCCGGACGTCCCGACCGACAGGCGGGAGTCTCTGGTCCCGTTGCTGGAGAGTCACGAGCGCCACCTCACGGGGCGCAAGCGGGTGGAGGACTTCCTCGATGCCGCCGAGCGGCACAGGCACGGGCGCAACGCACTTGAGGAGTCTTCGGACGAGACCGGAGTGGCGGTCACGCAGGCGCCCGGCTACGGCAAGTGGAGAGAGACAGCCGACCGCCTCCTGCGGGAGGGCAAGGCCATCCTCGCCGACCGCATCTGCGGTCCCCATCTCGACCGCATCTCCTCGGTCCGCAAGCTCGCGGAGGTGCGGGTCTCCGGCCTCGGCGAGACGATCCGCGAGGACGACCGGGAGCTGGCAGAGGCCGAACGAGAGGCGCGCGAGCGGCGC
>MKWU01005977.1_pt1 | contig 12721 bp, 13 predicted proteins | sample 809101 | NCBI WGS metagenome assembly MKWU01 (sample SAMN05860141, study PRJNA318959) | sponge metagenome | host: Aplysina aerophoba | place: Slovenia: Piran, Adriatic Sea, Gulf of Piran | collected 2013-05-07 | reverse complement strand
GGGGGGGGGTTAGGAAAGTTCTTTATTTCTTAATCTTGTTGCACGGACAAACTTGAGTAGAGATGCCTGACAACAATTCGGAACAGAGGAAAAAGCTGAACAAAATTATCCGCGATATCAAAGAGAACCCTCCTCACGTATCTTTTGATGATGGTGATTCGATCTACGCTTATGGACTGATCACTCGCGACAGGGTCATCGAACTCCGAGAATTGGCGGCCTCCATTCTTCCCCGCGATATCATTACACGGTTGAGCGAGATCAATGTGGATGTGGAGCTCAACGATCTCACGCCCACATCCGAGGCTATGGCAAAACTTAGAGCTCTCGTTCCAGCCATTGAGGACGCCCTGTCTGAATCAATAGCGGATTTCTCTAGTCGATTTGGTTTTGAGACGGAGCGTGAAATAGTTCATCGAACCACTGCACCACCCGAACTTAGATCCAAGATTGTGGACATCGCATACGGTGCCGGCATGGCGCCTAGGGATGTGCGAGAGACCGTTTGCAGATGTCTGTGTGTGGCACCAAATTTCCGCACAGGAAACAATGAGGGAATGATTGCAGAGAGTCGGAATCTTCTCGCCGAATGTGTTTGGCATGATGTCTACAACGTCATTGAAGCTATCTACGAAGACTTGGCCCCTGATGGGCGAGAGCACTTTGAGAAAAAGATCAATACAGTGTTTCGGCAAGAGGGTATCGGTTGGCAGCTTGTTGCCGGTAAGATTACTCATCGTGGGGAAGAGCCGTTCCAAGTCATCGCCCAGGCAGCACTGGAACAATTGGAACATGCCGACCTGAAAACAGGAGGCGAGGAGTTCCTAGAAGCCATTGGAGACTTGTCGCACCGACCGGTGCCTAAGCTATCAGGTGCTCTTGCCCACGCGTACAATGCAGTGGAATGTGTGATGCAAAGTGTATGTGGAGAAAATGGTGCAACGCTGGGTAAGCTGATAGACCGCCACAAGGGAACCATACCACCGCCTCTGGACAGTGCCGTGAGGAAACTTTGGGGATACGCTTCCCAATATGGGCGACACAGAACCGAAGGTAAAAATCCTCGCGCAGAGGAAGCTGAACTGGCTGTACATGTGGCAGCGGCCGTAGTTACGTACCTGTCGAAGAAAGCGATGGTTGATTGACGACATTACGCAAGTTCGACATTGTAGTGGATTTTTTTGCTGAGAATCCGTGTGCTATTTTTAGGAGGTTCGAAAAAGAGTTATTTTCGGTCGTGTTTTTACATTTCGGCGACTTCTTTTTTGGGCGTTTGACCTTGACTCGCTGCGTATTTTGTTCTGGTTTGAGCCCCATTGCCTTGAATATCTGACGCTGGAATGGCTTGAGATCCTGGTCTTGTTTGAGCAGGATACCGTGCGTCTTATTCTGAGAGACAACGGTCGTCACGCGCAGGTGCTCGCTAAGTTTGACCTTGAGGGTGGCCCAGTTCTTGTGGATCTGTTTTGCACCCAACTTGCTTCGAATCAAATGCACGACATGAAAGGCAAGAATGGACAGAAACAGATGGGCTTCAATCTGCTTATCCTTGCTGTTGTGTATTCCGACCATGTGGGCCACTGATTCCGAGCCATGTGGGCCACCATTCCGAGCGAAGTGGCCACCTATATGTTGCTAAACTGACTTTCATGATTTGGTGGATTCGATGATCAATTCTTGTTCACCTTGGACCTTGCGCATGGAGTCACCGATCAGTTGAATTCTGTGGGCATTGTTGACCAGTCGGTCCAGGATTGCGTCGGCTAATGTGGGATTTTCCATGGTCTGATGCCATTTGTCTATGGGGTACTGACTGGTGACAATGGTTGATCGCAGGGTATAGCGGTAGACCGGTAGGGACCGGGTTTCCCCCATAAGCGCTAACTTGTTTGTTTGGAAAAATATTTTTCGATCTGGACCTTTCTTTTACGGGTAGATTCTTTGAGTCCATTCGAGATCGCTTCCCAGTCTTGGATCATGGCCTCCAGGCCACAGGGGGGCTCAATCGCCCGAATCACCTGATTCAAGGCGAACTTGAAGTCTTTCCAAGGACTCTTCTGGAATGCGGTAGCCCCAGGGGGAAAAAGTTCGCGCATGACGAACGATTTTTTCCGTGAGCAGTGCCACAAGAAGCTTTCCATAGAGCCAGGCCTTCGCACTCTCTTGGTCATATTTCGGTAGATGGCCAAATTGCGCCAACGATTTGAATCGTTTGAATACGAGTTCAACCTGCCACCGCAGCCGATACCAATCAAGTACTTGCGATGCAGAAAATTGATCTGCCGGGAAAGTGGTAAATACAATTACATAGCGTGCAAAGCGTAGCGTTTGTTCCAAGGGCTTTGTCCCATGGTTTTGGGCGTCCTTGCGAATTTTCTTACGGGCCTTCTGGGCCGCTTCCTCTGTTTTTCGAAGTACACAAACACGTCCAGGTACCGGAGGATCCGACCCGACGGACACCTCCCATTCCCCAATCGCACCGATGCGGGTTATTGACTCCACCGCACGCAACAGATCAAAGGAGGTGTCGGGATTCGTATTGAAACGAAGCGTACCCGTATTCACACGAACAGTGACATACCCACCAGACCTCGTCACGTATTGCACGCCACTGGCCGTTGCATAGACGCGGTCTGCCAGAATATAATCCCCAGAATGAATCGGAAATTGCTTAAATGATTCGCCGGTTCCCTTTCCCTTGGTCGGAGTGAGTTTGAAGAAATCGCACCCAAAGGAAGGGAGGGCAACGCTATAATGTATTCGCCACTGCGACCCGGTTCGTCCAGGCTCGCAGACCACCGTGGCATCAAACGCACGTACTTGATGCTTCGGATCACCGGAGGTGATGATCCCATGTTCCTCAAATAGTGCCTTACAGAGGGCATAAAGCCAGTCCCGAGATTTGCGTAGACGCTTGAGCAACGCTACATCAGATAGCTCGGCCAGATTTGCCTGACGAGCCCGTACAACGGTTTCACGTAGGGAATGCCCACATCCCAAGTGGATGAGCAGGGTTCGCAGAACCCAACTTCACATTTTGCTCTGATAAGTTACTAATTCCGGGGCCAATTTAGCCTTCTTTTCATTCAAAACGGCCAATTTTCGGCCGTTTTTTGCTCATTTTCTCCCTTTTTGGCCCAATTTTGCGTGGTTTTGGGTCAAAAACCTCATTGTAGTGATTATTTTAGTGATTGGGAACTCCCGGGAACCAACCTCGTTCCATCCCCGACACCATTCCATCGCCCAGTATGTTCATCCGAGCCAACCACTACATCCGCAAAAACGGGGAAGAACGCCGCAGCGTTCTGCTGCTGCAATCCCAACGCATCAAAGGAGTCTCTCGACATAAAACCCTCCTCAATCTCGGACAGGAGTTTCCAGTCCCCAAACCCGATTGGCCCGAACTGATCCGAGAGGTGGTGGCCCGGCTCAAAGGACAACCCGCCATTGTCTTTGAGAAAAAGGACCCCGACTTTCAGAATGCCGTGGACGACACCGCCAGGCGACTGCTGGACCAGGGCTTTAACATCCATGCCAAACCCCCGGTAGAGTCGGTCAAGATTTTTCCCGATCAGGTCGAACATGTCAACTCCCGTACGGTGGCGGGCGAGCGTCTGGCCATGGAAGCGATCCAACAGCTGAAACTCCCCGAAATCCTACGGCAGCTCAATCTCCCTGAAAATCATGTCCAACTTGCCTGTGCGGTGATTGTCGGGCGCATGCTGCGTCCAGGCAGTGAACGGGCCACCCATCACTGGATGAGCTACACCTCCAGTATCATGGAGATCCTCAACACAAAGCTGCCATGTCTCAATACATTGTATGATACCTCGGATTGGTTATCCAAACATCGTCACGAGATTATGGATCGGCTTTATGGGACCACGAAGGAGTTGTTTGACGGTGATGAGACCATCATCTTTTATGACTTGACCAACGCGTTTTACCATGGTCAGGTAAAGGGAGCGCTGTTACGGTATGGACGCAGTAAGCAGAAGCGGGATGATTGTCCTCTGGTCACACTGGCCTTAACCTTGGACGCATCAGGCTTTCCGCGCAATGTGGAGATTTTACCTGGCAATGTGGGGGAGCCCGGGACGCTCAGGCAAGCCATTGAGAAGTTGAAGGATGAAACGCCCACGGTCATCATGGATGCGGGCATTGCGACCGAGGAGAATATTGCGTACTTGAAAGAGAAGGAGCTGGATTGGATCTGTGTTCGGCGGACCAACGCCCCTGCGGTGCCCATCCAGGAGCCGGAGCAGGCGTTTGAGACGGCGGGTGGGGTGAAAATCAAAGCGTGGGAGTTACCCGAACTGCAAGAGCGTGAACCGGAACCCGAAGAGCATGAGATCAAAGATCAGGAGCGATTCGTGTATGTACACAGTGAAGCCCGACAGGCCACCGAGGAGCAGATCCTTGCATCGAAATGTGCAAAGTATGAAGCGGCGCTCACCAAGCTCCATGAAGGACTCTCCAAACCCAAGTATCTGAAAAATTATGAGAAGGTGCTCGTAAAAACCGGTCGACTGAAAGAAGAGCACAAGAAGGTGAGCCATACCTATGAGGTGACGGTCACGAAAAAAAAGGGAACCAAACATGCCGAGAGTGTGCGCTTTACCAAGCGTGAAGTGCATGAAGACCGGCTTCTGGCTGCAGGAGGATATGTGCTGCGCACCAGCCATATTGACTGGTCGCTGGAAAAAGTGGCCCGCACCTACTGGCGGCTCACCGAGATTGAGAATACCTTCCGGGTGATGAAATCGGATCTGGGTTTACGGCCAATCTATCACAGTAACGATAAACGGATTGAAGGACATTTATTCATCACTGTATTGGCCTATCATGTGGCTCAGCTGGTTCGCACCAAACTCAAGAAAGACGGAATCCATGACAGCTGGAATACAATCCGCAACGAACTCAACGAGATCAAACGGGTGACCACCAAGTTACCCATGAGCCAAACGCGCGCGTTGGTCCTGAATGTAGATCAGAACCTCACGCCGTTGTTGGAGCGGGTCTTCGAAATCCTGGGATTCAGCTATGACCCCGATGCGACCCGAACCAAAGAACTCCTCTCCGATGAATCGAAAACGCCCCAAAAGCCACCCGACTCATGAATGGGATGAAGTCGTTTAGGGCAGGGGAAAGAATGAACTCCATATGGAGGTGCGATCTCTGCATCCGGTCGGGAGGGGTGGAGACAAATACGGCCTTCCATCAGCAGAAAAAACAAGAGATGAAACCACCCTAAACCAACTCCAGTCAATCCCAAACATAGGCGGTCACAAAAAAATGCTCCCAAAACGGGAATGGAAGAAATCCGTATTTTTTTGTCACTACAAAATGTGAAGTTGGGAGAAGCATCTCCGGAGACTTATCCTTACGAAGTCCACGCAATGCGCCCGTATCCGCTGCTAAATCCTTCCAATTCTCGGGCAGAAACGAAAGCAATACACTCCAGTCCTCACTAATCGGAGCCGTCGTAACGGTTCGCTTCATAAAAAATCCTGATCAAGTTCCTTTGATTCAGGGAAACTACAACAATTATTGATAACAAGTTAGCGCTTATGCGGGTTTCCCCGGGCCCCCCGGACAGATCCGGACGTGCGCGTTAACGCATCCGGCTCCTCCCTTGGGTTGCACTCCCATGCATAACGGCATTGCTGCCGTAGCTGCTCGATCCCCTTTTACACACTTATCCATCTCGGTGTATGGCATGTGTGGGGACTTACAGCTTCCCCTCGGGTGAGGGCCTTCGCTCCGGCAGCTCCGCAGGTCGCCCCTTGTTCGCCGCTTTCATCGCTACTATGCCCTCATCTGACTCCTCTATCTCGTTCATCACAGGCTTCGACGTCTTCCGCCTTCCCTGCGCGGTCCCAACTCTGCGTTTAGGACAGGATAGAGGCCTCCCAGGTCCCGACGAAATGCGTATGTACGTCCATGAGGTCTTAGACACCGTGGGCCTGTATGCCGTCTCACCTTTACGATGACATACATGTTGCCTTCGACTCAGATGACAGTCTCGGCGACCCAAATGACAACTATTTCGATGCTCATTAACTCCGGCCGTACACACCTCTGCCGACGCTTCGCATATCCCCTCGCGAGGATACACGCACGGCTCGAGGAAGTATGTGATTGGTTGCATCTTCATACTACGGGACTTTCACCCGCTACATTTCGCCAGTTAGCCTGGCGCACCATCAAACTGATTCCAGTCCGAAGGGCTGCGGCGCTCCCGGTAATCCTCGCGCCAAGCGCGTACGTCCGCACGCGTAACCTCACGGTCCGGTTCTGACCAGCGGATGATCATCCGCAAGTTGAATTCATCGTCCAGAACCTGTACGTCGGGTTTGCTCCCGTGTGCCAGCACGATGGTTGACCCCAGCGCGTCAACTTCGGCGCTTGCTTCAAAGAGCGGGTAAAACCCGGTCCCGGGGGCTTCACTAACATTGCCATAGGTTACGTGGGGGATCCGGGCAAGGTTGCCGACAAGATTTCCGTCGGGATCGTGGATCTCCACCACCATCGTGTCTGGAACGCCAAAGTCCGGGGTGCGCATAGTTTCTCCCCTTCTGGTGTTCACGGTGTACCCGTTTTCGAGCACGCCTCCAGCACTTGACGAGTTCGGGTACATCGGCTTGAGCCCTATCCTCCTCACGAATTGGCCTTGGGCCGTGAATATTGTGTAGCTCCAAGGCCGGGTGTTTCCCACCCAAAGCGTGTCGCCTGCCGTGACCCACAGGAGATAGGGGTCCGTGAACTCACCGGGGCCCTCGCCGCGCTGGCCCATCGACCGTAGGTGACGCCCCGATGCGTCGTAGATGCGAACTTCGGCGGACGTGAGATCAACCGCCACAATGGATCCATCTGACAGACGCCCCATCCCCCGGATTGAGGAGAACCATTGGTTGTCGTCTTCCTCGTCATCGCCAATGACCAAGACGGGTTCCTCGCTGAATGTGCACATCGCCTCCGAACTTGCGGGGGCGCTAGTTACGATCTGTGCGCTGGAGCTGTCGACGACCACGGTTTCGGATGGTGCTTGCTGGGAGCAGGCACTGAGGAGCAAAACAAGCGCGACAACAAGGCTTCCCGGATACTGAGTGAGTGTAGTCATTTTTGTGCTCTCGCGGTGGACGGGAGGCCAAGGTACCACGCCCTAGGCAGGTGTAATACCAAAGTTGACATTTGTGACCGTTTGCAGGTGCATTCTATCTGCCATTGTTGCCCATGTTCAAAAGGGTACGGAGTTGGTCGAGAAACCGAGCCCTCCAAAGTCTCAGTCACCTCCAGATCCATGACGCAGGTGCAGCCGTTCATGAAAGTTGAGAATATGGACTCCAGATGGAGTAGTCAGAGCTGTGTCCAAGTGCAACTGGGTAGGCCAATCAGGACAGAGAAGGCTGCGAAGAAGGGGGAAAACAGACGGCAAAACCACTTTAAATCAACACCGACAGATCCGGTAAATATCCGACATCCATAGCCCCGAAAAAACGTCCCAGAAGTTGATTAGGAAAATCCTGTATTCCCTATATTGATGTGCGTGGCAAGCTCGGGTTCGAGTTCCTGCAATCCTCAGCAAACACAACCGAGAGCAATAGGACTATTTTTAATTCCGCGTGTTAAACTAGGTTGGTAGGAGCTAGCGATCACAAACAAGAAGAACGGCTGTCAACACGCCTCATCGATAAATCCCGTCTGGACAGTCTAGTAGCTCACTTTGAGCAACCAGACTTCATCACTGATGACCCTGTAAGCCTGTGTCATGCCTTCACGGACCGGCGTGATCAGGAGGTTATTGGGCTTTATGCTGCTACCCTGGCATGGGGATCACGTGCAATCATGCTGGCAAAGCTCGAAGATCTGTGCACCCGTATGCAATTCAGACCTTGGAAGTTTGTAACTGGCTTCGATCCTCTACGTGACGGCATTCAACTCTCTACATTCGTACATCGCACATTTCAACCGGAGGATTGCATTGAGTTCACGCACAACCTGAGCCTATTGATTAACCAGTTCGGCAGTGTCGAAAATATTTTCGGCGGTCAACCTTCAGAACCTGACACCGGCGAAGCTATTGAGCGATTCAGTGTGCGCATGATGACCGTTCGTCCAAATACATTGCCACGGCTGCAGAAGCACCTTGCACGCCCCAGCCGGAAGAGTGCATGTAAACGCCTCTCGCTGTACTTGCGCTGGATGGTTCGCCCAGGGCCCGTAGATTTAGGGCTCTGGCACTCAATTTCTCCACGACAACTCGTGCTGCCCCTCGATATTCATTCTGGGCGTCAGGCACGTCCTCTCGGACTATTAAACCGAAAAACAAATAACTGGAAAGCAGCCATTGAGCTGACAGAGGCCTGCCGCAAACTCGACAGGAACGATCCAGCCCGCTATGACTTTGCTTTGTTTGGCCTTGGAGCATACGGAAATCCTTTTGCAGATTCATGACCGATAACCGTTCTGACAACCCTGAAATCTGCCTGATTTTTCCGTGCTATAACGAAGAAGAGGTCCTGCCCGACTTGCTGCGAACACTCGAAACGCTGGATCTAGGGATTCCAACACGCTTCCTGTTCATCGACGACGGCAGCCAAGATCGTACCCTCAACTTGCTGCAGGGCGCATGCGCTGCGAATGAACGTATGGCATGTCTGAGCTTTTCCAGGAATTTTGGACATCAGGTAGCAGTCAGCGCCGGACTGAAGCACGCTCGTGGTGATCTCATTGCAGTCCTGGATGCCGATCTCCAGGATCCTCCAGAGCTCTTAAAATCGTTCATCGCACAGTGGCGCAATGGCTATGATGTGGTCTATGGTGTGCGGACGAACCGCAAGGAATCCTGGTTCCTGAGAGTATGCTACAGCGGCTTCTATCGGCTCCTGGATCGGATATCGAATATCCACATCCCTCGAGATGCAGGAGATTTTGCACTAATGGATCGCAAAGTCGTGGATGTAATCAATACACTGCCCGAGCACAATCGATTTGTGCGTGGCCTGCGCGGCTGGGTAGGATTCAAACAGATTGGTGTAAAATATGCTCGACCTGCCCGTTACGCAGGCAAACCGAGCTACAATATGCGAAGGCTGACCGCGCTTGCACTAGATGGTTTACTGTCTTTTTCCGCAGCTCCTCTGAGAGTATCCGCCTGGCTTGGTGCAGGGGCAGCATTTCTGGGGTTCTGCTACCTCGTGTACGCCCTTGGCGTGTTCGTAAGTGGGAAAGATTTGCCGGAAGGCTGGACCTCCACGGTTGTGCTTATCCTATTTTTAGGAGGTGTCCAGTTGATGGTTCTGGGCATCCTGGGAGAATATCTAGGTAGAATATTTGATGAGGTAAAGGGACGTCCGCACTACGTACTGCGTGACCAGACTGGCTGGCTTACGGAAGTGGATGAGGAGCATGGTCTACCCGACAAAACCGCTATCTGAACCCCGCAGGCGCACCATCAGAAGCGTCTGAAATTTCAATGATTGCCAGTCATATGCCTTGCGGACTGTATTCGTAATCCAAATTTGCGGATGTTTCAAAAAGACGGTATAGAAAGAAAATGGGTGTTTTATGCACTGATGTGGAGTATCCCCGTGCTCTTTTTTGTACTTGTCGAGGGCGGGCTTCGGGTCATTGGCTTTGGTCAGGATTATCCGCTGTTTGTGCCTGTGGAGTCTGCCCCAGGTTATCTTGTCATGAACCGTGAGGTGGCTCATCGTTATTTCAATCAGGAAGTCCGGGTTCCAACAGGCTTGCATGATGTCTTTCGTGCAGAAAAAGACAGCACCACAGTGCGGATTTTTGTCCAGGGGGGCTCCAGTGCTGCCGGTTACCCATACTACTATGGAGGTAGCTTCTCACGCATGCTGGAACAGCGCCTCCAGCAGAGTTGGCCCGCTCGTAGAGTGGAATTGGTCAATGTCGCGATGGCAGCGGTCAATTCCTACACAATTCTGGATCAGGTGGATGAAATTCTTGCCCAGTCTCCAGATGCAGTCCTGATCTACGCCGGGCATAATGAATTCTACGGGGCGCTTGGTGTGGGCTCCGCTCAATCATTGGGACGTCACCGTTATGTGGTGAATCTGTATCTCCGACTTCAGTCATGGCGCACACTCCAGCTGATTCGAAATGGGTTGAGCCTAGCTGCACAGATGGTAACACGGGACCAGAACAGTTCGTCCACCCTGATGGAACGAATGGTTCGAAGACAAGAGATTGAACTGGATTCTGATATTTATCAGTCTGGGATACAGCAGTTCAGGGGAAACCTGCTCAGCATCCTCAATAGGTACCAACATCATGGCATTCCGGTACTTATTGGTACGATAGCCAGTAATGAACGTACCCATCCTCCTTTCCAAAGTGGTCTAATGGCTTCTACCGATCCAGATCAATGGGAAAAAGCCTATGACGAGGCGCTGCATTCCGAATCCCTGCCCTTATCCATTGAGCGAATGCGCGAAGTAATTACACTGGACTCAATGGCCGCACAATCATGGTTCGCTTTGGGGACGTTGCTGGACATGCAGGGCGACTATGATCAGGCTCGTCGAGCCTACATCATGGCCAAAGATCTGGATCAGCTACGTTTTCGGGCAACGGAAGAGGTGAATCAGATCATCAGGGAAGAGTCTGAAAATTCAGGAGCTATACTTGTTGATACCCAGAGTTCTCTACGAGAACATGCAGGTGAGAATATTATTGGATCCGACTTGATGCTGGAGCATCTGCACCCGAATCTGGAGGGGTATTTCGTGCTTTCAGATGCATTTTACGATGCGATATATGAGTATCGGATCGGTGGTCAGCAGATGAATTATATTCCACGGGAGGTCGCTAGATCGGAAGTCCTTTTCACGCAGGTTGATTCCATTTTTGGGGAGTTACGATTGCAGAAACTTCTGAGCTCCTGGCCCTTCCAACCACTAGATTCTCCCCCTGCACCAATTTTGGATACTAGTAGGATTTCTTCCATTGCAGAGAAACTTGCATATGCACTGGACGATGGAGAGCTGACCTGGTTTGCTGCTACAAATCAACTGCGGGTGCACTATGCCGAACAGAGTGCGTACCATCTTGCCCTCAAGGCGAGTCTCGCACTCCTCCAGGAGTACCCTTATCTGCCTTTGCCATATGCCTACGCAGCGGATATACTTGCAGCACAGGGACGTTTGGATGAAGCGATAGACTATTATGGTGCTGCAAATGACCTTAAAGAATCTGCCGGTATACATTTTCGGTTGGGCATTCTATACCAGCGTAAGGGACAAGTAGAGCTTGCAGGGGAGCACCTTGAGCGGGCAGCCATTTTAGATCCAGAGGTTCCTGAATTCCAATTCCAGCTAGCCCGGAATCATATGCTCCGGGGTAACTGGACCGATGCAGGTAAGGCGGTGCAGAAACTACTGGGATTAAACCCAACTCATGAGCCTGGACTTGCGATGCAGCGATTATTGGAGAATCGTTCTGAGCCACCGAACTGATTCAGTCGGTTCCGCCATGATACAACGGATCCAGGTTCGGTCTAATAGAACGCAAACAACTCAACTACAATTGTTACAATATCAAGGCTAAGCATGTCAACTCCATAAAACCACATATACTGGCATACGCGAATCGTACCCAAAAAATGCGGCTGGAAATTCAGGCTAGGTTTCTATATACTCTGAGTATTGCCCCGAAGCGTTCCTGGACTGTGTGGAAGCGCTTTATGGAGAATAGTGATGGCAGCCTTAGCATTTTGTAGAGTGTCTAATTGTTGGTTTAGCCCCATTGGGGGTGGGCTTCATAAGTGCATAATACTCTGTTCAAAAGTTTTTCTATTGGTCAGATTGTTGTGGTAGTTGCACAATTCAGGCAAAGAAATCGCATCATGTTTATGAACTAGGGCGAAACCAATTCTCGTTGAATCCATCTCGGTTTCAATCACCTAACAGTAATCTCCATTCCAAAAGCTATCGGTAACTGGGACCCGTATGTTACACTCTTATTTCCGCGCATTGAGTTCGTGTTTTTTCTTGATAGTACCTTGGGTAGTGGTGTCATATGGAATGATCTTACCAATTAGCGTAAGTGCTCAACCGGTTATACTTCAAGAAATTCTGTCTATTGATGGTTTTTTTACGATTTCTGATTTAACTGTGGGAAATGACAGTAGCATATATGTTGCGGATCACCGTAACTTCTCGCTGAGCAAGTTTGACTCATCTGGACGATTGATACGGAAAGTCGGCGGTCAGGGTGTTGCTCCAGGAGAATTTGTCAGAGGCCCCCGTAATGTGATATTAATGGATAGTTTGTTGATTGTTTCGGACCAAAAAGGCACTGGTGCCCTGCATTTTTTCGACCTCAATCTCAACTTTAAAGGCTCCACTCAAGTTGCAGCTACTCTAGACATGGATGTTGCCCCTGATGAACGATTGTATCTTGGAACCATTGACTTGGCTACAATGGACAGATATGTGGCTATATACACACCACACGAAGTTCCCCAAAGGCTGTTTGAACTCAGTGATATTCACAAGTACAACCTTGAGAACCAATTCATATTGCTTGCTCGGTACCCTGAAAGAATTGCTATTGTTTTTGAATTCGTGAATCGTATTGATATCTAGTGCTTGCCCGAAAATATAACTCTTGGTTGGTTTAGCGTGTTTCTATAGGGGTTTTTGGTGATTTTTGGCCGTATTTCGGCCCATATGGCCTGTTTTTGGCGTCT
>MKWU01005976.1_pt1 | contig 12722 bp, 11 predicted proteins | sample 809101 | NCBI WGS metagenome assembly MKWU01 (sample SAMN05860141, study PRJNA318959) | sponge metagenome | host: Aplysina aerophoba | place: Slovenia: Piran, Adriatic Sea, Gulf of Piran | collected 2013-05-07 | reverse complement strand
GCCACCTGAACACCTGATTGGCGTTGAGGTTGTAGCGCTGCGCCACCATCGGCACCGAGACCCCCAGCTCGTGGGTCTCCGCCACGATCTGCCGCTTCTGCGCCTCGCTCCACCGCCGGCGACGACGACCAACCGATCCGCCGCCCTCCGCGCCCGACTCGTCCTCAGAAACCGACATCGGCTAAGTGTCCACTTACAAATAGGTGGACACCTACGAAGCGCCCACTACCCGAGCGCTCACCCTGCCAGAGCTCACGCAACGGGAACAGGCGGCCTACGCCGGATGGTTACGGAAGAAATGCGTCAACGAATCAAGCAAGCGGATCAACTCGCTTCGCTCGCGTTCGTATGTCGGCGCCGGTCGTTCCGGTGGGCGCGATGGGAGCTCAGGCGACGCGAGTCCGCTCCCGGTTGAGAACGAGAACATCATCGGTGGAGAGCGTGCCTACGTGCCGGGTCCGCCCGTCGGGGTTCAGAAATTCCACCTCGAGGCCACCATCGGGAAGCAGCTCGACGACGGTGCCCACGTCACCCGATTGGACCTCCGGATCGCCCGAGCTGGCGAGCACGGCGACCATATCCAACAGCTTCAATTCTCGTGCGTGGGACACATCAACCGCCGGTCGAGAGTTGGAAGGCTAACGAATATAGCAGGTGACCAGGCGCGGAACCGCTTCGTCGATCCGGATGATCCACGCCGAACGAACGGTGGCGGTGCCGTTCGGGCCTTCGAGCTCGAAGTCGATGACATACCGGCGGCCGTACTCGTCCGCTTTGCCGACGGCTGCGTCTCCGGTCTCGGCAGCATCGCGAAGAGCGTCGAGCAGGAGACTCGCGTTGGCACGGTTCAAGCCAATCAACGCTTGGAAGAGTCGAGCCTTGTGGCTGCCGTCTTCATGAACAAGGTTGAGGCAGTAGTCCGAAATCTTTCGCTGATCGATGATGGCCCGCCGTCCGTTGGGCAGCTTCAAACGTCGCCTCCCTGTCGCCTGTCGCCTCGAACGATTGTGTTTCGGCGCTCTAGTCTACGCCGCCGTTTCTCCGGTGGCGGACAACCCAGAGGGATTCGCTTGATGATCAGGCGTGACCGTCGTGGCGTTCCCCTCGCCGGGTGAATCAGCGAGGATCGCCTGCAGTCTCTCGTACTGCTCCTTGATCCACTCCGCGGCCTCCGGCCATTCGTCTTCGTCGTCGCGCGTCCACCGTTTCCGTACGGTTACCGTCCATCCCTCCTCGCTGTTCTTTTCCAGGTTCGCTCCGAGATCCTGGTCGCCCATCTTGTCGCGAATCCTCCACGAGTACTGCCGCACTCTCGCCGCCCTGTCCGGCGAGCCCGCGCTATCTCCTGCCCGAATGTAGAGCCAGAGTAGCTCCGGATTTCCGACGTGGATCACGACTCTGTCGCCGGACGAGTTCAGCGGGCTGGTCCACTGGGATGGCCCACGCCAGGTATCCTTCTGTCCCGGAACGCCGCCCGCCCGGTCTGCGAGAAGTCTCCAGAAGACCTTGGTTCGGCTGTCCTCCTCGAATTCCACCTCGACCGTGACGCCGCATCGCTCGCCCATCTTTCGGCATCGTTTCGCACTCGTGGGGTAGTCCTGCTCGTACGGATACAGCACGCAGTCGTCGTGCCCCGGTACCGCGCGCATCGTGAGCGTTCCGGCCGTGGTCCCGGGAGGATAGCGGCTCGCCGGGTGCACGTTCGAGCTGATGGCTTCCCCGGACAGCCTTTCGGCATTCGCCGGGTTTCGACTGAGGAGCGCACCCGCGACGTTCAGGACCATCTGACTCGCGGCACTCTCGGTATGCCATGGGTCCCCTTCGATGCGCCACCTGAGCCCGGCCGAACGGTCCTGTGTTTCACGGTCGGAAGCCGACTGGTCATGCCACGGCCAGCGACTCAGGGCTCGGCGAGCGAGATCTTCGGCTCGTCGCTCAAGCGCCTCTTCGTTCCATTCGTCTTCGTCCGAGAGGCGTCTCGTCATCCCGATCGAGCTGTCCCGATACACCGCCCGCTTTGCATCGAACGAGCCCGCGCCCATCCCCGAATTGGTCGCGTCGCCTCTCAGGGTCAGGTTCGCGAGGCGGTCGCGATAGCGTCCGTGTTTCTCTTCGGCTTCTACTCGCCAGGAGAAGGCATTCGCACTCGACATGGGCGCGCTGCTCCGGTTGCGGGCTTGGCCCGATGCGAGCGCCATGCGCAGGCGAGCCGACGCGATCCGCGTGGAGCGCTCCGTTCCGCCGCAGCAAGCTCCGCTCCGCGGCCCGTGCCCGAGAGTGCGGGCGCGTGACTACCGGCCGGTGGTGGGGACGGTCAGCCGCCAGTCGCCGCGGCGGTGCGGTCGTCCTCCTCCGGCGGCATGGAGGCGAGGAGGTGCGGAAGGCGTTCGACGAGGTAGAGGGGGAGCGAGAGCAGGCGGTAGCTCACTTCCGTCTGCGCGCCCGCCCGTTGCACCCGGGTGCGCACGGTCTGGACGGAGGGTTGTCCGGCGTCGAATCGGACCGCGACCGACACGCCCTTCTCGGCGACGAACTGGTGGACGGACTTGAGGCCGCCGCTCGCGCCCGCCTTGACCTCGATGGGGACGATGCGGCCGTCGAACGCGGCGATGTAGTCCACCTCCGCGTTCGTCGCTCGGCCTTCCCGGAGCCAGTACGTGAGCTCGCGATTGGGTGAGTCCGAGAGCAGATCCTGAAGGTGCTGGCCGACGAACTGCTCCGCCATTGCGCCCTCGTTCACGAGCCGGGCCTCGTTCATGCCCTCGATGGCACTCCAGCCGAGGCCGCACACCGCGTTCATCAGGCCGATGTCCATGAAGAGGAGCTTGTAGACCCGAAGGTCTCCCTCCGCCTGAAGGGGCAGCCCGTTGCAGTGGCTGTGAACCACCTTCGACAGCACCCTCGCCATCACCAGCAGCTCGATGCCGTCCCTCGTCGCCGCCGCCGGGTCCTCCCGAGAGAAGTGAATGTACTTGACCTTCCGCCCGACGTTGCGGGCGGCAAGATTGAACACGTTGACGACGCGCGGAAGGCTCCGCGAGCCGACGTACTTGGGGAAGTCTTCCCGGTACGTCTCGACGATGGAATTGTGGACCGCGGAGACCTCCCGGAAACGGCGGGAGCGCGCGTATGCGTCGACCGCTTCCGGCATCCCCCCAGTGAAGAGGTAGGTTCGCAGCCGGTCGAGGAGCCGGTTGTGGATTGCGGGATCCACGCCTCGTTCGAGCTCGAAGGAGTCGATGAAGGAGGCGAGCGCGGGTCCGTCCACGGCGCGGAGGAACTCCGTGAAGGTCATCGGCCCCATGTGCAGGTAGCTCACCCGCCCGACCGGCATGGAGATCCGGTGGTTCGAAAGGGCGAAATCGAGGAGCGACCCGGCCGCCAGCACCGGCAGATCGCTCATGTCCTCGCGAAAGTAGCGAAGCGCCGCGATGGCCTCCGGCACGGACTGGATCTCGTCGAGGAAGAGAAGCCCATCGGAACCGACGGTACCGATGCCGGGCAGCGCTTCGAGGACGTTCAGGAGATATACGGGGTCGTTGCGGGCAAACGCGGGGGCAAGGTCGGAGTGACGTTCGAGGTCGACTTCGGCGAGCGGGCGCCCGGTCCGTTCGGCGAAGAGCCGAATCAGGGTGGACTTCCCCACTTGCCGGGCGCCGCGCAGGATCAACGGTTTGCGGTTTGCTCGGGCGAGCCAGTTTTCGAGGAGTTCAAACTGCTTGCGATCCATGCGCGGACCCGCCTGTGGTATCGGGACATCAGAATAGTAACAAAACAGGGGAGTGTTTCACTATATTACTTGATTTAACAGGGGGGTGTTTTGGGCATTTTCCATCCGAAACAGGGCGGTGTTCAGATAGATTGGGACGGATGGCCCCGTCTCCAGGTGGGGCCGGACCGCGCGCGCGTGGGCTTTTCCTCGGTCGGCGTCGCGGCAAGCGAACCCGGGTTCGCAATCACGACATCACGGGCGGCGGCAACGCTCTTGAATTCCCTCCGGCCGATTGCCGGCATCCCGTTCGGCTTCGAGAGAGCACATGCGAGGATATTGCCGCCGGAGTGCGGCACGATGGGCCTGCGCGCCCGGCCCGCCCCCGGAGCTGTCAAGGCACCGCACCTCCCCTCCTCGGTTGAGGCACGGAGCTCTCGTGCCGTGTCTCGTTTGCGTCCTGCTTTCGTGCGTGGCGGCAGGTGGGGCGCGTGCCGATTCGCTCAAACCCCTGCTCGAGCGTCTCGACCGGTTCGAAGCGGAGAACCGTCGGCTTCGCGAAGAGGTCGACGCGCTCGCGGCAGAACGGACCGAACGCACCGGGCGCTCGGGGAGGGCTGCGAGCACGGCCGCCCCGGAGCGCCCCGCGCGGTCCCTCGGGTTCGTGCGCTTCGATTCGAGGTTCGCCCATGAGCTCCTCGATCCGACCGCCCGCATCAACCGCAAGCAGCGCCTGATTCTCGAGCGGAGGAACGACGGGACCCTCGCCCCGTACACCCTTCACCTGCAAGGGGCAGTCACGGCATTTGCGAGCTACCAGAAGAGCAACCGCGAGGACAGGTTCGGCTACCTGATGCGCCATCCCACTGTCGCGAACCAGGTGGGGGACACGGTCTCGGAAGCGGCGGTTCACTCCGCGCAGCTCGGCCTCACCGGAACGGTGGGTGACTGGCTCACCGGGCACGCGCAGATGCTGTTCGCTCCGAAGCAGAGCTTCGGCTCGGGCACCGACACGGATCTTGAGCGCAACCAGGTGCAGGTGCGGCGCGCATACGTGCTGTTCGGCGACCTCGGCCGCGCGCCGTTCCACGCGAGCGTCGGCAAGATGGCGGTGCCGTTCGGGCTTACCGACACCGTGAGTCCGTTCTCGGCTTCGGTCGTCTGGCACACCTTCGGAGCGCTCGCGAACGGTGTGACCTTGGGGTTCGCGGGCGAGCGTTTGAGCGTGTCCGTAGCGGGGGTCCAGGGAGGGGCGCAGTTCCGGGCCGCGAACACACCGGTGCGGGGCACGGCGGTGCCGAGCCGGCTCAACAATCTCGCAGTGGACGCGAGCTACCGCCTCGAGACAGGCCCCACCGGGTCATTTCTCCTCGGTGCCTCGTACCTCCATGGTTCCGCCTATTGCCAGGGCTACCCGGTCGCGCACTTCCGCCCCTGCCTCGACAACAATCCCGCCCTCGATTCCTACGCGAAATTCGTCCTCGGTGACTTCACGTTCCAGGCCGAGATTGCCCGGACGACGCGCGCGTGGCCCGGGACCTTCAACCCCGCCATCTCGCGGTTTCCGGCGAGCCGGGTGACGAGCTTCGAGGTCGGAGCGAAGTACCGGCACTATTCCGCTCGCGGCCCGATCGATTTCTCGGCCGCGTTCGGCCGTTTCGATGCGGGCCCGGATGGCGCCCCGTGGGAACGCCAGGACCAGCTTGTCCTCGGCGCCGCCTGGTTTCCCCGGCCGAGCGCGAAGCTGTTCGCCGAGTACGTCCGGGTCGATGGCTTCGCGCCCCTCAACTTCATCAGCGGTGGCAGCGTCCGCTCGGAACAGGGAGAGGTGATCCCGAATCGCACCCACAGCGACCGGGCGGCTCGCTCGAACGTCTTCCTTGTCGGCGTGAACCTCGCATTCTGAGGGAAGGGGGAGATCGCGCTCATCTGCGGACCTGGCGATCGCCGAGGATGGCGATAGAGTTGCGTGCCCGGGCCGGCCGAGGAACCGGCGGGAGGATGCGCCGGTGAACGACCTGCCACCCATCGAATCCATCCGGTCCATCGACGAGCGGGCGGTTCGCGCGCACCGCGCGGAGCGCATCCGGCTCGAGCTCCGCCGCCAGCAGCACGAGGCGGTGCTGGTGGTGGATCCCGTCAACCTTCGTTATGCCACCGGCACGCGCAACATGCAGGTATGGACGATGCACAACATCGTTCGTTACGCGCTCGCGTTCGCACACGGTCCGACGGTGCTCTTCGACCTCGCGACCGGCCGGCACCTGAGCGCGGGACTCGAGAGCGTGAGCGACGTCCGGGCGTCGATCCCCTTCGACTACATGCTGGTCGCGGACAACGCCGAAACGTTGGCGGCGCGCTGGGCAGGACAGATCCGCGAGACGCTGCGCGAACACGGGTGCGGCACCGACATCCTCGCCGCCGATCGGGCCGACACCCTGATGGTCCGGTCGCTCGAGAAGCTGGGAACGCAGGTCGTCGACGGGAAGTCGGTCCTCGAGCACGCGCGGGCAATCAAGTCGGCGGAGGAGATTCGGGCGTTCCGGGCGTCGCTCGCCACCTGCGAAGAGAGCGTCCGCTCCCTCCGCGAGTTTGCCGTCCCCGGCATCCGGGAGTCCGAAGCGTTCGCCCATCTCGTCGGCGCGAGCCTCGCGCGGGGCGGCGAGTACCCGGAAACGCGTCTCCTCACCGCCGGACCGCGCACGAATCCGTGGTTCCGGGAGGCATCCGATCGCGTCATGCAGGCGGGGGAGCTCCTCTCCTTCGACACCGACCTCATCGGCCCCATGGGCTTCTACAACGACCTCTCGAGGAGCTGGGTGATCGGCGAACGGCGACCGACCCGTACCCAGGCGACCCTGCTCGACCTCGCGCGCGAGCAGATCGCCCACAACATCGACCTGCTCCGCCCCGGCACGTCGTTCGTGGAGTTCGCGTCCCGGGCGTTTAGTCTCCCCGACGCCTACCTCCCCAACCGCTACGCCGACCTGGTCCATGGATGCGGGCTGGGGGTCGAGTATCCGTTCGTGCTCTACCCCGAAGACGCGGACGACGGGATGTACGACGGGGTCTTCGAGGCGGACGTGATCGTGTGCGTGGAGAGCTACGTCGGCGCGGTCGGCGGTCCGGAAGGCGTCAAGCTGGAGGAGCCGGTGCTCATCACGGAGGACGGGCCGCAGGCCTTGAGCGCGCTTCCCCGCGACGCGGACGATTTCTGACGGGAATCAGCCCCGTTTCGTCGTGTTTGGGCAAGAACGCGCTCTCGTCTCCGCTACGGTGCGCCTTCGCAACTCGGCTTCTCGATAACCTGCTGACAGCACTATCGAAACTGCGAATCCGGACAATCGAAGAACATGTTTCTCAGCGTCTTCGACATCTTCAAGGTCGGCATCGGCCCGTCCTCGTCCCACACGATGGGGCCGATGGCGGCGGCCGGTGCCTTCGTCGAGCTGCTCGCGAATCGGTGCCGCGAAGACCCGCCTCGGGCTGCGTGGCTTCGAGTACGGGTGTCGTTGCACGGTTCTCTGGCCTATACCGGGAAGGGGCATGCGACGGACCGGGCGGTCATGCTCGGCCTTCTCGGCCATCACGCGGCCGACCTCGATGTCGATCGGGCCGAGGCGGATCTTGCCGCTCTCCGCTCGGACCGGCGCCTGCCGTGGGAAGGCGGCCTCACCGTCGCGTTCGATCCGGACGCCGATCTCGTCTTCGACCGCGGCCCGCCCCTTCCCGGTCACCCCAACGGCCTTCGATTCGAGGCCATGGATCGGAACGGCGCCTCGTATCTGAGCGAGGTCTACTACTCGATCGGCGGCGGGTTCGTCGTGACGGAGGAAGAGCTCGCCGGCCGAGCCGGCGCGGGTGGCGACCATCCGGAGGTCCGGTTCCCGTTCCCCTTCGACACCGTCGCTTCCATGCTGGAAATGGCACGGGAAAACGGCAAGTCCATCGCGGGGATGAAGCGGGCGAACGAGCGCGTCGTGCGGTCCGACGGTGAGCTCGACGCGGGCCTGTGGACGATCTGGGTCGCGATGAGCGAGTGCATGAACCGCGGCCTCGCCGCGCACGGCGAGCTCCCGGGCGGGCTTCGGGTCAGGCGCCGCGCCGGCGCCCTCCATGAGCAGCTTCGTCGCGAGCAGGGCTCCAACCGCGTCCAGCCGCACGTCGTCACCGACTGGATCAACGTCTACGCGATGGCGGTCAACGAGGAGAACGCGGGCGGTGGAAAGGTCGTCACCGCCCCGACCAACGGCGCGGCCGGCGTCATTCCGGCCGTTATCCGCTACTACCTCGACCACTGCGTCGGCGCTGCCGATGACCATGTCACCGAGTTCCTCCTCACCGCGGCCGCCATCGGCGGGCTCATCAAGCACAACGCGTCGATTTCCGGCGCCGACGCCGGCTGCCAGGCGGAGGTCGGCTCGGCCGCCGCCATGGCCGCGGCCGGCCTTTGCGCCGTGCTCGGCGGGACACCAGCCCAGGTCGAGAACGCGGCCGAGATCGCCCTCGAGCACCACCTCGGCATGACCTGCGACCCGGTCGCGGGCCTCGTGCAGGTCCCCTGCATCGAGCGCAACGGCATCGGCGCCAACAAGGCCGTGGCGGCCGCGTCGCTCGCGCTGCGGGGCGACGGCAGCCACTTCATGCCCCTCGACAACTGCATCGCCGCGATGTGGGAGACCGGCCAGGAGATGAGCACGCGCTTCAAGGAGACGAGCCTCGGCGGCCTCGCCGTCAACCTGCCGCAGTGCTGAATCGACCCGTTCGCGCGTGTGGGATCACCCGCCGTTCCCCGGGCGCGAGCGAGCTCAGGCGGGGGCGAGCACGAAGTCGAAGCGCCCGCGCCACTCTCTGCCGCCGGCGCGGCCGAGGCGCATCAGGAGCGCTTCGCGAAAGATGCGGTCACGGGCGTTCGAGTCCGCGAGGTCGGGGAAGTAGATCTGGGTGGTGAGGAGGCGGGTCGCCTCGCCCTGCGCGTGAACGTGGATGTGCGGCGTCCGCCCGGTATAACGGGTGGGGCGGATGGTCTCGAAGCGGAACGCGCCCGCCGCATCCGTGAACTGGTGGCCACGGTAACGAAAGCCGTCGTTGTCGTAGCGGCCCCCCTCGTCGCAGTGCCAGATGTCGACGACGGCGCCCGGCACCGGCCGGCAGTCGGGGGTCAGGACGAGCCCTTCGAGGAGGAGCGGCTCGCCCGTGGTCCCCGGCTCTCGCAGGTTCGCTCGGTGGGGCGTCCCGGGGGTGTAGAACGGCCCCGCGGTCGACGAAAGAGTGCCCGGCGTGCAAGCGAGCGGAGGAGCGAGCCCAAGTCCGCGATCCGGGGCCGGGCCGGTGAATGCGTAGTCGAGGGACCCAGAGCGCGCGCGCGCGAGCAGGCCGCCCGCGCCGGCCGCCGCGACGGCGAGGCCGGCAAGGACTCCTGTCGCCCGGCGCCGCGTCATCTTTCCCCGCATGTTCCACGTCACCCTGGCCACCGTTCCCCGGTCACGCACGTCACCGGTTGCCGCCTCCGGCTAGACTACGGCAGCGCCGGCCGAATTGCGACGCGTCAGGGCGCGTGGCGCATAATCGGTGGCGCTTCGTTGCCACCTGGCCGCGATCCGGGGGCGCAACGCTGCCGCAGAGCAGTCATCAGGCACGAAGGGAACGGCGATGTATTCCATATTCGTCACCATCGACATCCGGCCCGCGCACGTCGATGCGTTCATCGAAGCGAGCGTCGGGGACGCGCAGGGATCGACCCGCGACGAGCCCGGCTGCTTCCGCTTCGACATGCACCAGGATACGGGGAACCCCGCGCGCTTCTATCTCTATGAGGTGTACCGCGACGAGGCGGCGTTCGAGGCGCACCTCGCGACCCCGCACTTCATCCGATGGCGGGACGCGGTCACCCCGTTCTTCGCTGGCGACCCCGAGAAGGTCGACATGAAGACCCTCTTCCCCTCGGACGCGGGCTGGGAGAAGCAAAAGCCCGCGCTTCTCGACTGGTAACCGGCCGGCCGCCCGGGCCGCGCCTGCGTCCGACCATTCGTTCGGGGCCGCCGCCAAGGCGCCCGCGCGTGCTTGCGTCCGGCCGGTCGCACGGGGCCGCCGCCAGGACGCCGTTCGAGGAATCGGCCGATGGGCGATATCCTCTCGGTTGAGCCGTCGGTCGGCCCGCGGAGGGGGAGCGCATGTCCAGCACGCAAGTCGAGCACGAGGACGGCTGCGTACGGATCCGCCTCGACTGCGGTGATGTCAACGCCTTGACCACGCAGGTCCTCCTGGAGCTCACGGCGGCGGTCGAGGAGGCCGATCGCTCCGCCCGCGGCGCGATGCTCTGCGGCGGCGACAAGTTCTTCTGCAATGGAGTCGACCTCGACTGGGCCCTCGGGCAGCCGCGCCCCGCCATCCGGGAGATGTTCCTCGGGCTGGGGCACCTCATCCTCGCTCTCCTCGAATCGCCGCTCCCGGTCGTCGGCGTCATCAAGGGCCACGCCACCGGGGCCGGCCTGGCCCTCTTCCTCGCCTGCGACTACCGCTACGCCGCGGCCGGTCGCGTCCTCATCGGGAAGCCCGAGATTCGCCTCGGTGTCCCCAACCCCTACTACGGCGATCAGCTGCTTCGCTTCGTCGCGGGAGACTTCGTCGCCTCCGACCTCATCTATACCGGAAGGCTCATCCGCGCCGAGGACGGCCGCGCGCTCGGACTGGTGCACGAGACCGGGGCGAAGACGGAAATCGAGAAATCCGCATGGGAGAAGCTGCTTTCGCTCCGCGACCTCGCGCCCGCCGCGTTCGCGGAGTCGAAGCGCATGCGGCTCGGCCGGTTCACCGCCGACCTCCGGGAGCAGATGTCGGCCCGCGTCGCGCGCCAGGTCGAGGTCTGGCACGGCGACGACGCGCAGGCGAGGCTCCGCGCCGCCGCGGAGCGGCTGCGGCGCTAGCCGGCGCGGCTCGGCCGGGCCGGGTCGTGCGTGCAAGAATGTCGCCTTGGGGGTGGAGATTCTCCGATGAAATCGAAGAGACGTTCTTCACGGGCTCGACAATGAAGAAAACAGGTCTTGGACTTGATCGAGTCCGGTGGACGCGCTTGCGGGGGAGTCGTCCCGGGTCCGACCGCCTGTGAAATGACAATCGATCGTGGACGGTTGTGACAATCCTCCGTGGACTCCCGAGCCCCAAAACGGAGGTCAAGGGACCAGAAATCGAGGTGAAGGCAGGGATAGACAAACGACGAAGTCGGATTGTGACAATCAATCGTGGACTCAATTTAGAGAGTCCAATCTGGCGGATGCGGAAGGTCTTCGACAGTGTGTGTGTCAGCTCGAAGAACGGATAGTTTGCAACGCGGGAGAGGAAACGGAAGGACCGGCTCGATCGCAGTCCCGTTCAGCGATTGAGCCCGGTTACACGACCAGCAAACAGCGCGCTACTGTCGGAACCGAGTCTGCGGCTCACGACTTGTCTGACAAGGTCTGGAGCGAGGCGGGCGAGCTGTTGCCGTGGAAGGCCAAGCTCGCGCGCCACGACCGCCACTGGGCGAGGTGTCTCACCATGAAGCTCCTGCTCGAGCGCATTGACCACGCAACGACGAACTCTGTCACGGTCGTATTGGACCCGTTCGGCAAGGCGGTCGCGCAAGCGACGGGCCAGGTCGGGCTCCGCCCGAGCCAATCTCCGGACAGTGACACCGAGCGAGCGGGCCACTTCACTGAGTGGGCGTGGATTGTCCGAGTCAAGCTCAGCTTGAAGGGCCGTCGGAAATCGATCCTCTGGAGTACCAGGAAGGGAGCCAGGAGCGGTTACACAGACAGAGGATGCACGCCGAGCCTCCATCAGATCGCGAATGAGCTCCGGAAAACGCTTCTTCAGGAGGACCTTGGAAAGGCCGCAGTCGCGAGACAACGCGGCGATCGACCTTGGCTGCGGTTTTTGAATTTCCTTCTTCAGCATCGCATGGGCACGTTCAAAGAGGGATTCTCGAAGCTCCCGGCGACGAGCACGAAGCTCTGCAGACAGCCCGGAGGTCTCAACGTAACTGTCAACACAAGATCGAGGAAACCCGAGTTCGGCAGCGACAACAGAAGGGGGTCTGGGATCAGCACACAACAACTCCTGCCGCAACGCTTCGTTGAGCCGACGAAGGCAGTCGCCATCAAGGCGACCGCGGCCTTGCCGGGAGGACGGGGAGACGCCAGGGGAAGGGACGCGTCCGCCGAGCCTTCGGTACAGATCCGGAGCGGCACGCAGAAGTACGGAATTGCTCGTGCCCAAGCGCTGCGAAACAGCCCAAGGACCACGAGGCGACCTACCGTTCAGCTCAGACAGCATGGCCTCTCGGATCTTGGCGTTGCGCGAAGCGCGATCAGAGGCGCGGCGCGCACGCAACTCCCGACACTCAGCCGGGAACTTGCGATCCAACACGGACGCGGGAATGCCCAACCGTCTGGAGACCTCGGCGAACGTGGGTACCGGCAACTCTTGGAGGGCTTCGCGCCAAAGCAAAGCGGCGCGAGATCGGGAGGTGCTCGCAGTGCTCGCACGCGAGGCACGGGTCTCAATGAGCTTGGAATAGAATTCCGAGGCGTAACGCCTCAGGGCAGACACAGGCACACCGTTGCTTCGGGCAACAGCAGCCGCCGAACGCGGCCTGTCACGACGTATCTCGTCTTGGAGCATCGAGCGGTAACGTTCGGTTTGCCGGACACGGGCGTCGTGTAGCCGAGTCGCGCGCAGTTCCTGGGCGCGGGCCTGACGAAGAGGAAACCGCCTCATCATCGTGACGGCGTTGAATCGATGACGTCGCAAGAGCGCGGCAAAATCGGTCGCCTCCGGATCGCCGATGAATTCGTCGAGGACTCGCGCCTGTTCGGGATGACGTTCCGCATTCTGGGCTTCGCGTACCCCTCTCTGCCAACATCGTTGATACACCGGCTACCCTTGGAATTAGTGGAGGGCGGTGGAGGTGAATGACGATGAGAGCAGAGAGAGATTCGATGAGCGGGATGGATGCGCACGCGCCGGCCCTGGG
>MKWU01005975.1_pt1 | contig 12723 bp, 9 predicted proteins | sample 809101 | NCBI WGS metagenome assembly MKWU01 (sample SAMN05860141, study PRJNA318959) | sponge metagenome | host: Aplysina aerophoba | place: Slovenia: Piran, Adriatic Sea, Gulf of Piran | collected 2013-05-07 | reverse complement strand
CCTGCGACTGGGGCGAGGTCCACGCCCTGCTCGGAGAGAACGGGGCCGGCAAGTCGACGCTGATGAACGTCGCCTGCGGGCTCTATGCCCCGGACGAAGGCACCATCGCGGTCGACGGCCAGCCGGCCACGATCACCGCGCCGGCCGACGCCGCCAGGCTCGGCATCGGCATGGTCCACCAGCACTACAAGCTGGTGAAGCGCTTTACCGTTGCCGAGAACATCGTGCTTGCCTGCCGCAGCGCGCTCGGCGTTCGGCGCCCGCGGGACGCGGCCGAGGCGGTGGCGTCCAAGGCGGCGGAGGTCGGTTTCGCCATCGAGCCCGGTGCCGTCGTCGGCGACCTCTCCATCGCCGAGCAGCAGCGCGTCGAGATCCTCAAGGTGCTGCTGCTCGGCGCCCGGATCCTCATCCTCGACGAGCCCACCTCGGTGCTGACCGACCAAGAGTCGGTCTCGGCTCTCACCTTCATGCGCCGCCTGGCCGATGATGGCCACGCGGTCGTCCTCATCACTCACAAGCTGCGCGAGGTGATCGGCTATTCGTCGCGGGTGACGGTGATGCGGGGCGGCGAAACGGTGCTCGCCGGCGCCGAGACGGCTGGCCTGGATGCCGAGACGCTCGCTCGGACGATGGTGGGTGAGGAGGGCGAGACGACGGAGCGCCACGTCCGGCCACTCGGCGAGGTCCGGCTCCGGGTCGAAGACCTCAGCGTGCGCGGCGCCGGAGGCATCGGCGTCGACGGTGTCGGCTTCGCCGTGCGCAGCGGCGAGATCTACGGAATTGCCGGTGTCGGCGGCAACGGGCAGCAGGAGCTCGCCGACTCGCTCACCGGGCTGCGCCCGCCCAGCCGCGGTCGGATCGGCATCGACGGCGATGAAGTCGCGGGCAGGGACGTGCCGGCCTTTCGCCGCCGCGGGATGCGCGCCGTGCCCGCCGACCGCTTCCGCACCGGCCTCCTGGCGGAGCTCGCGGTCTACGAGAACCACGGGGTGACGGGCGTGCCGGCCGGCGAGTACGGCAATCCGGCACTGGTTCGTCGCGGAGCCATGAAAGCGGCGGCGGCGGGGGCCATCGAAGCCTACAGCATCCCGGGGGCGGCGCCCGCCACGCTGGCGAGGCTCCTTTCCGGCGGCAACGCTCAAAAGCTCCTGCTCGCGCGCGAGCTCCGGGGGGAGGCCAGCGTGCTGATCGCCCACTCACCCACCCGCGGCCTGGACGTGAGCGCTTGCCGCACCGTCCATGACCTGCTTCAGGGAGCGGCGGACGCCGGCACCGCCTGCGTGCTGATCAGCGAGGACCTGGAGGAGGTGCTCGCGCTCTCCACCACCATCGCCGTGATCAGTCGGGGCCGGCTGGTCGGCGAATTCGCTGCAGGCGAGGTGAGCCGTGCCGAGATCGGCCGCCTGATGCTGGGCCACGCCTAATGCTGGGCCCGATCTATCTCGTGCCGCGCCAGCAGGCGCCGCTCTGGATGCGGGCGGCGACCTTCGTCGGCGGTATAGGGCTCGGGCTGCTCATCGCCTTCGGCATCCTCATCGCCTACGGCGTCTCCGCCGGTCAAGTCATCAACGAGTTCATCGTTTTCGTGTTCCTCGACCTGAACGGCCTCGCTCAGGTCGTGACCGCTTCGACGCCGTTGGTGCTCGTTGGCCTCGCGGCGGCGGCGGCACTCAAGCTCAGGTTCTGGAACATCGGTGTCGAGGGCCAGATGTGGCTGGGCTGCATCGGCGCGACCGGCGTCGCCCTCTTCGACATCGGCCCCGATTTCTTGCGCCTGCCGCTCATGTTCATCGCCGCCGCCGCAGCCGGCGCCTGCTGGATCGGCATCCCGGCCTTTCTCAAGCTCCGCTTCAGGGTCAACGAGATCATCACCTCGCTGCTGCTGACCTATGTCGCCTATCAACTGGTCCAGCATCTGCTTTTCGGCCCATGGCATGACCCCGGCAGCGCCTTTCCCAACTCGCGGCACTATGACGAGGGGATCGAGCGTCTGGCGCGGCTCGGGTGGGGCTCCTCGCACACCGGCATCTGGATCGCCTTGGGTTGCGGGGCCCTGCTCTGGTTCACGATGGCCCGCTCGCGGCTCGGCTTCTACATGGACGCGATCGGCGCCAATGTGGAGGCGGCGCGGGCGGCGGGCGTTCCGGTCGTGCTGACCACCGCGTTCGCCGCAGCCATGTCCGGCGGGCTCGCCGGCGTCGCCGGCGCAGGGCTCGCCGCTGGGCAGGAATACCGGATGACGCTCTTCATCGCGGGCGGTTACACCTTCAGCGGCATCGTCATCGCCTTCATCGGGCGCTTCCGGCCGGTCCCCGTCATCATCACCGCGTTCGTGGTGGGCGGCGTCTACACCGCAGGTGACACGCTCAAAGTGTTCTATCAACTGCCGGCGGCGATCACGACGCTGATCGAGGCGGTCATTCTCTTCACCTTCGTCGTCGTCGAGTTCTTCAGCCGTTACCGTCTCAGCTGGGGCGTGCGGGAGCACGCCTGATGGCAGCCGATTTCGTCCAGAACTGGCTCGCCACCACGCCGGGCTTCGCCACGCCCTACCTGCTCGCAGCACTCGGCCTGATCATCAACGAGCGCGCCGGCGTCCTCAATCTCGGCTGCGAGGGCATGATGCTGGTGGGTGCAATGACCGGTGCGGTCGTGAGCTTCCACACCGGACTCGCCGGCGCCGGCGTGCCCGTCGCCATGCTGGCAGGCGCCCTGGTCGGACTCGTCTTTGGCATCGCGGTCGTCGTCTTTCGCACCGATCAGGTGCTGACCGGGCTCATCATCGTCGCCTTGGGCGACGGACTGACCGGGGTCGTCGGCAGGCCCTACATGTTCGAGAAGGTAACCGGCTTCCGCGACCTCGATTTCGGTGTCCTCAGCGACATCCCGTGGATCGGCCCGATAGTCTTCCAGCAGGACATCCTGGTCTACGCTGCCGCAGCGCTTGCCATCGCAGTGTGGTGGGGTCTCGACCGCTCGAACGCGGGGCTCAGGCTCCGCGCCGTCGGCGAGGACCCCGCGACGGCCGATGTCGCCGGCGTTAACGTCCAGCTCTTCCGCATTACCGCCGTGATGCTGGGGGGTGCACTCTGCGGAATTGCCGGGGCCTATCTCTCGCTCGCCTCCAGCTTCGTCTGGACCGAACACATGGTCGCCGGCCGCGGCTGGATCGTCATCGCGCTGGTCATCTTCTCTGGTTGGCGGCCGGGGCGTGCGGTGATCGGCGCGCTCATCTTCGGCGGCGCCGAGGCGTTGATTCCGCGCGTCCAGGCCATCGGCCTTGACGTGCCAATCTATATTGTCGGCATGCTGCCCTACGTGCTGACGCTCGCGGTGCTGATCGTCCCCACCATCCTGCGCGGCGAGCGCTCGCCTGCGCCGAGCGGGCTACTGCTCAACTATCTGCGCCAGGATAGGCGCTAAACTGCGGTTGGGGTGAAACAGCGATAATCGTCATCGATATCGAGAGGGAGGCTAGACATGTCCGGCTTGACGACGGTGCGCGAGACCCACGAAGTGGCGGCGCGCACGGGGAAAGCGTTCGAGGTGGCAACCGGAGACCTGATCCGAATTACGGACCTGGAGGGGTCGCAGCCGGTGGATTTCTGGGCCTTCAGCAAGGCCGACCATCTCGAGTATCTCTCTTGTGAGCACACCAAGCCTTCGATCGAGAAGCTGTTCCCCCATGTCGGGGACTCGGCCTACACCAATCGGCGGCAGAAGATCGTCACGGTCGTGAAAGACACCTCGCCCGGCCAGCACGACATGCAGTACGCCGCCTGCGATCCCACGCGCTACGCCGAGCTCGGCGTGGAGGGCTATCACGAGAGCTGCCAAGAGAACCTGCATTTGGCGCTCGGCGACTACAGCATCGTGCTTGAGTTCACGCCGCAGCCCTGGAACCTGTTCACCAACTTCTTCATCAATCCGGACGGCACCTTCACCATCAAGGCGCCTGAGTCGAAGCCGGGCGATCACATCGTACTGCGGGCCGAGATGGACACCACCATCGTCGTCTCGGCGTGCCCCCAGGATCAGAATCCGACCTGCGGTGGCCAGCCCACCGATATCCGCGTCGAGGTCGGACGCTGAGCGCGGGCTCGGGGCGCAGGCTGGCCAAGAGGCGCGGTTTCCGCAGGAGATCCCGCCGTGCCTGACGTCGAAGCGTCGTTCCGGATCGATCAGCCCCCCGGTCGTGTCTGGGACTTCTTTCAGGACATATCCGAGGTCGTCACCTGCATGCCCGGCACGGAACTTCTTGCCCGGACGGGAGAGGCGACTTACACGGGCAAGATCACGGTCAAGCTCGGGCCGGTGACTGCCGCCTTCGAAGGCGAGGCCACAATCGTCGAGACCGACCACGACGCCCGCACCGCGAGGATCGAGGCCTCAGGCATCGACCGCAGGGGCGGGAACCGAGCGAAGGCGAGCATCACTTACGAAGTCCACGATCGCGACGGCGACTCCCGCGTCAGACTCTCAGGGGCCATCAAGCTTTCCGGCGCGCTCGCGCAGATCGGCCGCGGCGGCATCGTGCAGGACGTTGCCAACCACCTCACCGCGCAATTCTCCGAGCGCCTTCATGAGAAGCTCACGCTCAGCGGTCAGGAGGCCGATGCCGACGCGGACGCCCAAAACCTGCCACAGGCGATCGCAGGCTCTCAGCTGACGCGTGTCGTCGTGGTGGCGAGGATCAGGCGTCTGATCGCAGCGCTGCTCGGGCGCAACGGCTAAGCGACGCTCGCCTGCTTGAGCATCCGGTGGATCGCGTCGGGCGTGAGCGGCGCCTCGCGGATCGGAGCGATCCCGAAAGGTTGCAGGGCATCCTCCACTGCCGACGCATAAACCTGCGCGACCGGAATTGTCCCCGCTTCGCCCACACCCTTGACGCCCAGTGGGTTGAGCGGAGACGGCGTTTCCGAGTGCATGATCTCCGCGTCAGGCACCTCGGTCGCGTAGGGCATCAGGAAATCCATGAAATTGGCGTTGAGCGGAATGCCCTCCTCATCGAATTCGCAGCGTTCGTAGAACGCGCCACCCACGCCTTGCGCGATCCCACCCATGACCTGGCCGTCCACGATGGTCGGGTTGATCATTCGCCCGCAATCGTGGATGCAAAGATAGCGTTTGACCACGATCGTGCAGAGCTCGGGGTCGACCTCGATTACCGCCGCATGGGCGCCGAAGGCCCAGGTCGCATGGGGCGGGCTGTAGTAGTCAGTCGCTTCAACCCCCGGCGTCCTGCCTTCGGCAAGCTGCGGCCCGTCATGTCGGCTGGCCGGGGCGAACTGCGTGGCGCTCTTCGAGGGCTCGTTGAAGGCATAGCGTAACGGGTTGGTCGCCGTCGCGATCTCCGCCAGCGTCGCCCGGCGGTCGGTTCCCTTCACCCACGCCGCACCGTCGCGCAGGTCAATGTCCTCCTTGCTGCACTCCATCATGTTCGCGGCGGCCTCGACGATCTGCGCGCGCGCCTTCACCGCCGCCTTGTGGATCGCGTTGCCGCTGCACACCGCAGCACGGCTCGCGAAGGTTGCGACTCCCCATTCGAAGGCGCCGGTATCGCCCTCGACCACGATCACGTCCTCGACCCGTGCCCCTGTCTGCTCTGCAGCGATCTGGGCAAAGACCGTCTCGTGGCCCTGGCCCTGATCGGTCAGGCCGGTGTTGACGTAGACCTTACCGGTGATCGGGTGAATCTTGATGTACCCGCCCTCGTAGGGGCCGAGCCCGGTTCCCTCGACATAGAATCCGAAGCCGAGACCGAGATAGCGCCCCTGATCACGGGCAGCCGCCTGTTCGGCACGGAAGCCCTCGACGTCGATCGCTTCGCTCAGCCTGTTGAGCGTCTCCTCGTAGGCCCCGCTGTCGTAGATGACCTGCAGGCCGTCGGCGAAGATCAATCCCTCGCGCGGGTATGGAAACTCGTCCTTTCCGATGAAATTCCGCCGGCGAACCTCGAAACGGTCGAGGTCGAGCTCGCTGGCGAGTTGATCCATGGCGCGCTCGATGGCGTAGCAGGCGTGCGGCCGGCCGCAGCCGCGATAGGGGGTCACCTGCACCATCGGCAGATAGACCGGGCGGAAGGTGACCCGGAAATTGGGGATGCGATAGGGGCCCGCGATGGATGTCGAGCTCACATGGGCGACCGCAATTCCGTACGGAATGAACGCGCCCGTGTCGTGCAGGAAATCGTCCTTGAGGCCGATCACCCTGCCGTCCTTCATTGCTGCGATTTCAAGTGTGTGGATCTGCGTGCGCTCCTGGGAGGCGCCGATGAAGTTCTCGACCCTGTCCTCGATGTACTTGACCGGGCGCCCGAGCTCCATCGAGGCCAGCGGCACGAGAACTTCGTCGGGATGAAACATCATGATCTTCTGGCCGAAGCCGCCGCCCACGTTGGGCGCGATCACGCGCACCTTGTCCTCATCGATCCGGAACAGGGAGGCTAACCCGCCGCGCACCGATAGCGTCGCCTGCGTGCCGTCCCACACGGTGAGTTCGCCGGTCACGGCCTCCCACCGGGCCGCAACGGCGCGGCATTCCAGGGGCGCCGCGGTGCTGCGCTCAAGCCGGATCTTGATCCGCGTGATGTGCTCGGCCTCCGCGAACGCCGCGTCCGTGTCTCCAGTCTCGACACAGAATCTGCCGGCGACGTTGTTGGGGACGTCCGCATGGATGCGCGGCGCGTCGTCCTCGACCGCCTTTTCGAGGTCCATCTCGACCGGCAGGGGGACGTAGTCGATATCGATCAGGCGAACCGCATCCTCGGCGACGTAGCGGTCGACCGCCACCACCATCGCGATGCACTGCCCGACATAGAACACGTCGTCGCGGGCGAGCGGACGCTGCGTCCTCGGATGGGTGAGGTCGGGCGCGGGTATCAGCAACGGTAACGGGGCATCAAGGGCGCCGATGTTGTCACAGGTATAGACCTTAAGTACGCCGTCGAGGGCTTCGGCGGCACTGACATCGACCGAGCGGATTTTCGCTCTGGCGACGCTGCTGCGGGCGAATGCGGCATGGAACGCGCCGGGAAGATCGATGTCGTCGATAAAGCTGCCCTCGCCGCGCAGCAGGGCAGGATCGGCATTGCGCTCGATTGCTTCGCCGAATTGGCGCGTCGACACGGCTAGGGTCTCTGCTTCTTCATTGCGAGCCGCGCATCAGCTCCGCGCTGCGGCGAAAGGCGGCCACGATGTTCTTGTATCCGGTGCAGCGACACAGATTGCCCGACAGGACCTCGCGGATGGCCTCTTCGGAAAGGTCGGGGTCGGGATTGTCCTCCAGATAATCCAAGATCGACATGACGAAGCCGGGGGTGCAGTAGCCGCATTGCAGCCCGTGGCATTCGCGGAAGGCCTGCTGGACCGGATGGAGCGTGCCGTCCCGCCCCGCCACGCTCTCGATCGTGCGAATGTCGGCGCCGTCGGCCTGGACGGCGAACGCGAGGCAGGAGCGTCCGGCCTTGCCGTCGATGATTACCGTGCAGCAGCCGCAGACGCCGTGCTCGCAGCCCACATGCGTCCCCGTCAGGCCCAGCTCGTGTCGGATGAAGTCGCTCAGCAGCATGCGCGGGCTGACCTCGCGCTCGACCCGCTCGCCGTTGACGGTCATCGACACCGCGACACGTGGATCGGGTGATTGCCCGAGCGCCGTCCCGCGCATGGCCGATCTTGCCATCACGCCCGCTCCCGTGCCCGGTCGGCGGCTTTCGTGACGGTGCGCCGGACCAACGCCGAGACGAGGTCCCTGCGATAATCGGCGCTGGCTTGGCGGTCGTCGGCCGCCGTCGCGTAGTCGCGCGCGGCATCGGAAGCGCGCCCGAGAGCCTCCCCCTCCGGCGGGGCGCCCAGCAACGCGGCCTCGGACTCTGCGAGGCGCGTCGGCTTCGAGGCGATCCCGCAGGCCGCGAGACGCACGCTGCTGCAGACACCGTCCTTGAGCGTCACCAGTGCGCAGACGCCGGCCAACGCGTAGTCGCCGTGGCGGCGCGCGACTTCTTGAAACGCGTAGCCGGTGCGAGGGGGCAGCGCCGGTATGCGCACTTCGGTCAGCAGCTCGCCTGCCTCCAGCGAGGTCGTCATGTGAAACAGGAAGAGGTCATCGGCAGCGATCGTCCGCTCCCCCCCGGCACGCCGTGCCACCACAGAGCCGCCCGTCGCCAGCAACATGCAGGGCAGTTCCGCCGCCGCGTCGGCATGGGCGATGCTGCCGCCAACCGTGCCGCGATTGCGGATGACGATGTGCGCGACGTTGCCCAGGACTTCCGCGATCAGGGGATTTGCTCGCTGAACCGCCCCATCGCGTTCGAGGTCCCGTTGGCGGGTCATCGCTCCTACCCTGATGACGTCGCCCTCGACGGCGCGCCCATTGAGCGCCCCGATCCTGCGAAGGTCCACCAGCGCAGACGGCGCGGCGATGCGGAAGTTCATGGTGGGGATCAGGCTTTGGCCGCCGGCCAGCGGCCTCGCCATCTCGTCGCTCGCAAGAACCTCAAGCGCCTCCTCGACGCTTTGCGGTGCCGAGTACGAGAACAGTGCAGGCTTCACTCCGCGGCCTCCTGGACCGCGTCGGCGGCGAACCAGCCATCATCCGGGTCGTCGTAGCCCTCCGGCCACGCAATCGCATTGTCGTGCTTCACTCGCTCGAAATAGGGCCCGCGACTGAACATCGGGAGCGGCCCACGCTCGGCCCGTATGCGCGCACGTAGGCTCGCGGTCTCTGCTTGGTCCACGGTGTAGCGCCGGCCCTCGCGCCCGAGCACGACACCGTAGTCGTCGCGCGCCGCCTGCTCCGACACCAGACCGCACTGAACGTCGTAGCAGACCATCCCGGGCTCGCGCGCCAGCGGATCGCCCCAGCCACCGCCGCCTGTCGTGCGGATCCTGATGGTCGAGCCGGCGGCAACGGGAACACGGTCCTCCATGCCGGCGAGCTTGCGCTCCGTGCCGTCCGGATTGTCGATGCTCAGACTGTAAGTGCCGCCGTACTTGCCGCCGTTGACGCCGTAGGTGTTGATCAGCGCACGGTCGGCGTTGGAAAGCGCTTCGCAGTCTTCGAGCGCGCGCACACGCTTGTCATAGCCAAAGCCGCCGCGCCGGCATCCGGCGCCGCCTGAGTCGGTCGCAAGACCCAGGCGTTCGACGATGACCGGGTAACGGGTCTCCGAGAACTCGGCCGGCAGGTTGCGCGAGTTCGGCACCACGTGAACCACGTCGCTGCCATCCGCCCACGGGCGCCCCGGACCGCCGCCGCCGAGGACCTCGCGAAACAGGAAGAAGTCGTGGCCAATGCGCCCACCGTGCAGGCCCCAGATCCGGATCGTCTCGTGATCGGCCGGCATGCGCCCGTCGGTCGCCTTGGCCAGCAGCGCCGCGAAGATCCCGAGCGAGCGCAGCAGAGGGAAGAACCGCAGGCCCGTGGCCTTGCCGAAGCTCGGCGTCACCAGCGTTCCCTTGGGCGGGAACTTCAGCTCGATGACATCGAGCACGCCTTCGTTCATGTCGATCTCGGCCGCCCGCTCGGGCGTGGCCGCGAGCGAGCGCAGCACCGGCCCCATCCACTTGCGCGCGAATTTTCCGTCCGCGTAGTCGATCGGCCAGTTGATCGGCCCCTTCGCCTCCTTCGAGGTTCCCGTGAAGTCGAGCACGATCTTGTCGGCGGTCTTGGTCATCGTCAGGCGCAGCGTGTGCATCTGCGGGCCTTCGACGCCGTCGTCCTCGATGTAGTCTTCCCAGGAATAGACGCCGTCCCGGATCATGGGGAGAAGTTCGCGCCGTATGGTCTCGGCGCAGTTATCGATAATCGCGTCGTAGGCAGCTTCCAATGCGTCCACGCCATAGCGCTCCGCCAACGCCACGATGCGCTGGCCGCCAAGCCTGGCAGCGCCGATCTCGGCATCGAGATCGCCGCGCAAGTGTTCCGAGAGCCGCGAATTGCGCGAGACAATCTTGAAGACCGCCTCGTTGATCCTTCCGCGTTCGTAAATCTTGATGGGCGGCACCACCAACCCTTCCGTCCACATGTCGGTCGCATTGGTGGGCAGGCTGCCCGGCACCGAGCCGCCGACATCGTCGTGGTGCCCAAAAACCTGGCTGAAGCCGATCAGCCGGTCGCCGTAGAATATGGGGATCGTCGTGCAGAGATCGGGGATGTGGCCGATCCCGCCCGCGCTGTTATAGGGGTCGTTCCAGAAGAAGATGTCTCCGGGGTGAATATCGCCCTCCTCGAAGTACTCGAACACCGGCTCGACCAGGGCGGCGTAGGAGCGCCCGGTCAGCTTGCGCCCCTTCGCGTCGAACAGCGCCACCCGATAGTCGTGCTGATCCCTGATCATCGGCGAGCGCGCGGTCCGCTCGACCGCCGCCTCAATCTCGAGTTCGGCGGTGCGGATCGTGCCGGTGATGACCTCGAGCTCGATCGGACCGAGCGGCGGCCTTGCGTCCTTGGCCGTGACTGGGCTCATGCCTCTTTCTCCAGAATGAGGTTGCCGAAATTGTCATTCCTGAGGGCCCAGCCCTCGGGCACCACGAGAGTCGAGCCGTACTCTTCAACAATACCAGGCCCTCGCGTGACGAAGCTCCGGGACAGGCTCTCCCGGCGCCAGATGGGGCAGGATACCCAACCCCGGCCGCGCCAGTAGACATCGCGCACGCCGGCAGGACCCGCGTCGTCCGATCCTGATTCGATCGTGCGCACGTCAGGGCGGTGCATGCGCCCGATCGCTTGCACGCGCAGGCTCACGACCTCGACGTCCTGACTGCCCTCGTAATGGAAGCCGAAGGTGTTGTCGTGGACCCGGTGAAAGTCCGTCCACATGTGGTCGACGGCTTCGGCGCCGGCGAGGCCGGCCGGTATAGGAACAAGCACCTCATGGCCTTCGCCAACGTACCGAACGTCGGCGCTGCGTTCGAGCACGATCGCGTCGCGCGCCACTCCCTCGGCCGCGATCTCGGCGCGGCCGAGCCGTTCGAGGTCGGCCCACAGCCCGTCAAGCTCATCGACCGCGGCGGTCGACTGCTGGCGCACCAGCGTGCGCACGTAGTCTCGCTTGATGTCGCAGACGTGCAGGCCGAAGGCGGAGAGGTTGCCCGGATTGGGCGGCGAGACCGCGACCTTGATTCCGAGAAAGTCCGCCACGTCGGCGGCGAACAGGCCGCCCGCGCCGCCGAAGGCGATCATGGCGTAATCGCCGGGGTCGAGCCCGCGCGTCGTCGTCACCTTGCGAATGCCCTGCACCTGGTTGGATGCCGCGATCTCGAGGACTCCGGCGGCGGCTTCCTCTGACGAGAGGCCGAGCGTCTCGCCGAGAGCCTCGAAGGCGCCGCGCCCGGCATCGACATCGAGCATGAGGCCGCCGCCGATCAACGCTCCGGGCAGGCGCCCCAGCACCGCAGCCGCGTCCGTCACCGTGGGCTCGGTTCCGCCGCGCCGATAGCAGATGGGCCCAGGATCGGCGCCCGCGCTCTGCGGGCCGACCTTGAGCGCGCCGTAGGGATCGATCCAGGCGAGCGATCCACCGCCGGCGCCGACGGCCACGACATCGAGCATCGGAGTCTTGACCGGATAATGCTCGATAGTCGTGTGCGTCGAGAGTTGCGGCGTGAGCCCGCGCACCAGCGAGACATCGGTGGACGTGCCGCCGACATCGAGCGTCAGGATATCCCTGTAGCCGGCGAGGCTCGCCATGTGGGTGGCGCCGAGGACGCCCCCCGCAGGCCCCGAGAGCAGCATCGTCACCGGCTTCTCGCCGGCGGCCTCGCTGGAGACGATCCCGCCGTTGGACTGCATGATCAGGAAGGCCTTGTCGCCCGAGCCTTCGGCGATCCTGTCACGGGCGCGTCCGAGATAGGTCTGGCAGTAGGGCTTGACCATTACGTCGATCAGCGTCGTCATCGCGCGCTCGTACTCGCGGTACTCGGGCAGGACGACCGATGACAGCGACACGAACGTGTCGGGAAAATGCTCCTCGATGATCGTGCCGACACGCTGCTCGTGCGCCGGGTTCGCATAGGAGTGGAGCAGACAGACGGCGATGCGCGTGACGCCGAAATCGACGAGGTGGTCCACCGCTTCGATCACGCTCTTCTCGTCGAGAGGCGCCATGACGGAGCCGTCGTAGCTCATGCGCTCCGTCACCTCCTGGACCAGATGAAGCGGCACGAGCCTGGGCGGCTTCACCCAGAAGAAGGAATTACCGTAGCCGTCGGGCACCGATTGGCGCGCGATCTCGATGATGTGGCGAAAACCGGATGTCACGAGCAGGCCGAGCCCTTCGAAACGGTGCTCGAGCACGGCATTGGTCGCCGTCGTGGTGCCGTGCAGGATCTGGCTCAGTTGTGCGTCGGTCTCGCCGACGACCTCCTGAATTCCGTTGATCAGACCCCGGCTCGGATCGTCGGGCGTGCTCGGCGTCTTGATCGCAAGCTGCTCGCCCGTCTTCTCGTCAATTGCGATAACGTCCGTGAACGTTCCCCCGGTGTCGATGGCGATGCGAAGACTCATGAGTGCTCCCGATGTGCGGGGACGGCTCGAAAGGTCCGCCTGAGGAACGCGCGGAGGCCCGCGCCCTCACGTGCGCCCGGGAGCGCGTTGCCCCGCCGGCACGACCCGGTGCCGGCGGGGCGGGAAGGAATGTTCCTCAGGCGGCGAGGAAGCGGTTCCACTCCTTGATGAAGAGCGTGATCTGGCGCGGCCAGATCATCCAGTAGGCGATGTTGGACT
>MKWU01005974.1_pt1 | contig 12724 bp, 9 predicted proteins | sample 809101 | NCBI WGS metagenome assembly MKWU01 (sample SAMN05860141, study PRJNA318959) | sponge metagenome | host: Aplysina aerophoba | place: Slovenia: Piran, Adriatic Sea, Gulf of Piran | collected 2013-05-07 | reverse complement strand
CCTCCGGGCCCTCGGGTCGCAGCTCGTGCCCGGCTCGCGGGTCCTCGATCTCGGCACGGGATCGGGGATCCTCGCCGTCGCGGCCGCCCGCCTCGGCGCCGCCTCGGTGCGCGCGCTCCATGTCGATCCGGAGGCGGGGGCGGCCGCGCGGCTCGCGGGGGGGCGGCGGCCGGATCGCTCGGCCGGGAGTGGCCGTGGGCCGGATCGGGCCGGGGCGCGGCCGACCTGCTGCTGGCGAACCTCTCCCGCCCGCTGCTGGAGTCCCTCGCGCCGGAGATCGCCCGGGCGCTGCGGCCCGGGGGCGTGCTCGTCGCTTCGGGCTACCTCGCGCGCGAGGCGGCCTCAGTCGGGGAGGTGCTCGCCGCCTCGGGTCTGCGGGCGCTCCGCGTCGAATCGGAGGGCGAGTGGTGCTGCCACGTCGCCCTGCGGGATCCGCAGCCCCGGCGCGGGGGCGCCATCTAGGCATCACGTGCGGCTGGCATCATGATGTGCGGATGAGAACCACGGAGTGCCGTCCGGGCGTGTACGCGGCGGCCCACACGTGCCTCCCGATGCGACCGGCTAGCCGGTGCTGAACCTTCTCACCGACTTCGTCAGCAGCCCCCGCGGCAAGTGGGTCACGCTCGCCCTCTGGGTCGTGCTGGCCGGTGCGCTGATCTCGCAGCTTCCCCGGCTCGACGAGGTGACCGAGAACGAGGCGGCGCTCTTCCTGCCCTCCGACGCCGAGTCGACGCGCGCCTTCGAGCTGGCGCGCGAGCGCTTCCCGGCCTCGGGCACGCCCGCCCTCGTCGTCGTGAGCGAGCCCGGCGGGCTGGGCGCCGCGACGTGGGCCGCAGTTGCCGGGCTCGAGGCCTGGCTCAGCGGGCCGGAGGCGCCCGTGAACGTCACCCGGGTGCGCGCGCCCGGGCCCGCGGAGGGCGCCGGCTCCGGCCTGGTCTCTGCGGACGGCACGACGCTCTACCTCTTCGTCGACCTCGCCGGGGAGCCCGCCGAGCCCGCGTTCCGGGACTCCGTCACGGCTCTTCGCGAGCGCGCCCGGGCGCTCGACCTGCCCGGCGTCGAGGTCGCCGTCGGCGGGCCCGGGGGCCTGATCGTCGATCTCGTCGAGGTCTTCTCGAGCATCAACTCCTTCCTGCTGATCGTCACCGTGCTGCTGGTGCTCGCGCTCCTGATCGCGATCTACCGTTCGCCGATCGTGGCGCTGGTGCCGCTGCTTGCGGTCGGGCTCGTCTTCCAGCTCGCGGGCGCCGTCGGCGCCTTCGTGGCGGAGCAGCTCGACCTCCCGGTCTCGGGCCAGACGACCGGCATCATGACCGTCGTGCTCTTCGGCACCGGCACCGACTACGTGCTCTTCGTCTCCGCCCGCTTCCGCGAGGAGCTCGCGCGCCACCGGGACCGGCACGAGGCGATGCGCCGCACGATGCGCGGCGTCGGCGGCGCCGTCGCCTCGGCCGGGGCGACGATCCTCATCGCATCGGCGGCGCTCGCCTTCGCTGTGCTCCGCTCCTACCAGTCGCTCGGGCCGGTGATCGCGATCGCGGTCGGGCTGATGATGCTGGCCGCGCTCACGCTGGTGCCGGCCGCGCTCACGGTCCTGGGGCGCCGCGCCTACTGGCCGCTGCAGCCCCGCTTCGACCCGTCGGCGGCCGCCGACGAGGCGGCCGGGAGGGAGAACTGGCGCCGGAGCATCTACGGGCGCATCGGGGGCGTCGTCCTGAGGCGGCCGCGCGCCGCCCTCGCGCTGACGACGGCGGCCCTCGCGCTCCTGATAGCGGGGCTCTCCGCCTTCCAGACCAACTACGATCAGCTCGCGAGCCTGCCGGCAAACACCGAGTCCGTTGAGAGCTTCGAGCTGCTCCGTGGCGGCTTCCCGGGCGGCGAGCTCTCCCCGACGCGGGTCTACGTCTCGCTGCCCGCCGGCGAGCAGGCGCTCTCAGCGGAGCGGCTCTCGCAGCTCGACGAGCTCACGCTCGCGCTCGCCGGCCCCCCGGCCGTCGCGGGCGTCTCCCGCCCCGGCCGGCCCCCCCGTGCGGCGCGGGCCGCAGTCGGCCGGCCCGCGGGCTGGGTGGGCGGCGACAGCGCGGAGGCCGCCGACACGCGCGAGGCCGGCGATCGCGACTCGCGGGTGGTGCTGCCGCTGATCCTGCTCGCCATCGGGGTCGTGCTCGCCGTGCTGCTGCGCTCCGTCGTGGCGCCGCTCTACCTGATGGCGACGATCGCCTTCACCTACTTCGCCACGCTCGGCCTCGCCGTCGTGGTCTTCGTCGTCATCGCCGGCCACGCGGGGCTCGGGCCGGGCGTCCCCTTCTTCCTCTTCGTCTTCCTGAACGCCCTCAGCGTCGACTACAACATCTACCTGATGTCGCGGATCCGCGAGGAAGCCCGGAGCCGGCCGCTCGCCGAGGCGACCGGGTATGCCCTCGCCCGCACCGGGCCGGTCATCACCTCCGCCGGGCTGATCCTGGCGGGGACCTTCTCGGCGCTGATGACGCTCCCGCTGCAGGACCTGCTGCAGCTGGGCTTCGCCGTCGCCACGGGCGTCTTGATGGACACCTTCATCACGCGCACGCTGATCGTGCCCGCGCTGGTCTCTATCGTCGGCCGCTGGAACTGGTGGCCCTCGCGCCTCGGGCCGCGGGCGGCGTAGCGTCGGGATCCGGGGCGCCGGGGGGCTCTCGGCCCGGAGAAGGGCGGGCGCCGCGAGGCTCGGGGCGCCGCCGCCGTCAGGCGCCGGTGCCGACCCCGTAGCGCTCCTCCAGCTCGTGCCAGTCGGGAGCCCCGACGATCTGCTCGAACTCGTGGAAGCCGACCATCGCGCCCGAGCGGCCCGCCGTCGTCTTCTCATCGTGGAGCGCGCGGTAGGTCTCCGCGATCGCGCGCGCCGCGCTGAAGAGCGCCGCGAGCGGGAACACCACCATCGCGTAGCCGAGCTCCTGGAGTTCCGCGCTCGACAGGAGCGGCGTCTTGCCGCCTTCGATCATGTTCGCGAACAGCGGCGCGTCGGGGATGGCCGTGCGCACGGCCCTGAGCTCGTCCAGGGACTGCGGCGCCTCGACGAAGACCACGTCGGCGCCCGACTCGAAGTAGAGGCGCCCGCGGCGCACCGCCTCGTCGAGGCCGAGCGGCGCGCGGGCGTCGGTGCGGCCGATGATGACCAGGTCGTCGTCGGCGCGGGCGTCGGCGGCGGCGCGGATCTTCTGGGCGTGTTCCTCGGCGGGGATGACGCGCTTGCCCTCGAAGTGGCCGCACTTCTTGGGCCACTCCTGATCCTCGAGGATGATCCCCGCCACGTCCGCCTGCACGCACTCGCGGACGGTACGCACGACGTTGAGCGGGTTGCCGTAGCCGGTGTCCATGTCCGCCACCAGCGGCACGTCGACGGCGGCGGTGATCAGGCGCACGCGGTCGAGCACCTCGGACGCGGTGAGGAGCCCGTAGTCGGGCGCGCCGAGGGCGGCCGCCGAGAAGCCGAAGCCGGTGGTGAAGAGGGCATCGAATCCGGCGCGCTGCGCAAGCCGGGCTGAGAGCGCGTCGTAGGCGCCCGGCAGCACGATGATCTGCGGCTGGTCCAGCCGCTCCCTGAGGGCGGTCGAGTGGCGCATCGGTGCTCCTTCATCCCGCCCCGCCAGCTCGTGCGGGGCGCGGCTGAGGATAGCGAACGGCGCCCCCGCCGGTGCGGGGGCGTCGGCCGGGGGCGGGCGGGGTGAGGCACGAGGAGCGGCCCCCCCGCCGGTGCGGCGGCTCCGGCGGGCGTCGGTCACCCCGGGTGGCCGCCTGCTCGTAGCGAGGGCGGCTGCGACCCACGCAGGGAGCGATCGGGCAGATCATCCTCCCGGACGAGTAGCGCTGGGGAAGGGTGGTTTCCGGTGCTCCACTGGTAGGGTTCGGCGATGCTCCGCTCCGGAACCCTGCTCGGACGGCTGGCCGTAGCGGCTCTCGCCGCCCTGCTCGGGCTGGCTGTGCTGGCGCCGGGATGGGCGCAGGGAGAGAGGGAGAGAGGGTCGCGCGTTGAAGTCCGCGTCTGGCAGAACGTGGGGGACGAGCTCGACATCTACGTCAGCGCGAGGTCCGTGACCGGCTCATGGCGGACGCTGGGGATCCTCCCGCTGCCGCTCGACGACGGATTCAGCCCGACCGGGCAGTACCGCTACGGAGACATCGCCCTCGATGTGCCGCTGGCTGACCGGGCGGTGCCGGCGACCGTGGACGTACGCGTCTGGCAGGACGTGTACGACAGCGCACGCATCTACATCAGCGCGCGTCCGGCCGGCGGGTCGTGGTGGGCGCTGGTCACGACTCTCCTCCCGCTGGACGACGGCTTCAGTTCGACCCGGCGGTTCCGATTTGGCGACATCGCCCTCGACGTCCCCCCGCCCGGGGTCCCCGCCGTCGCTGTCACGACCCTGGCGGGGCAGCAGGGGGTCCGTGGATACCGCGACGGGCCCGGGAGCGAGGCGCTGTTCGGCCGCTACCACGAAGACCTGGGCTTGGGACTGGAATGGGCCCGCGACGGCAGTGTCGTCGTGGCGGATCGCCAGAACCGCGCCCTACGCCGCATCGCGCCGGACGGCTCCGTGACCACAATCGCCGGTGGCAACGGCCAGGGCGTGCGCGACGGTCCCGCCGGCGAGGCGCAATTCGCCGGCCCGACGGATGTGGCCATCGCGAGCGACGGCTCGATCTACGTCGCCGACTCCTACGGCCACCGCATCCGCAAGATCGCACCCGATGGGCTGGTGACGACGGTTGCGGGCGGCGGTCCCATATACGGCCATCCCTACGAGGGTGGAGCGTGGGGGGACTTTGCCGACGGTCCGGCTGCAGAAGCGAGATTCGCCTTTCCCCACGGCATCGCGATCGACGACTTCGGCGACCTGTATGTGGTCGAGGACCATCGGCGCATCAGGCGGATATCGCCTTCGGGATGGGTCTCGACCTTTGCCGGGGGCTCCGAGCTCGGCTATCAGGATGGTCCTGCGGCGCAGGCCCGGTTCTTCAATTTGCTTGAGATCGACATCGACGAGGAGGGGCGGATCTACGTCATCGACAATAAGTACCTGCCGAACGGCGACCCGGGGATCGCGATCCGCGCCGTCGATGTCGATGGAACCGTGTCCACGCTCTATCGGGATGTCCCCGCCGCCCGGGGGGGAACGCTCGCGTATCCGAGGGGGCTCGCCGTCGCCGGCGATGGCCTCATCTACATCTCCAATACCGGTCGGCACCAGGTAGTCCGGCTCACGAGCAACGGCACCCTGAGGGCGGTAGCAGGAACGGGAGAGCCGGGCTACGCGGACGGCGCCCTCGACGAGGCGCTCTTCAACCTGCCGGGCGCGCTCTCCGTCTCTGTGGCGGGCGCGCTGATCGTGGCCGACGAGGGGAACAACGTGATCCGCAGGATCTCCCCTGGGGACGCCGTGCTCGGAACGCAGGGACTCGAGGTCGCCGGGGCGGAGGAGATCCCCCGCGCGCGGGGCGTGACGGTCGAGGTGTATGCGGGCAGCCCGGGGTACAAGTTTGGCGGGGTGCCGAGGTTCACGGATGGCCTACCCGGCGAGGCCCTCTTCTACCGGCCATGGGGGATGGCGCTGGAGCCTGACGGCAACGTCCTTGTTGCCGACTCCGGCAACGATGCGATCCGGCGCGTCTCCCCGGACGGGACAGTGACCACGGTGGCGGGAGGAAACGCAGAGGGGATGCGAGACGGTTCCTGCTCGGAAGCCCTGTTCAGGGAGCCGCGGGGAGTGGCGGTCGACGAGAACGGCCTCATCTACGTCGCGGACACGGGGAACCACCGGATCCGCACCATTGCCGACGGCTGTGTCGTCGCCACGGTGTCCGGGGGCGCAGCGGATGCGGGAGAAGGAGAGAGTGAGGGGGGCGGCTATCGGGACGGACCGGCTGCCGAGGCGAGGTTCCGCAGCCCCGGTGCGCTCGCCTTTGACCGTGAAGGGAACCTGTTCATCGCCGACCACATCAACAATCTCATCCGGCGCCTCTCCCCCGATGGCCGTGTCTCGACGATTGCCGGCCCGCCGGGCGGGGCCAATGCAAGGGTCAGCAATCCCGGGAGCCGGGATGGACACGGGCAGGGGGCCCTCTTTGCGCTACCAGACGGGATCGCGGTCGACGATGACGGGATCATCTTCTTCACCGAAAGCAACAGTGCCGTCCGCATGATCGATGGAGAGGGCTATGTCTCGACGGTGCTCCAGACGCCAGCGCGCCGCCATGGGGGTGCGCTGTCCCCCTTCATCGTCGGCATTGCGGTCGGTGCCGACGGGGCGCTCTACGTGGCCGACCCGGACTATGGCAGGGTCGTGAGGGTCACGCGGGACGGGGAGTTGTCTCTCGTCGCCGACGCATTCAGCAGCCCGCAGGGGATACTGGCTCTGCCGGACGGTTCTCTTCTCGTGTCCGACGTCGGTGACAATGTGATCTGGAAGATCTCCTTCGAGGACGACGAGTAGTCGACAAGTAAGAGCCCGCCGACGCAATCGCCGGACGGCGTGAGGGCGCGTGGTGGTGAGCTCCGACATCGCGTGGGGGCGCGCTACTCCCGCGGGAACTCGCTCACCGGGAAGACATCGTTGACGAGCGGGAGATCCTCGTTCGGGCAGTGTGCGAGCCGGGTCCGGCGCCACTCGGCGCGCGGGATGTGGTAGACGGTCTCGCCGCCTGACACCACGTCGGCCTCGAGCTCGTAGCGGCGGTGGCGGCTGACCTGCACGCCGTCGGGCGGGAGCTCGAAGGCGATCGGGAAGCGGCCGAGAGCTGCCACGCGCGTCTCCGTGATCACGACCGGCGCCGCGGGATCGGTGACGTCGACCAGCTGCACGTGGAGCACGGCGCCTGCGGGCAGCTCCCCGTCGTCGAAGGAGGAGTGGATGACTCCCGGCAGCGGCTCGACGCAGCTGTCGAGGGGGTTGGTGGAGACGACCACGACGTCGCGGTTCGCGGGAGCTCCCCGGGTGAGGACGGGATGGACGGTGTCGTTGACGTAGAGCAGCTCGTCGCCCCTCCGGACGGCGGCGGAGAGCGTGTACTCGCGGCCCGCGGAGACGTCGCCCGGGTCGTACTCGATGCGGAAGCGAACCGGGAGCCGGCCAGCGCCTGGGATCACGTCGCGCGCGAGCTCCGTGGCGGGCGCGTCGGCCAGCGAGCTGTCGATGAGTATGATCGTGACGACGGCGCCGTCGGGCAGGGCGACCTCGCGCGCGAAGCGCACCTCCCCGCCGACGGATCCCGTTCCTCCCCCGCCGCAGGCGGCCGCGGCGAGAAGCGCGCCGCAGAGCGCCGGGGCAATCAGGCGCGAGAGCCGGGGCACCGCGCTCACCTCCTGGTCGCGCCGCCGTCAGCGGGCGGCATCTCGCCCTCCGAGCGTAGCGCAGACCCGTCGAATCGGGCGGGCCGCTGCCGCTCCGGCGACGTCGGGAGCGCCACGTCGGGGCGCGGGTCGTCCCTCACCGGGCGCGCTCCAGCTCCCACACGATCACGATCGGAAGACCGCGCAGCGCGGGCCCGACCAGCTCCGCCACCTCCCCGCCGAACCCGAGGGCGGCGATTGCCCTTTCCCCCCAGCGGGGCTCGAGGCAGCGGACGGGCGCAAGCCCCGCCTCACCGAAGGCGCGCAGGTAGTGCGACGGCAGGTGCACGGCGTTGCGCACGAAGGCGGGCGCGCCCTCCGCCGTCCGGTAGGCGGCGTGTCCTCCCAGCAGCACCATGAAGGGATGGATGTCGGAGAGGATCACCGACCCTCCGGGGCGCACGACCCGGGCCAGCTCGGAGAGCGCCGGAGCCGGGTCGTCCAGGTGAGTCAGCGCCAGCGCGCAGACGGCGAGGTCCACCGCGCCGCCTGCGAGCGGGATGGCGGCGAGGTCGCCGCTCAGAAGGCGCGCGCCCGGCACCTTCGCCCGCGCCGCCCCGAGCATGGCCGCCGACGCGTCGATGCCGGTTACCTCGTGGCCCAGCGCCCTGAGGTAGGCGCTGTGCCTCCCCGTGCCGCAGGCCGCGTCCAGCGCCGGGCCGGGCGGGTGGCGGGCGAGCAGCGAGCGCACCACGGGCTCCTCGGCGAGGATCGCCGGGTTGCTCTCGGCGTCGTAGGTCGAGGCCCACTCGGCGTAACCGCGGGGCACCGTGCGCTCGCCCCCCACCGCCGGCTCCGACCAGGGGTCCTCGTCCAGCCGCTCCGCCAGCCGCAGCATCCCGCGCCTCCCCGCGCGGACGCCGGCGGGGTCCAGCAGCCAGGAGCGCAGGATCGTGAGCCCTTGGAGACCGAGCACGAGGTCGCCGGCGCTCGCGTGCTCGCTCACGACCATTCCCTCCTGACGCCGGAAGCCCGGGACGATCACCCTCAGGCGAGCGGGACCACCTGTGAGGCCTTCAGCGTCTCGTCGCGCGTCAGGAGCGGCACGTCGTGCACGACGCTTGTCGCAGCGATCAGTTCGTCCGCCGGATCGCCGCGGAAGTCCAGGCGCGTCGAGGCGCGGGCGACGGCCAGGTCGATCGGCCAGACGTGCAGTCGCGTGATCGTGCGGACGACTTCCCGATCGTCCAAGCTCAGTTCCACGCGTCCGAGCTGGATGAGCTTCGCCATCTCCCGGAGCACGATGGCCGACACCGACCATCTGCTGCCACTCAGCAGGCGGCGCTCGCGGGGCAGGAGCTGGCCACCGAGCGCGAAGAGCAGGATGTGCGTGTCAAGGTTGAGCATCGGCATCCCACATCGCGCCCGTGGTGAAGAGATCGCCCCGGATCGTCATCTTGTGCCGCAGGCTCCCGATCAGGTCGGCGCTGTCGCTGCCGTAGGGGACGACGCGGGCAACGGGCCTGCCGTGCTTGGTGATGATCAGGCCGTCGGGATCGAGATGATCCAGCAGCGCCAGGCACTGCTCCTTGAACTTCGCGGCTCCGATCTCTCTCATCGAGCAACCTCCGTAACAGTCATAATGGGTGACTGGTCATAGATTACCACCACTTCAGGGGCGAGAAGGGATCGAGGGCCGGTCGGCCCCGCAAGCGGCCGCTCACCGCCGCCCGAGCGCGACGACGGGAATCTCGCGATCGGCCGCGGATCGGTAGCGGGCGAAGCGGGGATTCGCCGCGACCACCCGCTCGTAGAGGGCGGCGCGTTCATCGCCCCCGGCGATGCGGGCCCGGGCGGCGAAGCGCTCGCCGGTGAGTTCGACGGTGACGTTCTGATCGGCGGCCGCGTTCAGGTACCAGGAGGGATGGTGGTCCTGGCCGTAGTTGGAGGCGACGACGATCAGGTCGTCTGACTCTCCGAACTGGAAGTAGATCAGGGGCGACGATCGCGGCTTGCCGCTCCGGCGCCCCCTGGTCACCAGGATCAGGACGCCCGATCCCTCCAGGCGGCCCAGCAGGCGGCCCCGGGAGAGGCGGAACAGGAGCCGGTGCACCGGCACGAAGAGCCAGGCCACCAGGAGGCGCTGGTAGGTCGGCATCGCGGGCTCCTCCACGGGACTTCGGCCATGCCGGCACGGTGACGGGCCGCCGCGGTCGTCCCGGGCACGAGCGGGGCACGGCGGAGCGCCTGTCCGGGGGCGGACGCCGCGCGGCCGCGCGCGCCGCCGCTCTCGAGCGTGACGGATCGTATCCCTGCCCGGGCCCGAGACGGGGAGATCGCCGTCCGGCGGCACCGGGGCCCCGGCCGGCCGGAACGGGGCTGTGGCTTCAGGCGGGCTCCGGCGCGCCGGCGGTGCCGAGGCCCCCCTCGGCGGCCACGGGAAGTGCCGCGCACGGCCGGGCGCCGCGGCCTCCCGGCTAGTCCCGGGCGTCGCGCGCCGACTTCGCCCGCGCGCGTTCGTTCGGGTCGAGGATGGCCTTGCGCGGGCGGATGGCGAGCGGCGTCACCTCGAGGCACTCGTCCTCGCGGAGGAGCTCGAGGGCGAGCTGGAGCGAGAGCGCCCGCGGCGGCACGAGCTTCTCCGTCCGATCGGCCGAGGCGGCGCGCATGTTGGTGAGCTTCTTCTCGCGGGTCGGGTTGACGTCGATATCGCCCGAGCGCGCGTTCTCGCCAACGATCATCCCCTGGTAGACCTCGACCCCCGGCCCGACGAAGAGCGTCCCCCGCTCCTGGAGGCTCATCAGGGCGTAGGCGCGGGTCTCGCCGCGGCGATCGGCGACCAGGCTGCCGGTCGGGCGGCCCGTCAGGTCGCCGTACCAGCGTTCGTAGCCCTGGAAGGTGTGGTGCGCGATGCCGGTGCCACGGGTCAGGGTCAGGAACTGGGTGTAGAAGCCGATCAGCCCCCGCGAGGGCGCGACGTACTCGAGGCGGATCCGTCCGCTGCCGTGGTTGATGGTCCGCGTCGCCCGTGCCCTGCGGGGCGCCAGCAGCTGCGTGACCGCCCCGAGGTACTCCTCCGGGATGTCGACTGTCAGCGCCTCCACCGGCTCGTGCCGCCTGCCGTCTATCTGGCGGGTCACCACCTCGGGCCTCCCGACGGTCAGCTCGAAGCCCTCCCGCCTGAGCGTCTCGACGAGGATGGTGAGCTGCAGCTCACCGCGCACCTGGACGACCCAGGAGTCGGGGTGCGCGGAGTCCAGGACGCGCAGCGAGACGTTGCCCACCAGCTCGGCGTCTAGCCGGTTCTTCAGCATGCGCGCCGTGAGCCGGGAGCCCTCGCGGCCCGCCAGCGGCGATGTGTTGATGCCGATCAGCGCCGAGAGGCTCGGCTCGTCGACGGATATCAGCGCCAGTGGCTGCGGCTGGTCGGGGTCGGCCAGGGTCTCACCGATCGTGATGTCGGGGATGCCGGCGATGGCGACGATCTCGCCCGGCCCGGCCCACTCGGCCTCGACGCGGTCGAGCACCTCGGTGACGTAGAGCTGCCGCAGCGTCGCGTGCTCGACCGTGCCGTCCCGGCGGCACCAGGCGATCTGCTCTCCTCGCCGCAGCACGCCGTTGATGACCCGGCACAGGGCGAGGCGGCCGACGTACGGCGATGCATCGAGGTTCGTGACCAGCGCCTGCAGGCCGTGGCCGGCCTCGTAGGTCGGCGCCGGGATGTGCGCGAGCAGCACCTCCACGAGCGGCGTGAGATCCGCGCCGCGGTGCTCCGGGTCCAGCGAGGCCGCGCCGTCGCGTGCGTCGCAGTAGACGATCGGGAAGTCTATTTGCTCGTCGGTCGCGTCGAGATCGAGGAAGAGCTCGTAGACCTCGTCGACGACCTCGGCGATGCGGGCATCGGGGCGGTCGACCTTGTTGACGACGAGGATGATCGGCAGCTGGCGCTCGAGCGCCTTGCGGAGCACGAATCGGGTCTGCGGCAGCGGCCCCTCGCTCGCGTCGACCAGCAGCAGAACCCCGTCGACCATCGTCAGCCCGCGCTCGACCTCGCCGCCGAAGTCGGCGTGCCCCGGCGTGTCGATGATGTTGACCTTCACCTCGCCGACGCGGATGGCCATGTTCTTCGCGAGGATCGTGATGCCCTTCTCGCGTTCGAGGTCGTTCGAGTCCAGCACCCGCTCCGGGAGCTCCACGCGCGCGTCGAGTTGCCCCGACTGGCGCAGCAACGCGTCGACGAGCGTCGTCTTGCCGTGATCGACGTGGGCGATGATCGCGACGTTGCGGATGTCGTCGCGGACGGCGCGCGCGCCGGCCCGGGGGGCCGCGAGGGTGGAACGGGTTGCGATGATCGTCTCCGGGGTGAGGTCAGGCCGTGGAGCGCCGTGCCGGGGGCGCCCTCACCAGTTGAGCACGCGGGCAGCGCGGGCGATAGGCGGTGCTGTCGGGGCGGGTCGGCCGGCAGGCACGGGGCGGGGACGCGCGAAGCCCCGCTCGCCCGGCGCATCACCGGATCGGGACGACCTCGATGTCCCGCTGCGCCGGGTTCCCGTGCGTCAGTACCGGGTGCACGGTGTCGTTGATGTAGAGCAGCCGCCCCCGGTGGCGCACCGTCGCCTCGAGCGCGTAGTCGGAGCGCTCGTCGATGTGCCCGGGGTCGTAGGCGATCCGGAACTCCGCGGGGAGCATCGAGGCGCCCTCGATCACGTGCTCTGCGAGGGTCACGGCGGAGGCGTCGGCGAGCGAGACGTCCACGAGCTTCACCGTGACCACGGCTCCGGCCGGGAGGGCAACCTCCCCTCCGCGCAGGTAGACGGCGCCGGAGAGCGAGGCGGAGGCCTCCTCCCCGCCGTCGGTGACGGTGAAGCGCCCGCTGTCGCTGCGCCCGAAGACCTCCGGGAAGTAGGCCTCCTCGGCGTGGGCCGGCGCCACGAAGAAGTCGCCGGGGGTGGTGGCCCGCGCGTAGTAAATGTACTCGTGGACGCCCGGAGGGAGCCGGGAGGCGAGCAGCACGAGCCGGTCGTCGCGGAGATCGACCTGGTCCCACGGGCTGTAGTACCAGCCGTACCAGGGGGCGACGTACGGCGGCGCGTGCCGCCTGCGCGCCTCCGCCTGCTCGCGCCGGAGCTGCTCGCGGAGCCACTCGGGGACGACGTCGAGCCGCGGGTCGACGGGCTCGAGCCCGGCCGGCAGGAAGTCCTGGACGCGGGCGAAGAGCCGCTCGGCGGGGGCGAGCACCGTCACGCTCACGCGCACGATCGCACCCGCGGGGGCGCTCGTGACCGCCGTCTCCGGGTCGTCCAGCAGCGAGTAGCGGCGGGAGACCGAGAAGCCGCGGCCTGCCGCCTCGATACCCTCGGCGGGCGTGACGTAGCGCAGGGCCAGGTCGTAGTAGAGGCGGCCCTCGCCGGCGCCCCG
>MKWU01005973.1_pt1 | contig 12726 bp, 15 predicted proteins | sample 809101 | NCBI WGS metagenome assembly MKWU01 (sample SAMN05860141, study PRJNA318959) | sponge metagenome | host: Aplysina aerophoba | place: Slovenia: Piran, Adriatic Sea, Gulf of Piran | collected 2013-05-07 | reverse complement strand
CGTGACCGGCGGGCTTGCGGGGCCGGCGGGGGCGGCGCGCACAGGCTGCGCCGCAGCGAGGCGCCCGTGGTTAGCATCCCGGACAGGTTGCCGGTCCCGGTGCGTTGCAACTGGACAGTCATGGCAGGAACCGCCGGACCTCAATCACCTTTCCGAGCAGGACGACCGTGGCGGCGTCCAGGACAAGCGGCTCGAACGCCGGATTCTCCGGGTGTAGCTCGACCTGCCGGCCGCGCGGCCGGCCGTCTGGACCCGACGAAGACCCGCTCGTCGCCGACACGCTCCGCGGCATCGCCCGCCAGCACGCCCAGCAGCCGGGGGTGCCAGGCGCGCGCGCGTTGATGGCTCGGTCCCGGCTACAATCCCCGAAGACCGCCCAGCACCGCAGCCCACGGTCGACGGGGCGCTCGCGGCGACCATGACTGCAGGCCACTGTCGGGAACCGCTGCGTGGAAGACACCAGCGCCCGCTGCCGACGGGATGTAGAGTACCAGTCAATGATTGACCGCATCGTCGTCGAGAACTTCAAGAGCCTGCGACGGGTCGAGTTGCTCCTAGGGCGAATGAATCTGTTCGTCGGGGCGAACGCCAGCGGCAAGTCGAACTTCCTCGACGTGCTTCGCGTGCTGCAGGGCATCGGCAACGGTTTCACCATCAGCGAGATCCTGGACGGCAAACCGCGGAGCGCCACCAGCGCGGTGTGGGACGGCATTCGCGGCGGAAGCCGGCGCGCGTGCTTTGCCGGCGTCGGCGACAACGAAGACGTGACGATCGAGGTGCACGGCAGGTTTGCGGGCGGGCCCCTTCAGAAGTGGCTGGGTTCGGAGAAGCGGCGTTCGGACGGCGAACCCGCATTGAGTTGGGAGCTGCTGGTCGCGTTCTCACCGACCGCGGGCTGCGTGACCCGTGAGCGTTTCAAGGTCGCCAAAGTCATCTACGACACCGATGGTATCGACGGATTTCCGCAAAAGGACCCGAAGCTCCCGGTGTGGTGCCCGATTGAGGGGGCGCAAGGATGGTCCGTGAGGTTGCAGCGTACGCGTCCCGCGCTGGGGCAACTTGCCCGCGGTCAGTGGCAACACGGCATTGACAGCACAGAAGACTTTGAGCATCTGAAACGGTCGGAGGGCGCCCGCGCGTACTACATGGACCAGTCCCGCGGGGTGGCGAGGTTGTTCGCGAACATCCAACGGGTGGAGCCCGAATCGTCGATGTTGCGCGCCTACGCGCAGGTTCCCGAAGTGCAACGCATGGGCGATCACGGCGAGAACTTCGCGGCCCTCGTTCGGACGATCTGTAAGGACAACAGTGCGAAGGACGCCTATCTGTCCTGGCTCCGCCAGCTTCGTCCCGAGGAGATCGACGACGTCGGCGTGCGGCAGGGCGCCATGGGCGAACCGCTGTTCGTGCTGCGAGAGAACGGCAGGGAGTTTCCCGCCGTGGTGCTCAGCGACGGGACCCTGCGTTTCGCGGCGCTCGCTGCAGCGTTCTTCCAACCGGACATGCCCAACCTCATGGCGATTGAGGAAATCGAGAACGGAATTCACGCCAATCGGGCACGCCTCCTGCTGGAGCTATTACGCAGCCAATCCGCAGCGGCAAAGACACAGGTCGTTGCCACCACGCATTCGGCGACGGTGCTGGACTGGCTCGGGGAGGAAGACTACGGGACGACGTTCGTCTGTAGGCGGGACGAGACAACCGGCGAGTCGACGATCTGCGCCCTTGCGGACGTTCCGCACTTCAAGGACATCGTGAAGACGCGACCGGTTTCCGAGCTACTCTCGGAGGGCTGGCTGGAAGCGGCTTTGTGAGCTTCAAGGTTCTGGTCATCCCCGAAGATCCGACCTGGAACGGATACATCCTGAAGCCGTTGGCAAAGAGACTGCTCGCAGATGCAGGAAGACCGGCAGCAAGGGTGCAGCTGCTGGACAACCCGCGGCTTCGCGGCTATGCGCACGCGCGTCGGGCCATTCGTGAAGAGCTTCCCGACAGCTACCGATTCTTCGACCTCTGGTTGTTCTTCCCCGACGCCGACCGCGCAGGCGCTGACGCAGTGAGGCACTTGGAAGGCGATCTCCGGTCCAAGGGCATCTTGCTGCTCTGCTGTCCGGCACAGCCGGAGGTTGAGATCTACGCTTGCGTCGGATTCCGGGAGGACCTGCCCGGAGGCTGGGAGGCCGCTCGCACGCATCCTCGGATGAAGGAAGAGGTCTTCGAACCGCTCCTGCGGACGCACGGCGATCCGCGGCAAGTAGGAGGGGGCAGAGGGATGATGATCACGCGGTCGCTCCAGAATCTGCCGCGGCTGTTCCAGTTGTGCCCGGAAACGAGGGACCTTCGCGACCGAATCGCGGCGATCCTCCAGGGTCGCTGACCCCACGGCCGACTCCCCCAACCGCGCCTGGCTGGCCGGCGAACCGGCGGGCGCGCGAGTTGTTCCGGCAGGCATTCGAGGCTTTCCCAACCGCTAGTGGGCGCCTCGGGCCCGTCGGGCGGTCGCCTTGGTAAACGGCCTTGGCGGAGACGTCAGACCTCCGGCGCAGACGGCCGGAAGAGGCGCCGCTGCGTGGGCGACGGGAGGCGGCGGCGCAGGTCAGGACTGCCCGCGCGATGCGACAGCTTGAGCGCCAGGCACGGGTAACCGATCGGCCGTTATCCGACACCCCCCTCAGAACAGCCGGAGCGCTGCGATGACGAGACCACCGACGGCAAGCATCCTCCAGGTCAGATCGGCGCGCAGGCTGGCGATCTCCGTCCGCCGCTCGGCGACCCCGACCTTTGACCTGCTCGGAGGTGACATGATCGCCATGGTCGGCCGCCTGAGGCGACCGGCGTGCCGGGAGTCGACGTGGGCTGGGTCAACGGCAACTACCAGTGGATCCTGTTTCACAGCGTGCGAACCGCGTCAGCCGACCGGGTGCGCAGGATGGCGGTCCCACGCCGTCACCTCGCGCTGGTGTGCTTCCTGCATCAGGCGTGGCGCGACACGCTCGACCAAGCCGTCGACATGTACGGCAAGCTCCTCGACCGCAACTTGGAGTCATCCCGCTCCCGGTTCAGCCCGCTTCGGCGTGGTCGCCGCGCTGCTGCTCGGATTCTCCGACGCCCGTTCTGTCGGGAACCTTGCACCGCTGGTCGTCCGGCTTGCCAACAGCGGGACTGACAATCTGCCTCTCCACCTCGAACCGTGTGTCAATTTCTCCGAAGTGGCGCCGGATCGCCACTTCCGTCCAGTGGAACAGGCCGAGCACGTCGCAGTACTCCACTCGGGCTTCGAAGAACAGGACCTTTTCTTTGCGCCTGAACGCTTCGAACTCCTCGTCCGTGAGTCCGTCAAAGGGGCCAACGACGTGCGAGGGGGAATGTTCTCCACCCGCCATGACGAAACTGTGCACTTCCCACTCCGTTTCGGAAGTGTCATCGACCGATCGCAGCCGCTGTTCTGGCATTGCACGAGGGTCGATGACACTTCCGGCGCCCTCTTCTGTGTATCGAACATTGACGGCGGGCGTCATGCCCGTATTCGAGACGGACATCCGGACTTGGAAGCGTTCCCCCTCCTGCAAGCGGTCCGTGGTTTTCCACTCATCGTTTCTTTCAACTTCCCACTGGTACTTCGTGTAGGCGACCCAAGGCCGCTGCTCAAGGCGCCGTGCCTTTCGAGCATCTTCCAGATCTTCTTGGACGACCTGCACATTCCACCAACCGACCAAGGAACCGAGCAACACTATTCCCAGAGCCAGGCCCTCGATACCCAGTTTCAGTCGGTTGTATTCCTTGTCCGTCATGTCCGTCTCCCCGTTGCGGTTGTTACTTCACGCCTCGACACCGGCCGCGGCTGCGGGCGCCTCGCCGTGGGACCCCAGCGGCGGGTCCAGCAGGCCTCGCCGCGGACGGCCGGCGGCGACGTCGATGACCAACTCGTAGATCCCGGAAGCTTGCATCGGCCTGCCTCCTCGTGGTACTCGTCCGTGGGTAGCTGGTGACAACGCCGGAGATCGCGGTGGCCCCATCTTGATTGGGGATGTCCCGGAGGCTGTTGAAGTTGCGGTGAAGTGGGTGGCGACTCCTCGCCCTGTGTCGCGGCCATCAAGGACTTCCTCAAGTACCACAACACAGACCCCAAGCCGTTCGTGTGGAGCACTACCGTTGACACCATCCTAAAGAAGGTCAGCAAGTGCAAAGTCCTTCTAGTGTCCTGCCGCTGAAAAAAGTGGAACGTTCTCGCGGGCGGCGTCGTCGGTGCCAGCAGGAGGTAATCCATGCGCAGGGGACCCCGCCCGGCACCGGTCACCTTGACGGAGGACGAACGGCAGGCCTTGACCTCGCTGGCCCATCGATCGCGCACTGCCCCTCAGCTTGCGCGCCGCGCCCGCATCATCCTGGCGTGCGCCGACGGGCAGGCCACGCGCGGTATCGCCCGGCGCCTGCATCTGTCCGCGACCACCGTGTGCAAGTGGCGCACTCGATTCCTCGCCGACCGGATCGACGGCTTGACCGACGAACCCCGGCCGGGCACGCCGCGCCGCATCACCGACGCGCAGGTCGAGGACGTGGTGGTGCGCACCCTGGAATCGACGCCGCGCGGCGCCACCCACTGGAGCACGCGGTCCATGGCGCGGGCTTCCGGCCTGAGCCACGCGACCATCGGTCGGATCTGGCGCGCCTTCGGGTTGCAGCCGCACCGGACCGAGACCTTCAAGCTGTCGCCGGACCCCTGGTTGATCGACAAGGTGCGCGACATCGTCGGGCTGTACGTCAATCCGCCCGAGCACGCGGTCGTGTTCTGCGTCGACGAGAAGCCGCAGATTCAGGCCCTCGAGCGCACCGCGCCGCTGCTGCCGATGCAACCGGGCCAAGTCGAGCGGCGCACCTTCGACTATCGCCGCCACGGCACGACCTCGTTGTTCGCGGCGCTCGACGTCAAGACCGGCACGGTCATCGGCGAGTTGCACCGCCGGCATCGGTCGGTCGAGTTCGAGAAGTTCCTCAAGCGCATCGACGCCGAGACGCCGACCGGGCTGGACATCCACCTTATTCTGGACAACTACAGCACGCACAAGTCGCCCCGAACTCGGCGGTGGCTGGCCCGGCACCCGAGGTTCCATCTGCATTTCACTCCGACCTACAGTTCCTGGCTGAATCTGGTGGAGCGATGGTTCGCGGAGCTGACGACCCGGCAACTGCGTCGCGGCGTGCATCGCAGCGTTGCGGCCCTCGAACGGGCGATTCGGGAGTTTCTCGACCAGCACAACACCGCCGCCCGTCCGTTCGTGTGGACGAAATCGGCCGAAGAGATCCTGGCGAGCATCGCCCGATTCGCGCAGCGGACGCTCGCGGCGCACGGTTCCTAACGTTTCACGCACCAGTGATACAGGACACTAGGGACACACCACTAGCGCAGCATAACAGGCGGAAGAGTTCCAGCCAAACCCCAGCTCGGAACCGGTCAGGATCAGGTGCCGTTACCGGTGCTCGGCGTGGTGAACGGGGTCCGGGAAGCGTTTCATGGCTTGTGCATCGCGACCGGGCTGCAGGTCCTGGAGGCCCTGATGGAGGAGCGTGACCACCCCGGCACGGCGGGGTCCATCCGGGAGGGACTCGACGAGACGCTGACCCTGCAGCGCCTCGGCCTGACGGGGGCGCTGCAGCGTTACGCTGCGCTCGACGAACATTCATCGAGAACCTGAACGGCAGCGTGGAGCGCTCGCTTCACGCGTTGGGGTACAGTCTGCAAGCGAACCGTCTTTCGGACGCTTCAGAAATTCGTGTGGGTGACCAAACCGTCTGCGTAGAGGTCGAGCCCTTCGAGATGGAAGTAGATCGCGTTGCGGAAGCGCTCGCGGTTGCGGTACCCGCAGCCGAGCCGCTTGATCCACTGGATCTTGGCGTTGGTCGCCTCGGAGCGCGCGTTCGTGACCTTCGTCAGCACCGCGTCGATCACTCCGCCCCAGTGCCGCTTGATCATCCGCGCCACCTTCTTGATCGGCTCCAGGCGACTGCGAATCGCCCACCCGTACCAGCGTCGCCACATCCGGACCGCCCAGCCCCGGGAGCGGTGGTTCCACAGTCGCGTCCCCGGTTCCTTGATCGCCCACGCCCGCGCCACGCGCAGCGCACCCCGATGCAGCGGCGTGAACGCCCGGCGTTGCCGCCGCGTGATGTTCCCGCGACGCGTCAGCCACAGGTAGCGCACCTTCAGCCAGTCGCTCACCATCGCCTCGAACAGCGCCGTGAGGCGCGACCGCGCTTCCGCCCACGGAACCCGCGCCTGTTGAACCCCCGTACTCGGGGCAGCGCACCCGCGGCAACCTCCGCGCGGCGCGCAGTAGTCCGGCACGACAGTGGAGGAGAACCGAGCCGATGACGCTCAAAATCGCGCTGAAGTACGTATGGCACGTGTTCAAGAAGAAGCGGGTATGGTACGTGTTCAAGGAGCTGATAAAGACCCGCTCCGTGTCCGCAACGCTCAACCGCCTCTTGACGAACCTCGAATGCGGGGTAACAACTCCGCGGCCACGCGCCTTCAGCCTGTGGTCCCACGTCCCGAAACCGAAGCAAATAGACCAGCAGGGACCGGTCGGCGAATACACTACATGGCCGATGTTGACCGACCGACGGTTCTCGGCCCGCCATCTTCCACCCGCGGACCCAAGCTATATCGACGCATTGCATCCGATCGGGGAGGTGACTGCCCTGTTCGCCCGCGGCGACACCATGAAGGAGGGACGATCTTCGGTCCTATTCATGTTCTTCGCGCAATGGTTCACGGACAGCATACTACGCATCGACCCACTGGACCGACGAAAGAACACCTCCAATCACAGCATCGATCTTTGCCAAATTTATGGTCTGACGGAGGAAACGGCGCGTCTGCTTCGATCAGGAGTCGATGGAAAACTGACAAGCCAGAAAATCAATGGCGAGGAATATCTCGATTACCTGAGCGAGATAGGCGACGACGGCAAGTGGAAGGTGAAAGAGAAGTACAAAGGACTCCCCTATGCGTCGCCGGAGATCATGAATGTAGTTTTCGAAGACTGGACCGAGGAGCAGAAACACAAGCTCTACGCGGCGGGACTGGAACGTGGGAACTCGTCCATCGGGTATATTGCCCTCAGCACCCTATTCATGCGCGAACACAACCGGATCTGCAATGTGTTGTTGAAGCAGCACGAGAATTGGGATGACGAACGCCTGTTCCAGACGGCGCGCATGATCAACATTGTTATCCTGATCAAGCTGGTGGTTCAGGACTATATCAACCATATCGCCGGCTACAAAGTGTTCGCCTTCGATCCCAGGTTCGCGGAGAAAGAGGAATGGTATCGACTACCGTGGGTTTCACTGGAATTTGACCTTCTCTACCGTTGGCACGGACTGGTGCCCGACCACATTACGGTCGATGGACAACGGTACGACGACACCCGGTACCTGGGTGAGAACGCCTTGCTGGAAGAGCTGGGCGTAGCCAAGGTTGTCGATGCCTCATCGAAACAGCGTGCTGGGCAGATCTCACTTGGCAATGTGCCGACTTTCTTGCTCCGGGCCGAGTACGAGACCGTCAAGATGGGCCGTGATTTCCGTCTTCGGCCTTACAACGAATACCGTAAGCAGTTCGGACTCGATGCCTTGACGTCGTTTGCCGAGCTTACCGACGACACCGAGCTGCGAGCCACACTGCAATCCATGTACGGGGATATCGACAAGGTCGAATTCGTCATCGGTCTGTTCGCGGAGAAGCACGCGGAGCGGCGGCTCTACGGAGACCTTTTGTATGCCATGGTCGCCTACGACGCCTTCACCCAAATCTATCCGAATCCGCTACTGTCTCGAAGCGTCTATACGGCTCGCACCTTCACGACATATGGCCTCAAGCTGATCGATGAAACCAACTCGGTAGAGGATCTGGTACGCAGGAATGTCGACACAGCGGCCGGAGTCGAGGTGAGATTCGGTTGGTAAGCTCGCGTGCAGCACCCGCGACTCCGACGTCGTCAGGTCGTTGACGATCCGTCACGTAATTCGTGCCGCCGTTGGAACGACGGTGATTGTCCCGTTCGCTGTTGAACTTCGGGAGTGGCGACCCCTCGTCTCGTCTACGAGTCGTCCCATGTTACGCCACGTCAGCAATCATCCTGTCAGGCGGGGCCAGGGCGTCCGGAGCATTGACGAGATGCGGCAGGTTCCCCGGTAGCCGCGGGACCCGCCGAAAGTGCTTCGCCGCCTCCACCAGCGCGCTCGCCACCCAGCAGCCGAATTACAGTAGTTGCGATGTGATCGGACACTTCTTCAGCGGCAGAAGAAGGGGGTTACCCTGGTTGTGGACCAACACAACCGGAGCGAGATGCTCCAGAAGGGAACCCCAGAGTGAGTACACACCGAACCGTCATCAAGCACAAGGTGGGCCTGCTGCGGCTGGCCCAGGAGCTCGGCAACGTGTCGCGGGCGTCCAAGGTCATGGGCTACTCCCGGGACACCGTTCCACCGGTCACCAGCGGCACCGAGCCGGCGCGAGCGGCGTGTCACCCGAAGGACCGGAGCGGAGCGAAGGAGGTGCGAAGCACCTTGACGCGTCGGGAGCAGAGGCTACTTCTCTGCCTCACCTACGCACACGAATTCCAGAAGACCCCACCTTAGTCCGGTGTTCTGGCTACGCGAAAACCGACATTCGTGCTCCGGTGCTTGCCATCGAGCCTGAGGCGAAGTGCCGAGCGGAGGTCCCTCGGGTCGTTGCTCCAAGAACCGCCGCGCAACACTCGCCCGCCGCAATCGCCAGCGCTCGCCCACGACGACCCGTCACTAGGCGCGCCCGCGTAGTTGTCATGCCAGCAGTCCTCAACCCACTCCCACGCATTGCCTGCCATGTCGTACAGGCCGAACGCGTTCGGCCTGTACGACCCGACGACAGCCTTCTGAGCCGCACCGTCCATGCAGTCGGAGAACAACCACTGCTCCCGGTCTCCGTCTCTCTCGAAGGTGTTCTCGTCATGTCGTCTCTCGAAGACGCCCTCCGCCGTGCCGTCGGCACCGTTTCCGTGAGCACAATGATCGCTGTACCGATCGCCCCAATAGTAGCGCGTCGTTGTCCCGGCTCGCGCCGCGTACTCCCATTCCGATTCGCTCGGCAACCGATACTCTTCGCCCGTCACTTCACTCAACCACCGAGCGTACGCCGTCGCGTCGTCCCAACTAACACAGACAATGGGTTCCTTGTAGGAAGTGCCCCCCCCGACATTCTGCCATTCCCATCGATGGCGCCCGGCCCAGCGCAGGACGTAGGTGTAACCGCGACATCCGCCGCTAGACTCATGGCCGGTGGTCGCCACGAACAGCAAGTACTCGATCCCCGTTATCTCGTACCGCGAGAGAGCGAAAGAGGCCACTTGAACATCGTGCGCCGGCCGCTGCGCCTGGGAGCAATCGTCGCTTCCGGATACGCAGCCCATCCGGAAGGTCCCAGCCGGAATCGACACCATCTCCGGACACGAAAGGAGACAGTCCCGAAACGTCGCGACTTCCGCGGCAGGATCGGCTGCCGGCGGCCGCGATGCGGATGGGTTCACCGCAACGGCCGGCCGAAGCCCCGCTAGACGGCTCGTCGCTAAGCCGCGGTAGACGCCGGCCGGGAACTGTCGCAGATACTCTTCGAAGTCCGTCGGGTTTGTGCTCCCGCGGATCGACTCCCAGAACAGGTTCTCCTGTTGCAGCAGGGCCGTCGCCGACGCGCCACTCGCCGAGTCGGCCGCCGCCGGCGCGGCACTAGCCGTCCCGCTCAGGAAGTGCTCGCCCAGCAGAGACGCATACTCGTGCGGTCGCTGCTCTCCATCCGTCGCCGCGAGCACACGCGCCCGCACCTGCCGGAACACCGCGCTCAGCTCCAACGGCTCCTCCAGGTGCGCCAGCAGGGCTGCCGTATACGGGCTATTCCGGCCCCTCCCGTCCGCCGCCGTCGTTCCAGCTGCCGCCGCGTATGCCACCAGCGTCTCGTCCCCCAGGAGGTTTTCGTCCAGCTCGCCGAAGCTCCCACGGCTTACGCTCCGGCGGGCGCTGGTTCTCTGCATCGAACGCGCCAGCGGGTTATTGCGGCAGGCGTCGAGGATCACCACCCGCAACTCCGCCCCCTCCGTGGCCGCCAGCACGTCGCTCAGCTCGATCGCCTCAAAACGGACGTCGGTGTCCCGCTCCAGTCGCGCGTCCACGGGTACCAGGTAGTTCACGCCATCCATCTCCAGGCCGTGGCCGGCGTAGAACACCAACGACACGTCGGCACCCGCGCTCTCCCGCGTGAACCACCGCAGCGCCTCGGTCATCGCTGTACGTTCCGCATCCCGCACCGTCGTCACTTCGAAGCCGAGGCGCCCGAGCGCGGCCGCCACGTCGGTCGCGTCGTTGCTGGGATTCGGAAGCGTCCCTACTCCCGCGTACGCGCCATTCCCTACCACCAGCGCCACCCGGCCGGCCGCGCACACGCCTGAGGCCCACAGTACTAGAACGACCGTCACCAGCCCGATCCCATCGAGTTTCGCGCGTATCATCTAATCCCCCTGTTCAGATCCCATCCGTCGTCCGATGCACGTCGCCAGAGGGGCAATCCGCCACGGCTGCGGGCGCGAACTCTGGGCCGGCGGCCCCTTTCTGTGACCCGACGTGCAGACAGCCGCTATCCCGCGGTCGTCGGCATCACCGTGCAGGATGCCAGCTCCGGCGACAGGACGACGATCGTCGAGACGCTGGTCACGGCGGCGGAGCAAGTCGAAGCGGTGCTGCCGGCCGGTGGAGGCGTGGTCGAGGTGGTCGCGGACAAGGGGTACCACAGCAACGAGCCGATGGTCGCGCTTGCCGCGAGCTGGGGCTGCGCAGCTACGTGTCGGAGCCGGACCGCGGCCGAAGACGCTGGCGCCGCAAGCACGCCGCCCGGGACGCCGTGTATGCCAACCAACGGCGAATCCGGCGGCCCCGCGGCCGGCGGCTGTTGCTCCAACGCGGCGAACGTCTCGAGCAACCCAACGTCCATCTCTACGAGACCGGGCGTCAGCGACGGGTGCACTTGCGGAGGCACGCCAACATTCGCAAGCACCTCCTGGTCCGGGCCAGTGTCTTGAATCTCGGCCTGCTCCTGCGGCGCCTGACGGGCGTCGGCACGCCGCGCAGCCTCCAGGGCTGCGCCCGCGCGCATTCACGCCCCGGAACGTACACTGAGACGCTTCTGGCGCCTCGTATCGTGCTCTGAGGCCCTCATGAGGCGCCGACCGCTCGATCCGGTCCGAAGTGGCACTACGACGCTGAGTCATCACCGCCTGTCGTTCGCGCTACAAGTGAACCGGTTTCCCACGGGCTGCTAGCTAGGAGCCTGCCAAGGCTGCAACACCGTTGTCCTTCCAGGAATTGGTAGGTGCCGCAGGGAGACTGGGTCGTTCCCCAGACTGGTTCGGGTAGCTTCGCGCCGGCACGTGCTTTCGGCGTCGTGGCTCCACGACGTTACGTAGCCGTTCGCGCTCGACCGGAAGCAGAGCGCGACACGATCGCCGACCGGTACCGGCCGCCGGACTCGAGGCCATCCCTCCCCCCGCCGGCCCGGCCCCGCCGTCTCGAACTGCAGCTCCGGCGAGACTTGGCCGAACCGGTTGCCGTCGACCGGACGGTCCGCCGCCCGCGCCAGCCCGAACGGCGCCGCCGGGCAACCCGCCACCGGCGGCGGCGTCGCGGGCGCCGCCGCGGCGGGCCGCTGTGGAACCGGCCGGATCACTTTGTCGTAGACGTCTCACTCAGCCGTCTCCGCCTCCGCCATCGACCCAACCGCCACGAGCAGGCCGAGAGCCCGCGGCACCCACCGACAACGCCGCGACTCGAATGGCATCACTGCCTCCCTCCGCTCACCCCATGCGTTGTGCGCGCTTGGACGCCCCCAGCCCGATAAATTGGCGCGTACCGCCCCCGCGTCGCTACCTCGCTTGCTGCCGCCACGTACTCATACCGCACATGCGCCGCTGCTGTCCCTACCAGGATTGGTAGACGCGCAGAGGAAGTGGTGCTTCAGGAATCGAAAAACGGAACCGGCCGGACCGCACCGGACGTAGAGGACTTGGCGCCTCCTTCTCCGGCCCGCAACCGAAGACTCATGCGAAGCCCGTCACTGGGACGTCTGCTGCAGGATCCAGTCGATGTAGTGCGACACGCGCGTGTAGACGCCGTAGGCCCCCGGCTGGGCACAGCCGCGCCCGAAGCTGACGATGCCGATCTGCGTCCAGCCGGTCGGGCCGCCCGGCACCACCAGCGGGCCGCCGCTGTCGCCCTGGCACGAGTCCATCGTCCCCTGCGCGTACCCCGCGCACACCTGGCCGTCCGCAATGCGTCCCGGATAGATCTCGGCGCACGTCGCGTTGTCGATGATCGGAAGGTCCACCGCGCGCAGGCGGTCCGGCAGGGCCCGCGCCTCCGCACGGTCCCGCCCGGGCTCCCAGGCGTCCACGCTCCCCCAGCCGGTCACCACCGAGCACGCCCCCGGGAACCCGAAGTTCGCCTCGAGCTGCCGCGACTGCAGCTGCACGGTCTCCGACCGCGAGATCGGCAGCGGCACCTCGAGCCGGATCAGGGCGATGTCGTTCCCCTGGCTCGCCGGCCCGCCGCCCCGGTAGCGCTCGTGCGGGATGAGCCGCTCGGCCCGGCGGCGCTCCCCGCCCGCCGACAGCGACTGCGACCCGTGCACGACCGAGAAGGCGT
>MKWU01005972.1_pt1 | contig 12729 bp, 12 predicted proteins | sample 809101 | NCBI WGS metagenome assembly MKWU01 (sample SAMN05860141, study PRJNA318959) | sponge metagenome | host: Aplysina aerophoba | place: Slovenia: Piran, Adriatic Sea, Gulf of Piran | collected 2013-05-07 | reverse complement strand
ACAGTCGTGGTTTGCTCCACCGGCGGTTCAGCACCTGGGAGTCGTCATCAAACATGTTCGGTCATCCTTTCATGCCCGACACAGGTGATGCCCGGCTCCCCCAATACAAATCGCATTCGTCGAGAGTGTACCAGACAGCACCGAGCTTGCCTGCACTGCCGCGGTCTCGCCACCGACCCGTCGAAGCGCAACAATCGGGACTTCGTCAAATGAGTCCCAGCAGATGAGTGCCAGCAGATGAGGAAGAGACCGAGCGGGCAGACGCGACGACGGCTGGAATCGAACAAGTGTTTGATTATAGGGTAGGGCTGTGGGCGACCGAGCCACGATCCTTCACGCCGACCTTGATGCCTTCTACGCATCAGTTGAACAGCGCGACGACCCCAGACTGCGAAACCAACCCGTGATCGTCGGAGAGGGCGTGGTGCTGGCCTGCAGCTACGAAGCCAAGCGCTGCGGAGTCCGCTCCGGGATGCGCGGGGGCATAGCCCGCTCGCTGTGCCCTGAGGCAATCACGGTTCCGGCCCGCATGAAGGCCTACTCCGAAGCCTCCACAGCCGTCTTCGAGCAGTTCCACGAGTTCACGCCGTTCGTCGAACCCCTGTCGGTCGACGAGGCCTTCCTAGAGGTCGCAGGAGCAGAACACATCTTCGGACCCGCCGCGCATATCGCCCAGAAACTCAAGGCTCAGGTGCTCGACAAAGTCGGGTTGGCACTCTCGGTCGGAGTCGCCGGAACCAAGTTCCTCGCCAAGGTCGCCAGTGCTCAAGCAAAACCCGACGGAATCGTCGTGGTCGAACCGGGCACAGAGCTCGCTTTCCTGCACCCGCTGCCCATCGAGGTGCTCTGGGGAGTCGGACCGGTCACCGCCACCAAGCTCCACGACCACGGCATCGACACGGTCGGAGACCTCGCCTCGTCGGGCCGCGAAGCACTCAAGAGCTACCTCGGCAACCACACCAGCGGCCACCTCCTCGCGCTCGCCAACAACTGCGACCCGCGGGCCATCGACACCAACCGCCGCGACCGATCGATGGGGGCCCAACGGGCATTGGGCCAGAAGGTACGCGACCGCGAGGAACTGCGGCGTGAAATGCTGGCCCTCGCTGAGAAGGTGGCTGCACGCCTGCGAAAGGCTCAGCGCGTCGCCCGCACCGTCACAGTGCGCTACCGGACATCAGAAATGCGCCACGAGACCCGCTCCCGGACCCTGACCGAGGCCACCGCGCAGACCGACGTGCTGACCGCGGTCGCCGACGAGCTGCTGCTCGACCTGCTCGACGGTCCCCACGGTCCCGGCAGCAGACTCGGACGTGTCGGCTGCACACTCATCGGCGTGACCTACTCGGCGCTCGGTTCGCCCGACGCCATTCAAATGGCGCTCCCGTTCGCAGACGCCGGCAGACCCACCGACGAGCTCGACACCATGATCGACAGCATCCGCTCACGCTGGGGCAACAAAGCCGTGGCGCGAGCATCGCTGCTCGACCACGAACCCGAGGTTGCTGCGCTGAACCGCCCCACCGCCCTCGATTCGGAGACGCCTGAGCAACCAACGACATAACAACCCCCAGATGCCCGAAAATGACGCGGTGATCCAACCCCTCCCCGAGCGTCAACCCGATCGCGGCGTGTTCCGGCTCGGCAGTGGTTCGCCCGACCGCGGCGCGTTCCGGCTCGGCAGTGGTTCGCCCGACCGCGGCGCGTTCTGGTTCGGCAGTGGTTCGCCCGACCGCGGCGCGTTCCGGCTCGGCAGTGGTTCGCCGTCCTCGACGCCACCCTGGTGCGCATGCTGTTAGTACCTGCAACTATGGAGTTGCTGGGTTCAAGGAACTGGTGGATGCCCTCCTGGCTCGACCGGATCGTCCCACGCCTGGATATCGAAGCCTGATGACATCGCGAGGTTCAACCACATCAGCAAAATCAAATGAGGAAGCGCCGTGCGTTGTTGTTTCTGACTGTCCTGGTGCTGACCGCCGCTTCCTGCGGGCGTTCTGATGATCCCCTCCCCGAAGCCTCGCCGGCGCAGACCAGCGACGAATCCGCCACGACCAGCGAGCTGGCTGATCCAGACAACACCGGTGAGACCGAGCCGTCCACCGACCAAGACGAAACACCCACCGCAGCCCCAGACATCGCCGACAGCGCATTCGGGCCGGCACCGTCCTCCCCGAACGGACCCCTCGATGCCGACCTGGAAGCCGACCTCGACACGCTGTTCGATTCGCTGGCAATTGACCCGGACCTCGACGCAATTGATCGGATAGGCGCCTCGGTCACCCTCGGCGGGGTCACCGTCACCAGCGACGGCGCCGGTTTCACCGCCACTTCGGAGACAACAGGCGACGCGCTGGCCGCACATCAGGCCTTCTGGTTCGCTTGGAGCCAGTTCCACACCGACACCCTGCTCTTTGGGTCGTGAACCGGCTGCCACTCGACAAGTTCTGATTTCTAGCAGCTTCTAGGTGGCTGGTGTTTTTTTTATCGCCAACTTGGCGATGTAAAATCCCAGGTCAGAAGGTTGCGTGTCGAGCGAAATCGGCATTTCGCACCAGCCACGCTAGGGCGACTCTGGGTTAGAGGTCCAGAGACGACCACAGAGCTTCGATCACGGTTTCTCGGTCCCTTGCTTCCTCGAAAGCCTTGTCGTCGGTTCGAGGGCCGCCGAGCCCGTAGCCGGAGACGTCACAGGCGATCAGGTGCGACGACAACAACCCCGTCGAGCGGTCTAGCCATCACTCGCCGCTGCAACGAGCCAAGAGAAGATCGGGTCGGTGTGGCGCGTCGGCATCATCTCGGGATGCCACTGGACACACACAATCGGCAGGCTCGTGTGTTCCAAACCCTCGGCCAAACCGTCGTCAGCCCACGCGGTGACGCGCAGTCCCTCCCCCACGGCATCGACCGCCTGATGATGCAGCGAGTTCACCCGCAGCGACGGGCCGTAGAGGTCGCGCAGTGTCGAACCGGGCTCGAATGTGACCTCATGGAGTTCGGTGTCGACAGCGACGTCGAACCCCGAGTGGGGCGGCACATCCTGGTGCAGCGTGCCTCCGGCGGCCACATTGACGATCTGTTGTCCGCGGCAGACGCCAAGAACCGGCAATCGGCGATCTACGGCTCCCTTGTAGAGGCCGAGTTCAAAGTCGTCGCGCTCGGGTTCCGGAGGAAAGACGTCGGTCTCGGTCTCGGCGCCGTAGAGGCTCGGTTCGATGTCGGTGCCTCCCGGGAGAAGCAGGCCGTCGAGCCGTTCGATCAGCAGCAGCGGATCGGCGTCGATGGGCAGATGAACTGGGAGTCCGCCCGCTGCGATCAGAGCCTGCGCGTAAGCAGACATGTACATCTCCACCTGTGCAGCGCCGAAATTCACAGGAATCCCGGCAACGTCGCTTCCAGCCTTGACACGCCCCGGGATCCCGATAAGTGGAAGGACGGTCATTTCATTCGCTCCATAGTTCGTTAGGCACCAAACGTTAGCGACATCGCTGCGAACTACAATAGGGAGAAGCGCCTCGCTCCCGACGAGCTAGGAGTCGAACTTGTCACGCAACCCACAAATCACCAACCCCAGCCTCTGGCTGGCGGGCGCGAATCCAGATAGCTTCCAGATCATGGACTGGCGCAATTGGGCGTGGGTGGTCGTTCTCGGAATGGTGATTGCGGGTTGTGCTGACAACGATGCGCTGAGCGGCGAGCAACCGAACGTGCTCAACAGCACACAGCCCGCGGAAACGGCCGACATACCCGCCGCGCCGACCACGGCGCCAGAGACCAACCAGAGCACCTTCGGGCCGGTTCCTGTCTCGCCGGAGGGTCCTCTCGATGCCGGCTTGGAGAGCGACCTCGACGCGCTGTTCGATTCGCTGCCCCGCGCGGACCTCGAGGCCATCGATCGGATCGGGGCCTCGGGCGACCCGAGGGCGGCCTGGCTGCTCACCGACATCATCCGCTTCACCGGCGGCGAGATCGGCAAGCGCACCGGCGACGCCTGGGAGTCTCTCACCGCCGTGTCGATACCTGCGGGCGAATCACCGTGGGGCTTCACCACCGACCACATGATCGCCTGGGACGTGCCAGCCCCGCCCGGGTACATCAACTGGAAGCGCCAGGTCTTTGAACTGGTTGAGCCGCGTTGGGCCCCGTTGTTCGACGACCCCAACGCGACGGTCGACTGGCGCTGGGTGTCCTGGGGCGGAGTCTTGATCGACGACCGCCCGGTCGGCCAGACCAACGTCGGCTGCCCGCAGGGTTGCATCCCCGCACTCAACGACCCGGCGCTCACGCCCGCCGCAGAAGGCTCCTGGTACCCCGACGGCTCGATCGTGTTTGGTGTGGTCGTCGGCGGCGAGGCGGTGGCGTTTCCCAAGAACATCATGGAGATCCACGAGATGGTCAACATCACCATCGGTGGTCGGCGTCTGGGGATGCCCTACTGCACCCTCTGCGGGTCGGCACAGGCGTACTTCACCGACGACGTGGCGCCCGGCATCGACCTCGACGGCCACGACAGCTACGAACTGCGGACCTCGGGGCTGCTGAGCAGGTCCAACAAGGTGATGTTCGAGTTCCACACGATGTCGGTGATCGACACCTTCACCGGCGAGGCCGAGAGCGGGCCGCTGCGTGAAGCTAGTGTCGTGCTCGCCCAGACCAGCGTGCGCACCAGCACCTGGGGCGACTGGAGAGCCGCCCACCCCGACACCCGCATCGTCGCCGAGGACGGCGGCATCGGACGCAGCTATCCCTCGGATCCACTGCGCGGGCGCGACGACGACGGGCCTATCTTCCCGATCGGCGACGTCGACCCGAGGCTCGAAGTGCAGGCACCAGTCGTCGGAGTCATCGCCGATGACGGCACACCGGTCGCCTTCCCCGTGGCCGTCATCGAGCCCCTGACCGCCGACGGCGCCTCGGTCACCCTCGGCGGGGTCACCGTCACCAGCGACGGCGCCGGTTTCACCGCCACCTCGGCCACAACGGGCCACGCGCTGGCCGCGCACCAGGCCTTCTGGTTCGCCTGGAGCCAGTTCCACACCGACACCCTCTTGTTCCAGGCGTGAGTTAGTCTCTCGGCCATTGGTTCGTTGAGGCCGGGCCAGCCCGCAGGTCGTGCGTGGAGACCGCCGATGCTCAACTGAGCCGTTCGAGGGCGTCCCTTATTCCAAAATCCCTCTCCAAAATGGAATAACGGTTGTTTATCTAACTACAATCTCCAATGACTGGAATAAGGAGAGAGATGACAAGCAAACGAGCTGGCAGGTTCCGCCCACAGCTAACCGGATACGAAGCGTTCATGCCGAAACCGCTGCCACCCGATCCGCAACTTCAATGGGACGCCGAACTTCTCAGTCTACTCTCCGAAGCCAACACAGCCTTGGGGCGGTTGGACGGAATGGCGACGACGTTGCCCGATCCTGATATGTTCGTTGCCTCGTATGTTCGGCTAGAAGCGGTGCTCAGCTCACAGATCGAAGGTACTCAGTCGAGCCTCGACGACTTGTTCGCCCACGAGGTGGAGGTGCAACGCACCGGTCTGATGGCTGACATCCACGAGACGGTCAACTACGTGCGTGCGATGCGTCTGGGGCTTCAACTTCTCGACGAGTTGCCGCTGTCGGGTCGGCTGATCCGCAGGGTTCACGAAGAGCTGATGACCGGGACACGAGGCCAGGAACGCACCCCCGGAGAGTTTCGCAGGTCACAGAACTGGATCGGTCCCGCGGGTTGCACGCTGGCAACTGCTGCATTCGTTTCGCCGTCACCCGAAGACCTCGGAACAGCCATTCATGATCTAGAGATCTACTTGAACGACAGCGACGATCCGCCTCTCGTACTGGCCGGACTTGCCCACGCCCAGTTCGAGACAATCCACCCGTTCCTCGACGGCAATGGCCGCGTCGGCCGGTTGCTCATCGCCCTGTTGCTCGTGGAACGTGGTGCGCTTGCTCGCCCGCTGCTGTACCTGAGCCTCTTCCTGAAGCAGAACCGATCCGAGCACTACGATCGACTCAACGCAATCAGAGCCCGCGGTGACTGGGAGGGCTGGCTCAAGTTCTTCCTCGCCGGAGTCATCTCTACGGCGAGCGATGCCGTGCGGGTCGCAGGTGAGCTATCGGCCCTGACCGACGAACACCGCCAGATCGCGACCTCCCACAACTTCGGTAAGTATGGGTGGCCGCTGCTGAACCTGCTGGCCGAACAGCCGATCATGACAATCAAACGTGCGACAGCGGAACTGGGCGCGACCTCCACGACCATCGGCGGACTGTTCGATCACATGGCTCAATTGGGGATGGTCGCAGAAATCACTGGCCAGCGACGCAACCGTGTCTATCGCTACTCGCAGTTCCTCGATATCCTCGCAGACGACACCGCCAAATAACCGGTGACCGGACCCCGGCCCGGCCGGCCGCCGCGGGCGAGAGATTCTGAATGAACACGTCGGCACCCGCGACCAACTGGTTGAAGGTGGCGCGCTGTTCGGGATCCTTCAGATCCAGTTCAATCAGCGACATTGACGATCTGTTGTCCGCGACAGACACCCAGCACAGGGGTCTGGCGGTGCACCGCCCCGTTCATCAGGCTCAATTCGAACTCGTCGCGCTCGGGTTCCGGAGGAAAGACGTCGGTCTCCGTCTCGGCGCCGTAGAGGCTCGGTTCGATGTCGGTGCCTCCCGGGAGAAGCAGGCCGTCGAGCCGTTCGATCAGCAGCAGCGGATCGGTGTCGATAGGCAGATGTACCGGGAGTCCGCCCGCGGCGATCAGAGCCTGCGCGTAAGCAGACATGTACATCTCCACCTGTGCAGCACCGAAATTCACAGGAATCCCGGCAATGTCGCTTCCAGTCTTGACGCGCCCCGGGATCCCGATCAGGGGAGCGGCGGTCATGTCATCGGCCCAAGGTTGCGTCGGGTTGCGACTGGTCCAGGAACCAGTCGACTAGGGCGTGGCACTGCTTGGTGTTGCGGGTCTCGTGGTGGTGCATCTCGGCCATCATCTGGGCGCGGTCGAGGTTCAAGGAGGCTAGATACTCTTCGGCTGATCCGGCCAGGAAGCCTGCCACATGGCCCGGGTCGACCTCGGGGTGAAACTGGGTGCCGACCGAGCGACCGATGCGGAAGAGTTGGACGGCGTTCTCGTTGGCGGCCAAGACCTCAGCGCCGGGGGGAACCGTGAAACGGTCGTGGTGCCATTCGAACCAGGGCCCCGGGCCGACCGGGTTCTCGACACCGTTCGGCGCAGCGATCTCGTACCAGCCGATCTCAGTCACCGGCGACTTCTCCACTGAACCACCGAGCGCTTCGGCCAGCAGCTGACCCCCGAAGCACACCCCGAGGATCGGGGTGCCGCGCTCGTGGGCGGCCCTCAAGATCTCAAGTTCAGCGTGGATCCAGTTCGAGACCTCGTCCTTGCTGGTGAGCGAGCGGATCGAGCCCATCGGCACGATGATGTCGTAGTCGGAGAAATCGGGCCAGAGCGCGGCATCGTTCGGGCGCTCGTAGTCGGAGGTGACGACATGGTTGTGAACCTCCCAGCCGAGTTCGAGGAGTCTCACTTCGACCTGGCAGCCGACACCGTCGGGTTCGTGAATGATGATGAGCGCTCGCGGGGTGTGATTCACAGGTCAAACCATATGTGGACTTGGCCGGTTCCGGCTACCGCTTCATATTCGCCGAACTGGGTCCCGCGGGCTGTGCAGTCGGCTGCGCCGAGTGCGCCGACCATCGTCAGATAGTGCCCGAAATAGCCTTCAGGTGCGTGACTGCGATACTCGGGAACGAAATCGAGCACCGACGCGTGGTCTCCAGTCTTGAGCCATTCGATGACTCGACGGTCAGCGGCGGCGGCCTGCGGGGTTCGGATGTGCAGGTCGGGATCGGCGGCCTCGTGGGCGCGGAACTCTCGCAGAGGCCAGAAACGGTGGCTCAGTCCCCCGCTGGCCAATACCACCACCCTTCGGTCGATCGTCTTGACAGCGGCTGCGAGCATCTCTCCGAACAGCAGGAAGTCCCGGGTGTCCGCGGTCTGGCAGACGCTGGCTGAGACCCAGCTCGCATCTGACTGCAGGAATCTGAGCAGGTTGACTGTCGGATAGTGGATCGGCAGGCACGGGTCATCGACGGCTGTGATCCAGGTGTCTTCACGGTCGTCAGCGCAGCCGGCCCACGCCTCGGCCAACTCGGGATCACCCTTGATGTCGTAGGGCATCTGCGCCATGCCGCGGGGCAGCTCGTCGGAGGTGAACAAACCCTGCCTTGTGGCGTGGGAACTGACGATGTGCTCGATGGTGCTGAACCAGTGAGTGTCGATCACGACCACGGTGTCTGGATTCGAGGGGCGCAGCTTCTCAGCGGCGAGTTGATGGAGACCGGCGAACAGCGTCGTGTCGTCGCCGTTGTTCATCGCTCTTCGCTCGGTCTCGGGCATCACCAAAGGCGGTACGTGCGATACTACCGCAGCGCCGACTATCTCTCCCATGTTCTGACCCTCACTAGTGGATGTCGGGGCGTGCTCATACGACTCTCACGGGCAGACGCTTGATCCCGGCGATGAAATTGGACCGCAGCCGCTCAATGGGCCCGGCCGGCTCGAGACGGTCGATTCGTTTCATGAGCTCTTCAAAGACCAGCCTGACCTCCATCCGTGCCAACCAGGCACCAAGGCAGAAATGCGGACCGTTGCGTCCGAAGGCCATGTGATCGTTGGGCTCGCGGGCGAGGTCGAAACGGAAGGGCATCGCAAAACCGTCCGGGTCGTGGTTGGCGGAATTGAACCAGATCACGACCTTGTCACCGGCCTTGATCCTGCTGTTGCGCATCTCGATGTCGCGGATGGCGGTTCGGCGGAAGTGCATGGTCACCGAACTGGTCCGCAGGACCTCCTCGACGCATGACGGTATCAACTCCGGGCGTTCACGCAGGGACTGCCAGAGCCGCGGATGGTTCATCATGTTCCATACGCCATGGGTCATGGTGTAGCGGGTGGTGTCGTTGCCCGCGGCGACAAGCAGCGTGAAGAAGTTGTTGAACTCGAGATCGCTGAGCGGCTCACCGTCGCGGGTTGGTTCAAGCAGCTTCGTGATGATGTCGTCACGGGGGCAGCTGCGGCGCTCTGCAGCCTGCTGTTGAGCGAACTGGAAGATCTCCAAGGCGGCCGGACTGCGGAATGGGACCATCCGGTACGCCTCGGTGTCGGTCAGATCGACTGGAAAGTCGGTGAACTCGGGGTCGGTGTTGCCGAGCAGAGCGTCTCCCCAGGCCACCAGTCGATGGCCGTGTTCGTCGCTGGTACCGAGCAGTCGTCCCAGCATCCGCATCGGCAACTGCTCCGAGACTTCGGCGACGAAGTCGAACTCGCCCTTGGGCAGGGCCGCTTCCACGACTTCGGCTGCGAGCTGGCGGATGACACCTTCGAACGTGTCGACCGTTCGCCTGGTGAAGCCCTTGTTGACGAGCCGCCGGTAACGGGTGTGTTCTGGCGGGTCCAGTTCCATCATTGTGCGGCGGGCGTGGAGTTGCTCCTCGTCCATCTCCTCGAGCCGGATTCCCTTCGTGGATGTGAACGTGCTGTAGTCGCGGCTCACGGCCAAGGCGTCGTCGTAGCGCAGGATCGACCAGAATCCCGACCCGTCTGTCTCGTCGGTCCAGTGGACTGGGTCCGCTGCACGGAGCCGGTTGAACGTTGCGTGTGGAACGCCGTTGGTGTAGGTGTCGTGGCTGGTGATGTCGGCGTCGTCGGGGCCCATATCTTTGAGGTAGTCGTCGACGAAGGTCATTGCACTGTGTTCATTGCACTGTGTTCATTGGGTCAACGAAGGTCATTGCACTGTGTTCATTGCACTGTGTTCATTGGGTCAACGAAGGTCATTGCACTGTGTTCATTGCACTGTGTTCATTGGGTCATCGGGGATCATTGCGCCATCGGGTTCGGGGCCGCCCACACGGTGGTGCCTGCGGCCATGGAGTTGCCGACCTGGCGGTAGTAGCCGCCGATGATCTCGAAGGGTTTGAGACGATCGAGCTCCTCGGTCGGATTGTCGTGGATCTGCAGTTCGGCATCACCTGCGTACACGGGCCCCAGTTCCGCATCGAAGCCGCGCATGGTGACCAGTTCGTCCAGGGAGTCGCGTCCGTCCATCTCGATTGCGGGCATCTGCCGGCTGTGCAGCATGGGATGGGCGTTGACGAAACCCGGCTGCTCGGCTGTGCCGATGATCGTGAAGACTGCGTCAGCGATGCGCCTGCCCCAGGTGCTGACCGTCGCACCGAAGCGTCCGCCCGGCTCGAGGCGCGGGCCGGCCCTGCCAACACTCACCGGGCGGGTCATCCAGATCTCGCTGAGTTTCTTCGGATAGCCCTGAACCACGCCCCGGGCCATTGCGAAGTCCTTGTCGACCCAGATGTATGCGGCTCGGCTGTAAGTCTGGCCCCGGTACTGACAGCGCACGACCAAGAAGACCTCTTTGTATTGGGCTCGGGCCGGGTCGAGCAGTTCTTCGAGACTGTCGCTGCAACTCTGCCAGTCCGCCCAGATCAAGGCGACAGCGCCGGGGTCGTCGGGGGCTGGTTCCAACGGGGCGGGCAGGAGTTCGGCCACGGCGGTCGGATCGGTTCGGAACTCGATCGTGAGCATCTCGCCCGAGTAGTGCCACGGGGGTCCCGGGAGTATCCCGGCCGCGCCCGTCGGTGTGCGCGGGTACATGAACCCCTTGAGTTCAGCCATGGTTGAGACCATAATCGTTTGGCACCAAACGATTCAAGCCCAACGAGTCGGCGACTATCAGTGCGCCCAGTTGCACATCAATCGGGTCTGCTGCCCATTGGGGGGATTCGCATTTGAGTTCGGAGTCAGTGCCGTGAGGGTCCGCGGCTGAACGGGCGGGATCCCCCAGAATCGGTGCTTCAGGCGATCGACTGGAGACGCTCAGCGGGTTAGTGCTTGCAAACTAGCGCTGTAACGCTACCCTGCATGGGCACCGCCAGATCGACTGTCGGTCCGCCGCAGCGAGGGCACGGCCAACGCGGCGAGGGCACGGCCAACGCGGCGTGGTCTGTCGCCGGGCACACTTTGCGGGCGTGCCACTTGCGCACAGTCCTGAGATCAACCTGGAACCGCTGCGCCACCGCGGCGGCGCTTCAACCGCATCAACGCGATGACCTGGCAAACCGCGGCGCAGCAGATGGCCAACGTCTACCGCCGCATCAAGACGTAGACTCTCACCGTGACCGCTGAACCGACTGTCGACACCGAGGGATCTGCGGCACCTTCCACAGCGCTTGACATCGGGGGGGCTGCGGTGCCGTCCGCAGTGCAAGCAGACCCCGCTGAGCCGACTGTCGACGTCAGCATCGTGTTGCCCGTCCACAACGAGGCACCGCACCTCGCCGACGAACTCGACCGAATTAGCGCAACCATGGACGCCTCAGAGTACTCCTGGGAACTCGTCGTCGTCGACGACGGTTCGACCGACGGATCAGCCGACGTCTGCAAGGGCCGCCCCAAGGTCCGGGTCCTCACCACGCCGCGGAACCGGGGCTCCGGGGCTGCTCGGCGACTCGGCACCGAGGCCGCACGCGGACGCGTCGTAGTGTGGTCCGACGCAGACATGACCTACCCCAACGACCAGATTCCTCAGCTGGTCGCAGAGCTCGGGAACGGCGATCACATCGTCGGTGCCAGGACCTCCGAGCAGGGCACGCTCAAGGTGTTCCGAGTGCCGGCGAAGTGGGCTGTCCGCCGTCTTGCCTCCTATCTGACGCGGACCAGGATCCCAGACCTCAACTCCGGTTTCCGGGCGTTCAGGCGTGATGTCGGCCTCCAGTTCACCCAACAGTTGCCGACGGGATTCTCGTGTGTCACCACTATCACCATGTCCTTCTTGATGAACGGCTACGAAGTCCGGTACGTGCCTATCGAATACAACCAGCGTGCCGGTCGTTCCAAGTTCCACTGGTTCCGCGACACCAGCCGCTACGTGTTGCAGGTCATCCGCATGATGCTGACCTATGACCCTCTGCGGGTGGCGTTGCCAATCGCGTCGCTTCTGGGAGTCGTGTTCTGCGCCAAACTCGGATACGACATCGTCGGCAAGGACTTCCGACCCGCCACCAACACACTGTTGCTGGGGTTCACGGTGCTTCAGGTACTCGTAGTGGGACTCCTCGCGGACCTGGTAGTGAGGCTGAACCGCCCTACGAAGCTGATCCCACCAGGCGACATCGAGGAAGCACCTTGAGGGTTTGGTTTTCCGTGGAGCGTCGGTATACACCGCAGCGACGCCAACGGTATCTTGGACGAATTGCCGATTGAAGGAAATCGGGCGCTTCGCGTTTCAAATCGCGGTGAGGGTGTCGAGTGCCCGAATCTTCAGGCCGCTACCCTCCTCTCGCTGGGCCGACCGAAGTTAATCGAAGTTGGCTGCAAGAGAATAACACCACGAAGCGTGATTGGGGTTGTGGTGGTCGGGGTTGTGGTCGTTGGGGTTGTGGTGGTCGGGGTTGTGGTGGTCGGGTTTGTGGTGGTCGGGTTTGTGGTGGTCGGGTTTGTGGTGGTCGGGGTTGTGGTGGTCGGGGTTGTGGTTGTGGTTGTGGTGGTTGGGCAGGTGTTGGGTGTGGGTTCGAGTTGTGTGTAGAGTTTGGCTCTGGTAATGAAACTCGCCATTTGTGCTCTGGTGGTTGGCTGGTCGGGGCAGTAACGCAAAGGGTTTTGTGAACATCCGTAGGTGACACC
>MKWU01005971.1_pt1 | contig 12731 bp, 12 predicted proteins | sample 809101 | NCBI WGS metagenome assembly MKWU01 (sample SAMN05860141, study PRJNA318959) | sponge metagenome | host: Aplysina aerophoba | place: Slovenia: Piran, Adriatic Sea, Gulf of Piran | collected 2013-05-07 | reverse complement strand
TGTTGGTTGGTGGGTTGGTTGGTTGGTGGATGGCTTGGCTGGTTGGTTGGTTGGTTGGTTGGTTGGGTGGGTGGGTGGGTGGTTTGGTGGGTGGTTTGGTGGGTTGGTTGGTAGGTTGGTTGGTTGGTGGGTTGCTTGGCTGGTTGTTAGGTTGGTTGCTTGCTTGCTTGCTTACTTGCTTGGTTGGTTGGTTGGTTGGTTGGCTGGTTGTTTGTTTGCTTGGTTGCTTGGTTGGTACGTAGATTTGTTGGTTGGTCGCTTGGTCGGATGTCGGTTGGTCGGTTGTTTGTTTCGTTAGTTGGTTGGCCGGCTGGCTGGCTGGCTGGCTGGTTGGTTGGTGGGTTGGTTGGTTGGTTGGTTGGTCGGTTGGTCGGTTCATCGGTTTGTTGGTTGGTCAGTTGGTCAGTTGGCTGGTATGTCCACAACAAGAATGTTGTTGGTGTCCAAAGCGTCCTGAACCCGAGGAGTCAATTGTCCCTCAAAGTGGTCAAACTGCGACTGGGGTAGCTATATATAGTGTGCGGCGTATTTCCACAACTTAGGGTATGACGACGTTGTTGATGTAGGCCAACATGGTGTCTTCATTTGACCAGTGCCGGAGTGAATGTGACATGCCAGTCACTTGGAAATTGTATTTTTGACAGAGTCTTGCCAGCATAGATCAGCTGGGCAAGCAAAAAGTGGCCTGACAAAGCACCGGCAAGCAAGGCAGTAATTTGACGCTTGTCATCAATCCCTGCTATCTCAACACGGTTTAAGCCTATTTTCTCAAGTGTCCAGCATGAAACAGGAACATACTTGATTCCTGTTTGGTCCCAATCAATGATCAGCTCAGGAGGGATGCTTTCCATAGTGTGCAGATGTCACATAGGAACTGTGATTTTAATCGCTCAAAGAGTGCTGGGGGTATTTTGGCCTTCGTTGTTGCCTTCTGCTTGACATATCCCATTCCGGCAAGCAACTGATTGGCCCAGTCTTTCGTGAGGTTGATGCCTCCTCCATTCCCTTTTAGCAAATTGGTATCCTTGGCCAAACTAATGCCGCTGGCAGCTGTCCTGACAATGGCTGAGCTCACCACTGCCCCAGAACTTCTCAATAGGCCCACAAATGACTTCACTTGCTCTTCCAATTCACTGCCAATGAGCAAAGGCCTGCCTCTTGATTACTCTGATAGCACAGACACCGTAAGTGGCTTGCCTTCCTTACAAAGAGAATATAATCTTTTTTGATAGGTACTGACCCAACCATGGATGGTGCTTTACTTCAAATCCAGCTCTTGTGTGCTTTTAAAATGCCTTAACGCTGTGCTAACACCATTCTCCGCTGCGTATTTGGCTACTTTCGCCTTCAACTCCTCCTGAAATTGTCGCATAACTGCCCCACTTCTTTCCAGCAGATTTGACCTTCTCTGTTTCCCTCTGGGCTGACAGAAAGGAGAACGCCGGTACTGCTGCTGAAGAATTGCTGCCAGCATCGCTGGTGGGCTTGGGCTTGAAGTAGTGTTCCAGTGTCATATCACTCCAATCACTGAGGTACGTATCTCTCAAAACACGGTACGAGGCAGCTAAGCCTCTCCCACGGGTCGAGGTAGCTAAGGGTGCGTGCTATGCGATGCAGTGTGTATGTGTAGCTATGTACAGAAGACATCCACAAATGGGAAATGTTTGCAAATTATATATTCGTGAACATTACGTCATTTGCGAAATTCGCAGAAATTTCATCTCGCAAATATTTCCAAGTACATGGTATAATACCTATCTCCGTAACATGAAATCATACGACGGGCGCAAAATGAAAACAATGTAGGAGCTGCCTGCGGCAGCCTCTAAAAATTGTGCTGCATGCATCAGATGTTTCTTATGTAAGACACACTGTTTTAACTACTTGCAGTGTATTGCATGCATATGTATGTTAATCATCTGATCATACTTTATGAATCCATTCACGCATGCGTAGTGCTTGTTAAGAACCGGTTTGTTGCAGTTTTGACAAGTTGTAGCTTTGGTCCTAGTCCTTTTCAGTTCTAGCTATAGTTGATTGTTGTTCTTTGAGTTATTTGAGTTGCTCCAGTGGTGTTGTGCGAACCCGCAGTATACCGTAGTATACGACAGTTTTGGCGACGAAGGTGTGGAGTTCAGTTGCTGGAGGTTGCTGCCGCGTGTCAGTCTCAATGGCGACAGTGATTGGCCAAGTTCAGGAGTTCGACGCGGGAAAGGAAGATTGGCTGCAGTACGTTGAGCGGCTCGAACACTTAGCGAACGGTATTGAAGATGGGAAGAAGTGAGCTGTGCTGCTCATGGCCGTGGGTCCGGTAACTTTCAAGTTGCTGAGAGTTTGATCGCGCCGGATAAGCCTGACACAAAGTCTTATGCCGACTTGGTCAAAGTGCTAACGAAGCACTTTCAGCCGACCCCGTCGGAGACCGTACAACGGTTCAAATTTCATGGCAGGACACATCAGCCGGCAGAATCTGTCGCAGCGTATGTAGCGGAGTTTCGCGCGATTGCCGAACATTGCAATTTCGGAGCATCTCTACAGGGCATGCTTCGGGACCAGATTGTCTGTGGGATTAACGACAAAGTAGTGCAGCGCCATTTGGTGTCGGAATCGTTCTTATCGTTCGATAAAGCCTTGTCTTGCTTGGAAGATCTCTTCGCGACTTTGTCGGGTGGTCGAGTGTTTTCTAAGGTCGACCTCAGCCAGGGGTATCAGCAGTTACCTCTGGACGAAGAGTCGCAGAAGTTGGCAGTGATCAACACACATAAAGGGTTATTTAATTACACCCGACTCCCTCTTGGAATTTCGTCAACGTCCGGTATTTTAATTTCCAACGCATCATGGTAAGTTTGCTGCAGGGAATTCCTGGTGTGATCGTGTATCTGGACAACATCCTGGTGTCTGCTCCCAGAGAGGAGGAGCACCTCCTTAGACTTGAGGAGGTTTTTGTTCGGCTTGAGAAGTCTGGTCTCCGTGCTCGTCAGAGCAAGTGTCACTTTATGGTGTCAGAAGTGGAACATTTGGGACACCAGATTGATGCGGAAGGACTGCATCCCCTGCCCAGCGAGGTGCAGGCAGTGGTTGATGCACTTACTCCTAGTTCTGTCCAGAAGTTGAAGGCTTACCTGGGCCTCCTTGCGTACTACGTTAAGTTCTTGCCTGACTTACCTTCTGCGCTGGTCCCCTTTCTATAGGTTGTTCAAGAAGGGTTCACAGTGGCACTGGAAAGGGGAAGAAGAGAGAGCTTTTCGGAAATCAAAGGAGCTTTTGACATCATCTCAGCTTCTCATTCACTTTGATGCCGACCTTCCCCTCATCCTTGCCTGTGATGCTTCAGCTTATGGTGTTGGGGCTGTGCTTGCACACAGAATGCCAGATGGCAGAGAGCGGCCCATCGGGTTTGCCTCCCGTAGCTTATCATTCGCAGAACAGAACTACTCCCAATTGGAGAAGGAGGGTTTGTCATGAGTGTTTGGCGTGAGGAACTTCCACTCATATCTGTTTGGCCATGCATTCAAGTTGATCACGGATCACAAGCCACTCCTGGCACTCATCAATGAACATCGACCAACCTCCCCTCAAGCATCGGCAAGGATCCGACATTGGTCGCTGTTCTTATCTACGTATGAGTACTCACTTTCATTCTGTCCTACTGAAGCCCATTGCAATGCAGATGCTTTGAGCAGGCTGCCTCTTGCGTCAGCCCCAGCTGAATTGCCTACACCTCCGGAACTGGTTTTACTAGTTGAGCATCTGGCAGACTCCCCTGTGACTGCGGGTCACATTCGTTCTTGGACTCAGAAGGATCCTGTTCTGGCTCATGTCCTTGAATTTGTTCGCCAAGGATGGCCAGGCAAAGTTGACCAGGACTTGAGTCAGTTCTTTGCAAAGAAAGAGGAATTGTCAGTGCACGAAGGGTGTATTTGTAGGGAACCAGGGTGGTTGTTCCCCCACAGGGGCGAGAGTTGGTCATGCAGGAGTTGCACGAGGGCCATCCAGGCATTTGTCGCATGAAGTAGTTGGCCAGAATGTTTGTGTGGTGGCCTGGTAAACTAGTAAAGTAGTAACTGGTGGAAAAGTACAGGGAGAAGGAGGGTTATGCCATTACATTCTAATAACCCAGGTCAACATTTGCCAGCTTCAAGGCATACCATAGTTGTATTTATTTTTTTGCGTGAGACAAATTTTCGCTATTTTCGTGGTTTGTTTCCAATCTGCGAGAATTTGTACACACGAAATATTTGCCACACGTGTACCCCAGATTGGCGGGCTCCAGACGTTCTCCTTGCTGCTATTGGATTATGGCACTGCTGCGTTACTTCAAGCCAGTCAACGGCCACCTTCCTGACCCTGCCGGCTCGCTTTCTGCCGATATCCCACCACCCGCGATTTGGCAAGCAAACCTTGATGTCTTGTTGGTCGAGAAACGAGATGCCAGTGCAAGGACATGGGCTCGGGGATCGTACGGTCGACTAACAGATAAACAGCAAGCCCAAATTGGCAACTATGCGAGTGAGAACGGACATGCTGCAGCTGTGAGGAGATTATCTAAGGAATTGGACAGGCCACTGAACGGGAGCACGGTGCATTCGATCAAGAAGAACTACTACCAATTACAGCGTGGTATATACTTTCGCACATGATGTAACCCGCGAAATATAGAATCCGCGAAAATTTTGCTACAAGGCATTCCACAGGATTTCGCGAAAATAAAGTGTCCAGAAAATAAATACCACTATGGTATTGGGTACATACTTCACCATCCGTACATCTGGCAGCAGTTGATGTGCCTACTCAGGCTACTATTCAGACAAAATGCTACTCTGACCTTCATTACAGATGCTATTGCACAGCAGTCAGAAGTTTGTGAACCCACTTTCATGCCTCAACTTTACTCTAATGAGTTGGACAGCATAACTTTACAATAATGCACCAAGTCATGCAAAGGACATACACACAATCGCCATGCATGAGCAGCCCGTGACGATGCAATCATCATTCAATGTGTGTATGTCAGGAAGTATGTACTGCATAACATACCATCATAAAACTTTGTAATATCTTGAAACAGAGGCTAAACTCTCAAAGTGGTTAATTGCTCATTAGGAATACTTGCACTCAGATCTCCAATGCTTCATCTGCCTTCTAGTCACTTCCTCACTTCTTGTTTCATCTATACAGGATCTACACCAGCACCAAGGTTAGGGTCTTTAATTGACAGGAGGATCATTGGGGACAAGACCAAAATACTCAGCATTGATGTACCACCAGGAGACCACCCAGCCATTACACTGAAAGGCATTTCAGGAAATGGACTCTCCCTACTACGTAGAGAAGTGAGGTACATCGGACAGGTAGGCTTGAGAATGATGTGAAGATCAGAATTAAGAAGCAGCCACTATCAAATGTGGAGAAGGAGTGTCTGAATATTTAAGGTGCAGACAGAAGTGTAGCAGGGGTGTGTCCCATCCCCCATCCTGTTCAACTGCTACTTGGACAAAATCATGATAGAGATAACTAAAAGTGTCAACTAAACATAGGAGGTATCAGCACTAGCATTTGCAGAGTGATTGAGACAAATTGAATCATTGGGCCGAGCATTTCAAGGAAGTGGTGAACTGCCAGATTGATGTTGCTGTTGCTTCCCTTCCTCGTGCTTGATCACACACCCTTCTGTATAATAAGACTGGTCTGCCACACTCTGATAAGAGGAAACCTATACAGTCATCTCAAAGTTGAGGTCTGGAAGGGCTCCTGCTCTGGATGGAATTTCCTTAGTAATGCTGTGTCTGGCTTGAGTTGAGACCATTCATTGGTTGAAGACTATCTTTGACACTGTCTGGGCAACTGAGTCAGTCCCTGAGGACTGGCAGAGTCAGCTCATTGTACCACTGCAATAAACGTTAGCCAGTCTTGCCAATCCCACCCTCAAGTGCATCAGCCCAGAACTGAGCTACTCTTTCATGAAAGCCAGTGTGGTTTTCAGCAAGGGCAGAGCTGTTCTAAACAACTATTTTTCCGTGCAGGTGTTGACAGTGTTGATTACAGTGCAATCAGCAGTTTGTTCTTGAGGTGTGCCTTCAGACAGCTCCCTAGTCAATTGCATTACTGGCCCTGTTCACATGGACAGCCCCTCCCTTCATGAACTCTCATTGATGAGGCATGCACCCCTCCAGAGGTAGAGAACCTTGCCTAACATATCATTGCAAGCTTCTTCCTGCAATTATCCAAGTTGGTGCGAGTGGCAGCCATCTACCCTAAGACATACAATTGATGCATGTGTCATATATAGCCTAGAAGGGCGGTTGATATGCCAAATAATGGACCGATGGTCGTGGTCCGCTATTTAGCATATCAACCACTCTTCTGTGCTAAACATTATATATCAGGTGGTTGTAATGCTACGGCTTACCAATATCTGGGTGAAAACCCCGCTTTCCGCACAGATGTGGGTAATGACCACTTCTTACCATAGTCACCCTGAATGATGAAATCATGCTTGTGAGCCATTTTGTGCCAAATTAATCAATTACGAATGCAGTCAGTTTTGGTGGCACTTCTATTGCACTTGAAGAGAGAGAAATGCTCTGCAATGGAAAATTAGAATGTCAAGGCAGAAGCTGAGCGTAGGAAGCCCTTGAGTAAGAAAACAGAAATTACCTCCAAAAGAAACATTTGCCATTGTTTCTACGAATGATGTGGAGAAAAGTAAAGGTTTTAGACCTGAAAACACCAAATGGAGTACTGAATGGGTAGTTAGAACCTTTAATGCCTGGTGACAACAGTAATGAGCATGTACCTGATGATTTGTGTAGTGACCAAATCCTACTCGCTGAAGATAACAGATGACTCTGTCATTGTTTGTGCATTTTTTGCAATGAAGCAAGGAAAGACAACACTACACTCTTAGGTCCTTACCTAGAGTCTTGTAGGTACTCCGCGGCATATTCGGGATCAGAAAGCAAATGGTGTCTCCATCATGGATAGCAAATACATGGATTTTCAGCCTTTGCATCATACTCTGGACACTTTGTTTCACAAGTTACGTATGCAGGCCAGGCAAAAGCAAAATGCATGACTAGCCTCAGTTCATCTGAAACATGTCTGAAAATAGTATACTTTACAACAGTGTAAGAACAATTGACATCATTCTACCATGCAGTATATCCTTTTAAATTAATACCAGCTCTAAATATACACCTATACCTTCTATCTAAATTTAGATTGGGGATGACTGAAATTTTCCATACATAACTATGGCTTACTGTGCCGAGGCTTGAGCACTTTAGTGCCTAGTTTTAAGAGGTGGCGATGAACACAGAACACTAAGTTTCACAGTTTCAAATCAAAATTTATCCTAACCCAAAGCAGCCTGGGACATCTGTTGAATGCATTACTTACATCGAGTAGGGGTCAAAGAACCGGCCTGGTGGTACTCATCAGCTGAATCTTGACAACAAAGAAATTACACACTTCGCTGATCAGTCACTTGGTGCTACATCCTACGATTTCATTCCCAAGACATACTTCTCAGAATTGCTTATGAAAGCCTTTGAAGTGGATTCTTTCCATCTCAAGCCATGACAAAGCAAGCAATCACTGAAAAATGAAGATGAAACCTGATTTGAAGGCTAACCTGTCGGTCACAATAAGCTAGCTGGTATGCTGAAGGCTATGTTTCGCTCTGCCAGTATTAATGATACCAACCAAAGTAACCACAGTTTAACCTTTTATTGACCATGTGTTTTCATCTGAGTGTTTGCGTTAACGACCATTAGCCACTTTACTGCCTCAAACTCATCAGCTCCATTGACATCGCTAGAATCACAATGATCAGCTCTTCTCCTGCCATAGAAGAACAAGTATTACCCCCAAGATGTTTAAGTAGGTTTACACGAACATTAGATTCATGGTACGTTAATAAATATCAGTTTAGCTTATGTCCTTCCTAGCTAGTCTTCTACATGATTATTTTAAGAATAAATTTGCATGTAAAGCATGTTATGTTTGCTCACTGCAAGTCATGTCAGCGTTCAACCTGGCTGCCTACAGGATCAACTATCCATCAAAATCACAATCAAAATGGACAAAGGTGCTCTAGTGCTGTGTTTCCCCAAAAAGACAGAGGGCAGAACAATGGCATTAGGAATGTTGCTGTGAATATCTGGTGCCACCTTGCCCCACAAGCAGCTTTAGTACTTAGCACACAATGGAAAACATTCGTAGAAAACAAAGTTGTCACTTAGGGTGGTAGGCATCTTTGTTAGTATAACTCTGTATTCAAGTCGTAAAACTGCATGTTGATGTGAGCAAATGCATTTCGACTGCAAAATCACTGGCTTTCATTCACCGCATACAATCAAATATACTCCTAGAAATTGACTGTGCACTACACTCAACAAAACCCTTCACACTATATCATTTTGTTTCAATGCGCACAATTTTGTCATCCACGGTCGCCAAGTATAAGCTACTAAAGTGGCTAACAGCCAGTAAATGTTAAGAGCATCAGGGGCTTCTAGATTGTATCAAAATGGACTGCCAGAGAAGCTGATAATGGAAAGGTCTGACCATATCAGTGCTGGTGGTGTTCGAGCATATGAACAAAGCACAGACAAGCAGCATCATGCTGTTTCTCAGCTGTTGTCAGGCTGTACTGGAGATCTTGTACCATTGTCCAAGACAGAATCAGCCATTGGAGATCTCGTGCCATCTTCCACAATATAGAAACTGGCATAGTGAAGCGACAACTAGGACTTCAGAGGTTGTACAGCGAACAGTTGACCGCTGTGGTGTGGGACCAGATTGACTACTACTATGGACATCAACTGTAGATACTAGGAACTGTTATATCATTATCATCATTACTATTATACGTGACCTGAAACCACCCTGACCATGATAAACCAAGTTGCTCGTCGCACACTGTCCCTGATGTTTCATGATGTTCGCCGACGCGGGTTCTGGTCGATAGCGAAATGCAACTAACATTATATTGAGGAAGGCTTTGATGAAGAATCAGTGTGTCGTTATCAAAGGTAAGTACAAACCAATGCCTCCATCTTCTGTTGGCTACTCATGGAGCCAAACTACCTCAGGTACGAAGACTACCAGCAGTCCAGAGGGATCTGTAATATAGGCAGGAGGTGTCTCCATGGTCTTGGATGACTTCTTAGCAAAATACAATTGAATGTCCAACACCCCAACACAAGTAAAAGGAGCTAGGTTTTAAAAGCAAATTGAACGAAGTCTTTCATTATATGCACTTTACATCCGGCTTTGCTCTATTGTATTTAGCGGCGTAATCCCATTATCACTGAGACAAGATCACGTTTGATCGACTTTCATCTGCCATCTTGGTAAGACATCATTACTTGCATGTGATAACATGCAATAAAATTGCATAACATGCGTGTATGCTATATGAACAGAAATGTTCACAATCATAATTTTTGCAAAAACATTCTATTTGCAAAATTTGCAAAATTATTGTTAGTGAAAATTTTGTGACATACAGTATCAGTATGAAGCTTACTGTAAACTCGATGAAAATGATAACCTGTTGTACATCAGAATATCCTGTACACATGCAACACCATACATCAGTGGTACATTCAGAAGTCCACTTCAGAGGTATACACTGCACCATGTGAAAGCGTTCACATCAAACTGTGATACAGGCTCACACTAAGAGAAGCATGACGGTGTTTGCGTAAGTGGTAGCACACACCTATTGCAGAAATAACACATGGGTAATTTGTTCAAAAAAGCTCCTGCAATACGTTAAGTAGTATCAGAACAAAACACTGAAACCATATCCATGCTTTACTGCATTGCTTATGTACTATAAAGGACTTGTTCAGCAATGGACATCAATACATTAAACGTAAAGAGTTGGAACAGCCAGTGCACACTTCTGCAACAAGGTTGAGTGGCTATAGGGCTATGAAACAGTACCATTATTTAACACATTTACCACAACATGCAAGTCATGTGTACTAAATGCTATACCTCCTAAAAATGCAGACTTCCACTGGCACTCTAGTTGTCCTCCTTACATGCTGAAAGACGTGTGATGTGATGCACAGTTACCTACAGCTCTGAAGTGTCAACTTGAACTGAAAGGTTCCTCACATGTAGGTTGTGCTTCTTGCCACTACAAGGAGAATGATACTACTCAATCCCAACATACATCACTACTGTGTACTGTGTTCTGACCGGACATGTGCAAACATTTTGCCAGCATCCTGTCAGTTACTCAGTGGGACTGGGGAAATGCAGCCAAGGCAGACAGTGCATTCAGTTATTGTATTACTGCTGACGTCGAGAATCTGACTAATTTGTGTTACGTGTGTCTCATGCTCAGAACCAGTCAGCTGAACTTTCTCATGAGGATCCATTTGCTGATTTGGACTAGCATAAACGCCTCTTACTCAAGTTAGACCAGGTAGGCATCAGGGGGAACATTCACACTTGGATTAGCAGCTTTCTTGTCCACCGCCGTCAAAGAGTACTACTTAATGGAAGTACCTCTGGATGGACTGAAGTCACGTCAGGTGTACCACAGGGCTCCATCCTGGGACCCCTACTGTTTATTATCTATGTCAACGACATCCCCAGCAACTTGTCCTCACCTACTCGGCTATTTGCTGATGACTGCACTATCTACCGCCAAATCACATCCAGTCTGGACTGTGACGCCCTCCAGGAGGATCTCACCAGGCTCTACAGATGATGCCAGAAGTGGCAACTTCCCCTAAATACCAAAAAGTGCAAAGTAATGTGTATCTCTTTAAAGAAGAAGTCTCCCTCCTACACCTACAGCATTAACACCACAACCCTTGAATGGGTTGACACCTTCAAATATCTAGGTGTCACCATCAACAACAAGCTGAAGTGGGGCGACCACATTACAGAAGTGACCACTAGGGCATCCCGCATTCTAAACCTGCTGAGGAGGACAATGCGAGATTGCCACAGGGATGCTAAGACTAAGGCATACACTGCCCTTGTGCGTCCCATCCTCGAGTACTCAGCTCCTGTCTGGGCACCTCACGAGCACCAGCACATCAATGCCCTGGAGAAGGTGCAGAAGCGAACAGCTAGATGGAATAGACAGCTTAACTGTTGGTCTAGTCCATACTTGGAGTCTTGCCACGACCTCCAGTGGCTCACCCTCCAACAGCGTCACCTCCTACTCTGTCAGTGCCAGACTTTCAAGATCGTGCATGGTATCGACTGTATCAATTTTTCTGATTTCTTTGCTTTCAAACGAAGATCGCTTAGATCCCACCCTTATTCCCTCTCAATTCCCAAATCCTGTATTAATGCCTTCAGATTCTCTTATTTTGTGAATGCTCCTTTTGTCTGGAACCAATTACCATCACCTATTCTCGAATCATCATCTCTGTTCACTTTTAGCAAGCTGCTCCTGAACGTATCTTAGTTTGGTATCACTTGATCTTTCTCCCCCTTTCCCCCAACCACTTTAATCCCATGATTTTCTTATGTGTCAGCTGTAATTGTATGTTTAGGGGAGCACAATTATAGGCACTGCCTCTCATGCAACCCTTTCCCCACAGGGATAAAATTCAATTCAATTCAATAAAAAAAAGCATGGTTGACAGTTATTTGCCACTACTGCATGTAATAATGCCATGGTACGAGTATATCATAATAGTCCCTGAATTCTATTATGTATCCTTAAAAAGCTTCATTTTGCATTGTTTTCACCTCAATGTATATTTTACAAAATTGCAATTTTTAAACTTCGTATTCAAAACCTAATATACAGTGTCTTGCGCCTCTTTCTTTGGAATGGACCAGGCTGGTCCTCTTCAGTTGTCTGCTGGCACTTTTGATCTGTGTCTTTGTGTTGGTTCTGTTCAGTGGGTGGCTGCTGAGCTACTTCCTCTGCAGTGGCTGGTTGACTTCTTGCTGTGTCTCCTCCTCTTCCTACTGACAGTCTACTTCCCTCCCTGACTCGCTCACCACAGGACTATCCCTGCCCCTCAATCCCAGCAAAGGTCTAGGTTTAGCAGTAGGATGACTTCCTATGACTCTGTGCATGGGCCAGAAGTACCTTCAGTCCACGTGAAGATCTCCCAGCTCTCCAACGAAAGATACAGCCTCGGGCCCAAACGCTCCGGAGGGCTCGATGGCAATTGGCACAAAATGGTGGCTGGTGCAAAGAAGGGCATACTTCTGGCACTTATTCCTCTCTGCCTGGCTTGCAACTGTCCCTGCTTCCGTGGCTGCATGAGCTACATGTGATGGAGCAAAGGCATGTGGCATCCCATACCATTGTCCTGCCATTTTTCCAGGGCATCACCGTAGCTCCATCTGGCCTCTTTCCATCTGAACGCATGATGCCTGATGGCTCCAAGTGGGAGGGGATATTTGCCAGAGACCTTCTGATCAACACGTTCACTGCTGCATGTCTGGGGTACCGGCCTTGGCTCTTTCGACAACTGAGACCATGAAGTTCCAAGTGATCGACATTAGCGCTGCACTGATGGCACTGGTGTGGAAGCCACAATGTGACACTTAGGCATAACCCCGCAGCTACCCTGATCACTTCGCTGTCCAATGCAGACATCGGAGGAGCCTGCAGCCATTCTGCTACATGTGTTGCTCTGGAACGATTTTGCAGCCAACTCTATGTTCAGTTATTCCCCTATAGGCAAGTACTTCCATGTCAAGGAACATGAGAAAAGCTTTATCAGCACCTTTGA
>MKWU01005970.1_pt1 | contig 12732 bp, 10 predicted proteins | sample 809101 | NCBI WGS metagenome assembly MKWU01 (sample SAMN05860141, study PRJNA318959) | sponge metagenome | host: Aplysina aerophoba | place: Slovenia: Piran, Adriatic Sea, Gulf of Piran | collected 2013-05-07 | reverse complement strand
ACGAGTAAGGCCGTCGGGCTGCCTTGGGCCACGCGATCCTCGGGATCGACCACGATCCCCGGACCGAGCGTCAGACCCCATTGGGTGACCCATTTTTCGAGACCGCTCGACGATTGCGGATCGAGGAGGAACAGGAGGCGCCCGCCCCCCGCCACGAAGTTCGTGATGCGGTTCAACTCCTCTTCCTCAACGGATTCATGAGGCCCCGGAATAATGAGCACGGCGGTATCATCCAGCAGGGCCGGGTCTTTCCGGAGAGAGCCTCGTGCGATTTGGTACCCTTGTGCTTCGAGGTTTTTTCTGGCCAGTGATAATCCTCCTCGTTCCTGGTCCGTGATCCGGCGTTCACCGTGTCCTTCCAGGAAGACGAGGCGCTTGGATTGCTCTTTCGTCACACGGATCAACGCGCTCGTCAGGTTCGATTCGCTGGGTTTGGGGACGTGGATGGTCTGCCCGCCGCTTTCAAAGACGGCCGTATCGATTTTGGAAATCTCATATTGGCGAGCCGTGCCCGGTTCTTTTTCGGGATCAATGTAGGTCACGAAAATTTGCGGGCTGGCATGGACGTACCCTTCCAACAGGTCACGATACGTCCGGAATCCGGGACTTCGCTCATGTGCAAAGACCAGGACCCGGACGTCGTTCTTGAGTTGTCCGAGCACTTGCAGGGTTTGCGGGGCCAACGAAAAATGTTGCGTTTCGGACAGATCCCACCGGCCGCCGTGCCGGACGACCAGGAAATTGATGATGGTCAGGATGCCGGCCATGAGGAGAATGGCCATGATGCCGTTCAATCCGAGTCGCGTCGTCCGGGATCCGGAAAAGGTTTTGAGCCGTGTCCAGTTCCCGGCGAAATAGATCATGAGACACAGTAACGCGATCCCTTCCAGCAGGAAGATCGTCCTCAATTTGGGAAAGGACGAGCCCTCCCAACCCCAATCCGACTCCCAATATGCCCAAAACGGGTAACAGGTGTTTTATGACCATCGGTGTGAATCAACGACTCGATGAGCAATGAATAACATCAACACGGTACCGGACACGTAATAGACGATGTCTTTCGCCTCCAGGAGGCCGCGGACGAGCCGGTCATAGTGTTCACTGAACGACAAATAGGAGAGGATGTTTCCGATCGTCGTGTCGCCCAATAATGAACCCAGCCCCCCGAGTAACCAGATAAGCAGGATCATCCCGAAACTCAAAAAAGCCGCGACGACCTGGTTCTCAGTCGTGGCGGAGGCCAGGAGACCGCAGGCCAGGAACAGCCCGCCCTGCAACGCCAGGGCCACGTACCCGGTCAGAATGGGATTCCAATGAAAGCTGCTGTACAGGGACAGGACGATGGGTGTCAGGCTCGTGAGAGAGAGCAGGCCCAAATAGATCAGGAGGACACTGATATATTTGGCCGATATCAGTTCGTTAATCCCGACCGGCGAGGTGAGCAGGAGTTCGAACGTATGCAATTTCCGTTCTTCCGCAAACAGCCGCATTGTCAGAATCGGAAGGAGAAACATGAGGACGAAATCCAAGCTGTAAAACAGTGACCGGAACACCAACTCATTCAGGTTCAGTTGCGCGTAGGTATTTTGAATCTGCAGGAATCGAACCGCCTGCTGGCCGGCGTTCGCCGTCATCAGGTGGGCAATCAACCCGGAGATAAAAAGAAAGACCGCTCCGACGACATAGAAAACAGGTGAGACGAAGAAGCACCGTAATTCTTTCGCGAGTATGGTCCGGAACGGTGTCATGCCGGCCGCTGCTCGCTTTGGCCTGATTGCCCGATGGCATCACGGTAGTGGTGTTCACCCGTCCCTGTTTCCCCCTCCCGGCGGGTGAGTTGGAGAAAGACCTCTTCGAGGGAAAGGGAAAGGGGTGTGAGTTCGAGCAGGCCGTACCCTTGGCTCACGACGAATTGCGAGAGTGTTTCGCGGAGGTCCCGCCCCAGTTGACAGTCGATGGTACAGGTGTTGGGCTCGGCGGTCGGCAGAACGCCGAGCACGCCGGGAAGCATTCTCAGACGTTCCAGCCAATCGGCCCCTGGCTGCTTGACGGTGAGGCTCATTTTCTCGGATTGCCGCAACCCGCTGGATAGCCGGTCCGGCGAATCCTCTGCGACAATGCGACCCCGGTCAATGATCACGACGCGGTCACAGGTTGCCATGGCCTCGGGAAGAATGTGGGTGCTGAGGATGACGGTATGTGATCCGGCCAGACTCTTGATAAGGCCGCGTATCTCGATGATTTGTTTGGGATCGAGTCCCACGGTGGGCTCATCCAGAATCAGCACGGGCGGATCGTGGATCAAGGCCTGAGCCAATCCGACCCGCTGGCGATAGCCTCTGGACAGATGACCAATCACCCGGTGATGTACGGAGCTCAGTCCCACCTGGTCGATCACGTGGGATTTTCGTAACGCCAAGGTCCGTGGTGCGAGTCTCTTCAACCGGCCCACAAACGTCAAATATTCATCAACGGTGAGTTCCGGGTAAAGAGGCGGTGTTTCGGGCAAGTACCCGATGCGCCGCTTGACTTCAATAGGCTCATCCAGACAATCAAAGCCTGCAACTTTTGCCATGCCTTCACTTTGGGGTAGGAAACAGGTTAGAATGCGCATTGTGGTGGTTTTTCCGGCCCCATTCGGGCCCAGGAAAGCCAGGATTTCTCCCTGCTTGACGTGAAATGTCACGTCATCGAGGGCCGTGTGGCGTCCATAGTGTTTCGAGACGTGTTGTACGGTAATCATGAAACCACAGAAAGGAATGAATGGGGTCTTTCCCGGAACCAAGCGTCAACCAGGTCGAATGTCGGGCTACGAAGCACGGCAGGATAGAAGAGCATACTGGCCGAACACATGTTCGTCAAGGTTGGCTAAGAGTTCATGAGTAACAAGAAATAATGCAATAAAAGGGGATAATACGCGATTTCTTGTTGACAAGTCGGATGGATTCTTTTTTAATAGAGCCAGTTTCCAGTCTCGACGTAGACTCAAACTTCTTCCGGTTGTTGTTTACCCCTTCTCCAGCAAATGCGGATGCATGAAAGGCCGATTATTTCGGGAGTCCTTTATGAATTTTCGCCGGTGAAGAAAGCGTGATGAAAGGAGATTTCAGTATGGGAACGGCGAGGAATTTTGCAGCCTGTATTCTTGTCGGCACGTGCCTTCTGGTGACGTTGTCGGCATGTGAGTCATCGAAACATGCCGAGATCATGAGCACCGAAGATGTATTGCGTGCCAAGGCTCAAGTGACGCCCGCTCCTGTAGCCGAAACAGAGGCAGAAAGTGATCAAGCCGGCATCCCGTTCGAGGGGAAACCCATCCCGTCAGCAGGTTTGTCGGAATCGCTCGTCTTTGCTCCGGAACCTCCTCCCAGCCCGGCACCGGCACCGACTCCAGAACCGGAACCCGCACCACCGGCCCCGGAACCCGCACCATCGGCCCCGGAACCCGCACCATCGGCCCCGGAACCCGCACCATCGGCCCCGGAACCCGCACCATCGGCCCCGGAACCCGCACCATCGGCCCCGGAACCTGCGCCACCGGCCCCGGAACCCGCACCACCGACACCGGAGCCGGTGGTCGAGGAAACGGTCCCTGTTGAGGATCCCGTTGCTGAACCGAAAATGGAGGTCGCTAAACTTGAGCCGGACGATTTCGTTCCAGAACCTGAACCGCCTGCCCCGGCCCCACCGGCCCCCGAGCCGGTTGTCGAGTCAAGTCTGTCCGACGTCTTCTTTGGTTACGATCAATATGCCATTCGTTCCGATGCCGTCCCCGTCCTGGAAGAGGATGCCGAACTCTTGAAGAGTACGTATAAGGATTCCGCCGTGCTGATTGAAGGGCATTGTGACGAACGCGGGACCGTGGAGTATAACCTGGAATTGGGGAAACGCCGGGCTCAAGCCGTGAAGGATTATTTGGTTGACCTGGGAATCGAGGAATCCAGAATTCGAATCGTCAGTTACGGGAAAGAAAGACCGTTTTGCACGGAATCCGAGCCGAGTTGCTGGCGGCAAAACCGGCGCGGGCATTTTGTGCGTCAGTAAGTCGGGTTAGCCTTGAGCCCTTCGGCAAGCTCAGGACAGGCTTGTCGAAGGGCGTAACCCGACAACGCTTCCGTCGGATGACGTTGCGCGAATCCGACAGACCCGCTTCATTCTTCCAACGTTGAAATGTCTCCGGGATCCTGCCCGAGTTCCTTGGCTTTCAGGACGCGGCGCATGATCTTGCCCGACCGGGTCTTGGGAAGCGAAGTCACCACTTCTATCTCTCGAGGCACCGCGATTTTACCCAGTTCCGTTTGGACGTGAGCCTTGAGGGTCTTGATCAGTTCCGCACTTTCGCCGTGCCCCTGTTTCAGGATGACGAATGCTTTGATCATCTCCCCTGCGGTTTTATGCGGTTTGCCGATCACTGCCGCTTCCACCACCGCGTCGTGACTGACCAGTGCGCTTTCCACCTCCGCCGTACCGATACGGTTTCCCGCAACTTTGACCACGTCGTCGGCCCGGCCCATGAACCAGAAATAGCCGTCTTCATCTTTATGACAGACGTCGCCCGCGGTGTAACAACCGGGAATGTTGTTCCAGTAGCCCAAGTAACGATCGGGATCTTTGTGGATGGTCCGCATCATGGAAGGCCACGGTTTCTTGATGACCGCGAACCCTCCGCCGGTGCCGATACTCTTGCCGTTCTTGTCTACGACGTCCGCCTCGATTCCTAAAAACGGACGTGTGGCAGACCCCGGTTTGAGTGGGACGCAGGGGAGGGGCGTCACCAGGATCGCCCCGGTTTCCGTTTGCCACCAGGTATCCATAATCGGTTTGTCTCCCCCGGTGACCCGGTGAAACCATTCCCAAGCTTCGGGGTTGATGGGCTCGCCCACCGAACCTAACACGCGCAGGGTAGAGAGGTCATATTTCCCGGGCCAGTCTTCTCCGTACTTCATCAGGAGGCGAATGGCCGTCGGGGTCGTATAGAAAATCGACACGCCGTATTTCTGGATGAGATCCCACCAGCGGCCGGGATTGGGGTAGTCGGGCTTTCCTTCGGCCGTGAGGATGGTCGCCCCGTTGAGGAGCGGGCCGTAGACAATGTAGCTGTGCCCCGTGACCCAGCCGGGATCGGCGACGCAAAAATACACGTCTTCGTCTTTCAAATCGAACACATACTTGGTCGTGATGTAGGTTCCGACCATGTACCCGCCGTGGACGTGGACCACGCCTTTGGGTTTGCCCGTGGTGCCCGAGGTATAGAGAAAATAGAGTGGGGTTTCGGCGTCGAGTTGCTCGGCTTCACAGATCGTTGATTGCCCGTCGAGCCAGTCATCCCAATCGAGTTCTTTTTGGGTATTCAGGGCAATGCCGGGTTTTTCCCGTCGCACCACAATCGCTTTCTCTATGGTTGGGCAGTGTGCAATCGCGGCATCCACCACCGTTTTGAGGGGCACGTGTTTGCCGCGGTCGTATCCATAGTCCGCCGTGATCACCAGCCTGGCTTCCGCATCGTTGATCCGGGAATCCAGCGCGGGCGCACTGAAGCCCGAATAGACCACGGAATGAATCAGCCCGAGCCGTGCGCAGGCCAGCATGGCCACGATTTGTTCCGGGATTTTCGGAAGATAAATCGTGACGCGATCACCTTGTTTCATGCCGAGGGCTTTGAGGGCGTTTGCGCAACGATTGACCTGGCGGTACAACTCGGCATAGGTAAAGATCCGTTCTTCGTTGTGCTCTCCCACCCAAATGACCGCCACCTTGTTTTTTCGCCACGAGTTCACGTGGCGGTCCAAACAGTTATAGGAAATATTACAGCGCCCTCCCAAAAACCATTTTGCCCACGGGTAGTTCCATTCCAGCACCGTGTTCCACGGAGCGAACCATTCCAGTTGTTTGGCAATGCCGTCCCAGAATTGTTCGGGATCGGCGATCGACTCCTTATAGGCGGTCTCATAGTCTTTGACATACGCCTCTTCGAGGGTTCTGTCGGTCGGGTGGTACACGGTCGATGTTTTCAATAACGTTTCAATTTGTTCTGCCATGGATACATCCTCTTAACGGGTCAATCGTGGGCGGAACACGGGTGAATGCACGAACGGCGATCGGTGCATTATGCGCAGGTCCGGCTGATGGTGCAAGATCCATTCGTCAAAGCCGTTCCGGGGGTTGGTGCTCAGGCAAGAGTAAGTCCGATAGGGTTTTGACCGGGTTGAACGTCCGGCGCGGCACTTCGACAAATATGGAATGCCATTTGGCCATGCCCCCGTTCCACAGGCCGGGCAGTTCCAAAGCTTTCAACTCTCTTCCTTCATAGGATTTTGTGGCAATCAATCCCGTATCGGGATCGACGAACCGATCGAGGTTGAAAGGATTTCCCCGGTAGTCTCGAACACCACACACCAGGTCAACCGGGTTGAAGTGGGTTGACGACATGAAGATGTCCCGTTGGGCCGGAGAATCGGGGTCGACCTGGGATGATTCCACGATTTGCAACGAGGTGGTGCCGTCCGCTCCTTCCACCCAGAAAGGCCCGCCACCGGGTTGGTCCACGTTAGGGACCATGCCGCAGACTCTGAGGGGCCGGTTCAGCCATTTGAACAGCCACTGTGTTTGTTGTGCATTGGTGCACGTGCTCCACTCATCGGGTAACGTCAGTGCCAGCGAATGCCGTGCCCATTCCGTGATGTGTTCGAGGGAAACTGATGAAACCGTGTCGGATTCCAGTTGAGCCAACAATGAAAACACGGTGTCTTGCAAACTGACGAGCAGCCCACCAAGCACTTTCTTGTATTGGGAGGACGTTTCCTTCAGATGGTCGGGCACGACGTTGTCGATGTTCTTGATGAACACGATGTCGCCGTGGAGTTCGTGAAGATTCGAGAGCAACGCTCCATGGCCTGCCGGTCGGAACAGGAGATTGTCATGGGCGTCACGGAACAGGCTGTTGTCCATGTCAACGGCGATGGTATCCGTCGAGGGTGATTGAACGGAACAGCCGATGAGCCACGTGACGCTATGCTGATCGAGTCTTTGGCAGGCTTGCTCGATATGTTGTTGGACAGCGCGTTGATGGTCCGGCGGAACCGTGAAATGGATACGGGCACGGCCCTCGTGGTCTTTGACATAGTCCGCGGTTTCTCCCAGATGTTCTTCGATCGGGGTTCGCGTCGTGTCGCCATATCGGTGGAATGCGAGCAGCCCCTTGGGCAGCTTGGCATAGTTCAGCGAATCCAGAAGGGCATCGATGACGGGACGATAGGTTTTCTCGGCAAGTAACCGGTCAAGCTGGTGCCCCTGACGTAACAGAACGTTCTTCAGGTCATCGTAAAAGGCAAACTTCGACAGACCGGAAAAAAATTGCTTCAGCTCAGGTGTTTCTGATGCTGCCACGCTGCCGGCTTGGCTGTGAAGACGGGCAGCCTCCAGGAATTTGAACATGCGCGTGCCGGCACCCGAAGCCGGCACAAATTTTGAGACACGGCCTGTGGCCCTGGCTTGTTCAAAACTCTGTGTCACGGCGGGTGAATCCAGTGAACTGAGGGGGCGAATCCCATCGTTCAGCCGGCAAGGTTTTTTCAGCTTGGTAAAGGGAATCCCGCGTTGAAACGTTGCGAGTTGCTGCTCGATCGTTCGGAGGGAAATCCCTCGTTCCTTGAGTTGCCGGTGGTCCCGTGGCGTCAAAGTCGTTTCGCGTGGTCGTGCCATGTTGTTGGACCTCCGTTTTTCGGCCGAGGTTGCCATTTCCTAAAACATACCTTTGCCGCGAACGGAATCTTGTATCGCCGGCTAGTCCTGGGCTCCGCCCTGCAAATAACCGAGGCCGATTTTAATGGCGCGGCGCGTGATTTCACACCAGCGGTTGGGTGGATATTCTTCCAGAATTTTTACGACTCGAGGATCCTGAACGTCGAGCTCCGTCACCTTGAGTATCCCATCTTCAATTTTAACTTCTGCCACGGGTTGGTCTCCTTCCTACTTCGACCGACATGGGCCGTCGGGTTATTGTTGGGCTTGTCGGTTGACGCGATACGCACTCGACCTCCGGGTCATGCGCCCTGACGTCACTCCCGACACTTGTAATCGGGCATCCGGGATTCTTCGGACATTTTTACGAAAGTTTCTACTGCCCCAAAAATTGATTCATGCTATAATTCGTGCGCTTTTTCCGCAACGCTTTTGAAAGCAAATCCCCGAATTCTCCGTTTCCTACCCTACCAATCATGCGTCGCACCGCATCGGGGGGCACATCATGGAACAGTTAAATTCGTTCATTAATGAAGTTAATGCGTTTGTATGGGGTCCACCCATGCTCGGCATGTTGGGTGTTACGGGTGTCTTGCTGACCCTTGGCCTGGTCTTCATGCCATGGCGAAAAGTGGTTTACGGCTTCAGGTTGCTGTTTGAAAAGAGCGATCCCGATCTCAAAGGGGAGGTCAAGCCCTTCAACGCACTCATGACCGCATTATCCGCCACGGTGGGTACCGGGAACATTGCCGGTGTTGCCACGGCGATCGCCCTCGGCGGACCCGGAGCGATCTTTTATATGTGGTTCATCGCGCTGTTCGGCATGGCCACCAAGTACGCCGAAGCCGTGTGTGCCGTGACCTACCGTGAAGTCGATAGAGAGGGTAAATACGTGGGCGGCCCGATGTACTACCTGCGCAACGGCGTTGGTGCGTTCGCCCCCGAGCTTGGCAAATGGTTGGGGCTGGCTTTTGCCGCGTTTGGAGCCGCGGCCGCGTTTGGCATCGGTAACGCGGTCCAGGTGAATTCCATGGCCGTTGCCTTGGGCAAGAGCTTCAGTATTCCCACGTACCTGACGGGAATCATTGTGGCCGCCTTGGTGGGATTTGTCATCATCGGGGGGATCAGGAGGATCGGCGAAGTGGCCGGCAAGCTGGTACCGGCCATGATCGTGCTCTACATCGGGTCCGCGATGGTGGTCATCCTCATCAACGTCGCCGAAGTGCCGCGGGCCATCGGCTTGATTTTCACGTATGCCTTTACACCCGCGGCGGCGACAGGCGGTTTTGCCGGGGCAGCCGTTGCCGCTGCCGTTCGTTTCGGGGTGGCCCGCGGGGTCTTTTCCAACGAGTCGGGGTTGGGGTCCGCCGCCATCGCCCATGCCGCGGCTAAGACGAACAACCCCGTACGGCAGGGCATTGTCGCCATGCTGGGCACTTTTATCGATACCATCGTCGTCTGCACCATCACCTCGCTGGTGATCCTGACCTCCGGCGCCTGGACCATCACGGGCGACGACGGGGCGGGCCTGACCGGCGTGGCGCTCACGTCCACGGCCTTTCACGCGTCCATTGCCGGCGGACAGTACATCGTGACCATTGCGCTGACCGTCTTTGCGTTCACTACCATTCTCGGCTGGTCCTATTACGGTGAGCGATGCTGGCAATACCTGTTCAGTGAAAACAGCCTGATCGTCTACCGCGCGTTGTGGATAGTGGCGGCGCTGGGCTTTGCCAACGTGAAAGTGGATTTCGTCTGGAATCTCTCGGACACCCTCAACGGCCTGATGGCCGTGCCCAACCTGGTGGGCTTGTTGTTGCTGGCACCGATGGTCTTCAAAGTGACGCGCGAATATTTCGACGCGGAGAAGCAGGCGTCGTAACGAATACGTGTGGACCGTGCACGCATGGTAGGATGAAGTGAGATGTTTTCCGGAATACTGACGGGTTGTGTCGTTGTGGTGGTGTTCTCCACGATGCCGGTCGGCGCGGCGACGATGGACGAATTGGAAGCGCGGATTGCAGGGCTTGAACAGGCCTTGGAAAGGGTGGAGCAGGAGCGGAAGAAACTGGAGAAACTCCTGGAGTCCGCGTCGAGGCTGAAGCTGGAGTTGGAGAAAGTCAAGCGGGAACGGGAGCAGTTGGCCCGGGACCGAAAAAAGCGCGAACGCGCCGTCGAAGTCGTCGAGGTCATCGAGCTTCCGAAACGTGACGAACAAGCGACCGTGGTGTCTCTCTACGGCAGGTTTTGGCCAAGGGTGACTTACCGTGACGGGAAAGACACTTCCACGGACATTACCGATGCGTTGTCGCGGGTCGGCTTTAAAGCTCAATCCAAGGTGAACAACAACCTCACCGCGTTCATGGGGGGGAATGGGACATCGACCTGGAACAGAACGGCGACTGGGGCGACGCCCGGCTGGCCTACATCGGAGTGGAACACTCCAGGTACGGGTATCTGGCCATCGGGAAACAGTGGGACGCACACTACAGGATCGTGACGGAAGGCAGCGATATCTTCTACAATCGCAGGAGCCCCCATGGTTTTAACGAGGAGGGTGGTTTCCGGAGCAACAACCAGATCCAATACGCCAACCGGTTTGGCGACTTCAAACTGGCTACCATGCTTCCGGTCAACGGCGAGGGTTGCCGTGGTATCGGAGTTGGCGACCGTGTCAGACCGAACAACGCGGGTGAGTGCCCGGGGAGCGGTCAGAGAGTGTTCGAAGGCGGCGGCATCAGGACCGCGACCGATCCTGACCACGTGGATGCGGCTTCCATCGGCATCGCTTATGACGGCCCACTTTATCTAGGCGTCTCCTACTTGAGAGCGAATGCCTCGAAAGGAACTGCCTCCATCGGCCCCGATGGCTCGATTTACGACCCCAACAGAAACGACAACCGGTTGAGTGGAAGTCGCACCAGACGAGACTTCATCGGAGTGGGCGGGCGGTGGCAGGCGACCGACGACCTGTATCTCGGCTTCACGTATCAGTACCTTCGCCATTTGGAAGGTGCAGTCTATCCGGGTGACCTTGAGCTGAGACAGAACCGGTATACGCTGGACCTGTTGGGCACCTACGATTTCGGCGGCGGGTGGAAAGCTCTCTTCGACGTCTATCTCCATGACAGGGACAGCAGCAATAAAAGCCCGCTTGACCGCGGACCAAGCCTGATCGGCAATGCGGTCACGCTGGTCAAGGAGTTGAATCCGGCCATGGACGTGTTCGTTGAATGGGTGCGGGACGATTTTGGTAACCCGACACTGGTGGCCGTCGATGAGCATGGCAACCCGAGGAGGGATGATGACGGCAATCCGGTTTGCAATGCCTGGACCGACACCGGAGTCGTCAACAAGTTCAGCCTCGGCTTCCGGTACGACTTCGACAAGAAAATCTATTAGTAGGTCGGGTTCGCCGCAGGCGTGACCCGACAAGCCCATGTATTTCCGGTCAGGGGGAAGAGTTATCGACGATGCGGTGATGTCCTCCTCACGGGTCGAACGAGATTTTGGCGGCCAGGAAGAACGTGCGTCCCCTGGCGGAATCCTGCGTGAGGTCCACTTCCTGTTGGGTGGCCGTGGACGGACCGCGATTGCCGATATTGAGGATACCGCCTGCCACGTCCATCCCTTTCACGCCCAATGCATCGCGCCATTGGATGGTGAGGTTGTGCCCCATCCACGCCTTGTAGCTGGCAGTTCCCAGTACATTTGAATAACCTGTAACTCCAATCACGCTCCAATTCGCGGTGACGCTGCCCCTGCTGGCGCGAAGCAACGCATGGACGCGATTGCGCGGGTAATCTCCCGGCTGGACCTCGCCGGCCACGCGGAATTCGTTTTCGGTGATATGTGACCAGTAGGCGGCAAAGACCACGTCCGCCCAATCGGTTTTCCAGTCCATGCTGCCTTGAACGTTGAATCCGGCCACGTCGCCTGCCCCGCTGTTGACCAACGGGCTTTCGATCAGATCAATGAAATCTCCGTCGCGTCTAACCGTTACGCCTGAGGGCAACCGGCCCTCCGCTTCCAGATCGATGATGGATTGTGCGGACAACCTGGTCGGCACGTCGGACCGTCCGATCCTGAACCAGTCTACGCTCAAGGAAAACGGCCTCAGGTTCATCACGGCCCCGAGGCTGAAACTTTCGGCCTCATCCGGTTTCAGGTTCGGATTCCCACCGAACGAGCGTTCCACTTGGTATCTGGGGCAATCTTGCAAGTTGCCGGTGAACGCTTTTCTGTCGCAAACGTATGGATAGCTGATTGCCTGGAGTTGGTGTAGCGAAGACAGGTCGGGTGCCTTGGATGCCCGGTTCCAGGACCCACGGAGCGTGAGGGCCTTGTGCAACCGGTATCGGCTCGTAATCTGGTGGGAAAAAGCCGTGCCCGCGTCGTCGTGTTCATCGAGCCGCCCCGCGAGGACGAGATCCCAATCGTTGCGCAAGGGTAGGGAGACTTCCGTGAATGCGGACCAGCGTTGGCGATCGCCCGAGAACGAGTTGCCACTCGAGCCGAGCACGTCCGAGGCTTCGTAGGATCTGTTCTCGACGTCTCGGTAATCGTAAACGTTCCTCCGTTCCTCGTGGGCGAACGCGGCGCCCGCGGCCCATTGCACGTTGCCCCCGCCAAGTGCGAATGCCTGACCGTCGAATGAGACGCGGGCCGTCTTGTGATCCGTAACCTGATCGCGGGTCAGCCTGAGTCCGGTATTGCGAATAGCCGCCAGATGAACCGGATTCGTCGAAAACGGGTTCTCGATATTATAGAGACCTTCTTCGATGGCTTGCTGGGCCAGAGTCGCGCTCACGAAGGTATCGCCGATTTGCACGGCGTCGTGACGATAGTATCGGATGTAGGTGTTAGGGACTTATATCGAATAATCACATTTTAGGGAATGATATGTCTTTTTCCAAGGGATGGATGAAAAATGGAAGATACTCAACCTAAGTCTCTTCGGGGTCCGTATACCCTAAAAATTCCGAAGGAGAC
>MKWU01005969.1_pt1 | contig 12736 bp, 9 predicted proteins | sample 809101 | NCBI WGS metagenome assembly MKWU01 (sample SAMN05860141, study PRJNA318959) | sponge metagenome | host: Aplysina aerophoba | place: Slovenia: Piran, Adriatic Sea, Gulf of Piran | collected 2013-05-07 | reverse complement strand
GCGTGTATGAGGAAGTTGCTGACGATACTCAATGCGATGCTGAGGGATGCAGCGTTTTGGGATCCGCAGCGAGGTCTTGCGCTCCACTCCCAAGTCTAATCCCATCACACTCAACACAGTTGCTAAAGTCGTTGTAGCGCGACCGTTCGAATACTCTCAGGATCATCGCTGCGCTCGGATTGACAGCGAACCCCAGGCACACCCTAGTTTTCTAGGTCCAAAAGCCTCTGCTTCAGATCGAGCCGCTCACGCCCCTTGCCGAACCCTCTGAGGCTTCCGTCGCTGGCGATAACCCTGTGGCACGGGATGATAATCGCTAAGCGGTTCTTCGCCATTGCCTGCCCGGCTGCCCTTGGCGCAAGCGCATTGCCCGCCTGCTCCGCAAGCCACTTGTATGTCCGCGTCTCCCCTTTGGGAATCGTGCGGCAGGCTTGCCACGCAGCCCTGTGAAACGGCGACGCGTCCTCCACATCAATCGGCTCTTCCGCGAAGTTCACCTCTTCGCCCTCGAAGTACCGCAGCAGTTTGTCCCTGATCTCCTCGAAGTGTGCGGGCGATGGCGCCGCATCCGTTATCGCGTTCCCAAGCTGCTCGATGCAGTCCTCCGGGTAGGCTTGCGGCAGCGTGCTCCGCTGCAAGCCACTGTCCGAAGCCACAAGTCCCATCCATCCAGCCGGCGTCTCAAAAATGTCGTAGTATGTCTTGCTCATCTCTGGCTTCCTCCAGGCAGCAGCCTCCTGAATGCCCGCCCTATCAGGACGCCCCGGATGCTGTGCCAAGCCTCTTCCATCTCGCCGTCATCGTCTTCTTCGGACGGCGCAACGCCCGTATAGCGCAGCGCAGCGAAATCCTGCGCAATGCGCCGCGCCGATGGTGCCGCCTCGCCAAGCGCGCCCGCAAGCATCGCCGCATACTCGTTCGGTGTCTGGTAAGTCCGCCGCCTCATGCCCGCAATCGCGCCAAGCCTGTTCATCCGCGTGTATGCCTTCTCGACGGGCGCCAGTCCCCTCAGTCCGAGGTTCCACAGCCAGTGCAGCGCCAGCCAGAGTACGGCAACAGTGCCCACCGCTATTCCTGACCTTGTGCCAAATGTAACCCAGTCCACATCGCCAAACGGGTTCCTGCTGAAAGTGGAGCCCGTGTTAAATCCGCCAATTCCCGGCGCGCCGATCTCGTCGAACGGGTCCAGGAACTCCGACGGATCGGCAACCGCATTGGACCCGCCACTGCCGGACCCTAGTGAGGGACCGCCGGCAACGCTTGTGAATTGCCTCTGGTGCTCCGGCCATCTCGGTGTCGGCTCGAAGTCTATCCAGCCGTAATCCGGGAAGAACACCTGCACCCAGCCATGGCTGTCGAAGTCCCGTATCACGCGCACGTTGTTCTCAGGGTCCAGCTCACCCGGCGCGTATCCCGCCGCCAGCCGCGCCGGCACACCCGCCGCGCGCAGCAAGACCACCATGGAAGACGCAAAGTAGTCGCTGTATCCTGTCTGCGTCTCGAACAGGAAGAAGTCCACGCCGTCTGCGTCTCGTGGCGGTGCCTCAATATCCTGCGAGTACGTGAATGTCTCGCTTCTCAGGTAATCGCCTATGGCCTTCGTCTTGTCGAATGGGTTCTCCTTGCCCGCCGTCAGTTCCAGCGCCTTGTCGTGCACCCGCTGCGGCAAAGATGCCGGAAGCTGCAGGTAATGGTCGGTAATGGAAGACGAATAGTTCGTGCTAGCATTCCGTAGTTCGTCATCCGTCGCCACCGACACGTATGAGACCATCCCGTAAGGATGATTCTCAGGCTGACGGTTCGCAAACTTCCATGACACGATCTCCGGAATAGCCGACGTCTTGCGCTCGATATTCAGCACCTGCACTGCCATCGAGCTGCTGGCATCGTCCGCAGCGAATCCCACGCTGTTCAGCACCAGGTCGCCCGGCAGCATCCGCGTGATGTACGACTCCACAAATCGCTGCGGCGGCTCGCCTGCGTCCCGAATCACCTGCGCCACTTCCTGAACGTCCTCAGGCAAGGCCGCATCCGACTCCGGATTGTGGAGATCGATCACAAAGCTCTTCGGGCGCAGCGTCTCCACCACTGCTTCGTGGCTCAGCCAGTCAAGATTGCCGCCCGCCAGGAAACTGTCGCTGTCGAAGTTCAGCTGTACGGTCTGCTCCACATCCTCACGCTTCAGCCACTCCGGTCGCGGTGGCGGCACCGTGTTCGGCCCCACCTCCAGCTTCGTCGTCTCGCCCGCCTTCCACCCCTGGGATGTGTATTCACTGTAAGTATTGGACAGCCAGTACGACGGATAATCGCTGTGCGCCCAGAATACCGCCTCGCCGCCAAATGAAATCGAGCCAATGAACGGTAGCGTCTTGCCGAAGAACCTGCCCGGCACATTCTTGCGCGAAGGTATCCCCGCAAGCAGCCGCGCAACATCCTCCTCAAAGCTCGATATCGGCGAGCGCGCCGTATTCCACCAGTTTGCGAGGTCGCGCGACACATAGACCTTCATCGGTAGCATCGCAGCCAGCAGCATCACCACCACCCCGAACCAGATGGCGGCATGCATAGTCAGCCACCCGTTCACCATCTCGAACCGAATGCCCCGCATCCTCCACCGCTGCTCGTTCTGCACATCATTCAGCCTCACCACCAGCAGCATCGCGAATAGCGTGAACAGGAAGAACTTCGAGGAAAACGCCAGCGTCGCTGGCAGGAAGCTCAGGTTGGTGAGTACGAACACACCGCCAATCACCACAAGCACCCAGGCATTGCTGTAACGGAACGCAAAGAACGAGCCGATATACCCTATCAGCCATGCCATCGTGAGTAGCCCAATTGTGAATGGCAGCAGGTCGGTCGAAATGCCGTCATTCGTAGCCGCCTCATACCAGACATCCAGCCTTCCCCACATCTCCGGCAGCGCAGCCAGCACCGTGGATTCGTCGGAAAGCTCCATCGCTCGCCAAATGATGAGCACCGCCCCGATTGCAAGCCCAATCGGATGGAGGAATACCGCCGGTATTCGCACCTTGGCAAGCCCAACACCCACGATCGCGGACAGAATGAACAGCGACTGAAGCCCCGGCACCGGCACCCACGCGCCGTCCTCCACCGACAGCCCGATGACCATCAGCGACAACAAAAGAATGACAAAGCTGCCCCACCCCTGCACAGGATGGAATCTGTCGTAAATCTGCAGCAGGCGATGGCGCTCCTGTTGCCCCGCTTCCCGGCGCGGCGGCAGTACCGTCCCCGTCCTTATGGCTTCAGTGCTCATACCCGCACCTCTGTTGCCGTCAATTCCTGTGCGTCCTCCAGCTCCGCGCTCGTGAACACACGGCTCAGCGCCACAGGAATATCGTCGCCCTTGCGAACAAGGTACGGCGGTATGCCTGCCGTGTAAAGCTGCGGCACAACATCTCTCGTATTGAAGAAGCCGTCAAACGAGACCCCGTCAAGAAGCACAACAGCCACGCGCACCCGACGGCGCATCAACTCCCGCAGCGCGACAACCCAGTCCGGCCTATTCGAGGGTGTGATGACAACAAGCGAGCTGTGGTATCCCCACAGTTGCTCCTCTTCAGCCAGTAGCGACTCGAGCGCAACGCTTCCCTCCGCCTTGCTCAACGCCAGGAACTCCAGTATGCGGTCGAACTGCCCCGTCCCTGTGTCCGCCGGTAGGAAATACCTCTGATCGCCCTGCGCCACCAGTCCGACCGGCAGCCCCGCTTCAAGGTACTTGCGGCTCAGCGACGCGCCGATTGAGACGGCATATTCGTCCGTGCTCTCTTCCAGTTCCCCTGCCTGCACATCGCGGTGAAGGTCAACCAGTATCCACACATCGCTCGACTGCCCCAGGTCGAACTCCTTGGACATCAGCCGTCCCAGTCTCGCCGTGCTGCCCCAGTGTACGCGGCTGATGCTGTCGCCGAAAGCATACTCCCGCACGCTCGACGCATGTGGCGTCAGGTCATGTGAACGGCGCCGTGTCGAACTGTCGCCCGATAGGTCCGCCGCAGGTATCGCAAACTCAGGTATGTAATGCGTGCGCGGATAGACTATCAGCTCCTCTGTGTCGCAGAAGAACCGCTCCCGCCGGAACATTCCGAAGGCGTCCGTATTGGACACACGCACGGGCCCCAGCGTATAGACTCCGCGCCTCCGGGCAGGCATCTGCGTCCGCCACGAGCGGAATCCCTTCGTCGGAAGGCTGACCGCCATGCCGCTGGCGTACCCTGGCAAGTCCGTCAGGTCCTCCACTTCCAGCGTCGGTTTCGGCAGTGTGCTCAGATTGCGTATCGTCAGCCGCTCCTCCACATCGTCCCCGACCCGCACGCGCCGCGACCGCCGGTCCACGCTGACCTCCAGCGACCGCATGCTTATCAGGTTCCAGAGGTAACCCAGTATGAGCGTCAGCCCCAAGATGTAAAACAGGCGATAGAACAGTCCGAATCCCGTCGCAGCGCCCGTAACGATAGTCGCGACGCATAGCGATACTACGAGATAGAACCTCCCCAGCAGGTAAGCCTTTGCCTCGAAAATGATATTAGCTCCTCAACCAGCCCTGTGCCTGTGCTCCCGGCACAGGAATGCTGTCGGAAATTTCGTTCATGACATTTCCGGGATCGACACCTCGCATCCTCGCTGCCGCCGATATGATGATCCTGTGCCTCATGATAGGCACAATCAGCTCCTTCACATCGTCCGGCAGCGCATAGTCGCGCCCGCGTATGAGCGCCAACGCCTGCGCGCCCCTGTACAGGAACAGCGAGCCTCGCGGCGAAGCCCCCAGCGCGATGTCCGCGTGGTCCCTAGTCGCGCTGATTATCGTTACTATGTACTGCTTTATGAGGTCGTCCACATACACTTCACGCGTGGCGCGCTGCATCTCCTGTATCTCGTCCGCCGTCGTCACGGACTGCAGGGATTCAATCGGATGTCCGGCACGCTGACCGTCTATGACCGCGATCTCTTCCTCGATGGAAGGGTATCCCAGACTTATCATCACGAAGAAACGGTCAAGCTGCGCCTCGGGCAGCGGAAAAGTCCCCTCGTATTCGATAGGGTTCTGCGTGGCCATCACCATGAAGGGCGTGGGCACGGCGTGCGTCACCCCTTCTACCGTTACCTGCCGCTCCTCCATGGCCTCCAGCGTAGAAGACTGCGTCTTAGGAGTGGCGCGGTTGATTTCGTCCGCAAGCACAATTTGAGAAATGATCGGCCCCTCTCTGAATTCGAAGTCGCCGCTCCTCTGGTTATAGATGGACACTCCCGTCACATCGGTCGGAAGCAGGTCGGGTGTAAACTGTATGCGCTTGAACGAACACCCCGCCGAGCGGGCAAGGCTTCTTGCCAGCATCGTCTTTCCCACTCCCGGCACATCCTCTATCAGCGCATGGCCTTCGCACATAAGCGCGATCACACCCAGCTCGATTGCGCTATCCTTGCCGATAATTACGCGCTTGACATTATCCACGATCAGTTGGGCGGTTCCTCGCGCTGTATCAATTTGCTGCAACAGGCTCTCCTCAAGTAACAGATAGAACGGCGGCACCCTATGGAGTCCGCCGCGGAACGCCGCACCACTTGGCCGCGTCTCTGCGTCTATAATAATGGATAATTGCCTATGTGTCATTGCCAGACCTCGCGGCGGAAAATAAGTAAGAATCCCTTGCCGCACTTTCCCCGTGATTCTCGCGGTCTCGCAGTCCTGAATTGAACAACCCCAGACGTGTTTAGACTACTGTTCCGCGTGCTTCTCTTCGGGTGAATTGGGCATAACTCCTGCCGATCAGTCCCTTCCCCCTCGACAGGGGAAGGCTAGGATGGGGGTGATGGAAATCCCCCGAGCCCCATAATTTACCCTTGACAACCTGAACATCTGTACTTATAATGCGAACATATGGTCACACAACTGGAACACCCTACACAAGAGCAAACAGCCCACATCAGCTTCGCAGAGTCGCTGAAACGGCACGTCATCGAGCAAACCGACAACGGCAGGCGCATCATCGAAAGCGTAGTCTCCATAATGGAAGGCAACGCCCCAAACTGCACCCCCTGGCACCAGCTCGAAGCAGCGAAGCTCCTGGACAAGCTCGGCTCAGGAGAACCCACGGCAAAGAAGTCCCATCCCCGCACGGCAGAGGGAACGATCACCCAGCCATTCTCGACAGCCGACCATAAGCCCCCTCTCCCCGCGGGAGAGGGTTGGGGTAAGGGGTCCCATAACATCCCTTCCTCCTTGATGGGGGAAGGTCAGGATGGGGGTGAAGAAGTCGAAAGAGAATCCTGCCCATCCTGCTCATCCATGTCCGATGAACTCATCAAGCTCAACAAGAGACTCGTCAGCCAGATCAGAATTGCAACCCACGACGGCGCCTCTATGATCAGAAACCTCGTGGACATCATGGAGGGCGACGAGCCGCACACAAGGGGCAAGGACAGGATAGATGCTATACAGATACTCCTGCGCCTCTGCTACGACAACCCCGCTCAGCCCGACCCTGAATTCATGATGTTCTACGCGCCCTGTGACCCCGACTGCCTATGTGTCTGCAAGGACCTGCCTGACGACCATCCCGAGGTAGTCAAAGCGCACACCCCTCCGACTGCAGAGCAGCGCGAGCAGTGGGCAAAGGAACAGGCGCAGCAGGAGATTTGGGACAAGCGCACTGACGAGCTTATCGAGCGCAAGATGCGGGCAAATAAGCAGAAACGGCTAGAGCAGTTCTATTCCCCCGACGCAATGGACGATCGCCGCATCGAGCGAGAAGAACTACGCAAGAACCGCCAGCTCAAGCGAGAGCAAGAAAAGGAGAGCCGCCGAGAACTCCGGGAGCGAATATCCCGTGAGTCCCGCTTCGACACCTGGCAATACGACCAGCAACAGCAAGAAAAACAGCAACAGGACCGCGAGCGCGCCCGCAGTCCATGACCCATCCTGTTAACCTCCGCGCCGTGAAGCCACTATTCTCACAACCTGCCTTTTCTGATATAATTTTAGGGTTCGCTAGGCTTGTGAGAGTGTACGGTGTACATCCAGGGCGGTTAGCTCAGCTGGTTAGAGCGCTTGCTTCACACGCAAGAGGTCCCAGGTTCGAGTCCTGGATCGCCCACCACCTTTGCGGCGAACGGGCGAGACGTGCGTACTCGCCGTAAGTCAGAAAAGTGCCGAAGTGGCGGAACGGAAGACGCGCTACGTTCAGGACGTAGTATCCTTACGGATGTGTGGGTTCGAATCCCTCCTTCGGCACCAGCCCAATTCCGCACACCGTCAGGAGTCCCATTTCAAGCGCTTGTAGCTCAGTTGGATAGAGCGCAGCCCTGCGGAGGCTGAGGCCGTGGGTTCGAGTCCCGCCAAGCGCGCCACTCCCTTCTTTTCGAAGCCCATCCGCGTCACTTACACCGGCCCGACGCCCACCCACCACAAGGGCGATTAGCTCAGACGGTTAGAGCGCTTGCTTTACACGCAAGAGGTCGGAGGTTCGAGTCCTCCATCGCCCACCACTCACCGGTTCCCCGGCTGTCCCACTTCAAGCCTGCATTAAGCCGCGCTCAGTCGAGACAGTTCCGAATAGAAGATTCTAAGTCAGCGCGATCAGACTAGCTCCCCCGGCGACTCCATGCTCGCCTTCAGAGTCCGCATAAACTCCGCGACTGGCACGCCGTCTAGGGCGCGATGGTCGAATGTCACGCTCAGGTGCATCATGGAACGCACGACAATCTCGCCGTCCACGACGACCGGCTTCTCTATCGCCCGTCCCAGTCCCAGGATCGCCACCTGCGGCGGGTCTATGATCGGCGTGAACACATCGATGTCGTAGTTGGAAAGCGCGGTAACCGTGAACCCCGCGCCCGTCATGTCATCGACGCCAAGCGCGTTCTTCCGGGTCTTGTCCGCAAGCGTCCGTATCTGCCTTGCGATGTCCAGCAGGCCCAGCGAGTCGGCCCCTTTAAGCACCGGCACAACAAGACCGTCCGGAACAGCCACCGCGACGCCGATGTTGACTTCCTTGAGCAGCAGCACATCGCCATCAACCAGGTGAGCGTTGAGCCTCGAATGCGCCTTGAGCGACCGCGCGACCGCCGCGATTATCAGATCAAGGTCCAGCGGACGGATGCGGTGCGGCCGCCACTCCGCGACCAGCGACTCCCGGAGTTCCAGCAGCTCGGTGACATCGGCCTCTGTGGAAAGCGTTACCTGCGCCATCGTGCTGACACTCATGGTCATGCGGTCAGCGATTATCTTGCGAAGTCCGGTCAGCGGCACCACCTCTCCCACCGCCTCGGCGCGCGCTGCCCCGGCGTCCCGTTCGCCTATGGCACGTTCCACATCGGCAACCGTAATGCGTCCGCTCGGCCCTGAGCCGGTAACATCCGCTAGGTCTAAATCCTCCTGCCGAGCCAGCATCCTCGCCCGCGGGACAACCTGCGCGCGCGGCCTGCTCTGCCTCGCCTCGATTGCGTCTCGCACGTCCTGCTCGGTGATGCGACCGCGAGGCCCCGTGCCGTTGACGCTGTCTAAGTCGATGTCGTTGTCGCGGGCAAGGCGTCTCGCCACCGGCGTTACCTGTCGGGCTGTCGCTCCCGTGGGCCTTGCATCCCTCCGCCGTCTAGGTCGCCGAGCGCCAGCAGGCGCCACCGCGTCGGGATCGGGCCGAGGCGGGTTCTCGCCCGGTTCTCCAATGACTGCCACCAGTGCGCCGACCTTAACCAGCGAACCCTCGGCAGCCATGATGTGGTACACGACGCCGGAAGCTGGGGACTCCAGTTCCGAGTTGATCTTGGCCGTCTCGACCTCGACCATCGGCTGCCCCTCGGCGATCTCGTCGCCCTCGCTGACGAGCCACCTGGTCAGCGTCCCGTCCTCCATGTTCATGCCCCACTGGGGGAGCAGCACGTTCGTAGCCATCAGAATCCTCCAGTCAATCCCCGGCGAAGCACGCGACAGCGTCCGCTATTCCAGCGTTGCATAAATGGCGTCGGTGATCTTTTCCTCGTTGGGGAAGACCTCGGACTCCAGCGCCGGGCTGAAGGGGAAGTGGCAGTCCATGCTCGTAACTCGCTGGATCGGACTCTGTAGGCTCCAGAAGCCATCCTGAGCGACCATCGCCGAGATTTCAGACGCGACGCTGCAGCTCTTGTGCGCGGGGTCCACTATGACCAGCCTGCCGGTCTTCTCGACCGAATCAAGTATGGTCCTGGTGTCCAGAGGCACTATGGTGCGCGGGTCGATCACCTCAACGGAGATGTTCTCCTCGTCCAGCGCCTCGGCGACAGCCATCGCCCGTCGCAGCATGCCCGCCAGAGCAACCACTGTAACATCGGAGCCTTCATTTTTGATGTCGGCAACACCGAACGGAATGGTGAAATCGTCGTCCTCATCTACCTCGCCGCGTGTCCCGGTTAGGTTGTTGTCCTCAAAGAACATGACTGGGTCGTTGTCACGTACTGCAGTCTTGAGCAGTCCCTTTGCGTCAGCCGGTGTGGTGGGTATTGCTATCTTCAGGCCCGGCATGTTCATGAGCATCGGGTACGGCCTATCGGTGTGGTGAGCGGCGCTGTTGGCACCGTAGATCATCCCGCACCTGTACACAACGGGCAGGCTCACCTGGCCGCCAAACATGAAGCGCATCTTCGCGGCCTGGCTGATGAGCTGGTCCATTGCCACCCAGAGGAAGCTGGACAGCGATTGGACAATGGGCCTCATGCCTACGGCGGCAGCGCCGACCGCTGCGCCCATAAAGCCGTTCTCGGACAGCGGAGTGTCGATGACGCGGTCGCCGAACTCCTGGGAGAGGCCGCCGGTAACACCGTATATGCCACCGCGAATGCTCTCGCCCATGATGAATACTTTCTCGTCGCGGCGCATCTCCTCTTTGATAGCGGCGTTTAGCGCATCTGCGTAGGTTATCTCAGGCATGGCACATCTCTCCTGCGATTTCAGTTAGCGTCACGCTATTTGTATCTAGTTGTACACGGGCAGGGGGTCGGCGTACATATCGTTGAGAAGGTCGTCCATCTCCGGGTACGGACTCTCCCGCGCAAACTGCAGTGCCTCAGCGATCGTATCCGCCACGTCCTGCCGGACCGCTTCGATCTCTTCCTGCGAAGCTATCTCCTGATCGACGAGCCACTGGGAGTGGACATCAATGGGGTCGCGCTCGCGCCATGCATCTACCTCTTCATCTGTCCGGTACGACTCGCGCAGAATGCGGACCAGTCCCTCGGAATGGTCTTCGTATCGGTAGGTGCGCGCCTCAATGAGAGTGGGCCCCTCGCCCGCGCGCCCCCTTCTGACCGCCTCTGTGGTCGCCTCGTACATGGCCATCGCATCCTGTCCGTCCACGAGTATACCGGGCATGTCGTACGCGATTGCGCGGTCTGATATGTTCTCCACGGCGACAGACTCCTTGAAGCTGGTGGTCACCGCGTACTGGTTGTTCTCGCACAAGAAGATGACGGGCAGCTTCCAGATTGATGCCAGGTTCATGGCTTCGTGACACGCGCCTTGGTTGCTGGCGCCATCCCCAAAGAAGGCGACAACCACGCGGTCATTGCCCTGCATCTTGCTGCCCATAGCCGCGCCGACGGCGACCGGAAGCGCCGAAGCGACGATTCCGGACTCGCCAAGAATCCCAATATCGAAGTCCGCAAGGTGCATTGATCCGCCCTTGCCCTTGCAGTAGCCGGTGGCTTTGCCGAGAAGCTCGGCCATTGCGCGCCGCACGTCGCCGCCCTTGGATATGGGATGGCCATGAGAGCGGTGGTTCCCGGTGATATAGTCGTCGTCCCGCAAGGCGGCGCAGGCTCCAACGGCTACGGCTTCCTCGCCAATATAGCAGTGGGCCATGCCCACAAGTTCGCCACGCTGGACGAGCTGCTTGACGTTCTCCTCGAACTCGCGGATCAGCATCATTCTCCGGAGCATGAGCATGTAAAGGTCGCGTTCCTCGTCCATATTACCCTCCACTGATGTAACTAATGGCCCCCCATGATAGGCCGCAATATCCGCGCTTCCAGCTATTCTAGGCAGGCGTAGGCCCAGTGAAACTGTGTCCGTAAGCTTTGGGCGCATCTTATTACAAAGGCTGGATGGCGACAATAGCGGGATGGAGGCAAGCCCGCGCAAGCCTGGCGAGAGAATCATCCAGCTGCTACGGAGGGCGCAGAAGTACGATAGCTGTGGCGTTGAACATCCTGTGGTCGTTGCGCCCGAAGCGATGCCGCCGTACACTGTCGGCGTCTGAAATCCCCGTTAACACACTATGGAGGCATACCATGAGCGAACTTGACGAGCGCTACGAACGCGGACGAGAGACGCGAAGGATGTTTGGCGGTGGACAAATCACCGAAGGATCCTCACCCGCAGCCTGGGAACTTGCCCCGGACCTGGAGAGGATAACCGGCGAGGCGCTCTTCGGCACCATCTGGAAGCGGGAGGCGCTGACGCCGGTACAACGGGAGATGATCACCCTGTCATGCCTCATTGTCATGAACAGGGAAGTGCAGTTGAAGCGTCACTTAGGCAACGCATTGAACGTAGGACTGACCCCGGATCAGCTCGTTGAGCTTATCATTCACGACACCTGGTACGGTGGAGCGCCGGCAGGCATACAGGCGCTGACAATATGCAAAGAAGTCTTTGATGAGCGGGGGATAGACTTCACTCCGGCGCGGGTCCACGATAGCAGCGAAGAACCTGAAAGCCTGTTCCAGCGAGGCGAGGAGTTCCGGCTTAGCTACATGGGCAACAGTCCCAGAACGCGGACGAACGCACAGACGGAAGCTGAAACGGAATTGAACAGGATCACCGGAGAATATTACTGGGGTGCGACTTGGACCCGCCCCGGGCTTGATCTCACCAGCCGCTGCATCTGCACGATGGCATGTCTGGCCGCTCTTGGTCGGGAGGGACCGCTGCGGAGCCATATCAATGGCGCGTTGAACATAGGGTTGACGCGTGATCAGATTATCGAGGTGTTCGGCCACATGACGCTGTACGCCGGAATCCCGTTCGCGCGAGGCGCGATGGACATCGCCAACGATATTTTTGCTGGCGCGTGAAAATGTCGCCAAGCACCCGCCTATGGCTAACAGTCTATGGCGTTGAGGTATAATTCCAGTGAATCAGGGTGCCCGCAACCTAAGTCTAACCTATAGGTCCTCATTTGGTTCCCTATCAAAAGATCAATCCAAAAAAGATCAATCCAAGTGGAGTTATGAACATGGTCCCTAATAACGCTGCTCTCGATTTCGATGCAATCATTATCGGAGCGGGTATTTCAGGTATGTACCAGTTATACAAGCTGCGGGAATTAGGATTCAGTGTCCGGGTCTTTGAAAGAGGGACAGATGTGGGAGGCACCTGGTATTGGAACCGTTACCCGGGCGCGCGGTTTGATTCGGAGAGCTATTCCTACGGATATTCCTTTTCGCAGGAGTTGCTCGACGAGTGGGACTGGTCCGAACGATTCGCCTCGCAACCCGAAATACTGCGTTACCTGCAGTACGTAGCTGATAAATTCGACATCCGGAAGGATGTGCAGTTTTCGAGTGACGTTAAGTCTGCCACCTATGATGAGGATACCCGGAGCTGGGAAGTCGGACTGGCGGATGGAAGTACCTACAGGAGCAGGTTCCTGATTACAGGCGTTGGCATCCTGTCTCAACCAACTCTACCGAAAATTGACGGGATCGAGTCCTTCAAAGGACAGTCATTTCACACATCCCG
>MKWU01005968.1_pt1 | contig 12737 bp, 5 predicted proteins | sample 809101 | NCBI WGS metagenome assembly MKWU01 (sample SAMN05860141, study PRJNA318959) | sponge metagenome | host: Aplysina aerophoba | place: Slovenia: Piran, Adriatic Sea, Gulf of Piran | collected 2013-05-07 | reverse complement strand
GGCACTGGAACAGGTGCAGGCCACCGACACCACGGAACCGGACGCCGGTGTCAGTGAAACTGCTTTGTAAAACCATGCCCGGTCGTATGCACAGAAAGTGCATCGACCCGGCGGCCCCGGACTCTGGTTTGCAGGCACAGGCGCCTTATCCGGGCGGCTGCCTGCTGTGGTCTCCTACGACGCTGGAACAGCATCTATTGCCTTGTCCTTCATCGTCTTTTTCTTCTCCCACCAGGGCCGGCCGTTACCGCCTCCTCTTCCGGACTGCTGCCCACCTTCTGGTATGCGGCCATTCCCCCCGACCGCCTCAGCTACAGCAGGGCACGGAGCTACACATGATGGCGTCAATGTAGCCTTCGCGGCGGGTTCCGTGATTGAGAAGCCACTGTGGGCATAACGTCAAGCTGTCTGTGTTTTCTGCTCTGGAGCAAATAGCGACAACGGCAGGCGTCTGCCGAGGGACTGCCGCAAGAACAGGTAGCACAGGGGGAAAATAAGGGCTCATGGGAAGAAGAGGCCAGGCCTCCTCCTGCGCGCGCAGCTCCCGCACCGAAACAGGCACGGGTCTTTGCAAACGCGGCTCAAGCGGCGGTCAGGATCGGTGAACCTCTCTGTAACAAGCAGCGGCCGTCGTATCAAAGCAAGCTTCTCGGACAACCCTGTCAGCCAATCTGACAACCAAACAGGAACTCCCGCATGCCCTGCCGTTCCAAGCGGGTGCCAGTCGGCGTTCGTCACCAGATGTGTGTATTCGTTGCGCTGCCTGAAAACATGAAAGAGAGGAAACATCAGAACAATGAATAACTTCAGCAACAACATCAGCTGTGCAAACCACAGCCTCACACGGACGGCCCCGAACGCAGCAGAGCCGGGGCGAAACAGGACGCGACTACTGATGCACACAGCGACTGCCCTGTCTGTAGTGGGGCCGCGCCGGGTGGCCGCAGGCGGCCAGTCCAGACGCCGCAAGACAAAGGCCGGCGCTCTGGTCCCGCGCCAGGCAGCAGCTGTGCACCAGCCAGCCCATGAAACCCGCCGCCCTGGCGTGCGGGTGCGGGAGATTCGGGAATCGGCAGGCAGGGGCCAGCGACCTGCAGACGGACCTGATGCTTGCAGCACTTCAGTGCAGCAACGGCCGTCCGGACAACCATCACGCAAGAGCAGAAAGGAAAAGGACAAGGCCAAAGGCTCAACACGGCCGCCACGGCTGTCAGGCGCGCGTGCCGGTTCTACTGCTTCTGCAGGCAGCCGTCGTCGGCAGCGGCGCTCTGAGGCACTGGATGATTTTTCCCTGGTGTCTGGTCGTACTGCATCAGTCTCACGACAGCCGGGCCTGGATGAGCCTGTCCACAACAGCCGTAGCCGACGGCGTGCACAAAACGACGCTGACACCCGCATTCCTCTTGGCCAGCATAATTTCACGCGCATTCAGGATGATCTGGCCGGTGCTTACCGACTGGTGGAGGATGTCGTTGTCACCAACGACAAGGCACTGCCTCTGGGCAACAAGACCCACCCTTTCACAGGAACTTTGGAAAGTGCCAATCACCGGCTGAGCGTTCAGCTGGAACGCCCACAAGGCGATGCCGTGCTGTTCGGTTGTATAGATAACAGCAGGATCAATCTGACCCTGACCGACACACGTCTGGAGACCCGCAACGGCAGCCTGGCCGCACTCGTGGGTGAGATGCGCAGCGGCAATCACCTCCACATTGCCCGGTTGCACAACTGCACCTTCAGTGCCACGGGCGAAGGCAGGGTTGAGGCCGGACTGGTGGGCACCACCAGCGGCACTGTCAACCGCATTGATTTGTACGATGCCACCGACAACAGGGTGCTGGCCCACGCCCTGCCCCCGTCGGGTCCCTGTTCTGGTTCCTGCCAGCCGGCCGCCGCCGTCAGTCTGGGACTGGGTGCCCTGCGTCTGTCCCCCTTCGCCAGCATCGCCTGCCGCTGGCAGTACATCTGCCAGCGCATCATTCAGCGGAGAATCAGCGACAACCGGCTGCAGGCTCTGAGCGACAGTAATCCGGCGGGCTGGCAGCAGGCCACCAACACCAGCAGCGTACAAGCCACCGCCGCCCTCGTGGGCTTGCTGGGTGATACAGACTATGGACGTCGATCCATAGACATCATCAGTCGCCAGGATCACTTGCACAACAACCAGATTCTGGCCCGGGCAAATGGCAGCCCGGCCGGACCGCAACATCCTGATATAACAGGGTACAGTTGTGCCAGCCTGGGCTATGGCGATCTCAGCTGTGACCCGTCAGATACCACAGAGCCGCTCCACTGGCTGTACGCTTCGCAGGTCGCGTGCCGCAACAACAGCGTGCTGGCCCATGCCAATGCAGGCCGCAGGCACAGGTCTGCCGGGGATGCACAGACACCTGTCCGCAGCCCCATGGCGCGTGCCACGCTTGTCTCCACGGAGACAGTAGCGGCTCTGATAGTGCAACATCGCGAGACAGGACCAGGCCAGCTTGAGGTTCAGGCCGAGGGGGGCCAGCAAGAGCGGGCTCTGCTGGGGCCCGCGCGCGTGACAGCGCCGGTGCTCTGTTCAGGCGACAGTGGCGATCTTCCCCTGCTCGCCCGCTGGGGTGGAGCGGGGTATTGTTCGCTCGATGCGGCCATTGATGCGACAGCCTATGCACTGAACGCGACCGCCTTGAACTGTGTTCCGGCACCGACCTCGCGGTGGGCCCAGTGGGTCCACACCCAGGGTGAAGGACTGAAAGTATCCAGTCTTCATCCTTCCGGCTGGCGCCTGATGCACAACATGATGGTGTATTCGGAGTTATTCTTCGCCTTCGATTTTTGCGCGCTACCTTACGGCACGGACAGCGTGCTGCACTATCCGGACGAAGCCCTGCAATCTTTGGTCAGTTCCCGCAGAGAGTCGTTTCTGGTGAGCCGCCAGCATTACCCCTGGCTGCCAGAGAATGATGCCAGCGGCTTGCTGCGTGTGACTCCCTATCGAATAGCCCATCTGGACCAGCCCCAGGTACAAGGCGAGCCAGAGCGCGGCGGGATTCGCCTGTATCAACCACACCCCCGTAACCTGGTACTGCAGACCGGGGCAGCCGTCTACGCTCTGGTACAGGGCCAGCAGCTGCATCAGCTCTACCAGGGACCGGGACTGCGGCCCCAGGTGGTCAGCCTGCCATTGAATGTCTTCAACGGCCATTACCAGCTGGCGGAGTACGAGATGGAAGGCCGGGCACGTTTGTTGTCGCTGGAAGACGGCGAGCTCCACCTGTGGATGCAGCAGAACAACAGCGACACCTTGTTTGTGTACGGTCTGGGAAGTGCGCCGGCAGCCACCAATACCAGCAGCTGGTTACGCTGGGGTTTTGACCTGTCCGACCAGCCGGGCGGGCTGGCCTTGCTGGCCCGTGATGGTGACTGGCTCTACAGTGTGCGTCAGCAAGACGCCCAACCTGCCAGTCTGCGTCGTATGAATGTCAGCACCGGTCTTATGGATGCCGCCTGGCAACACAGCTGGCCCGGTAATATCACAGACCAGCTCCGCCTGGCTGTGGACCAGCAACAGCTGACGGCGCTGCCGGTCGGCACCCTGGTCGCTCCCCGCACGCCAGCTTCCGGTTTCCAGGCGCACATACCCCATGAAGGAGGCTGTGTGCACTGGTCAGAGCCCGCACTGGCCCGGCATGTTTTTCCCCGTGCTGTCTCGCCTGCTCCTGTTCCCGATGCATCGGTCACCGCCTCTCCCTTTTCTGTTGTGCCCACCGGGGCGCCAGTCACCGACTCGCCCTCCTGGCAGAGCCCCTCTACAGTCCTGGTGGCAGGCAGTGCGACAGGTTCTGCTGTCGTGGCGGCTGCTGTGAGCCTGGCTGCGAGCTGTATCGGCTTTCTGGTCTGGAACAAATGCAAACAACGGCAGGCAGCCGTCAGGGAAGAGCGCTCTCCCTTGATCGAAAACAAGGTTGAGCAGAAGAAAGCACACTCGCCCCGGTATGAAACTGTGAGCGGCCCTCTGAGCATGGCTGCGACACCAGGACAGAATCATCCTGAAGAGGCTGCTGAAGCGAACATCCAAACAAGGGAAACCTCCGTATAAAAGAATCCGTTGTCGCACAGGCAGGAGATTCATTGACAAGCTTGTCAAGCAGGGAGAACTCCAGGCAGCCCCATGGTTCTGAAAGTGCACTGGGCGGCCCTGATTCCTGACTGCAGAAGGCGGTTGCCTGGAGCCTGCTCACCAAAAGAGAGATCTTCCCGAAATGAATAACATCAGCCTCAATACCAGCTTTGGAAACAACTCGCTCGCTCGGACGGGACACAGAACGGCAGGCCTGGGCCTGTCCAGAGCTTCAGTAGTGGTCCAGACGGCTGCAATCCTGGCGACCCAGGCTCCGCGCCGCGCGGCACCCGGTGGGCCGCCGAAACGCCGCAAAGCCACTGCTATGACAGCGACTCCTTTTCAGACAACCCCTGCCAGGCATCCAGCCCCCCGCAAGACCCGGAAATCCGGCACGCGCATGCGTGAATCAGACCACAGCGAACAGCGACCCACACAAGAGAACACGGCTTCCCGCCAATCGCAGTCAGCATCGCCAGCGCACAAGGCTCTCAAGAAAGGGCAGAAAAACAGGAAAACGCAACAGCCACGACCGGCGGGGGGGCGCACCGGTTCTACCGCTTCCGCAGACAGCCGTCGTCGGCAGCGGCTCTCTGAGACGCTGGATGACTTTTCTCTTGCCCGTGGTCGTTCATCAGGTGTCGCATCGCCGTCAGCCACGGACGAACAAAGCATCGGCACCCCGGGCCGACGCCAGAAGAGACTCACATTTTGCAACGGCAACAACTATTCGCTTGGACAGCGCAATTTCACACGCATTCATGAGGATCCAGGCGGCTGCTACCGACTGGTGGAAAACGTGGTCATAGCGGACAGCCAGGCCTTGCCTGTGGGCCAACGCGGCCGTCCTTTCGTTGGTCTTCTGGACACTGACGGGCATACGCTGAGCGTGCGGCTGGTTCGCCCACAGGGTGATGCCGTGCTGTTTGGTTACATTGACAACAGCAAGATCAGCCTGGCTCTCACCGACAGTCATCTGGAGACCCGCAACGGCAGCCTGGCAGCAGTCATAGGCGACATGCGCAATGAAAACCACGTCAGTATTTCCCGGCTGCACAACTGCGTCTTCAATGCCACTGGCGAGGGCCGGGTTGAGGCGGGCCTGGTGGGCACTACCAGCGGTGGCAACAACCGCATTGATCTGTATGACGCCACCGGCAATGAGGTGCTGGCGCACGCCCTGCCCCCCTCCGGTCCCTGCTCTGACTCCTGCCAGCCTGCCGCCGCCGTCAGTCTGGGACTGGGTGCCCTGCACCTTTCCATGCCCGCCCATCGCTTTCCCGTCGATCGACAATACATTGTGCAGCGCAGGATCAGCGACAACCGACTGCAGGCTCTGGCCGATGCGGACCCGACGGACGCGACCCAGGCCACAAATACCACCAGCGCACAGGCCTCCGCCGGCTTGCTCGGCTTGCTCGGCCGGCGCAAGCCTTCTGGCGATGGAGATCGTCGATGGACAAGTATCGGAAGTCGTCAGGATCGCCTGCACAACAACCAGATCCTGGCCCGTGCCAATGGCCGCCAGCCAGCAGGGGCACAATCCGGTGTCGCAGGATACAGCTGTGCCAGCCTGGGCTATGGCTCCCTGCGTTGTGATCCGTCAGTTGCCGTACCGGCACGTGATTGGCTGTACGTTTCCCAGATTGATTGCCGCAACAACAGCGTGCAAGCCCTGGCCAATGGCAGTCACGAACGCAACGCTTCCCGGAACCTGGAGGCCAGTGCCCGTGCCACTCTTGTTTCTACAAACAGGGCGCGTTTTCTGATGGCACAGCATCGTGATCTGGGACCCGGCCAGCTTGAAGCCCGGGCTGAAGCTGGCCTGGCAGAGCGGGCCCTGCTGGGATCCGTGCTGGAAACATGGCCGCTGCTGTACACCGGTGGCGACGCGAACATTTCGCTGTTCGCCCACTGGGATGGGCCCAGCTATTGTTCACGCGATGGTGGGGTGGATACGGCAGCCTATGCGCTGAAAGCCCTGAACTGTATTTCGGGGCAGGGTACGCCCAACCGGTGGGCCCAGATCCACCCCGAACGCCTGAAGTTTTCCAGCCTCCATCCTTCTGGCTGGCGCCCACTCCACGACAGTCTGAGTCGTTCGGATTTCTACTACTTCGGCTTCGATTCTTCGGCCTGTTACGGCCACGACAGTGCCCTGCACTATCCACACGACGCCCTGCAGTCACTGGTCAATTCCGGCAGTGAGTGGTTGCTGGTGAGCCGCCAGCATTATCCCGGGAACCCGGAGCATGATGCGAACGGCTTGCTGCGTGTGACCCGCTACCGCATCCCCCGGCAGAACGATTCACGCCAGCCTCAGACAGAGGCCCGGGCACAGGACAGGGGAGTACTCCTGTATCAGCCGCACCCCCGCAACCCTGTGCTTCAAACCGGAGAAGCCGTCTACGCTCTGGTGCAGGGCCATCAGCTGCATCAGCTTCACCAGGCGCCGGGACAGCCAGCCCAGGTCGCAAGTCTGCCGCTGAATGTCTTCAACGGCCGTTACCAACTGGCAGACTATGACATGGACGGCCAGGCACGTTTGCTGTCGCTGGAGGATGGCGAACTCAACCTGTGGATGCAGCAGAACAACACGCTGTTTGTCTATGGTCTGGGAAGCGCCCCGGCAGCAACCAACACCAGCAGCTGGTTACGCTGGGGTTTTGACCTGTCCGACCAGCCGGGCGGACTGGCCTTGCTGGCCCGTGACGGCGACTGGCTTTACAGTGTGCGTCAGCAAGATGGCGAACCCGCCAGCCTGCGTCGTGTGAATGTCAGCACCGGTCTCATGGATGCCGACTGGCAACAGAGCTGGCCCGGCGATGTCACAGAGCACCTCCGTCTGACGGCCGACCTCGGGCAGCTGACGGCGCTGCCTGCCGGTACCCTGGTCGTCCCCCAGACACCGACTGCTGGTTTCCGGGCGCACATACCCGACACGGGTGGCTGCCTGCTGTGGTCACAGACAGCACTGGACCGGCATCTGTTGCCCCCGGTGCCCTCGCCTTCTGTCCCCAACGCCCCCGTTTGGCAGAGCGCCCCTGCCTCCCTCTTGGCAGGCAGTGTGACCGGTTCTGTTGTCATGGTCGCTGCGGTGAGCCTGGCCTCAAGCTGTATTGGCTTTCTGCTCTGGAGAAAGTGCAGGCAGCGGCCAGCCGCTGCCGCGAACAGCCACACCCGGCGCGTCGGAAACGCGGCCCGGGAGCTGGCACCCCCAGCCCGGAATATGGCCGCGAACGCCCTCCTGAGTGTGCCGCCTCCCGCCCCCCAAAACGATCACCCTGGAGACGCTCCTGGACCGAACAGCCAGATCAGGAACTTCAAGGAAACTGCCCTATAAAAGAGTCCCTTTTGACATCCAGATGGACAGCAGGAGGTCCATTGACAAGCTGGTCAAGCAGGGGGAACTCCAGACGGCCCCCATGGCTCTGAAAGTGCACCGGCGGCCCTGATTGCAGAAGGCGGTCGCCTGGACCCGCTCACAAAAAGAGAGAACTTCCCGAAATGAATAACATCAGCCTCAATACCAGCTTTGGCAGCAACTCGCTCGCTCGCACGGGACACAGAACGACAGGCCTGGGCCTGTCCAGAGCTTCAGTAGTGGTCCAGACGGCTGCAATCCTGGCGACCCAGGCTCCGCGCCGCGCGGCACCCGGTGGGCCGTCGAAACGCCGCAAAGCCACAGCTATGACAGCGACTCCTTTTCAGACAACCCCTGCCAGGCATCCAGCCCCCCGCAAGACCCGGAAATCCGGCACGCGCGTGCGTGAATCAGACCACAGCGAACAGCGAGCCACACAAGAGAACACGGCTTCCCGCACATCGCAGTCAGCACCGCCAGCACACAAGGCTCTCAAGAAAGGCCAGAAAAACAGAAAAATGCAACAGCCACGACCGGCGGGGGGGCGCACCGGTTCTACCGCTTCCGCAGACGGCCGTCGTCGGCAACGGCGCTCTGAGGCGCTGGATGACTTTCCTCTTGCCCGTGGTCGTTCATCAGGTGTCGCATCGCCGTCAGCCACGGACGAACAAAGCATCGGCACCCCGGGCCCACGCCAGAAGAGAGGTACATTTTGCAACGGCAACAGCTATGCGCTTGGACAGCGCAATTTCACACGCATTCATGAGAATCTGGGCGGCTGCTACCGACTGGTGGAAGACGTGGTCATAAAGGACAGCCAGGCCTTGCCTGTGGGCCGACACGGCCATCCTTTCGTTGGTCGTCTGGACACTGACGGGCATACGCTGAGCGTGCAGCTTATGCGCCCACAAGGTGATGCCGTGCTGTTTGGTTCCATTGACAACAGCAAGATCAGCCTGACTCTCACCGACTGTCGTCTGGAGACACGCAACGGCAGCCTGGCAGCAGTCATAGGCGCCATGGGCAGTGACAACCACGTCAGTATTTCCCGGCTACAGAACTGCGTCTTCAATGCCACTGGCGAGGGCCGGGTTGAGGCGGGCCTGGTGGGCACCACCAGCGGTGCCAACAACCGCATTGATCTGTACGACGCCACCGGCAATGAGGTGCTGGCACACGCCCTGGCCCCGTCGGGTCCCTGCTCTGGTTCCTGCCAGCCTGCCGCCGCCGTCAGTCTGGGGCTGGGAGCCCTGCGCATCGCCGTGCCCGCCCGACCCTTTCCCAACCATGTCGACCAACAATTCATCCTCCAGCGCAGAATCAGCGACAACCGACTGCAGGCCCTGGCCGATGCGGGCCCAACGGACCGGCGACAGCTGACAGACATCGCCAGCGCACAAGCCTCCGCCGGCCTGCTGGGCCTGCTGGGCCAGAGCGCGGGTCATCAGGATGAATATCGATGGACAACAATCACCAGTCGTCAGGATCGCCTCTACAACAACCAGATCCTGGCCCATGCCGCTGGCCGTCAGGCAATGCCACAAACCCCCGGTAGCACAGGGTACAGCTGTGCCAGCCTGGGCTATGGCACGCTTGAGTGTGATCCGTCAGTCCCCGTACGACCGACCGATTGGCTGTACGTTTCCCAGGTGGCTTGTCGCAACAACAGTGTGCAAGCCCAGGCCAGTGGCGCCGATGGGCACAATGCTCGCCAGGGAGCAATAGCCCGCGCCACTATGGCCGCTACGCATACAGTGCGTTTTCTGCAGGCTCAGCATCGCGACCTGACCCCAGGCCAGGTGACAGCCCGGGCTGAAGGCGGCCTGGCGCAGCGGGCCCTGCTGGCTCCCTCCATGGAAACCTGGTTGCAGCTGTACACGGGTGGCGATCCGGATCTGCCCCTGCTCGCCCGCTGGGATGGGGCGGGGTTTTGTTCCAACGCTGGTGTGGTTGACACGGCTGCCTATACGCTGAACGAGACTGGCCTCAATTGTGTCCCGGCGGCGAGCCTTCAGCAGGCCCAGTGGGCCAGGACCAGAACCCGCATTGAGGCACTGAAATTCTCCAGCCTCGATCCCGGGAGCTGGCGCTGGCTACACGACAGCATGAGGTATTCAGAGTTCCACGTCTTCGGCTTCGATAATCCGGCCTGTTACGACCACGACAGTGCCTTGCACTATCCGCATGAAGCCCTGCAGTCACTGGTCAGTTCTGACAGCCAGTGGCTGCTGGTGAGCCGCCAGCATTACCCCGGGAAACCGGAGCATGATGCGCAGGGCCTGCTGCGTGTGACCCGCTACCGAATACCCCATGCCCCGCTGGACAAACCAGAGACAGAGGCCAGGGCCCAGGACAGGGGGGTGCTCCTGTATCAGGCCCACCGCCGCAACCCGGTGCTCCAGGCCGGGGCCGCTGTCTACAGCCTGGTGCAGGGCCATCAGCTGCACCAGCTCTATCAGAAACCAGGACAGCCGTCCCAGATCCTCAGCCTGCCATTGGATGTCTTCAACGCCCAGTACCAACTGGCAGACTATGACATGGAAGGCCAGGCACGTTTGTTGTCGCTGGAGGACGGCGAACTGAACCTGTGGATGCAGCACAACAACAGCGACACCTTGTTTGTGTATGGTCTGGGAAGCGCCCCGGCAGTCACCAATAGCAGCAGCCGGTTACGCTGGGGTTTTGACCTGTCCGACCAGCCGGGCGGGCTGGCCTTGCTGGCCCGTGACGGCGACTGGCTTTACAGTGTGCGTCAGCAAGACGGTCAACCCGCCAGCCTGCGTCGTCTGAATGTCAGCACCGGTCTGATGGATGCCGGCTGGCAACAGGACTGGCCCGGCACTGTCACAGACGACTTGCGTCTGACGACCAGCCTCGGGCAGTTGACGGCACTGCCTGCCGGTACCCTGGTCAACCCCCGGACACCGACTTCCGGTTTTCAGGCACAAATACCCGATACGGGTGGCTGCTTGCAGTGGTCACAGCCAACACTGGTCCGGCATATTTTGCCTCGCACTGCCGCGCCTTCTGCTGTTCCCGGCGATGCAGTCACCCACTCCCCCACTTCTCCTGTTCCCGGCGGAACAGTCACCCACTCCCCCGCTTTGCAGAGTTTCTCTGTCGCCGTCACGGCAGGCAGTGTGGCGGGCTCTGCGGCCCTGGTGGCGGCAGTGAGCCTGATGTCGAGCTGTATCGGCTTTCTGGTCTGGAAAAAAGGGAGACGACAGTGGACACCGGCCGGGGAAGAACAAAGGTCCCTTGCTCCTGAGGCTGGTGCAAGGTTCCCGCTCCCCTTCCCCGCCAGCGCGTCTTCTCCACAACAGCCTGCGCTGGTCTGTGAAAAAGCTGTTGAAGCAGGCGGCCCGTTCCGTGAAACAGCCTTGTAAAAAAATAGCCGTTGTCGTCTCTTCCCACAGGAGTTTGACAACCCGGTGAGACAAGGAAGAACTTCAGGCGCGGCCCGACTCTCTGCTGGGGAAATCGGGCCGCGCTCATAAATGGGAGGCTGGCCTCCCTGTCAGACAGACGACCATGCGACACAACACCATGCCGAACAGAAGAGCCAGGAAAGTGCCCTCAAGGCACCGGCACCACTGGCGTAAAGCCCGGGTGCAAACAACAAGTGCCGTCGGTGCCCCGCAAGAGCGGGGGGCCTGTTCAATCAACAAGCCAGCTCGCAAGCCAGCTCGCCAGGCAGCTTCTGCCTTATGAATCCCCAGTGCCCTCCAGAAACAGCCCTTGTTACTCCCCGCAAGAGCAGGGTATTTTATTGTCCTCAAGAGGGCTGTGGAAAAAAACTCACTACAAAAAGAGGCTTCACAAACCATCAGAAAACCCACCTCCAGCGGCCGCGTTACATCTGCCATATCCTGGGGTGCAACAAAACCTTTGCAACCGAAGCCTACCGAAGAACCCATCAACGCATCTGTCTCGGATGCAAGCCTTTTGCCTGCATTTTCCCTGGCTGTAATAAAGCGTTTTCACTGCAAAGCACCCTGCAGGTCCATCTTCGTGTTCATACGGGAGAGCGGCCCTATCCCTGCCCTTTCCAGGGTTGTGAAAAACGTTTTTCAACAGTAGGAAACAAACAAAGGCATATGCGCACCCATACCGGAGAAAGGCCGTTCGGCTGTCCTTACGAAGCCTGCACAAAAACGTTCGGCCAGAAGGAGAGCCTGCAGGACCACATGAGAACCCATACGGGAGACACCTGGCCCTGTCCTTTTGAAGGCTGTGGCAAGACTTTCAGGTCCAGAACGCAATACCGCACCCACAAGCGCACTCATAGCGCAGCAATGACTGGCAGCTGTCGTTACGGCGTCACTGGAAGACGGCTACCACACACAAAACGCCCAGAGCACGGCCTGGCAGCACAGCTGCGGCCATGCACTGTCGCGGCTGGCACGAGCGGCTTTGCACATGATGCCTTCATGAAAGTATCCAGACTCCCTCATCAAGCGACACCGTCAGAGTCCACTCACGAGGAGGGGCAGTTGTATCGCGCATCGCTCCCTGCACAGGGCCGTACCCCGGACCCTCTTCTGCCAGATCGGGACAGCCCTTCGGCCACCCATGTCTCGCTCATTGCAGAAAGCTTCGCAGCCGCTTCAGACCCCAGGGATGCTGCACAACGCCCTTGTCAGCCCTTGGCGCGCGCCCCTGACAGGACCGGATTTTCACCCCCAGAAGAGGCCAGCGACGGGCGAGCATCACCCTCGCCCCCAGCCCTTCTCCCGGACGACACAACCAACCTGTTTGCGCAGCTCCCGCCACTCTCGCCCTGGCCACCATCACAGCCAGACGATATCTCTGCTCTGGCTCACAACATCCCGGCATCGCTGGAAGATGAAGACAATGGTGCATTCTGGCAATGGTTAATCTCATCTTCCCATGATCTGAACAAAGAACAGACCGGGACCCCATAACACCAGCCCTGACAGAATTTCAAAACAGAAAATACGCATCGGCAAGCCCGCTGGGCAAAAGAGAGACAGGCTGCAGTCCGGGGACACACCGCTTGTTACCCGCTGAACGCGACGGACGGAGAGTGCAACAGTTTCCCCTCAGCACCGGCCGCCCGGCGCACCACTGTTCTTCTTCTGTTGGTCGCAGCCGCGTTCGGTTGGTCGCAGCCGCGCACGCGTGCACCAGACAGTGGGCTCGCGTCACACAACAACACCCGTCCACACCGGGAAGCCAGACCCTGTCCAGGGCTCGCCACAACAGCCTGACGAAGGAAGAACAAGAGAACAAGAGAACAAGAGAACAAGA
>MKWU01005967.1_pt1 | contig 12744 bp, 10 predicted proteins | sample 809101 | NCBI WGS metagenome assembly MKWU01 (sample SAMN05860141, study PRJNA318959) | sponge metagenome | host: Aplysina aerophoba | place: Slovenia: Piran, Adriatic Sea, Gulf of Piran | collected 2013-05-07 | reverse complement strand
GCCCACTTGCGGGCAGAGGAGAAGGGTTCGGTGCCCACGACCTGCCATCCATCCGGGGCGGGGCAGGGCGCCGGGGGGCCCCCCGGGGGGGGGGGCGGGGGCGGGGCGGGGGGCCCGCGCCCGCCCCCGCCGCCCGGGGCGGGCCGCGGCGATCGCCGCGGTGGTGGGGTTCGGGCTCGGGTCGGCGGCCGCCATCGCGCCGAGCGCGTCGGTGGCGGCAGCGGCATCCCAGCCGCCCATCGGCTGCACCGACTCGAAGGAGATCTCCCCGGTCGTGATCGTGCCCGTCTTGTCCAGGCAGAGGGTGTCGACGCGAGCCAGCAACTCCACAGCGGCGAGTTCCTTGGCCAGGGCCTTGCGCCGGGCAAGTGCGATCACGCCGGCCACGAACGCCAGCGACGTGAGCAGCACCAACCCGTCGGGCACCATCGCCACAGCAGCCCCCACGGTTCCCCGCAGCGCCTCCTGCCACTGATCCTCTGCTCCCAGCAGGCGCCACAGCAGCAGCGCGCTCGCCGGTGGGATCAGCCATACCAGCACCCGCAGGATCTGGTTCACGCCCCGCCGCAACTCGGAGTCCACCAGTGCGAACCGCCGGGCCTCCTCGCTCAATGCGGCGGCGTAGGAGGCGGCGCCGATGCCGTCGGCCCGGTACACGCCGCTGCCGGCGGCAACGAAACTGCCGGACATGACCCGCTCGCCCGGTTCCTTGACCACGGCGTCGGATTCGCCCGTCAGCAGCGACTCGTCCACCTCCAGGCCCACCCCTGCCAGCACCTCGCCGTCCACCACAACCTGGTCGCCCGAGGCGAGTTCCAGCAGGTCGTCGGCCACGACACCGCCGACGTCGATCTCGGTGGCCTCCCCGTCGCGCCGCACGCGGGCCCGCGGCTCGGACAGCACGGCTAACCGCCGCAGTTCGTGGCGGGCCCGCAGCTCCTGGATGATGCCGATGATGCTGTTGGACACCACCACGCCGACGAACAGGGCGTCGCCGGGCGCGTCGGCCACCAGGATCAGAACCAGCAGGCTCAACAGGATGGCGTTGACGGGCGTGAAGACGTTGGCCCGGGCGATCTCGCCGAGGGTGCGCACCGGTGCGTCGGGAACGTCGTTGACCCGCCCATCGGCGATGCGCTGCGCCACCTCGTCGGCGGTCAGGCCGGCGAGGTCGGCAGCGGTTGTGCTCATGGACGGGATGTTAGGTGAGCCCGCTGCCGCCGCTGCGTTCCAAGCGCCAGGGAATGCCTTCGGACGCCCACAGCCGGTGGCGGGCGCCGGGGACGTCGGGGTCGGCTGACTCGTAGCCGGCGTCGCCCTGCCAGAGGGCCACCTCCTCTCCGTCACGCGTGGCTGCCAGCCGGGTGTCGTAGAACATCGGCTCACGCCGCTTCGCCGCCGCCAGCATGTCGCCGACGGTGGTGAAGCCCTGGAGTTCGTGCAGGGTCACGTAGGTGGGGGGCAGGAACCAGGTGCCGCCGGACTCGGTGTGGCGCCCGATCGCCTCGGCGGGTGACAGCCAGATGTGCTCGGCGATCTCCCGCCCGTCCACCCGCACGGCGCCCGGAGGCGCGGCGGCCACGAAGAACCAGGTGGCGAGCTGGTGGTCGAAGTCCGGAGGGGGCGTCCAGTGGGAGAAGCGCACCAGCGACCGTGGGTCCACCTGAAGCCCTGCCTCCTCCTCGGTCTCGCGCGCCGCGGCGATGCGCGCCACCTCGTAGCGGTCGTCGGGGTTGTCGGCGGCGGCCCGGTCGGTGGGATCCACGCGACCCCCGGGGAAGACCCACACGCCGCCCATCACCGGCAGATCCGGGCTGCGGCGCAGCAGCAAGGTCTCGACGCCGCCCGCCGATTGGCGCAGCAGCACCGCAGTCGCCGCCGGCACCGGCGGCCGGATCGACCGCCGCGCATAGTCCGCCAGCCACCGCTCGTAGTGCGCGCCGCGGCGGCTGGGGGGACTCATAGAGACCACGAGGGTACCCGCGGCCACTACGGCGCCCCGCCGGGCCGCCGATGAGGACTGGGTGAGGTGTGGAGGAGCCTCAGCCGGCCGACTCGAAACGGTCGAAGAACTCCAGAACGACCTGAGGAACGATCCGGATACCGATCTCCTGCTCGCGAATGAGGTCGCAGAGCTTCTGGCCGTCGATGAGATCGACCATCGGCGTGGTGGCCGCAGCGGCAGCTCTCGCCGCGGATGTGTATCGCCCGAGCGTGACCATGATGGCGCGCTCTGCCCCGGCGACCTCGGCATCTCGTTGGAACAGCGCCACCTCCTGCCGCCCGATCCCAGCCGAGGATGCGGGGTTGTACCGCTTCACTTGGACTGCCACCTTGGCCGAAAGGACAGGCGATATCGGCGCCACGCCGATCCCGTCTATCCCCTCATCGCCTGTACCGCCGGTGTGTTCCAACTCGAGATCGAAGGAGCGCAGCAGATAGAGCACGAAGTGCTCGAATGCAGTGGGTGACATCTCGTGCAAGCGGTCCAGAAGCGTCACGCGGTACTCGGTCGTTTCTTCCCCCTCTCCATCGGGCGGACCTATACGCTCCGTCTCCTCGTCGTCATCAGCATGGGTGGTCTTACGGGTTCGGGCATATTCGGCTGAAGCCTGCCGCCGCAGTTCTCGTAGCCGCTCGATGGCCACATCCTCTGGCATCGCAAGGAGTTCCCGCCCAAGGGCCGTGAGGAGGTGTAGGGCTCTCCGGGGGCTTTCCAGTGCGCCGTAGAGCTTGCACTCGGAACGGGCCCAGTCGATTCGGTTCTGAAGGATCAGGTCACCGCTCTTGCGATACGTCAGCGCGAGCAACTCCTCGGATGGATTGAGCTTCTCGATAATCGACTCACGCAGCTGGCGGGTCTGTGCTGAGCCTCCGAGTTCCTCGATCGCCTGCAGGGTCGGTAGCAGCAGATCAAACGATGTCGGAAGGTCCTCCTTGGTTGCTACGGCGATCAAGTTACGTCACCGCCCTGTCATGTGGAAGGGGAGCCGGTCCAGGCGCTATCCCTGAACCCTAGGCGGTCGACGACGATCCGCTTGATCTCAGCCGCGACTGCTGCCGCGTCTTCGTGTTCCCAGAATCGGCGCACGGTCCAACCTGCTGCTATCAACTCTCGATCGTGACGGCGATCGCGCTCAACGTTCGCCCGCAGCTTCGCCAGCCACCATTCGCGGTTTGCAAGCGGCGTCGAGCCATGCAAGGGGCAGGAGTGCCAGAAGCAGCCGTCGAGGAACACCGCGACTTGCTCGCGGCGGAACACGATGTCTGGACGACCTCTCGTCACCCCCGGAATCGCCAGATCGACGCGGTAGCGCAGACCCTTGGCATGCAGCTGCCGCCGGACGCGGATCTCGAATCGGGTGTCCCGCTGTGGCGTGTTCCGCATCCTCCGCCGCACCGACGGCGAACTCGCGTCTGGAGTGTCTCTGGTTGCAGGCATTGGCTTCCTTGGCGGCTTGGGGGGAGCTGGCGAGGCCAAGCCTGTACCGGACGGATGATGCTCGCACGTCAACCGACGATGGACCGACTCCCGGGCAACCCCGAGCCACCGGCAATAGCGATGCCGGCGCCCAGTGCAGAGAGGGCCGCGCCGTAGCCGAGCGGCATCGGCACAGCGTCGCCGATCCACTTGGCTAACTCTTTTCGACGCGGTGGATTCTGGGCGTCTAGCACGAAGCGGTACGTGTCGGGGAACCCCTGGATCCGTGCCGCCTCGCGCGGGGTCAGTGTCCGGCGTCTCGTCGGGTGGACGTAGCGGCCGCGTCCCGGTGTCATGAACCCGGTGGTGATCGTGGGGGCGGGCCCGTCCAAGCGCAGTCGGCCGTATACCGAACCGTAGGTCGTACCGCCGCGGTGGCACTCGGGGCGCTGCGAATTCGGCAGGTCGTATGCGTCATTGTCGAACAGCCAGTCCACTCGCTCCCGATTCTCCGGGACCATCTCCGACGCCACATCCATGACGCTGTCACTCTGATGGTCGAGGAAGTCTCCGATCGCCCACTCGAGCGTCCGCGGCCCGGTATCGGCCAGCACCTCGGCGACGATCTCCAGAGGGATCGGAGCGGCGTCCCGGCGAGCCACCAGGAACGAGCGACGCCGTGTCTGTGGCCAACCCATGGCGTCGGCCCGGAGGGTCCCGCGCACGACGGCGTACCCTGCGGACTCGAAGAGTTGCTGGGCCGTGTCAACTACCTGCCGATCGTCGTGTTCCACCTCCGGCACGTTCTCGATGATTGCCATGCGTGCGCCGACGGCCACGGCGAACGCCGGTACCGTCAGGTAGAAGGCGTTGCGCTTGTCGCTGCGGCGCGTCCGGTTGTTGAGGTTCGAGTTCCCCTGGCAGGGTGGTCCCGCCATCACCACGTCGATCCCGGCCACCGCCTCGGCGAGAGCCGGATCGAGAATCTCGGGCGGGTAGACGAAGCCGGCATCGGCGCCCCGGCCGCGGACCCGGTGGTCGAGCAGCGACGTGACCGACTTCGTGTAGCGCATCCGCGTTTCGTGGTTGGCGGCGTAGACTGTGACGGCCCCAGGATCGGAGTCCACCACCAACTCGGTCATCAACGACGTGCCGAGTTCCGCTGCCACTTGCGCCACACCCAGAGCCAGCCCTCCGGCCCCACAGAACAGGTCGGCGGCACGAAGACGCCGCGTGGAGACAGGCTCCCCAACCGGCGCGGGGCGAGCACCTCGCAGGTAGGCATGCCACCACTGACCCTTGGGATCGGGCGCGTCCTCGTGATCCGCCAGGGGAGGCGCGGCCCGCTCGGTGCTGGAGCGGATGTCCAGCGCCCCGAGTCGCAATTCGTGAACGAGCCGCGAGTTCTCCTGCCCGAAGCGCTCGCCCGGATGGTGTCCGGCGTTCGCCGGCTCGACCTGCCCAGCCGGATCCGCCGCGACGGTCATCCGGACGTAGCCGGGAACATTTCCCCGCGCAGTTCGGCGATGAGCGCCCTTGCGTCCTCGTCGTCGTAGACAGCCGGTACGACGTTGGCCCACATGCGGTTCAACTCCTTTGCGAAGGCGCGGAGGTCGTCGGTCCTCAGCCGCTCGCTCGCCTGCATCTCGACGAACGAGCGTACGACCGGCGGAGCGGTGCAGGTTCTGACCCGCAGCACATGGCTTCGCCAAAAATCCGTCGCCTCCGGTACCGCTTCGGCCGCGTCGAGGTGTTCGAGCCCGCCGACCGCAGCGGCGCGGGCGTACATCCGGGTCAGCACGCACTCCGTGGCGGTCCGACCGTCCACGTAGCGTTCGAATTTGCCTCTGGCGAAGGGGGCGCTCTCGCGCCATGCGATGAAGTTCCAGAAGTGCGCCAGGCTCAGGTAGCGCCAGAAGCCGGGATCGTCCAGGATGTTGGGGTCCACGTCGCGGAGCGCCTCGTAGAGGAGCACGGCTGCCCGTCCTTCCACCCGATCCCGATCACTCGGAGAACGGTTCGACGTCTCGGTCATCTCCGCCTCGATCAGGGCGACGGCGGCGCGAATCTCCTGTAGGTCCACCTCGTCGGTGCCGACGCCCTGCCAATCGATGTAGGACTCGATGCTCGGGTTCTCACCGACGATCCGCCGTCGTGCCAGATCGAGGCAATTCGAGATCGTGAGGTATGGGTACCTCACGTTTCGGCCTCTAGCGGCGCGAGCAGGTGCTTGCCCATGTCGATGGCGTGTTCCGCTCTCGCTAGTATCTGCTCGGGCCTCCTCTGGATCGTCGTCAGGAGCATCTGCTTGTCCTCGCCCGAGGCGCCGGGGCCGGCGGCGAACCGCAGCACCCTGCCCAGCAAGGAATCTTCGATGTCGTCCCAGGACCTCGTTTCGAGTTCCAGTTCGGCTGCGTTGGCCGCGCTGTGCCACACGACAGCGGCGATGAAGTCGTGGACGAGCTGTCCTTGCAACGCCACCCCGGCCGGGGAGGAATGGCGGGCGCCCAAGTGCGCCAGGAACTCCTCGTCCACGTAGAATGGCGGGGGCGGGGAGTGTCCGAACGCTTCCAGCAGGTCTTGGTCCTCGAGGTCAACATAGCGAACGGCCTTGGTCGGGATGCCGAGTTCCGTCCGCTTGTCGCTGTCCAGGGGAGTGAGCCTGAACAGTTCGGCGCCCCGATCCACGTCGATCCTGAAGTTGGCGCGTGCCAGCCATGTGCCCTTGCGCCGCGGTTGCAACGGACGCCTCGGAAGTTGGCGCAGCAGCAGGACGTAGGCCTCCACGACGGCGCCGTGGAATCCGGTGCGTAGCGCCGTGGGACGCTCGGTGGGGCTGAGCGGCGCAACCCGATCAACGGATTCCGGATTGTCCCGCGCCCCGAGGGAATCGCCGCGGACCGCCCCGGTCAGCAGCGTGACCCGGTCGAGTGATTCCAGATCGTCCAATGGGAGCCGGAGCAGGATCTGGGTTCGCCTGATGAAGGTCGTGGAGGATGTGACCAGCAGTCCGAGCGCCGAGGGGTCGACGCCCAGCCGCTCGACGCCTTCCCTCAAGCTGCGCTTGAAGTCGGGGAATTCGTCCGCTGCGGCCCAGATGATCTCCCCTCGGTTACGGGCGAAGGTCTCCGGATCGTCGACGAGGATGCTCGCTGCCGGCGCACACTCCTGCTCGCCGAAGCGAAGGCGGACACCGTCGAGGACGTTGTCGAGCGACCCGGTGTGGAACGGGCGAATGGTGCGGGTCTCCCGGCTCACGACGCCTCCGCCTACAGCGGTTCGCCCTCGGCGAACAGCTTGCCGGTCCAGTCCGCCCGGTAGGGATCGCTGACGAATCGGAACGTGGCGTCCCGGCGGGTCAGCCGGCCCTCGAAGTGCGCGCCGTCGTCATTGGCTACGAATCCGGCCGGCGGAACCACATTGAGCGCAACCGCGTCTCGCGCCATGCTGTCCTCCACAAGGCGATAACGAATACTCACCCGTGCCGGCGCCTCGTCGCCGCTGAAATGCTCGCTGAGAGCGAACGTGGCCGTCCCGGCGAGCCGCAGCGATCCCGCGGCCACCGCCTCGGGCTCGTATTCGAGTGCGACCGTTACGGGGCGGGTTTCAGGGGTCGGACCCTCCGATCCTACGCCGGCCCCGCGGAGCACCCTTCTCATCAGGCTGTCGAAGAAGTCGAGCCGGATCTCCTCGGTGGGCCGTTCCGGCGGCCTGAGGCTCCGGCGGAACTCACGGATCTTTTTTGTGATCTCGTCGTGCACGGCTCTGGCCAGCTTCGCCTGTTCCTCCCCCTCAACACCGTCGGGACTGGATGTCTGCCAAGCATCGTGGCCCATCGGCTCGGTGTCTCGGAGTTGCTCGTTGATGCTGTCATCGGCCACGAAGACGCCGCGGACGTAGGGCGGACTGCTGTTTCGTTTCGGCGGGTGCTGCAGGTACTCGACCACCATGCGCGGCCTACGAACGAGAGCCACGAGGTTGCAGTGGTCGCCCCCTTGCTCGGCCGACGATCCGGTCTGGTCCGGATAGGACCATCCGTCCCGATCGGCGAGTAGTCCGAGCGATCCGAGCCTGCGCGCTGCGCTGTCCAGGTCGTACTGCCGGCGCTCGATGTCGGGTCCGTTGTCCTCCGGGATTGTCGCCAGTTCGTAGGCCTGGACGAAGCTCTTCAGCACGGGGTTGGTGCGCGGCCGGGGGTGCAGCCGGCTGTCGTGGCCCGCAACCACGGCGTCGAAGATGTCCTCCTCCAGCGCCGGCCACCAGTTCCGCTCGATGGCGGCGACGAGGTCGTGTTCGTCGACGGTCGGTTCGACGAGGAGGAACGTTGTGCCCAGTAACTGCGGCTCGTGGGGATTTCGCACTGCCAGGCCGAGGGATGCCGCGATGCGGTCAGCGTCCTTGTTCACGAAGGGTTGGACCTTGTGCCCGTCCTCGTGTTCGCCGAACCTCCCGAAACCCGTGAAGCTGCTGTCCCCGAGGTCGTGCTGGCCCCAATACGTCATGCCCATCAACCGGCGCGTGACGCCCCGATCGTCGGGCCGCTCCTCGAAGCAGGTGTAGGCGATGACGGTTCGAGTCGCAGAGCCCCGTATCAGCCCGGCCTTGCCGTAGCCGTACGACCCTCCCTCGCCACTCGCCTTCGGGGTGAAGCCCAGGGTTCCGAGCGCAAGGTAGAGCTTGGACTTGGCCGCTTCCCACGGACCGTACATGCCGGTGGCGGCGCGCTCCTCAATCACCAGGTACGGCAGCGGCGAGCCGTCCGCCAAGCGGCCCAGGCAGTCCGATTGCCGCAGGCCGACCGATCCCCGATCCACGGACGATGCTCGCTCGGCCAGCTCGCGAAGGCCGAGCCGTTCGATCAGATGATGCTTGCTATCGCCACCGGCCGCTTCGTACCGGAAGCGGATCTCGAACGGGGGGGGGGTCCCTGAGTGCGCCCAGTTCTCCTGCAGTTCGATCGCCGCGTCCCAGGAGTTCTGGATGGCCTCTCGCGCCAGCACGGTGGCTTCGTCGGTCGGGGCGTCGATCTCCATGACGCCGGGCTTCTTCACGGTCACATTGCGGAAGAGCTTTGACAAGTCACCCGCCGAACCGCTGCGGTACGGGTCGGGTTGCTCCCAGTGCCACAGAGGATCGGGCAGGTCCGGCAGTCCGGGGACGACGGATGGGATGCTCATGACGCTGTGAGCCGGGGAAGCTTCACGGAGCGTGAATCATAGCCGTGCGCCCGCCGAGTGGGCCGGTCGGGTCCGGAGCGGCTGCTCGCCAGGGCGTGGGCCTCAGCAGGCTCGGCGGAATCTGTCGAATCGCTCGGCGAGGAGGTCGCGGTCGGGTCGGGCGGCCCTGTGCTCGGGCACATTGAGTACGGATCGATGGGCCTGACAGAGGGCTCCCAGCGCGGCGCCGCGGGCGCCCGGGAACTCAGTCGGGCTGGCCTTGCCCTGATTCGACTCTTCAACAGACAGGATGAGCGCTGGCCCGCTCGGGCGGTTGTACTCCGCGAGGACGTCGTCTCGCACCTCCACCCGGTAGTCGGCATCGATACCGAGCAGATCTGTGTCGTAGGCGCCGTGATGGAGCCTGCACAGGGAGACCCCGTTCGACACGACGGGCTCACCGCCCTCGGTGTCTCGCCTGATCGCTGCGGCGTCGAGCATTCGCTCGTAGGCAAGGTGGCAGATCGCGCAACGGGATTCGTAGGCGGCCAGCACGCGCGCCCGGAACACCGGTCGGTGGATCGCAACACGCGCCGCTGTAGCCGCGAGTCGCCGATACTCGGCCAGATCGACCACGTTGGCAGCCTGCCAACGCTCGCGCTGGACGTCGTCGAGTGCAACGACGAATTGACGCTCGTCGGGCTCCTCGTGTACTAGCCACACCGGGAAAACCGGCAAGTACACGTTTGCGACGATCCCATGGAACCAGATCAACGGGAGTCCACGTGAGCACGCCTTCCGCAGCGCCGCGTTGGTGTATTCGTCGGGATCGGTTCCCTGCCACTTGTACCGCAGGAAGCCGTCCGGTCCGGAGGTATCGTCGTACCGTCGCTGCTTCGGGGGCTTGTGGGTCGTCGAAATGGATAGTGCTGCTTCGAACGTTCTCGGCTTGTGAATCCCACGCTGAGGGTGCTTGAGGGCGAATCGCTGATTCTCGAACCTGAATCCGCAGGTTGACCCGCAGAGGTCGCCCTGAGCAACCGGCCCGCCGGTGCGGATCTGCAACCGCCGCAGGTAGCCGAACGCCTCATCCCGCAGGCGCTGGTCCCTTTCGGAATCAACGTTCACGAGCGAAAGCTACAGCACGCGGTTGAGATCCCTTCAACCTCGATGTTCTCGCTCTCCTGCGTTTCGCAGTCGCTCGTACAGAAGGTGGTCTGTGTGCCAGGTGATCGACAGCCTTCGCGTCCGTTTGCCGGACCGCGACCGCGCCGCGCCAGTCGTCTCCGGGACGGGGCTGTGGGGCATAGTGGCTCGGCGCAATCGTCGCAAGGGTGGACGGGTGGCCCCGAATAGGACGTGGTCGGGGATCGTCCCGGCGGACAACGACCCCCGCCCCGCCGTCGCTGGAGGAGTTGCTGCCGCGTGACGGCGACTACGCGGAGCGCCGGATCACCGACATGGACGAGCCCGAGTGGTGTTGGTCCCGTCGAGCAAGGGCCAGGCGGGGCTCGAGCCGTGAGGATCCGGCCGACTGGGTCATCGAGAGGCTCCTGAGGATCGCTCGCAACTCGGTCAGGGCGTCCGCCGCATGAGTACCCGCATCGCGACGTCAGGGTGGATAGCAGGTCGTCCGCCGATCGGGCCACCGAAGCGGCGATGAGCCGCCTGCGCCCACGCCGGGCGTTACGGCGATCCGGGCGGTCAGGACTCTTCGGGGTGGGGGACCGGTACTAGTTCGAGTTCGGCGATGGCGGCGTAGTCGTCGGGGTTGGTGGTGTAGAGGGGGAGTCCGTTGGCGATGGCTGTGGCGGCGATGAGGGCGTCGTAGGCGCGGGCGGTCGCCTTCCGGCCCGCCCCTCGTAGGTCGACCGACTAGGTCGCCTGTGCTTGCTGGCGGATCTCGCTGAGGGTGGTGTGGGGGAGGATGGCCTCGGGGTCGACGCGTAGTTCCAGTACTGCCGGCACGCCCGCGGCCAGGGCTTTCTCGAATGCATCAGGGAAGTCCTCGGTGCGCTCGATGATGGCGCCGAAGCCGCCGAATGCCCGGGCGTACGCGGCGAAGTCGGGGTTGATGAGGTCCGCGCCGCTGGGGCGATCGGGGTAGGTGCGCTCCTGGTGCATCCTGATCGTGGCGAACATGCCGTTGTTGATCACCACCACGATGATCGGGGCGTTGTGCTGCATGGCAGTGGCCAACTCCTGGCCGGTCATCAAGAAGTCGCCGTCACCGCAGAACGCCACCACCGGGGCCTCGGGGGCGTGCAGCTTGGCGGCCACTGCGGCGGGCACCGCGTACCCCATTGCCCCACTCTGGGGCCCGATCTGCGTGCCGTACTGCTTGAACCGGTAGTACCGCTGCGGCCACACCGAGAAGTTGCCGGCGCCGTTCGTGAGGATCGACTCGGGGGGCAGGCGCCCGTCCAGGTACGCCACCACCTCGCCGAAGTCCAGCGAGCCCGGGGCGGCCCGGCGCCGGCGGGTTGCCTCGTGGTCGGCGCGGGCCGCCGCCGTCCAGCCTCGCCACGGACTCGGATCCACCGAGACCTCCGCGCACAGCGCTTCGACTGTCTCCACCGCGCCCGCACAGATGGCGAGATGCGGTTGGTAGACGCTGCCCAACTCGGCGGCGTCGGGGTGGACGTGTACCAGAGTCTGGCGGGGGACCGGGGGCTCCAGCAGCGTGTACCCGCCGGTGGCGGTGTCCCCGAGGCGGCTCCCGATCGCGACGACCAGGTCTGCTTCGGTGATCCTCCTGGCCAGAGCCGGCGGGGTGCCGACCCCGGCGTAGCCCACGTAGCTGGGCGAGTCGTTGTCGATGTAGTCCTGGCGGCGGAAGCTGACCGCGACCGGCAGGTGGTTGCGCTCGGCCCAGCCGGCGAGGGCAACGCCGGCCGCCGGGCTCCAGGTGCCGCCGCCGACGATCACCAGCGGCCGGGAGGCCGACGCCAGGAGGGTCTGCAACTCCGCCAATTCCCCGGGCCCCGGCCACGGCCGTTGTGGCGGGGGAGCGACGGGGGCATCGGCCACCGACACCTCGGCGGCGAGCACGTCCTCGGGCAGCGAAACCACCACGGGCCCCGGCCGGCCTTGCCGGGCGACCCTGGCGGCCTCGGCGACGGTCTCGCTCAGCCGCTCCGGGCGGTCCACCTCCACCGCCCACTTCGCCAGCGGGCCGAAGAACGCCTCGTAGTCCACCTCCTGGAAGGCGCGGCGCCCCCGGTGGGCGGTGGGCACCTGGCCGATGAACAGCAGCAGCGCCGCCCCGCTCATCGTCGCGTTGTGCACCGCCACCGAGGCGTGCGTCGCCCCCGGGCCCCGCGTCACGAAGGCCACGCCGAGGTCGCCACGAAGGCGGGCCTGCGCCTCGGCCATGATCGCCGCCCCGGACTCGTGGCGGCACACCACCGTGCGGATAGCCGGCTCGTCGTGGAGAGCGTCCAGAACGGCCAGGAAGCTCTCACCGGGAACGGTGAAGATGGTGTTCACACCGTGGCGGCGCAACTGGTCGACCAGCACGCGTCCGCCGTGGCGCACCGGCAGGCTCACGCCAGCGGTTCCTCGAGAAACACCCTTGCCCGCTGGCGGGCGGGCCGGTCGGCGTCGGCAGGGTCGGTGTAGCGGATCGTGCGCCGGCCCGCCCACTTCGCCGGCAGCAGCATCACCCGCACGAAGGCTGTGGCTTGGGTGGCCGAGGCCTCGGCGTATACGGACTCGGGGCCGCTCTCGAACCAGCAATCCCCGGCCCGGTGCGTGGCCGTGACGCCGGCGGTGGTCACGGTCAACTCGCCGAACAGCAGCCGGCGGACGCCCGGACCGGGGTGCACGTGCCGGTACGCCACCGCACCGGGAGGGAAATCCACCCGGTCACAGCGCAGCAGCGGGCGGCGTGCCTCGTCCAACTCCACCACGACCGCCAGAGCCGCACCGCCCGTCGCCCCCTCGCCGGCGTCTCCAGGATGTTCGCCGGCGCTCGCCCGCGCGCCGCCCGGCACCGGCGCGGGCGCCCACCCGCGCCGCCCGGGGGGGGCCGCTGCGGGTGGGCGGGCGGGGGCCGGCGGGCGCCCCGCCGGTCACCGGCGCGAGCGCCCACCGCTGCAGCCCGAGGAAATCCTCATAGTGGTGCAACTCATGAACGGAGTCGTCGGCCGGGCGGCCCACCTCCCA
>MKWU01005966.1_pt1 | contig 12746 bp, 7 predicted proteins | sample 809101 | NCBI WGS metagenome assembly MKWU01 (sample SAMN05860141, study PRJNA318959) | sponge metagenome | host: Aplysina aerophoba | place: Slovenia: Piran, Adriatic Sea, Gulf of Piran | collected 2013-05-07 | reverse complement strand
TGTCCCGGAGGATTCGGCCGCTGTCGGCGTGCTCGCGGTCGTCCGCGGCACCGCTTTGCGAGGACCGAAATGTGACCACCTCGATCACCTCCCGGCCGAAGCGCACATGCGCCAGCCGGAAACGCCGTCCGATCAGGCGGCAGTTGCGAAACAGCTTGCGAACCTGCTCCGGTCGCGCATCGGTGGCCACGTCGAAATCCTTGGGACTGCGCCCGACCAGCAGGTCGCGCACGCCGCCGCCAACGAGAAACGCCTGGTGCCCGCAACTCTTGAGCCGGTAAAGGACCTTGAGCGCGTTGCCGGAAATATTCGACCGGCTGAGCGTATGCTGTGGCCTGGGGATAACCACAGGGCCGGTAAATACTTGATTTTCCGCGATATTCAAAGCAGCTTCGAGGCTAACCCACACAGACTACCGCCCGCCTGGGAAGGCGGACGCAGCCGACGATTGGAGAGAACTGTGAGCTTTCGAGCAGGCCAAGTTTCACCGTTCCCGAAAGACCGTTATCATAACAGCCCGATTTTCCCCGAGCACGGCGCTCCCTTCGTCTAGCGGTCAGGACGCGGCCCTCTCAAGGCTGAAACAGGGGTTCGATTCCCCTAGGGAGCGCCACACTTTCTTATAAATCAATTCGGGGGCGTGAAACGGCCCCCGATCGGCTACATGTCTTCGCTAGGCCGACTGGCTTCTCTGGGAAACCGGGGTATGCTTGCGCCATACGTCTTTTGAGCGAACCGGTAAGGACCGTGGCCAGCGCACAATACCGAGTACAAGACCATGATCTCACGGCAACCGCGGGGTTGCTGATCCGTTTCCAACCCGCGCTCTGCCCGACCGAGGATCAATTCTATGAGTTCTGCCGTATCAACAGGGAGTTGCGTATCGAGCGGAACGCCGAAGGAGGGGTGGCCGTCAAGGGGCCGGCAGGATGGGAAACCGCCGAGAAAAACGCCGAGATCACGTTTCAGCTAAAGGGTTGGGCGACAAGGGACGGCACAGGTCGGGCGGTGGATTCGTCCGCAGGGTATCTGCTTCCCAATGGAGCGATACGCTCACCGGACGCGTCCTGGGTTAGGAACGAACGCCTGGCGTCCGTAACCCCCGAGCAGCGGTCGAGATTTCTTCCGCTTTGTCCCGATTTCGTGATCGACCTGCGATCGCCCACGGATGGGCTTGCCATGCTGCAGGACAAGATGGCCGAATATATCGCCAACGGTACCGAACTCGGCTGGTTGATCGACCCATTGAATCGGCAAGTGTTCGTGTACCGTCCTGGACTGGACGTTGAAACGCAGGACGCGCCGGACAGTGTTTCGGCCAATTCGGTGTTGCAGGGATTCCGATTAAAAATGGGGAAAGTCTGGTAGAGCTCAGTCTTTTCCAGGCGCGGGATCGGAATCACCCGAAAGCGGTGCGGTCGATCCGTCGCCATCCACGGCCACAGTACTTGTGCCAAGTGCCGCACCACGGGTTGCGCCAGCGATCCAGGCACGTTGCCTCTGCCATTGCACACGGAATCCATGTTCCGCTTGCGGCAGTCTACCCAACTGCCACCAACAATGTGAAAGTGCAGTAATTCCATCATTTGGAAATTGTCGTCTTCTTCGGCGGCGTCTTCGTAAGCGGGGTGGTTACTCCACCTGGATCTCAGCTTGATGCTGGTGTAAAGGCCCAGGGCATCAGCGCATCGATTTCCGAGGCCGGGTGGCCGGCGGCGATAGCTTCAAGCGTGGCCTTGAGATAGGCGTGGGGGTCGACCCAGTTCGTTTTGCCGTTTCAACGAGACTGGCGATGCGGGCCCAGGCCTTGGCGCCTTCGTCATGGCCGGCGAACAGCGCGTTCTTCCGATTGAGCGCCAGGGGCCGTATCCTGTTTCCCACGATATTTGTATCCATCTCGACCCGCCAGCCGGTGAAGAACACCCGAAGCCCGTCCCAGTGGTTGGCGATGTAGGCCCGCTTCTCGCTCAGGCACGACTACTGCGATATCCGGGCGCGTTGCCGGCGCAGCCAGACTCCGCAGTCCTTGACCAGGGGGCGGTGCGGGCCTGCGCACGGCCAGCCTGACGTCGGGAGGCTCGCCCCGGATCTCCTTCTCAATGGCGTACATGGCCGCGATCCGCCACCGCCCTTCGGCGGCGATCGTCGAGCGATGGCTGTCGTGGATATCGCACAACTTGCGCCTGGCGTGACCCCAGCATTGAATTCCCTTTCCAAACTGGCGTCTTGCCGTAATTGCTGCCGGATATCCGTGAACGGGGCAAAGATGAACTGGACGAAATGATTCAGGAAGCAAAAGACGCACTATCCCTGCCCCTGGGCCGGGCGTCCGAATAAAGTATCCACTCATCAAAAGCCGCAATCCCCAACACTCCCGCTCAACTCGAAAGCCACCAAGAGTCAACCGCATCACGAAAGCGCCGTCCATTCATGCGGCACCAACCCTACGTCTCCCCTCCATTCTTCAACGATATCCTCATTAAACCAACCACCATCAAGATGCGCATGATCTAGTACGATAAGTTGAAAGCCATCACCGATTGCCATACTCACCCGGTGCATAAACTTAAAAAGGCTGTGCACTGCGCGCCGATCTGCGTCCTGGAGCGCACCAACCCTGCCAGTCTGGTTGGTATCGGGCGGGTAATGAGCCTGAGATGGTTGGTCGAATACCAAAATTCCGGGAACTGGTCGCTCCTGTTCTCTAAACCAACGATGCAGTGCCAGAAGAGTGACTACATGATACCCCACCCAGTTCTCCCCGCTCCCTATTCGGTAGAGAGGAATTGGGCCGTCCACAGTTTCAGCTACAACAGAGAGTTTTTTAAGGTCAAGACGTATACGCCCTTCGGAGTGCTCAAGCTCTAAATGAGTAGCATATTCCGTCATATAATCTGCGATTAGATTGAGAAACGTATAGACTCTTTCCTCCACGTCATCGGCACTCAAACGTTCAGAAAGAACCTCAACCCGACTCCGGGCTTCGTCAATGAGGAGGTCTATATCAGCTCTTTCATCCGACTGACTAGTCTGCTCAACAAATGCACTTATCCGGCCCACAACTCGAGCTCGTTCAATAACTTGATCCCGCTGGAATCGTGCTCTTTCGTCATCTGCATAGGCGCGCTCAAGATCACGCTGTGTCGACACAATCGCTCGCTCGATTTCAGTCCGTTTCCTACCAAATGCATCCAGACGCTCCTGAAGGTGCGGACCTTCTGCTCCAACGCAATCTAGCTGCTTATCAAGCACCTTTAGAGAATCGGAGAGATCCGATGCCGCCGGGATCGGGATCTCAAGATGTGCTTCACAAAGCGGACAGACATCGTCCGCATCAGACTCGCCCGTATAAAGGCCGAGTGAAACAACGCGCGCCCGTTGCTCACTCACTTCCCGAGAATAACTGTTCTGTTCACGCATAAAATGCCTGGTCGCCCGAATATCACCTTGAATATTTTCCAATTGCCCGTGAAGGGTACGCAGTTCGTTTTCAAGCCTAACGATCACGTCGCTAGCCCCGTAGACAATGGTTGGCGATTGAAGATCCGAGGTGACAACTCTCTTCAATGCCTCAATTGCCTCCTCAACCTGAATAAATTCAAGATCTTGGGCGAGCAGACCAACTCGCCGCGCGTCAAGAATGAAGCGACGCATGCGCCTTTGAGCCCTATCGTCATCGCTCTTCACGGCATCCCGACGCGCTTCAAGTTTCCTCAATGACAGTCTCGCGTCATCCAGTTCGTTCTGCAGAAGGAAATGGTTTTCGTCAATTGCGCCCAAAAAATAAGGGATCGTATCCTTGATAGCCTGCGGAATAAATTGATCGCCCTGACGATGGAATAAACGATCGCGACTAGCGATCTCGTCCTGCTTCTGAAAACATAAGAAAAGAGCATGCCGGATAGTCGCTTGCAACGGTCTACGAGTGCCTGACAGTGGGCGATTCTCGTTCTCTGACATTCCGGCGAAGCGTGTCAACAGCCGAATTAGCGCATCTTCCGTGATATTCTTGTGTAACTCCGCATACGATGGCGGATCATCGAACTGGCCGCGACGAACATGGATATCTGGACTTGTCTGTTTTCCGCTGTCTGGGTTTCGTCTTCCGATGAATAAGTGATCGTCGTTTCTCTCTATCTCCACACCAAACCACGACACATGCTGTCGGATAACGCCCTCTGCGACATAACATTTCGTACGTCCGAAACAGTAATCAAGAATATCAATTATGGAGGACTTCCCTGTTTTGGCTCGTCCAGTGAGTATGTTGAGGCCGGACTTGTGAAATCCTACCGTTCGGATATCGCCACGAGAATTGTAGATGCTAACTGAGCGAAGCGTGAAGCTCATACGCGTATACCCCACGCTGCAAGTATGGATGACGTACCCCCAGCGGGCGCAAACCATCGCCCAATCTTTCTAACCGCATCGACGGTGTCCCGAACATCTGTAGTAGCCTCATCGACTGCGCTTTGTGTAAACGAGGCTCGCTTTGAGCCAATCTTAACGACACCTCCTTCATCGAAACAAATGGCTTGACGTACCGCCGCATAACGTAGACCCTCGCGAATATACGGTGCCAGGTTACGCGCTCGGTCAGCGAAACCTACCCGCACATCGCGGTTATTCTCGAGCCACGAAAACAATCCTGTGGCAATGGTATTCGGTAGGCGAATGCGTGTTGCAGGATGGAGTGCGATCGGAAGCGCGCAAAACAGGAGGGCAAAGGATGCTGGTTCTTTCTTCGCTCTTTCATAAGCGCGAACAAACTCGTAGATTAGAACTCCGCAATAGGCCGGGTTAAAGTGATTAGCTTCCTCGGTTACCCGGCGTTCTTTCCACGCCCTTAATTTCATGTCTATTCATCCTGTACAGTTAGTCGAGTCTTGTAATTCGGATGCCAACCTATCCTCACTTCATCGGCAAGCATTTGAAACGAGCCAGATGAAAGCCAGAGTTCATCTCTATTGCGAAAAGGCCTTACATACTCCCGAGACCAGCGAAACACTTCTCTACCTCTAGCTTCTTTTATTTCCTCATCACAATTGATAGCAAGGTCAGCAGTACACGCAAGAAAGCGCCGATCCCACGCGTCATGAAGGTTTCGGTCGTAACGATCCGCTTCACCATCCAGCAGCAAATTCTCTCGCGCCCATCGTGAACGCTGCTCGTATGCACGATAGTAGTCGTGTACCGTTGCTCTCAACTCACTATCTGGGACACTAACGAGGTTCATTTGACGAACAAATGCTCTTTCGTCCGATGGAAGCTCACTAACAGGTGCCATTCCTTCTATCGTTTCATCTACAAGCAGATTTCCGATCTTAAATCTTTCTCTTAGGTCCGAGACCTTCATTTCGATGGCGCTGAGCGGTATTTCCGACAAATCCGGATCACTCAACGCCATGATCACACGGTTAAACCACCATCCTTCCAACTGGTCGGTAAGCGTGCTAATCTGAGTAGGAGGAGCCGAGTAATGAAGTACCGCCTCAATCTGGTCACGCACATCAATTATGTTCGGTGCCTGGTCGAACACCCAAATATTGCGAACCAGAAGTGCTCTTGCTGTGCTTGTAAGGGACAGGAATGCACCGCGGGCCGCCGCTGTTACCTGGTTTTGCGACTGACTTGCTGCCGAACCTAATGCTACGAGGGCGTTGGCCTCGTCACGGCTACCGTCGGACTTACGCAACATCGCCAAGGCGGACCCGTCGCTCGCAATATTGTTTGTCAGGAATACAAAACGAGTATTCGCCGCCCCTGTCGGGTCTTCCTTTATCCGTTGGATCCAGATCTTAAGCGTCTTCCAAAGATCAACGCTTCTGTCCGTTACATTTCCAAGAATACCATGGTGTTTTGTTTGTATAAGTTCGACCGGTTGACCGTCTTCCTCGAACGCCACATCATCAAACTTTTCTATCGAGAGCGCATGACTTGGATGATTCCTGCTTTCTTCCAGACCGCGCAAGAGTGCATAACGGGCCTGATAAAGGTAACCCGACAAGGATGCAGCGGCGCTATGTGACGTGCTCACGTTTTTCGAGGCTTTCAAACGGTCATTCGTGGACCCAAAATCGCTCGGCATTATATTCGATCATGTACGCCTACGTATCGCAAAGCCGAACATATCGACTCGGCAACCCTGCCGGCTCACCTTCGCTACATAACCTTCATATGCAGCAGATACTGCCACCGTCTTATGTCCAGTGAACTACAGATCGCCGAAGAATCCCAGCGCACGGTTGGACATGCTTCCAACGACCACGCCCCTGTCGAGGAACCGGTTGAACTCTTCGCAAGACGTCTCCGGGACCAACGCGCAATTGTGACACGCGGCGATATTGCACGAATCGGGACCCTGGCCACCCAATTCACCCATCTCCATGCACACAGGATCGGCACCGCACCAGCGCGCCTCTTCTATCGCTTTGCGTACGACCGGCTCCAGGAATCCCGGCTTGCCCAATCGCACAAGCCCGCCCATGGTTCCCTCCGAATCGCCGGCAGCCGTATAAAGCAGAAGCCCCGCCATCGGTCGCTCGGGGTCGTTGGACACGAATAACCGCTCGCGCAATGACGCCGTGCTGTAACCGCTTTCGAACGTCAGACGGTTGATCAGCAAATGTGCCAACGTATGGGCCAGTATGAACCGCGGACTGATCGAGCGATCACGCAGGTGCCTGGCCTCTTGAATCGTCTCGTACCGTTCAACTAGCGTTCGGACCCGGAAGTCTATGTCCGCCTGCGCCTCCCATTCCTGAAGCCGTTCCTCGTTCAGCTGCAAGAATACGCCTTCGCCATGGACAACGTAACCAGGCAACCAGCGCTCTCCATCAGCCGGTGGGTTCGCTCGCATCAAGCTCTGCAGCGCGGAGTTGTCCATGTCATTCTCGGGATAAACGCGCGAAAAGCCGCGCAGGACGCGCGTTTCCCTCAACTTCTCCACCAGACTGACATTTGAGAAGTACCGCGACAATTCGCTTTCGTATTCGCTTAGCGGAACAGGGCTAACCATCAATTGGTCGTCGCGGCGCTTCAGTAGAAACGCATCGAATTCGCGCCGACGCAACCCCGTGTGTTGATCGTCGCCCGGGACCTCCTTGTAGTCGTCTTTTGGGCTTTCGCCCGCCGCGATGGCCAGCGCCTCGTCGACTTTCTCATCCGCATAGCCCTCGACCAGTTTCGCGCATCTGGGCACGCCCCTAAGTTGCGCCGCGGTTATCGAATCGCCGAATAACTGCCGGACCTGCGAAATCGGGGGCCGCGTAACCAGATCCACAAGGTCCGGATCTGCGGCATGGCCCGCCCGCGGCAAATAAATCGCGCTTGCCTGCTGCGCGTAGTAGATGTTCGTCGAACTGCGCAGGGCCCCTCTGAGCGGTCGTCCGCAGCCGCTTGGACTCTGTTCGCCTAGCCAGGGTCTGTGCCCTGCGCACAGGTATTCTCGATTCTTCTCCAGAACCGAAGACAACGTCGTTTTGTCACCCGACGGCTCCGCGGAAAGCACGCCCTCAAGGTTTCGACGCTTCTTGCATTCACGGCAGGCGACTCCAAGCCCGCGCAGCCCACCCGCGCCAGTGCTCCTGAGCTCGAGCTCGCCACCACACTGTTGTCCGACCGTACGGTGAACCCATTCATGCCAGGGGAAATCCTGAATATGGCCGCAATCGCAGATCGCCACCAGCGGCACCTGCACCATCGAGCCCTTCATCTGGCAACGGCACCTCTTGTGCCCGCGTTCGGTCAACGGATACGCGGCCATGCCCCCGCATCTCTGGCAGAAGTGCCACGTCGGAAACCGCAAGTACGGAATCGTCAGGTCGGTGTTGACGTTCGATCCGTACCGCGTGCGCTGGCGAAAATCGGGCGGCAATCGGAAGAAGTCGACGCCCAGCCACTTTTCCAGACGCCATTCCTCAACGTGGAACTCTTCAGTGTCCAGTTCGTTGCTCGGGTCGGCGGTTTCGTCAAACCAATGGTCGAGCCCCGCGCAAACGAGGGAAACGCCTTCCTTGGTCATGAGAAGCGCGCCGACGCCAAAGGGCGCGATGAGCTGCGCGCGACGGATAGGGCTATTGAACATCGCTCTCCCCCTCGCCCTGTTCCAGATAGCCTCGGGTGATTTCGGCGCGGCATTCGGCGTCGACGTTTCGCATCGACATGGGCGTCGCCCATGTGAAACGCCAATCTTCCGATGGCAAATAGGAGCCTGCCGCCGTCAAGAGCCCGACATCGCCGCCAGCCCTTCTGCTGTCCCATTCGGTTCGCATCCATGCCTTCCACTCGCGCAGCCGTTGGCTGAACTTTGCCCCGAACGCGCTCGCTTCGTTTGGGTCGATCGCCGCGACACGCGCCTCCAGCATCTCTCGCAAGCGTTCCAACTCCTCTTCCGGAACCGGCAGCGGACTCGCCGCCATGTTGGGATTGCCGTATTGGCGGATGTATGCCGCCATCACCGCATGCAGCGCCCGGTCAAGAACCGGCGGCGAATACGGCGTAACACTTGTGGGCTCGACTTGTGCGTACAGCCGCTCATGGTAAGAACGAAACCGTTCGTAGTGGGACCGGTCGCGGGGGTTGTTCGGTCCGAGCACCGTGACCACCAAGCCTGGCCGCTCATACCAGCGCCGCCCCACGCGACCCGCGACCTGAATGTACTGCGATGTTGACTTCGGCTGTCCGACAATCGCGAGTAAGGACAATCGGTCAATGTCGACGCCCACCTCGATGATGTTTGAGGCCAGACACGCATCCACCGGATAGATTCCTCGCTTGGGCTCATCCCCAGCGACTATCTCGAGCGCGTCAATCGCCTTCGGCACCTCGTCGCTCTTCAATCGGCTGGTCAACTCCATCACTTCGTAGAGGCGCCGGATATCCTTGAAATCGAGGCCGAAGCGGCGCCGTAGAATCTTCAACCGGTCTGGAATGTCCGACTGAAACAGCGTCGCGGCGGTTCCGATCTCGCGCAGGCTGTTAAAGAACCCGAGCACGGTCCACCAGGGATCCCTCTGTTCGGCAGGCATCATCTTCGGGGTCTGCAACAGAGCCGTAAACGTTCGAACCTCTGCTGTTTGGATTGAACCCAATGCGGGCGCGTACACGCCCACGAATATGCGGCCTGGAGCCAACGCGCCATCTTCCCCCCTAGCATAGGTCGCGAAGAAGGAGTCGGCCGCGCTCAGTCCCGGGGGCGGAAACAACTCCGTTCGATCTCGGGCGAAGAGCGCGTTGGCCTGCTCGCGGAACCGGCGAATCGTTGCGGTTGAACAGACTATTTTTGGCTTGACGGGGGTTTGGCCCCGATGATCCGTGCACAAGTCCTCGATTACCGCCTCGTAAAGCCCCGTCATCGAACCCAGCGGGCCGGAAATCAAGTGCAGTTCGTCTTGAATGATCAGCCCAGGCGGCGAGCATTCACGCTCGCCCGTCCGCCCCACGCCAAACAGCGCGCGCGCTTGCGGGCGCCACGCCAGCATTGCGAACTTGTCCACTGTACCTATTACCATCGTCGGGCGTCGTTCGTAGATATCATCGTCAATCACATAGATGGGCAGCCCGTCCACGAATTTGCACAATGGATCGCTGCATCTGAGCCCAACCGTCTTCCCATTGTCGTAATAGCCGAGAACCCTGATCGCCCCTTTCGGCGGCTTTTTCTTGAAATCCAGCGGACCAATCTGAGCCGAGCACCAAGGGCACTTCGTCAGCAGCAATTTGTTCGCGACGAATCGATCTCCCTTCAGCAACTGCCTGAACACGTAGCGCGCGTCCTTGCGCGTATTTGGCGTTGTCTCGCCTCCCAGCCAGATGCCGATGGAAAACGGCTCATCGCCCAAGCTATCGCGCTCCCTCGCACGAATGCGTTCCATGGCGCAGATGAGTCCCGACGCACGCTGAAACTGCTGCGCGGTCAGCAACCGAAGCGTGTACCGCATGAGGATGTGCACGCCCGCATCGCCTGAATCGACAAGCCGGCGGTGGAACGCCGAGAATGCGGCCAGGCCGAAATAGGCTTCGGTCTTGCCCCCGCCGGTCGGGAACCAAATCAGGTCGGTGGTCTCGCGATCCGCGTCGTCGCCCTCGATAGACGATCGCAACGACATCAGCAGAAACGCGATCTGGAACGGCCTCCACGTCCCTCGCCCCGTTGCGCCGGCCACGAGATCAATCTCCGCCGCCTGGTTGTCGAACACGACGTTTCCATCCGCGATCGTTACCGATCGCGCCCGGCGCGCCCCGCGCAACTGCTGGCTAAGGATCGCTTCGTTGGCCAGTCGAAACGCGCGTGCGGCGATCGGGTCGCCATCCAGCAACGCGACGCCGTCGCGCATGCGTTCCAGGCATCGGCGGCACAGTTCGATATGCCTCTGTGCCGCGACCTTGTAGCGCCCATCCAGCGTCATAGCCTCAGACGCCTTTTCGTCGATCCACCTGCCATATAGTTCAACGAGTTCTTCGAGCGCCTCGCGGCCATCGTCTTCCGGCAGCAGTCCCGCAAGAGGAGCCATGGCCACCTCGAGTTTCGCGCCGTCCGCGCGACGAATATCCGGCGTTATGGAGGACGTCTCAAAACTCGGGAGCGCGATTCCGAAGACGCGCCTCGCAGCGATGCCACCCTCGTCTATTGACCAATCCGATGCGCAGCCGTGGCCGATGGCGTAGGTTTCGAAATCCCTGTAAAGCAGATCGAGCGTCTGTTCCTCCTCATCCGGAGACGCCAGCTCGGCGCGCGGATAAGGCAAGATGCACTCGCGAGCGTCTTCTCGTTCGAACGCAACGTCGAACGACGCCTGGAAAAGGCTGCGTCCGTTATTGCCGAGGCCATCCGTGGTCCGATTGATCAGGCAGACCGTGATGAGCCGTTCATCGTCCCGTACGCTTCGTCTCACATACGCTTCCACCCGGATGTCGAGACTTCCGGTTCCTTCCGCATCGACGCTGGCGGCCTGCAACGCTCCTTCGCCAAGCTCCTGTACTTGCGATGCCTCGAACCTTGCTTCCAACCTCACCTTGCGCCGCACCCACCACGTACGCGGCCATCCGCCTTCTCGCGCGATTTTGATGGGTTCGTATCGGCCGCCCCTGGCGCGCACCACCATGTGGGTTCCCGCCGGCAGCCGGACCAGGAACGAAACCGCCATCGAAGTCGGCCGACGCTTGTTTGCTCCCGACAGATTGAATTCGTCTCCTTTTTCCCATTCAGATCGAGAGCGCGCTGGATCCGTCAGCCGTTTCAACGACGCTTCGCCCTTGCGCGTCAGCGGCTCTCGAGCGGGCTTGCTCTCCTTCGGCGCTAACACGTTCTGCGTAGTTTCGACGTCCGGATCCGCCGCGCTGTCGTCCGCGCCTTCGGCTTTCTGCATTGTGCCCCACGGGTAGAGAATGCCGACGCCATAGCGCAACCCAGGCGGTTCGACACAGAGGATTTCCTCGTTACTTCCCATTTGCACGTACGGCCCGTCGGCCTTGAAATCCGACGGAAATCTGCCCTTCGCGATCGCTTCTAGGTCGACTTCAGGGCCGTTCGGAGAGGGACCGACAAGCTCTTCACAAAGCGCTCGCAACATGAAGCGCCTGCCGGCAAAGTGATTCGGCGACGCAGCTTCGCCCCTGGAATTCGCCGGCCCTTTCCCTGAGGCGGCAAAATCGACCGAATCTGTCATGCAGCGCTTCTCCTCGTTTTCTCTACGTATTCTCTTCGCGCCCCTGATCGAATCAGAAGCACCAGCTTGTCGATAGCGCGAGTCACGGCGACGTAGAGCAGCTTTTGGGCGTCCTCGGATACGATTTCCTCAATGTCCGTGACCACGATTACCGGCGCCTCCAATCCCTTGAAGCGGCGAATCGACGTGCTGAATACGCCTCCTTTTCCAGGTCGTTCGCCTCCGGAGAAACGAGCTTTGCTCTTTGCGCCGGTGATCTTGTCCATGCACGCATCCCACGAACGCATGGAAAGCACGGCGATGTCCGAAAGCTCGAAACCCTCATCGAGCAGGTCGAGCAGCAGTTGCATTAGCTTACTTCGCTGCTCGGCGTCATTCCGAAACTCGATGATCGTAGGGTCGACGTAATCGTCCTTGCGAAGCACGGATCGATAGTCCGGATCCATCCCGCCCACGATACTGGCGAGCGCCGCGATCCGTGGCGTATTTCGGCAGTTGTCCCGAAGGCGAAAGTTGGCAAGGTCCGTAATCCAGCCCTCCTTCAGTTCCGCCAAGGTCAGATCCGCCGCCCTATAGACCGCCTGACGCTCGAAATCGCCGAACAACATCACGCGGCCCCGGTCCAGTCCGCCGATGAGGCTGCGATCGAGAAAGTCGACGTATCCGTCGCGCAGAAAGTCCTGCGCTTCATCGACGATCAATTGTTCGTATCGCGAATTCGTCCCGCCGCAATCATCCTCCAACGCGGCGGCTGCTGCGAGCGGCAGCGTCGTCGACCAGAACTCCGGGTCCTCGCGGGCCCTTAGCCCGGAAACTTGCAGCATTCGACGCGCAACGCGATCGAAATCCACCGTCGCCGCCAGCGGCGAGATTTCTTTCTTCAGCCATTCGCCCAACAGCTCGTTGTAGCAAAGAACCAGTGTGCGCCGGCCCACTCGCGCCGCACGCCGGGCCGACTCGATGGCCAGCAAGGTCTTGCCTGTGCCCGCCGGCCCCTCGAAAACGACCCGTTCATTTCCCTCTGCGAAATCAAGAGCGCGAAATTGCTCCTCGGTGTATTTCTTCGCCTCGGCCTTG
>MKWU01005964.1_pt1 | contig 12747 bp, 10 predicted proteins | sample 809101 | NCBI WGS metagenome assembly MKWU01 (sample SAMN05860141, study PRJNA318959) | sponge metagenome | host: Aplysina aerophoba | place: Slovenia: Piran, Adriatic Sea, Gulf of Piran | collected 2013-05-07 | reverse complement strand
AGCGGCCTGCCAACCGCCGGCATAATCCCTGGATCGGCGGGCGGCAGGCCCGAGCAATCGTCATTGTTCAGCACCCTCCTAGCCACGGCTACCCCAGGCCACCTCAAAGACGGCGTCCCGGTACGGCAGTCGGCACCCCAGGGGCGTCGATCGCGGCCCAGAGCACGCCGCCCTGCCACGATCAGACTATCCAACCGTCGGAAGCAGCGGCATCACTGCATGAGCAACTCCCGGGCGGTGACGCCCCAACTGCCACGTTGGGATACCCTCCGATCGAGTAGGTAGCGTTATGGGTATGCGTGCAACCAGGCGCAATGATGTCATCCGTGTGTCCGGGGCGCGCGAGAACAACCTCAAGAATGTCAGCGTCGAGATTCCCAAGCGCCGCTTGACGGTCTTCACCGGCGTCTCAGGATCGGGTAAGAGTTCCCTGGTCGTCAATACGATCGCCGCCGAGTCGCAGAGGCTGATCAACGAGACGTACAGCGCGTTCCTTCAAGGCTTCATGCCGACCCTGGCGCGGCCCGAGGTCGATGTGCTCGAGGGGCTCACCACCGCCATCATCGTCGACCAGGAACGGATGGCGTCCGACACCCGTTCCACGGTCGGAACCGCCACCGACGCCAACGCCATGCTCCGGATCCTCTTCAGCCGGCTCGGGCGGCCGCAGATCGGCTCGCCAAGCGCCTTCGCGTTCAATGTCCCCTCGGTTCGGGCGAGCGGTTCGATCAAGGTGGAGCGCGGTTCCGCCAAGACCGTGAGGAAGACCTACAGCCGCGCCGGCGGCATGTGTCCACGTTGCGAAGGCCGGGGCACGGTGCCCGACATCGACCTGACCCAACTCTACGACGACTCGAAGTCCCTGGCCGAAGGAGCCATCACCATCCCGGGTTACAAAGCGGGTGGATGGGCGGTCAAGTCGTTCACCGAGTCCGGGTTCGTCGACCCGGACAAACCGATCCGCGAATTCAGCGAGGCGGAGTTGGCCGACTTCCTGTACCGGGAACCGGTAAAGGTAAAGATGATGGACATGAACGCCACCTACGAGGGGTTGATCCTTCGGGTGCAGAAGTCGTTCTTCTCGAAGGACCGGGAGTCGATGCGACCTCACATCCGGGCGTTCGTGGACCGGGCCGCCATCTACGCCGACTGCCCCGACTGCGGCGGCACGCGGCTCAGCGAGGCGGCCCGCTCCTCCAAGATCAAGGGTGTGAGCATCGCCGACGCCTGCGCTATGCAGATCAGCGATCTCGCCGAGTGGGTACGCGATCTCGACGAGCTATCCGTGGCACCGCTGCTGGAAGCGCTGCAGCTCACTCTGGAATCGTTCGTGGAGATCGGATTGGGCTACCTGTCTCTCGACCGGCCTTCCGGAACGCTGTCGGGGGGCGAGGCGCAGCGAACCAAGATGATCCGGCATCTCGGTTCGTCGCTGACCGACGTGACCTACGTGTTCGACGAGCCGACCGTGGGCCTGCACCCGCACGACATCCAACGGTTGAACAACCTGCTGCTGCGGCTCCGTGACAAGTCCAACACCGTTCTGGTGATCGAGCACAAGCCGGAGGTTATGGAAATCGCCGACCACGTTGTGGATATCGGTCCGGGCGCCGGGGTTGCCGGCGGGCAGGTGGTGTTCGAAGGCACCGCCGCGGCACTGCCGGCCAGTGGCACCATGACCGGGCGACACCTCGACCATCGGGCCTCGCTGAAGTCGTCGGTGCGGACCCCGTCGGGAGCACTGGAGGTACGCGACGCCGACACCCACAATCTCCACCACGTCGACGTCGACATCCCGCTCGGCGTGCTGGTGGTGGTAACCGGGGTGGCCGGGGCGGGCAAGAGCTCGCTCATCGATGGTTCGGTCTCCGGCCGGGAGGGAGTGGTGACGGTCGACCAGAGCCGGATCAGAGGCTCGCGGCGGAGCAACCCGGCGACCTACACCCGCCTGCTCGACCCGATCCGCAAGGCGTTCGCCAAGGCCAACGGTGTGAAACCGGCCCTGTTCAGCGCCAACTCCAAAGGGGCTTGCGCCAACTGCAAGGGGGCCGGCGTCGTCGACTTTGACCTGGCCATCATGGCCAGCGTTCCCGTCATGTGCGAGGAGTGCGAGGGCAAACGGTTCCAGCCGGGGGTGCTCGACTACCGGTTCGGTGGTAGGGACATCAGCCAGGTCCTGGGAATGTCGGTGGCCGAAGCCAGGGACTTCTTCGCGACCGGTGCGTCCCGGGTACCGGCCGCCCACCGCATTCTCGACCGGCTAGCCCAGGTCGGCCTGGGCTACCTCAGCATCGGGCAGCCGCTCACGACCCTCTCCGGTGGCGAACGCCAGCGCCTCAAGCTGGCGATCCACATGGCCCGGAAGGGAGGCATCTACGTGCTCGACGAGCCCACCACCGGACTCCACCTCGCCGACATCGACCACCTGCTGGAGCTCCTTGACCGGCTGGTGGATTCCGGCAAATCGGTGATAGTGATCGAGCATCACCTGGCCGTGATAGTCCACGCCGACTGGATCATCGACGTTGGTCCAGCCGCCGGACATGACGGCGGCCACGTCGTCTTCGAGGGCACCCCGGCCGACCTGGTCACGGCTCCTTCGACCGTCACGGGCCGCTACCTCGCCGAGTACGTAGCCCGGAAATAGCCCTCCTCGAACGAAGGGTGCGTCCTTCCTCGAAGTTCGTTCCCGAGGCCACCCTCCGGTGTGGGCCTCGCTACGTTCGCCCCGGCGGCGTGCTACAGCACGGGACCGCGGTTCTCCGAGCCGCCGGCAGCTTTGCGAGCCGCTCCGGCACCTTGTCGTCGGTGGGTTCCACCGCGCAGTCGAGCCGGGACCGTTCTCCACACGGGTCGCGCCCACTAGCCCTGATTTTTCATGCGGGGGTCTGTACTAGGCGAGCCGAGTGCGCGATATAGGCTTCTGACCAGGGACTACGGCCATTTCCACAACCCTGTCATGGCCCGGCGGGACCTTCACCGTCGGGTGAAGACAAGCCCAGTCACGATCATGTGATTGATGTGGCCTGTTGCCGTGGGTGTGTCTGGAAACATGAAGAATCAAGGCTAACGGCTCGGAGGGTCAATCGAGGCCATTCCGATCTGCGACCCCGGTTCGCGTAGCCGACAGCGGCACCGAACATCTGATCAGAGACTTCGCAGCGGATCCTCCGATGTCAGCAGTTCGACCGCGCCGATGGCGGTGATCCTCTCTGCTAGGGGGAAGCGGTGCCGACCGGCGTGAACCACCGCCAGATGGTCCAGACCCAGGTCGGTGACCGCGAGGTGCATAGATTTCGACGTGGAAGGTCGGTCGGTCCGCTTGATCTCGAATCCTATAACCCGTCCTCCGAAGTCCATACGGAGATCCAACTCGGCCCCTCCATGCGTCGCCCAATAACTGGCCTCCGATCGAGGCATCCGGGCCAGGAGTTGCTCGATGATCATCCCCTCCCAGCTGGCGCCTAGCTTGGGGTGACGATCGAGATCAAGGCTGCTGCCGATACCCAGAAGACGGTGCAGCAGGCCGGAATCCCGGATGTAGACCTTGGGCGATCGGACCTGGCGCTTACCTATGTTCGCGAACCATGGGAGTAGCTGCCGCACCACGAGGGCGTCGGTGAGCGCATCGACATAACGGCGTACCGTGGACACCGAGACATCGATCGACCGGGCGATCTCGGCGCCGTTCCACCTCTGCCCGTGGTAGTGGGCCAGCATCGTCCAGAACCGGCGCATCGTGGTGGCAGGGAAGCGGAACCCGAGGTTTCCCAGGTCGCGCTCCAGGAAGGTGGACATGTAGTCGTCCCGCCAGCGGTTGGAATCCGCATCGGTAGGTGCGAGAAAGGACTCCGGTAGGCCACCCCGCAGCCAGAGAGCGTCGAGCCGGTCAGCGCCGACGTCGCCAAGCCGGAACCCCGACAGTGTGACGAACGTCACACGGCCGGCCAGCGACTCAGAACCGAGTCCCACTAGATCAGGAGATGCGCTACCCAACACGACGAACCGGCCCGGTCGCCGGTTCTCATCCACCAGCACGCGCAGGGTCGGGAAGAGGTCCGGCTTGCGTTGGGCCTCGTCGATGACGATCGTCTCACCCGTGTCCCGTAGGGCGAGCATGGGCTCGGCGAGTCGAGCCTGGTCCCGGTAGTCCTCGAGGTCGTAGAACGCAGATGGCGACGGTGCGATGACCTGGCGGGCCAGTGTCGATTTGCCGGCCTGGCGAGGGCCGGTCAGCAGCGTCACGGGGGAACGCGCGACTGCTCTATTCAAGGCATCCACATCCACGGGCCGCTCGAGAAAGGCCATGTGGCCAGATTATCCTTGAAAATCCGCAGTATCAAGAGGGATTTGCCAGGATAATTGGCGCTCCAGCCATTGGGTCTCGGAGACACGGCCGAACACGACCTCCCGAGGCATGGGGTCTCCAGACGTGATCCCTTACCGGTCGAGGAGGCCGGCGTACTCGTCCGGTACGACCATGCGGTCGATGCAGGTGAAGAAGCTCTCGGTGGCCTTGGCCAGCACCTCTTCCTCGTCGAAGAGCTGGAACCGGCGGTCTTCCATCACCACGGTGCCGTCCACGATGGTGGTGTCGACCGCGGCGCTCTCGGTGCTGTAGACCAGGTGCGACATCAGGTGGGTCTTGTTGCCCGGCGCCCAGGGGGTGAAGTGATGGTTCTGGAGGTTGATCAGGATCACGTCTGCGATCTTCCCGACACTCAATTCACCGGTCTCGTGCGCCAGGGCCAGCGAGCCGTTACGGGTCGCCATACGCAGTATCTCGGGTGCCTGCAGTATCGAAGCGTCCTTGCGCTCCGCCCGGTGTACCAGAGATGCCCACTTCATCACCTGGAACAGGTCGCAGCTGTTCGTTCCCTCTGCCGAGTCGTGGCCCAAGCCGACATTGAGCCCTGCCTCGAGCATCTCGGGAAGCCGTGCGATGCCGTTGCCGAGCTTGGCGTTCGAGGTCGGGTTGTGGGAGATGTGGGTTCCCGTCTCCTGCATGAGCCCGATCTCCCGGTCCGACAGATGCACGCAGTGGGCAGCTACGCAGTCGGCTCCGAGAATTCCCGTGTCGTAGGCCACCTCCGTGGGTCGACGGCCATCGAACGTCTGCATGGAGATGTCGACCTCGCCGAGTGACTCGTTCAGGTGGATGTGGATACCGGTCCCCAACCGGTCCGCCAGCGCCCGGCAGTCCACCAGCAGTTGCTCGGAAGCGAGGGGCAGCCACTCGATACCCACGTAGACCTCCACCCTCCCGTCGCCCATTCCTTGGCACTCGTGGTAGGCCGATTCGTTGTCCTCGATGACGTCGAGGTCGTGCTCGGGGTCGGCGATGTCGTTGGAGAGCACCACCCGGATCCCGCTGTCGACTCCGGCCCGGGCCAGGGCCGGGAGCCGGCGGAACATGTCGTTGGCGGTGGTGACACCGGCCTTCAGCGACTCGCTGTAGCTGGCCATGGCCGCCCAGTAGGCCTCTTCGGGATTGATCGCCCGGATCATCGGATACCAGAAGCCCTGCAGGATCTCCCACAGGTCGAGATGGTCGCAGTACCCCTTCCCGATGGCGGTGTGGTAGTGGAGATCGACGAACCCGGGAAGTGCCGCCTTGCCGCCGCCGTCGATCACCTTCGCGTTGGTACGGTCGAATCCTGAGGTCGCTTCGGAACCACCCATGGAGACGATCCGGTTGCCCTCGATCACCATCGTCCCGTCGAATATGACATCGTCGTCGTCGTTCATGGTCACGATGGCGGCGTTCTCGATGATGATCCGGTCGGTCACGGGGTCCTCGCTTTCGCTATCCGCTCGCGGTGTTCACTGTGAGCGTTCGATTGTCGCCCGCGATGAGCGAACCCGCTTCTACCGACGCATGGTACGCCCGGTCGGCCCCAGTTGCTCCGGCAGCACCGCGTAGGCATCCTCGATCCACTCGCACAGGACCGGCCTCGTCCGGCGCGGATCGATGATCTCAGGCACCCCGAACGCCTCAGCTGTCCGGAAAGGGGACGACAACGCATCGTATTGCGCTTCGAGTTCCTCGAGCCTGGCGGCAGCCTCCTCGGCGGGTAGGGCGTCCAACTCCCGCCGGAAGGCAGCTCTCACGCCTCCCTGGATCGGGATCGAGCCCCACCGCGCGGACGGCCACGCGTAGTGGAGGTTCACTCCTTGCAGCCTGCCGTAGCTGGTGCCGGCCAGCCCGAAGAGCCTCCTGACGATCATCCCGCACCAGGGAACCCGGGACTGCTCGATGGCCGAGACGAGCCGGATCGTGCCCCGTACGGCGCCCTCCCGCTCGGCTTCCAGGCCGATCACGGTGCCCGGCTGGTCGACGAAGTTCACCACCGGCAGGTGGAAGGTGTCGCACAGATCCACGAACGTCTCCACCTTCTCCGCGGCCGAGCGGGTGAGGCCACCTCCGAACCGGAAGGGATCGTTGGCGATCACGCCCACCGGGTAACCGTTGAGACGGGCCAGCATGGTGACCGAGGAGGGACCGTAGGCGGGGGCTATCTCGAAGAGGGAACCCTGGTCGAAGACGAGCGAGAGGAGGCGGCGCGCGTTGTAGACCTGGCGCTGGTTACGGGGAATGATCGAAGCCAGTTCCCCCTCGGCTCTCTCCGCCGGGTCATCGCACGGCCCCCGGGGCGGCACCTCGTAGACGCTCTGGGGGAGGTAGGACAGGAACTCCTTCGCCTGGAGGACCGCCTCCTCCTCGGAGTCGGCCGCGTTGTCGATGACCCCGCTCTGAACCGTGTGAATATGCGCCCCTCCGAGTTCCTCCTTGTCAATGTCCCTCCCCAGCGCCACCCGTGCGACCGGCGGACCGGCTGCGAAGACCTGGCTGGTTCCCCGCACCATCACCGAGAAGTGGCTGCCGGCGGCCTTCATGCCTCCGAGCCCGGCCGCCGGCCCGAGGACCAGAGCGACAACCGGCACGTATCCGAGCATCTCCGCCAGAGGCCACATCCGGTACCCGGGAATCTTGGTGCGACCCGTCTTCTCGAGCAGGCGCACGCTACCCCCCACGTTCTCGACGAGGCGGACCATCGGCATCCGCATCTCCAGGGCGTACCGGTTGATGAACTCCCACTTCTCGGCGATCTGGGCTTCGGTGGAACCTCCCCTGATCGTGTAGTCGTCTGCTTCGATCGCTACGCGCCTTCGACGAACCCGACCGGTGCCGATGATCGTGTTGGCCGGACGGACCTCCACCAACCGTCCGCCGGCGTCATAGGTTCCGGCCCCGGTGAAGGTGCCCAACTCGCGCCACGTGCCCTCGTCCAGAAGCAGCGCGATCCTCTCGCGGGCGGTGAGTCGACCGGCCGCGTGCTGGCGCGCGACGGAGTCCTCCCCTCCCATTCCCAGAGCGAAACGCCTCCGGCGATCCATCTCTTCGAGTTCGGGGTCCCAGATCATTCTCTTACTCTCTGGAGGAGATGTGGAATGTCCTCGACACGGTCGGCTATCAACGCTCCGGCCGCGGCGAGCAAGCTGCGCTTCGTGACCGCACGGTCGGCATCTCGCCTCACCATCGCCGCAGCATGACCGAACGACGCCCCCGCCGGGTAGGCATCCTGGAACTCGCCCACGATCATCGCCACTACCGGTTTGGTCACCTCCCCGCCGCTCATAGCGGCCGCCAGGTCGGACTCATGATCGGATCCGGGCTCCCCGAAGACGACCATGGCGTCGGTGGCGCCGTCCGCCTCGAACCAGCGCGCGTAGTCGGCCATCGACCGTCCGGTGACGATCTCGCCTCCCATCGACACGCATGTGGAGACACCCAGCCCGGCTCCGGCCAGGGCGATGGCGATCTCGGCGGACATGCCACCGGAGCGGGAACATATGCCGACCCGTCCGGGTCGGAACACGTCACCCGGCCGGGGGCCACCGATCCCGCCCAGCTTGGTCTCACCAGGGGAGATGATGCCGTTGGTGTTGAATCCGATCAGTACTGACCCGGCCCGCCGGGCCTCCAGCGCGGCACGGTACGCGTCGTGGCGGGGAAGGTTCTCGGCTATCGCCACGATCGGGGACAGGCCCGAAGCGGCTGCCTCGATCACGGCGCCCGCCGCGTGGCGCGCCGGTACGTACTGGACTGCTGCGCTTGCCCCGGTCATGGCAACGGCTTCCTCCACGGTGTCGAACACCGGTACCCCCCACACGGATTGGCCCCCCCGGCCCGGTGTGACGCCGGCCACGATCCTGGTTCCGTAGTCGAGGCAGATGCGGGTATCGATCCGGCCCACCGAACCGGTGATGCCCTGTACCAGTACCCGGGTCTCCCCATCGGCGAGGATGCTCAACGGCTGCGTTCGATCCGAGCGAGCGTAGCCCCGGCTTCGATGACGTCGCCCTCCGCAACGGGGATGTGGGCGACGACACCCGCCATGGGTGACAGGACGGGGATCTCCATCTTCATCGACTCGAGAATGAGTATCTCCTGGCCGGGTTGCACATCGTCGCCTTCGGCTACCGTCACCCGCCAGACGATGGAGGCCATATCGGCGGTTACGAGCATCGGCTGATCCTTACCAAAGTGTCCACGGCATCGCCAAGGCTGGCCCCCGGCGGCAGATACGTCAAGCCGGAGTAGTCCGTTGCAAGCCTACGGGCGCGTTCAGCGTTGAGGCCATCGAGCCGGATCACAACCGGGAGAGACCCACCGCCGTAGCCGAAGCGGTCCAGACCGGCCAGGAGGCGCTCGACGATCAGATCGCAGGGTGCCATCTGCAGGAGGTTGAAACCGACGAGTAGGCAGGCAAGGTTGGGATGACCTAGCACGGCATCGATGAGGACATCGAGTTTCTCCGCCGAGACGCCGGCCCCGAGATCGCTGTGGTTGGCGGGACGGACACCTGCCGCGACCAGCAGGTCGTGCTGGTAGAGGCCGGCCCCGCCCCCTCCTACCAGCAAGCCCGTGTCCCCATCGAGTTCCACGTAACGCACCGACGGGCCGGGAAGCCGCTGGTCAGCCTCCGCTACGGCCTCTTCCCGCTCGGTGAGCCGGTAGGAACGCCATCGGAGTTCCGGCTGGCGGAACAGGGCGTTACCGTCCATCTCGATCAATCCCCCGACCGCCGACACCGTCCCGCCGGTTTCGACGGCTACCGGGTTGACCTCGACCAGAAGGGCATCGTTCGCGAACACCTCTGAAGCGGCCACCGTGAGGTCCACCAAGCCGGGTGGGATCGTGCCGCCGGCCAGAGCGCGCCGCCAGAGGTGTTCCGCCTCGCCAGGCACCAGGCCTCCCGGGTCTGCGAAGGCAAGCTCCGACAACCCGTCGCTCGATCCTTCGATGTCCACGCCGCCGGCCTCCGATGCCACCGCTAGGGGACCCTTGGAGCCCCATGAGAACCCGAGATAGAGTTCCCGGTCGATCGATACGGCCCTTTCCACGTACACCTTCCTGCATCGGTGACCCAGGATCTGGGTGCCCAGCAACTCGCGGGCCGCGGCCGCCGCCCCGCCAGGACCGACAGGACCTATCACACCGGAGTTCTTCGACCGCCGGTTCTCTGGTACGAGCGCCTTGACGAACACCTCAGCCTCGAGGTCGAGGGCCGCCGACCGGGCCTCTTCCGGTGTTCCGGCTACGGCCCCGCTCGGTACCTTGACGCCACCCCTCGCTAGGCGCGCCTTGGCCTCGTTCTCGAGCAGCCTCATCGCGGAGTGCCTACCTCGCCGGAGACTTTCCGGTGGGGTTCGACCAGCCCGGTCAGAACGCCTTCGTTGGTGGCGGGATGGATGAACACCCGATGGCCTCTCTCGTCTTCGAGCGGGGTCCGGGACACCAGGGCACAACCGGCGGCGCCGGCCGCATCCATGGCATTGCCGAGGTCGTCCACCCGGAGGCAGAGGTGGTGCAGACCCTCGCCCCTCCGGTCCAGGAACCGGTCCAGTTCCGTGCCTGGCCGGGTCGACTCAAGGATCTCCACGTACGCAGTGCCTGAGCGGAACAGGTGGCTCCTGATACCTCCCGGCAGTTCTTCGGTGCGAACCTGGACGAAACCCATCGCTTGGTAGCGGTCGGTCGCCACGTCCGCATCCCGGACCGCGATACCGACATGCTCGATGGCTACCACCGTCGGTTCACTCATCCGCAGCCACCTTGTCGAATACAGCGAGATCGCTGGCCAGCCGCCGAAGGTCAACCCTTCTGACCTTGCCTGTGTCCCCTCGTGGGATCGCATCGACCGTCACCACGGCCTCCGGCCAATGGGTGGCCGGGATACCGGAAAGCCTCAGGTGTCCGGCTAGGTCGGCCGGCTGCGGGGCGAATCCTGACCCGGCTTGCACGCACGCAACCGGGCGTTCCCCTAACCGGCGGTCGGGTACACCCACCACCACGGCGTCCTCTATGAGTTCGTGCCCCAGCAGCGCCTGCTCGACCGTCTCTGCAGGGATGTTCTCACCTCCCCGTATGACCATGTTCTTCACCCGTCCCGTCACGACAAGGTACCCGTCGGGGTCGGCGTAGCCGAGATCCCCGGTCCGGAAGAAACCGGCCGGGTCGATGGCCTTCGCGAAACGGCCATCGTGGTAACCGACCATCACGAACGGCCCCCGGAAGGCAATCTCCCCCTCCTCTCCCCTACCGAGACGGGATCCCCCCGTTCCCATTACTCGCATCTCGATCTCAGGATGCGGCTCCCCCTCGGTGCTCAGTAGCTTTCCGGAAGGAGCGTCGGCGCTGGTGGAGCAGACATGGCCCACCTCGGTCATGCCGAAGGCTTTCGACATCCGGCCGGGAACGCTACGGACCACCGCCTCCGCCACCTCGACATCGAGTTTGGCGCCGGCACAGGTGAACAACCGGAGCGAATCAAGGCGACCCCGCCACTGGGAACGGCAAGCCAGCAGGTCCACCAGGAAGGCCGGCGGCCCCGAACTGACCGTCACCGTGTGCCGCTCGCACAGATCGAGCATCAGGTCCGGGTTCCATCGCTGCTGGAGCACCACGTGCGCACCCGCGTGGAGGCCGAGGCGCACACCGTAGAAGTATCCGAAGTTATGGCCCACGGGAAGGGCGACATGGACCACGTCGTTCGGACCCATCCCCTGGCGGGATAATGTGGAGAGGATCCCGGCGGTCGCGGTGGCGTGGGTGTGCAGCACTCCCTTGGGCAGGCCCGTCGTCCCGGACGTGAAGGCCAGTTCGGCCAGTTCGTGGACTCCCGGGGGATCGGGAAGGGTCTCTCCGGAGTTCCGGTGGTCGAGCAGATCGTCGATCGCTGGGACCCCTCCCGACGGAGACACCGTCACCACCGGTGTTTCTCCTATCCCGTCCAGAGAGTCGGGGTCATTGGCCGTAACGACTAGGGACGGGGTGGCGAGCTTGGCTATGGCGCTGAACGCCGGACCCTTGAAGACCGGGAGGAGAGGTGTGACCACGGCCCCGAGGCGTTCTGCCGCCAGGAAGACGGGAACGAACCGCCGGTCACCGTACATCTGGACGATGACCACGTCCCCTCGCCCGACCCCCATGCTGCGGTACCGGGAGGCCAGCGTGAGCGTTGCTGCGGCCAACTCCGCGTACGTGTAGCTGCCCAACTCGTCCGAGACCGCCAGAGCTTGGGGGCGCCGCGCGGCGCGACCGGCAACGTCGTCCCACAACGTGCGTACCGGCCAGCGGAATCCCGGCTGGGAACGGTGTTGAGGGTGCTCCGGCCTCACCTGTAGACGTTGCGGATAGGTTCTACGCGGTGGCCACCGTCCCCGCCGGGAACGATCACCCGATCATCGTGGCCGGGAAGCACCGTCATGCCGTAACGCTCCACCAGCCGGCGTACCTTCACGGCGGAGCGGGCCCACTCCTCGGGAAACTGGTTGAGGATGCTGGGCACGAATCGCTTGCCGTAGGTGTCGGCCAGGTAGATGGCATCCGACGCGATCAACACCCATCCGTCCCGCTCGAGGTTCACAGCTACCCCGATCGTTCCCCAGGTATGTCCTGGAAGGGTCACGATCCAGACCCCCCGGAGGAGTTCGAAGTCGGCGTAGACCTCCACTGCGCGGTCGGGGAGCAGCGACGCGAAGTCGGCCCGGGTGAATCCCTGGGGACTGGTTACCCCCCACAGGGTGACCAGGTCGTCACGGATGAGTCCGCCCTTCTGGGTGACGGCCCCGTGCAATTCGTCCCGGCCCACGTAGATCCGGGCCCGGGTCGGAGCGAACATGCGGACGTTGCCGGCGTGGTCGGTGTGCAGATGGGTGATGACCACATGGTCGAAGTCCTCGGGCGCCAGACCGAGCGCCGCGATGCGTTCCGGGAACGGGCCGCCTTCGCCCGGATCGTAGGACATGGCACCCTGGTAGAACTCGTTCTTCCATTCCTGGCGGAAGCGTACCGACACGCCGGTATCCACCAGCACCCTCCCGTCGGCGTGCTCTATCACATACACGTAGATGGGATGCCTGAGCAGTTCCTTGCGCCCTGGCGTAGCGGCGGTGGCCAGGCGGTCGGGATGACCGGTGAGGGCAAGCTCGAAGTCGAGCGAGGTGCGTCCGCATTCGATCACCTTCAGTTCCATGCATCTCTCCTAGTGTTCCGAGTCTTTAGTGCGGTTGTGTTTGGAAGACGTGCAGTCATGCGACGGGTTGGTTGTGTCACAGGCCTGTTGCATGCTTGTAGATAACCGCAAAGCGCCAACGGTCCGCTTTCGGTACCGACCGGACCGTGATTTGGTTCATGTTGTCCACCCAGCCCCTCGTAGAGGGTACGGCGGGACGCGTTCG
>MKWU01005963.1_pt1 | contig 12747 bp, 6 predicted proteins | sample 809101 | NCBI WGS metagenome assembly MKWU01 (sample SAMN05860141, study PRJNA318959) | sponge metagenome | host: Aplysina aerophoba | place: Slovenia: Piran, Adriatic Sea, Gulf of Piran | collected 2013-05-07 | reverse complement strand
GCCCTGGGCCGGCGAGTACACCTGGCAGGCGAAGGACAGCCGCGTGTACGAGTACGCCTGCCACGAAGGCAACTACGCGATGGGCAACGTCCTGCGCGGCGCCCGCCTGCTCGAATCGGAGTACGACCAGCCGCAGAGTACCGGCGGCGAGTAGGTCGGCTCAAGGTAGCTCCTACCTGACGTTGCCGTACTCACGCGTTTGTTGCGAGCCTAGTGGGATCCCGGCCGAGCCTAACCGTTTCTGGGTTCCCTCCTCAGCTCTTGGTATGGGCAGTAGAGGGGTTGTAAGCGCCTTGAGGCCCGATCTGGTCCGGCGAGGTCGCAAGCGGGGTTTCACGTCGAGCCAGGTGTGACGACGTTCACATTCGCCTAGAAGCCCTTGACGGCGAGGACATGTGCATGTCTACTCTCGCGCAAGAGGAGCCAACTCCCATTCACAGAGCTGTCGGAGAAGCAACTGAGCGAACCCCCAAGATGCAAGGGGGAGGCGGGACGGGCCGCGCCGCATACAAGCCCGTCCCGACTCCTTCGTGTGGCGCCTAACCTAGACGCGTGAGATCGGTCTAGTGATGGAAATGCGGTTCAGGGATCAAGTCGTGTGAGCGTGGCTGAATCAGGTTGGTGCTGACGTCCGTGGTGGACTCCGAAGAGAGCACGCGCAGCAAGACGTGGCTTCCTAGCCTTGGCGAAGGCGCGCCTCTCGCTGTTGAGCTCTGCAGTGGCATGGGGGCAATCGGTCTCGGTCTCCGATCCCTCGGTTTCCGCGTAGCTCATGCCTACGACTGTTGGAATGCTGCGGTTGCCATCTACAACCACAACGCTCCAAAGCCGGTGGCAGTGGAGTGTGACTTGCTGACCGTCGAGGGGCTTCGGCGGGTACGCACGGACTGCCGGAAGCTCCCAAGCGTGGATCTCTTGGCTGCCGGACCTCCCTGCAAGGGCTTCAGCCAGATCCGGAACGGCCAGCACCACAAGCCTAATACGAAGCAACACAATCGGCTACTGGCGGCTATGCCGGAGTACGTAGCAGGTCTCCGTCCGCGACTTGTACTTATAGAGAACGTGCCGGACCTCATTCGGCATGGGCGTGGAAAGACCCTGAAGAACCTGCTCGCCCGTCTTGAGGCCCCAGGACCGAGCGGCCTTAGCTATCGGGTCGAGCACAACGTCTTTGATGCCGCTCTCTACGGTACGCCTCAGGCTCGGAGGCGACTCTTGATCTTCTGTGTTCGGTCGGGAGCAGGGGACGCGGTGCTTCCAGAGCCAGGCCCGGACCTGACTCGACTCTATGCGGCGCTCCGCCGTGGGGGGGAGATTCCTCAGCCGGTAGAGGGCTATCGATCCGTCCTTGCAGATCCATGCGACCTGACCATGACGGAGACTCAACATGCACTATCGGACATTCCCGCTTTGGGTCCCGGGGAGCCGGAGCAGCTGCGCCCGTACGCGACTTCACCCACAACCGCTTTCCAAAGACTCATGCGTGAGGGTGCGGCGACGTGTCTCTCGAACACTCAGACACCGGCCACGCGGCGAGAGACGATTCTGCGGCTACAGCACATCCCTCCGGGCGGATGCGCTCGCGACATACCATCTCAACTACGAAATGGGTTGTCACGGCGCTTCGATTCCGCGTATCGGCGGCTGCACCCGAGTGCACCATCGACCGCGCTAAACACCAGGTACGACTGCGTGTACCACTATGCGAGCGAACGATCCTTGTCCGTCCGTGAGTACGCCCGCATTCAAGGGCTTCCCGATTTCGTGACCTTTCCAACGACATTGGCATGCCGCCGTAGCGCCTACGAGATGATTGGAAACTCAGTGCCCCCCCTACTCATTCGAGAAGTCTTGGGCGAGGCGTTGAGTATCCCTACGAGTTGAGCTAGCCATGGGTCACGCGATTCCGTTCCGACTTCGCCGTGGCGCGAGGCGCACTCTTGAAGAGCTCGACCGTCTCTTGGATGATGCCTACGGCGCCCCTGAGGGTGATCTTGATAACAAGGAAGATCCTCTCGACGAAGCCGTGTACATTGTTCTGAGCTTTCAGACTGATCTTGATCGCGTGAAGCTCGTGTGGGAGCGACTTCGCACGACCTTCCCGGCTTGGCAGCAGCTGGCAAGAGCTCCGCAGCGCCGCGTCGTGAGAGCGCTTCGCATCGGAGGACTTCAGGAGCAGAAGGCGCGGACAATCAGGAAGTTGTTAGAGGCGGTGAAGGAGGCTACAGGAACCTACTCCCTAGATGTGCTGCGCTGTATGGAGAATGATGAAGCAGAGCGCTTCCTGATTCGGTTGCCTGGCTTGTCGTGGAAGGCGGCACGCTGTGTCCTCTTGTACAGCCTTCGTAGAGAGGTCTTTCCGGTCGACGGCAATTCATTCCGGATCTTCAAGCGGATAGGGGTGATCGGCACCCGGTCGGTCTATCGCCGACGAGGCCTGCACGATAGTTTGGAGCATGCAGTCGAAGCGTCGCGACGGAGAGCATTTCACATCAACCTCGTGGTGCATGGCCAGCGGACGTGCTTGCCTCGGCAACCGGTGTGCTTTCGTTGCGCGGCCCGGAGCATCTGCCCGATGCACGGTGTGCCAGCCGTTATCAAGTCGGTAGTGCGGTTCCGGCCCGACGTGCACGCGAAGACGGCCGAAGACTCGGCGGCGGGGAGTACTGCATGAAGGACGTTTTCCCGATGCTGCTGTTGGCTTTCCTCATTGTAGGTGTCGCGGCCTATGTTCTCCTCCAGTACCTCCGGCCGCGGAACAGGCCCCGGCAGGCGCCGCCCACGTCGCCTCCGCCCGCCTCGACGGCCGGAGAGTATAGGGCCGTGGTGTCGGAGGACACCACCTCTAGCGAAGGCGCTTCCGACGTAAGGGCCTCCGCCCTGCCGGACATGGCAAGAGGCGGCGCTCAGCGTGGCGCCAGTTCCGGGGAAGGGCACGAGAGTCGCGCTGTTGACGTTGAGCTTCCGATCAGAGTTCACCCTAGTGTTTCAGCAAGCGAGGAAACTGAGAGCCTCGAGCACAGTACCTCCGCGGGCGAAGAAGAAACGGAGTTTCCCCCTACGCCGCCGGAGCAGACCGAGGTTGTTCGGGACGTCAGCCCGGCGACGGAGGATGGTGAGAGCAAGCAAGAGCAGCCGATTCTGAGTACTGGTGAAGGGCGCAGCGAGGCGAATGCCGCTGGACCTCTCTCGGCCGAAACGGCCTCCACAGCTGTCGCGGCGGAACCAGATCGCCTGATGGAGGAACAGGGATTCGTGGAGGCCCCGAGTTCCGACGAAGCGGCCGGAATTCCAGCCTCGCCGGTTCTTGGTGGGTCGGAGACTCTCTTGAAGGAGGAACAGCCGCCCCGGCCTGAGGAGCACGATGAAGAGGACGTGCCGAAGGTGGACCTCGCGAGCAGGAGGCAGCCCCCTCAACAGGAAGACGCCAGAAGTAAGAAGGCCCGCAAGTACAAGGGGCTTGCTCGTGCCGCCCCGCAACCCCGCGATCAGGAATCGCTGTCGGCGTCTGATGGGCGGGGAGTGGTGGCCCCACGCGAGCGATCCTTGCCCATTGAGGTACGACTCCGGTTTCTTCGGGGCGGTTCTTGCAGCGTCTCCCTAATCGCGAAGAGAAGCGACGGACAACCGGAGGATCTGACGGTTGTTGTCTCTGGAAGTGAGTTTCCCCTGCGGGCGATGCAGGATGAGTGGTATCAGGATGTAGTGCCGTCCGATTTCTCTAAGGTCTTAAAGGACGGCACCCTATGGAGCCAGGAGCGCCCGAAGAGGCGGTGCTCATGGTCGCTGAGTGGGCGCGACCTCTATGTCCTGGCAGACCGGTCTGACATAAGTGGGTACGTATCGCAACCGTGTCTTGAACTGGGACGTGACCACGTTGTGCTCTGTACCGAGCAACTTAGGAGTCGCGTGGAAGAAGCGGTGCGAGAAACTGGAGCGCAGCCCGAGAGTGTGTTAGATGAGTCGTTAGGAGTTCCCCCCGGATGGCTTGTCTTGCGACGTGTAGTTCCTACCGCACCTGTTTCGCCAACAGGTCATGCTGACATTTTCAATGCGCTTAGGCCACTACCCAAAGTATCGATCAGTCTAGAGCGAGGACTTCGGCTCAAGTATGCAGACTGGATCGATGGGCATCCGCCGTCGATTCGTGTGTACGGGAGTCCGGAACATGCTCCTGAAGTCCGTATCGACGGCCAGATTGCGGAACGTCTCCCTGATGGCGCTTACTGTGCACCTGGGTGGGACGCAGTCGGACCCCACTCCGTTTGGTGCGCTGGGACGACTAGGTCGTATGCCATCGTGCGCTTCGAGGCGGCATGGGAGCTGTGGGATGCATACGCCTTTCCCGCTTCTGACAGACAACGGGAGAGGATCGCGATCTGTGGTCCGTTGGTTCGAGCGGCGGCTGTTGAGGACTGGGGGAGAGAGTCCGTCTCGGTTCCTGCGACGAATCCTGTCCTGCTAGGAGCGGAACCTGGACAGGTCGTGGTGGCTGCGAGGGTGGCGCCACTGATTGGGGCACCAGTGATCGCATCCCCGGCCTTTAGACCGATATGGGCATTGCCACGCGACCCTCTTCACTGTGACAAGGAGGCGATTCGCATACGGTGCTTCGCCGGGAGTGAAGCGCTTCAGCCCGCAGAGCCGCAGAGGGACTGGCGCAGCAGAGGCGCAGATCCTGACGTAGGACGGTGGTGCAACTGGATCTTGGACGCTGGCCGAAAGGGAATGACCACAGAGCCCGCGACCGATGGCGTCCGGGCGTTATGGCTGTCGTACAAGCGCCGGGCTCGAGGAATCTGGAGATCGCGCCGGTGAGCTTGAACCATTTGCTCACGTGGATGTCGGCCCGTGGCGGTGGTTCGTGGTCGCAGTTCCGCGGCGCTGTCGAAGAACTGGATGTGGAGCCGCGTGACCCAGACCAGAACGGAGGGAAGGCGGATACCAGTGTAGGCGATCTTCCAACGTACCAAGCCGTTCGATTCGGACTGGAGCGACTCGCACACGTGGAGTTCTTTTCGTCGGCCGCGGAGTCGGAGTGGCGAGTCGTGCCGCCTGCTCTAGCGGTCCACAAAGAAGGTTGTCACTGGGTGGGGATCCTCTGCGGCGCGCGCCCGCTTGGTTTGCGCGAACGAATTGCTCAGGACGACATCACATGGGAGTCTCGTGCAGCCCCTGGTATGCCCGACCGCGTTCGCTTGCTGGCTGACGACCTTGACGCACTAAAGACAGCTTGCAAGGCAGCAGGAGTGCGGGTCCAGGCGAAGGCTCCTCTCTCTCTGCTGGCCGCGATTCCACCGGTCGACGACCCGCGGAGCCGGATCCCAGCGAGCGCACCAGTCACACCCGGATGGACGATCGAAAGGTTCTTGCGGGCCACGCGAGGCTGGACCGCTCGACACAAGGAGACAGAACGAGATTTTTCGTTTCGGGATTTTGAGCGTCATCAGACTGGGCTGTTCCGGTTCCGCATGGAGTACCAGCGCTTCTCGTATCTGCGCTGGCGGGGCCAGACATACAGCGTTCAAGTCCAAGTGGGGAAGTACGCCATAATGCGGCACGGGCGGGTGCGGGACCTCGTGCGGTACAAACCTGCGCGGTCTCTGCTATCGGTTCCGGTGGGCTGCAGGCCGCCACCGCTTGTCGAAAGAGCTTTGGTCCTCTGCTCGGGCCTACTACCGGACTTCGATAGGGTGTCGGGTCGTCTTCAATATGCTGTTCCGCCGAGCGTGGCACGTCTCGCTGCTGGGTTGTTACGACAGGAGATAAGGACCGAATGAACCCAACGCGTCTATTCGAGAACCTCCGCGATATGTACCTGCGGTACTTGGACAGCCCATTTGACCTTAGGTACGCGGACCTGGTCGCTGAGCGCAGAGGCCTGCTTGATCGGGATGGCCGGATCTACCGGCTACCGCTAGTGGAGCCGATTCCGGCCTACCGGTCCTCTGAAGAGGGGTTTGGGCAGGCAGCGGACGCCCTCCTTGGTGGCGTTTGGGAGGCGAAAGAAGTCGCCGACGCTTCTGCCTTTGTCGAACTCGGACTCTTCCCCTCCGAGCGGGACCTCTACCAGCACCAGAAGGACGTATTCGAGGAGGTTGTCGTCAACGGGCGAGATGTGGTCGTCACCACCGGAACAGGCTCAGGTAAGACAGAGTGCTTCTTGCTGCCGGTTGTTGCATCGATCATCCGAGAGTCCGCTGCTTGGAGCGCGCCAAGGCAACGCCCCGCGCAGTGGGACTGGTGGAAACACTTTAGGATGCGGGGGGAGCGTCGCCGGTGGGCGCAGCGGTGTAGCCAACGGGACCATGAGACGCGGCCGGCGGCGGTCCGAGCTTTGCTCCTCTATCCGCTCAACGCTTTGGTAGAAGACCAGCTTACGCGCCTGCGGGAAGCTCTTGATTGCGAAGAGGCGAGATTATGGCTGGAGGAGAGTCGGCATGGAAACCTCGTGTACTTCGGCCGGTACACGGGGAGAACTCCTGTGTCGGGAGAATGCAGCTCTTCACGCATTGGGCTACTTCGGGATGAGCTAGGGAAGATCGATGAGGACGCGGAAGCTGTGGCAGGGACTGCGGCAGAGCGTTTCTTTCAAAAGATGGACGGAGCTGAGATGTGGTCCCGATGGGACATGCAAGAGTCTCCTCCAGACATCCTCATTACAAACTATTCGATGCTCAACATCATGCTGATGCGGGCGATCGAGACTCCGATTTTCGACCGAACCCGTCGCTGGTTGGAGCAGTCACCGGAACATGTTTTTCATCTGGTTGTCGATGAACTCCACACGTATCGGGGCACGCCCGGAACGGAAGTGGCCTACCTCCTTCGAGCTCTACTCGACCGGCTCGGCCTTAGACCAGATTCCGACCAGCTTAGGATCGTTGCTTCGAGCGCGTCGCTGGAGAGCGGCGAGTCGGGCCTGCAGTATCTGGAACAGTTTTTTGGAAGGAACCGGCGCCGCTTCCGGGTGATTGGCGGGTCCACCTGTGAAGTGCCTCCGAACCCCGGTGCGGCGGCGGCCCTTGCACCTCACTCCGAAGCGTTTGCGCGGTTCGCGGAAGATGTCAGAGCGGACCCGGCGGCTCTCTCCCAGGCGGTAGCCTCACTGAGAATGGCGGCCGGCGTGCCCGCACAGCTTGACGCAGCACCCGCCGAGGAGACTCTGAGTCGCATTCTTCAGCATGTGGCGGCTCCTGACGCCTTACGCCTTGTCTCGACAAAGAGTCAGCGAATCGTGCCTCAGACGCCGCCGGCACTTGCAGCCGCGTTGTTTCCCGAGGCAGCCAAGCCGCATTTGGCTACGGACGGACTGCTAACGGCTCTATCTCACGGAAGGAACGAGGACGGTCAGGCGCCGCTGCCGATGCGCGTGCACTTGATGTTTCGCAATTTGCAGGGGCTATGGGTTTGTAGCGATCCTGGGTGTGGGCAGGCCGCGGGGCGCTCGGCGCGATGTCCTACCGGAATGCTCCACTACCTACCTGCCCTCACATGCGAGTGTGGTGGACGGGTTCTGGAGCTGCTTTACTGTGAGGGGTGTGGTGAGATTCTCTTGGGCGGGTACCGTCGGGCCTCAGAGAACGCGAACGAGTGGTATCTGAGTCCAGACCACCCGAATCTGGAGGCAGCCCCAGATCTCGCTTCACTTGAGCGTGACTACGAAAGCTATGCGATCTTCTGGCCTGCTAGGGCCGGTTTGGCGGCGGCTTCCAATCATTGGATCCAGGACGGTGTCCGTCGGGCGTGGCGGCAGGCCTACCTGGACCCTGTTGATGGGCGGGTTGGACTTGGCGGCGCGCCTCAGGGCGGCCGCTCCGGTTATCTCTACTACGTACCTTCGGTTCATGGGAGTAAGCCTCCGGCAGCTGGGGTTGGCCGCGAGGCCTTTCCGGCCCGCTGCCCTCGATGCGACGCGGATTGGTCTCGGCGCAGGATGGTCCGGTCTCCGATTCGGTCCCAGCGAACGGGTTTCCAGAAACTGGCTCAAGTCCTTTCTGACGGGCTGCTGCGCGACCTGGCTGAGCCACCGCTCTCAACGGAACGTAAGCTGGTCGTGTTCTCCGATAGCCGCCAAGACGCTGCCAAGCTCTCGGCAGGCATGCGCTTCTCGCACTATCGGGACGCCCTGCGCCAGGCCTTGATGACAGCCTTGTCGCAGCAGGCCGCTGGCCCTCAAGCCTATGCAGATCAGTGCCAGGGGCAGGCACTGTCTCACGAGCGAGCGAGCCTCGCCGCCACCTATCTAGCGGCGCACCCGGAGGAGTCGGCGATCATCGCCCTGGCAACGAACCCAGCAACCGCACCGTTGCCGTTCTTTAGAGATGCCGCGCAGACGAATGAAGAGGCTGCCGTGCGGATCCTCGAGCGCGCTAAGAACGGCCCGTTTCCTATAGCTCAGATTGCTGCCGATTCCTCAGCGCGCCTCCTCGCGGAAGGGATGAACCCGGGTGGTTACGGCAAGGACAGTCTGTGGACCGATCCGCGGAAGCGCGCGGGTAGCTGGCGTGACCTATACGTATGGTCGCAAGAGGGACATGTAGTGGCCAAGCCACAGGGGCACCTCACGGAGCCCCAGTGCGACCATCTGAGGAGGATTCAGGACAGTTCGATCTCTGAGTTGATGGACATCCTCTTCGCTTCGGGACGTCGGAGCATAGAGTCTTTGCTTCTCGCTCTACCGACGACAGACAGGATCACCTATCCGCCGGGGTCACCGCTCATTCGAGAAGGTGCGGACGGGGCGATCTGTTTGCTCGGATCTCGTAAGCGACTGTCCACACACCGTTCGTCCTCGCAAGGCAGCCTTCCCGGCTACGTGGCCGCCTACTTGAACTCAGTAGCGCGGAGAAACGGCTTGGAACCAGAGACCTACATCAAGGAGGTCGTCGCTTACCTTTCGGCTTCGGGATGCCTGGATACGGCACACTACTACCTAGACGTTACGTCCCTCTGCATTCAACCGGCCGGAACCCACTTTCACGAATGCTCCCAGTGCCGGCGAATCCATCTCCACCCGTGCGGGGGCCTCTGTGCTGATTGCCGCTCTCCTCTTCGACCACCAGAACCGACGAGCAAGGCGGAAGTCTCAGGTGACTACTATAGCTATTTGTCAACACAGGCTGGTCCGGTGTTCCGCTTGAACTGCGAAGAGCTGACTGGTCAGACGAACAAGGACGATGCGAGAAGAAGACAGCGCCTGTTTCAGAACATCTCTCTACCTTCTCCCAAGGAGAACCACCTCGTTGACCCGGTGGACTTGCTTAGCGTCACGACGACAATGGAAGCTGGCGTTGACATTGGATCCTTGCTCGCTGTGATGATGGCGAACATGCCGCCGATGCGCTTCAACTATCAGCAGCGGACCGGCCGCGCTGGACGGCGAGGCTCTGGCGTATCGGTGGCGCTGACCCTGTGTCGCGGTCGGAGCCACGATGACTACTACTTTCAGCGTCCGGAGCGGATTACCTCTGAGCCACCGCCCCAACCTTATGTCGATATGCGCCGCGAGACTATCATCCGGCGAGTTCTGGCGAAGGAGATCTTGCGGCAGGCATTTGTCTCGTTGACACTGTTCGGGGGTGGGCGCGACAGTGTCCACGGAGAATTCGGCACCGCTGCAGGCTGGAATGAACCACCGTCGGAACGGCCGTCCGGAGCGCCTCAAGGAGCGACCACCGCCGATCTGGTTCTCGAGTGGATACAGAGAAGCGGGACTGAAGTGGCTCGCCTCTGCGATGTGCTCTTAGTGCACGCGGATGCCGTACTACAGGCAAAGCGCCAAGCCTTGATCGACTTCGTGATGTATGAGTTGGTTCCTGTAGTAACGGCAGCGTCGACCGATTCGCGCTTTACGCAGACTGCGCTCAGCGAGCGTCTCGCCAATGCCGGAGTGCTTCCCATGTTCGGGTTTCCCACACGGATTAGGTACCTCTACCACGATGATCCCCGCCGTGTGTACCGATGGCCGCCTGAGGATGTGATTGACCGGGAGCTTGACATAGCGATTAGCCAGTTCGGGCCTGGGGCGGAGACTGTCAAAGATGGACTCATTCATACGGCCATCGGAGTGGTGGACTACCGGCCTCAGGGAAACAAGGTCAAGGAGGCGCCCGAGCCGCTCGGTCCCCCCATCAGGGTCGGTCTATGCGGTTGCTGCCAGGCCGTAGACGACTCCGATCCGCCAAGTAGCTCCTGTGACGTGTGCGGCGCGACATCTGTCCAGGACCCTGGCTATCGTGTCGTCGACCTCTCGCAGCCCGCTGGTTTTCGGTGTTGGTACGGGAGCAGTCGCGACTTTGACGGGGCCTTTGAGTGGACTCCGCGAGCATCACGGCCGAAGATGGGCGTTTGCCAGCTCCCCGTGAGCCAGCGGGCGAACTTTGGGGTTTGTGCGGACCAAGAGACGGTCTACGTCGTGAACGACAACAACGGCAGTCTTTTCTCCTTCGAGAAGCTTGAAAGAGGGGAGACTTGGGCGACGCGAGAAGCTCTGGCCGCTGCCGGGATCGGGGACCCGCCGATCGAGGCGGCTACCGGAAGCCGCGACCGGGCCCTGGCATCGGTCAAGGTGACGGACGTTATGGTTCTCGGGATTACAGACTGGCCGGTAGGGCTTCGGACGTCGCCGGCTGGAGATCGAGGGCTCGAGGTTCGGGCCGCGCTCTTCTCCTTTGGTTTTCTCTTAAGGCGTGCAGCTGCGGACCGCCTGGATATCCAGGAGCGCGAGCTGAGCGTAGGTGTGCGCGTACTGCGCGACGCGGGCGGCGATATTGTCGGGCAGGTCTTCATGTCCGATAGCCTCGAAAACGGCGCCGGGTACGCATCTCTCCTAGGGCAGCCCGACGAGGCCGAGCGCCTGTTGCGCTACATGTTGGGACAGCCACCGGAGAGCCCCACGTTCTACGAGTTTCTTGTTGGGGGGCAGCACGCTGGGTCAAGCGCAACCTCGTGCAGGACGTCGTGTCCAGATTGTCTTCGTGACTTCTCTAATCTGCCGTACCATCCGATCCTTGACTGGCGCTTGGGTCTCGATGTTGCGCGGCTTGCCTTGGATCCTGCCGCTCCAATCGACTTCACGGTGCCTTACTGGGAGGGGTTGGATGCGGCAGTCGCTACGCCGTACTTTGCAGCCTTGACTGGTTGGGAGCAAACGACTCTTGCCGGTCTCCAAGCGGGAAGCCGCGGGAGCGATGTCGAGATCATAACCCACCCACTATGGGACACCGATCCAGATCGTTTTGGGCCGCAACTGGCGGCTGCTCATGCAGAGGTAGTAGCTAGTGGAAAGCAGGTTCGATTCAAGTCTCTCTTCGAGGTGCTCCGAAGGCCGTTTTGAGGCCACTTGCTAGCTAGGTCATCATGCGGGAGACGATTCGAGTTAGCCCCATCAAGAGCGTCAGCCCGACGCTGGCTGAGACGTTGCGACAGTGCAAGCTGCGCGCCGGGCTGTCGCGTGCCGAGAATTCAAACCGCTTTGTCTTGGGGAATCCCAAGGCATGGCTCGGGACTGCCTACCACGCCGTGCTGGAACAAGTCGGCCCTGAGCACCGAGATGATGTTGAGAAGGGCGTCAACGAGCTATGGGACACTGCGATCGAAGCCCGGCACAGGAGATCCCGCGCCCATCAGCTCGACAGGCGATTCGGATATCCCCAGTCCTGGCCGGGCTACTACAGGATTGCCGCTCTGGCGCTTGCTCGGGCCAAGCAGCTGATAGCTGCGGAGGCTGGTCTCGGCCGATCGAGGAGGAAAGGCGAGACCGGGAGGTTACGCGGGGGGATCTTCTCCGGTGCGCACGGAAAACTAGTTGGGCGCCCAGACGTGGTGCGGCAAGACGAGATCGCCGATTTCAAGACGGGGAACGTGTTCGAGGAGGGTGAATCGGCAGAAGTTAAGCCGGAGTTTGTTCGCCAGCTTCGCCTGTACGCGTTCCTGGTCAAGGAGACGCTTGGCTGGTGGCCCCGGCGGGGTGTGCTGCTGCCAATGGCGGGTCCGCAGGCCGAGCTGGTGCTCCAGCCCGAGGAATGCGAGACGGAGGCACAAGAGGCAGTCCGTCTCTTGGACGAGTACAACGAGGTCATCGGCGGGGGCAGGGCTCCGATCGAGTTGGCGAGCGCTTCTCCAGCGAACTGTAGGTGGTGCGGATACCAACTTTGCTGTCCGGCGTTCTGGGGTGCGCTGGAACCCGCTTGGAAGGAAGGCCTCCGGACCGACGCTGTTGCGGGCCGGGCGGAGGGTGCTGCTCGCGTTTATGGTGGTGCAGCAATGTCACTATCTCTTGAGGTCGCATCAGGGACCGCGGCATCGGGCGAGTTGGTATCCCTAGCGCCGCTGCAGGCCGAGGTCCATCTGGGCTTGTCCGAGGTACAGCGGGGGGATCGGCTACGTGTAACGGGCTTGGTGCGACGTCCAGACGATAGTCTGGCCGTCGGAAAGCGCACGACTGTTGCCGTTGAGGAATCACTACCACTGCTCGAGATCGAATCGGTTCTCTAGCGAAGCTAGCCAAGCGCAGTCTTCGTCGGTGGGGCAGCCGAGCTCGATCCGGTGTGGGAGTGAGGTTTCGCTACTCCCACCGAAACGCCCACACGGCGAGCCCGAAGCAGACGATGGCCCAGGCGGCCAACCCCAGGATCGGCCCGCCCTGGCTGAACAGCGTCTCGCCGCTGTTCACCATGGCGCGCATCGCGTCGGCCAGGAAGGTCAGCGGCAGGAACTTCGCGAACCCGAGAAGCCAGTCCGGCA
>MKWU01005960.1_pt1 | contig 12752 bp, 14 predicted proteins | sample 809101 | NCBI WGS metagenome assembly MKWU01 (sample SAMN05860141, study PRJNA318959) | sponge metagenome | host: Aplysina aerophoba | place: Slovenia: Piran, Adriatic Sea, Gulf of Piran | collected 2013-05-07 | reverse complement strand
ACACTCTGGTGCTCACGGAAACCCCAAAAAATCAGGACACCGCCTAATCATTTCAACAAACCCTTCAAGTCGGACACTGCCTGATCGCTCCAGGTCCAGCAAACCTTAGCGTTGGATTTTGCACCGTTGCTATCGTAACCCCAATTGTTCGAACTCTGATCGATTCCTCGAAGCGCGGCGGGCCGAACCTAGTACAGCCGATGTTTCCTCAACCCGCCGTGAGCCTTCATCGGAGGCCAGCAACACTCCGCAACGGCGCCAGTTCTAACCGAGGGAGGAGTGACCCCGAAATGCCCGGATCGGCCCTGGGTAGCGCGCGACGACTTCGTCCGCTGTCAAAAGCGTGATCCCTTCGATCCGCCGCCTCAAGCCCCTTCGCAACGGAGGGGGTAAGTCTGCGGAACCCGCAACGGACCTCCCCCAGATGTGCGCAATTTTCAATTGCCATTGACACTCCAGCCCGGCTCGGGTCCGAGAACCGGTGGTTATGTCAACCGCTGACCGGGCGGACTCGGATTACTGATCGGCTTCGCCGTGAAGCCTGGGCGACGGTGTCATCAAGGAATTGACAAGTCGCTGGTTTTGGCATAGGCTTGGCATATGTAAGGAGATGAATCGAACATGCCAACATCAGCCCGACTAGCTCGCCTGTTCCGCAACGGCCGCAACCAAGCAGTTCGTATCCCTCGGGAGTTTGAGTTGGCGACAGACCAAGTGACCATCTATCGCGAAGACCACCGGCTGGTCATTGAGCCGGTAGAGTCGGTGCCTTCGCTTGCCGAGATCCTGTCCGGTCTGGAACCCCTGGATGAGGACTTCGCAAGCATCGAAGACCCGCCGGTGAAGTCTGAAGATGTCTTCTAACGTGGCCGAACTGCGGTACATGCTGGACACCAACGTCGTGTCCGAGTTGGTTCGCCGCCCCGCTGGCGAAGTTGCGCAACGAGTGGCCGCGCTCGCGCCGGAAAGCTTCGCCATCAGTATCATCGTGGCGGCTGAACTTCGATACGGTGCTGAGCGCCGCGGCTCGGCGCGCTTGACGAGGCAGTTGGAAGCCGTCCTGTTGGCGATCGAGGTGCTTCCTCTCGAAGAACCTGCGGATCGGCTTTATGGGGAGATCCGGGGCGAACTGGAGCGGATCGGACGCCCCATAGGCCACAACGACCTGCTGATCGCGGCCCATGCAAGAGCGTCTGGCACGATTCTGGTCACGAATAATATGGGGGAATTCACCCGCGTACCCGGCCTCACGGTCGAGAACTGGCATCCTAGTCTGTGAACCGGAGATCTTCCAAACGAAATTCACGATTCTGCGGTGAGCGCTACAAGTCTGATGCGTGCGACACCGATTCCCCCTCGGAGCGGATCGCAATTTTGAGCAGGCCACCTTTACCCACATCGTGATGAGTTGAAGTCACGGGGGAGTCTCTTGAACGACCGCACTGCTTGTGCTCAGACCCTCCGCCTCTTTTGAGTTTCTGCTTCAACGTCCCACCACTCCGCCTCCCGGGCATAATCAGTCGCGAGGCTTTCCATGACCCCGCTGACATTGGGATAGTCGAAAGCACGTTCCTGTGCTTGGCTTTGGTGCTTTGACGCTAGATCGCGTTCTTGCGCGCCGCCCTTCCCGCGCCACTCCACCACGCCGCGCGCGTTTTTAACACCGACGCGAAAGCCGATACCGATTTCCGGGGCTGCAATGAGCTTGGAGCGCAGGCGCAATCGGGCAGTCTTCGTCCCAGCGGTAAGGTGGCATGACTGAGCCCGTGACGTCCAGAGGGTGGGTGATTTCCGCATGATCGTCGCATCGAGGATGAAGCTTTGCGGGTGCTCGTGGTGCGAGACGGTAGCCGCGACAAGGTGTACCGTTCGGGATGACATCCATTTATCGCAGAGGTTGATGTTGCGGCCGTCGCCAGCGATGCCATCCATTCTCCTCGGCCGCGAGAACGATGTGTGCACACGCCGCTGCATCAGACCCCGAGTCGTGGTGTCGCAACGGGATGCGAAGCCGGCGGCAGACATCGGGTAACCTCGTCGGGTATATTCCCCATTGCGCGCGAGCAAGCTGGACGGTGCAGGTGAACGGCTTGCGCAGCTCGGGGATACCATAGGTAGCGCAACACGCTTGGAGGATGCTCCTGTCAAACGGCGCGTTGTGGGCAGCGATGAACTCTGCTTCGTTGATCCAGGCGAGCAGCATCGGCCAAAGTTCACCGAACGTCGGCGCGTCGCATACGTCTTTCCAGCGCAAGCCATGGATCTCGGTGAACGCAAACTCCGGCGTTGGCGGGCGGATCAGGAATGACTGTTCACGTACAATCTGACCGTTCTGGCCGGCGGCTAAGCCGACCGCGCAGGCACTGTCCCTGTCGTGATTGGCAGTCTCGAAGTCGATAGCGACGAAGGAATGCATGGTATCAAGCTGCAGCATACGGCTATGAGTGAGATCCAAGGCCGAAGCGGTAATCTGCGGCCATTGTAGACAGAGTGCATAAGGCCTTCTCCAGAAAATGACACCGGAACAAATCAGCGCTTGGCCCGGCAAATCGATTGACAGGTGTACTCACCCTGCTCTCTGGCACATGCTGGATGTTGGCGCGGTAGCGGCGCGCCTGATAGCTCAACGATCACTGACAGGATGCCGTGCTGGTGACCGGGCAGCAGCGTTTCTTGTCGTCTTGCATGACCTCGGCAAGTTCAGCTCCTCCTTTCGCGCAATGCTGCGGGGACAGCCATATAGAGGCTTACGTCACTGGCAGCACAGCTATCGTCTTTTGCGCGATCATGACGGCTCGATCGCCGACGTGGTTGGTGCGACTCCGGGTGTGCGGCGAACTCTCTATGCTGCTGTCGCCGGGCATCACGGAGGTCCGCCGGAGCACCTGGACAACCGAAAGTACAAGGATCAAGCCAACCAGATCGGAGTCGAGGCTACACAGATTGCCGGAGAGGTAATCCGAGTAGTCTCGTCACTCTTTCCTGATGCATCGCTGGACGGAATGACGGAATCCGAAGCCCGGCGATTGTCGTGGGTGTTGTCCGGCCTGACCGTTCAGGCGGACTGGATTGGCTCGAATCCGGAGTGGTTCGGCCCGCAGGATGCAAGAACGCCTATTTCGAGTTATTGGAATGAGGCCCTCGTAAGGGCGAAAAACGCTGTCACGGCGGCCGGGCTACATCGTGCCTGCCCGTTGCCCGAGGGAGCCTCAAAGGTTCTCCCTGTAAAAGCCGCGCCTCGTCCGATGCAGGCGGCGGTAGCGGAGATCGACTTACCGGACGGCCCCGTACTGACCCTCATCGAAGATGCGACAGGCGCCGGCAAGACTGAAGCTGCGCTGATCCTTGCCTCTCGCATGATGGCGGATGGCAAGGGGAGCGGATTCTTTTTCGCCCTGCCGACGATGGCGACGTCCAACGCAATGCTGTCGCGGGTCGAAGGAATCGTGCCGCGTCTGTTCTCCGGTCGGCCGGCTCTGGCGCTGACGCATGGAAGAGCAAAGATGAACGAACTGTTCCGCAAGATCCAGGGACGTGACGGGTCCGACCCAGGCGGGGGGGCGAGTTGCGGATCATGGCTGGCGGACGACCGTCGTAGGGTCTTGCTGGCCGACGTTGGAGTGGGCACGATCGACCAGGCGTTGATGGCGGTGCTGCCGACTCGTTTCAACACGCTCCGCCTTCGGGCGCTTTCCAGCCACATTCTGATTGTTGACGAAGCGCACGAATTCGATCCCTACATGGAGGCGCAACTGCAGCGCCTATTGCAGTTTCACGCGCTGCTGGGAGGGTCCGCGATCGTCATGACGGCAACATTGCCGCTCGGAATGCGCGCTGGCTATGCGAAGGCATTTCAGAAAGGTCTGGGAACCCGCCGGCCACGCGATGTCGAGGGCAATGCCTATCCGATGCTGACCGTAATTAGCCGCGGAATCGACAGCGTACAACCTGATCCCGTTCCGGCCACATGCCGTGACATCATCGTTCATCGACTGGAGGATGAAGAAGCTGCCACAGGGTTATTGCAGTCCGGTGTCAAACGGGGTATGGCCTGCGCGTGGATACGCAATTCTGTAGGCGGTGCTATTGCATCGGCTGTGGCGTTGCGCGAAGCGGGAATCAAGGTTGACTTGTTGCATGCGCGATTCACAGTAGCCGACCGGCTGAAGCACGAAGCCGCCGTGCAGAATCGTTACGGTCGCGAGGGTGTTGGTAGGGCGGGGCGTGTGCTCGTTGCGACACAGGTGGTCGAGGCCTCGCTCGACTTGGATTTCGACCTCATGGTTACCGATCTGGCGCCGATTGGGTCACTGGTCCAGCGGGCCGGGCGTCTGTGGCGTCACATGGATCGGCGCCCGGTGGCGGAGCGACCGGAGTCTGCACCTGCGCTGCACGTGTTGGCGCCCGATCCGAGTCAGGTGGACGACGCGGACTGGCTCAAACGAGTCCTCGGATCAGGGGCGCTGGTCTATCCACAGGACGTGCAATGGCGTACCGCGAAAGCTCTTTTCGACAAGGGAATGATCCGTGCTCCCGGTGGTCTACGCGACTTGATCGAGACGGTGCACGGGGATGATCCACCGGAAGTTCCGGAAGCCCTGCAGGGATTCGAAATCGAAACGATTGGACAGCAGATGAGTGAGACCCAGCAGGCGTTCAACCAGATGCTCGATGCGGAGGACTCATACGATCAGCCTCAGATGCAGCGTGTCTTTGACGACGACCAGTTCCCGACGCGCTTGGGAGTGCCGCAGGTGACGTTGCGGCTGGCGCGTGAACAGCACGAGAGGCTGGTGCCGTGGGCGGACGAAGGCTCCTTCGGCTGGCAATCGTCCGAAGTGCTGGTCCCGTCCGTGCGTTACAAGAAGCTACTGGGTGTGGATCAAGATCGGCCAGAGATCAAAGCTGTGCGTGAGACTTGGCCGGATTGGATGCAGAAGAGAATGATCGTGGCCCCGGTGGAAGAAGACGGGCTGATCTGCGAGGGGTTGACGTATGATAGCGGCCTGGGAATCGTGTTCGCGAAGTGACTGGCACGGCTCCTGGCTTTGCGGCCATGCTGAACCTGATCTCCGACCCTTGGATCCCCGTGCTTCGCCGTTCTGGGCGTGACACCATCCGTCCGGATCAGATCGCCGAGCCTGATGTCCTTCGCCCTGACTGGCCACGGCCCGATCTGAATCTCGCATGCTACGAGCTGCTGATTGGGCTGGTCTATCTTGCGCATCCGCCGAGCGGCAGCGACGACCGTACAAATCCTCCCGACGCCGCCATGCTCCGAGTAGCAATGAAGCTCCTGGAGCCTGCCTTCAACCTTCTGGGCGAAGGCCCCCGCTTCCTGCAGGATCTGGAGCCTCTTCAAGGCGATGGGAATCCGCCTGAAATGCTGTTCATCGACAGTGCGGGCGAAAATACGGTAAAGAAGAACGCCGACCTGATGGTGCGTCGAGGACGCTACCAAGCGCTCCCATTGCCGCTGGCGGCGATGGCGCTGTACGCGTTGCAGGCATTCGCGCCATCTGGAGGTGCGGGGAATCGCACTTCGATGCGTGGCGGTGGGCCGATGATAACGCTTATAAAACCCGCAGACGAAGGCTTGTGGCCGCTGGTCTGGGCGAACGTGCCAAGAGGCAAGCCCATCGGGCCAGACGATCTGGCTGCGCTACCGTGGATGAGACTGACGGAAACATCCAAGCGTATTGGCAAGAAAAGCCGGGTCACCGTGCCGGCAAGCGACAACCCATCAAAACTCGTTCCTGAGGTGTTTTTTGGCCAGCCCCGGCGATTACGCCTGGTAGCCCAGGAAGACGCGGTGATACACGTTGTTCAGAAACCGTGGGGAACCAACTACTCGGGGTGGCGGCATCCGCTGACGCCGTACTACAAGAAGGGAGCCGACATCTTGCCGTGCCATCCCAAGCCCGGCAGTTTCGGCTACCGCAACTGGCGAGGCGTGATCCTTCAAAGCGAAAGCGGCATGCGTCCCTGGACGCTAGCGCAATATCTGCGCGATGTCGAGGGTGCACGTTGCAGCCTGGTCGTTGCGGGCTGGGCGATGGACAACATGAAGCCGCTCGATTTCCTCTGGTCCGAGCAGCCCGTGTTCCCCCTGTCCGAGGAGAACGAAAATCACGCTGAAGCGTCAGTCGAGGCAGCCGAACAGGCGAGCTATGCAGTGGCCACCTGCGTAAAAGACGGCGTTGGGGAGGACGACGCAAAATCGGGTGCCGGCCAGCGGGCTCGGGAGGCGTTGTTTACCGAGACGCAAGGCGCATTCGAAGAGATGCTCGCATCGATGTCGGCGGGAAGGCCCTTCGTGGCTGGTGAATGGATCGACGCACTGAGGACTGCCGCATTGCCGATCTTCGACAAGGAGGTCATGCCGGGGCTGGCGGACCTTGGGGAAACACGCCGTGAGGAAGCCATTCGGGCGCGGTCGAAACTGATTGCCGCGTTCAAGGGGCGGCCCCCTTTCGGAAAGAAAATCTTCGATCCACTCGGGTTGGAGAGGCCGTCCAGGCGGTCAGGATAGGTAGAGAGATCTGATGTCGAACACCCATTCTCCAACAGAGATCTGCAAGCTTTGGTGGGATACGTGCATCGCCGCCGAGACGGGCGGGGCCAGGCAGGCCCGGGCGGAACTACGACGCGCAGCCAGCGTGACCGAGGCTCTCGGCGTTTCGGCGACTCACGAACTGAACCGGCGGCTTGTCAGTGCGGGGTTTGACCTGCGCAAGCGCCGCGACGGACCGGACCGCCTTGCTCTGATAGCCGTGGCGCTGGCGCAGATGACGGAGGACTTGAGTCGGAGCGCCGCGCAACAGTTTGGAGCCGGTGACCCGAAAGCGCTGAGCGGCCTGCGTTTCAACGCTCTCATCCGCGCAAAGGAACCGCGTCAACTGTTTCGCCCGCTAGCGCGAGCACTCAGGATCATCAAGGGCGCGGCGAACGTGCGCAGGCTTGCCGCCGACCTTTATTGGTGGAACGATAAGACTCGAACCAACTGGTGCTTCGACTACCATGGCGCGACGGACGCCAAGCCAACTCCAGAGGAGACCAACGCATGAGCCGTTTTCTTCAACTGCATTACCTGACGATCTACCCCCTTTCCAATCCCAACCGTGACGACCTCGGCCGCCCGAAAACGGCAAATTATGGCGGGGCGCCAAGGCTGCGGATTTCCAGTCAGTCCCTGAAGCGCGCGGTGCGGCTTTCGGACGTGATGCAGACTGAGTTGAAGGGGCACCTGGGTGAGCGGACACAGAGGATTGGCGAGGTCGTGCGGGACGCCTTAGCCAGCGGCGGCGTGAGCGAGGATCAAGTGACCGAGATCGCCACGAACGTGGCCGATATCTTCGGAAAACCGGATACCGAGGCAAAAAAGAAGGGCGCGATTCGCACCAAGCAGTTGGCCTTCATATCGCCCGACGAGCGCTCCGCGGCGATCGAGCTCGCGAGAAAGGCGCTGGCAGGAGAGAAGCTGCCCCAGGACAAGGAATTCAAGAAACTGGTGCTGCGAACTGCCGACGGGGCGGCGGACGTGGCCATGTTCGGCCGCATGCTGGCCGACGATCCCGACTTTAACCGTGAGGCCGCGGTTCAGGTTAGCCATGCGCTAACGACGCACCGCGCGCTGGTCGAAGACGACTACTACACCGCCGTCGACGACCTGAAGACTGCGGTCGAGGATTCTGGTGCAGGGTTTGTAGGCGAAGCCGGCTTCGGGTCGGGAGTTTTCTATACCTACGCTTGCGTGAACACTGACTTGCTGGCGCAGAATCTCGCCGGCGACCGTGAGCTTGCGGCTCGCTCCGCCGGAGCATTGACCGAGGCCTTGGCAACAGCGACGCCATCGGGGAAGCGCAACAGTTTCGCTCACCAGACCCGTGCATGCTACATACGCGCCGAGAGTGGCGACACGCAACCGCGCAGCTTGGCAGGTGCGTTTTTCAAGCCGGTGGACGGTGAAGACCTGCTGGCGGAATCCATCGCGGCGCTTGAGAAAATGGCGGACAGCCTGGACGCCGTCTACGGCGACTGTTGCGATGAAACCAAAATCATGAACGTGGTGGAAGGTCAGGGAACGCTAAATGAGATCCGTGACTTCTCAAAAAGGACCGTGACCGATGGCTGAGTTCGTGATCTTCACGCTTGCTGCGCCGATGGGTTCGTTCGCCGATCTGGCCGGGCACGAGAGGCGTCATTCGGGGACATGGCCCGCTCGTTCGGCGGTGCTGGGCATGGTCGGTGCCGCTCTCGGCGTACGTCGGGACGAAGTGGCCGGTCAGGAAAAACTGTCGCGCTGGTGCACCGCCGTTTCGGTGTTGTCGCGGGGCGTTGCGTTCCGGGACTTTCACACGGTGCAGACGGTTCCGACGGCGCGCATCAAGCGGCCGGCGACACGGAGGCAAGCGCTGGAGGCGCTCCGTAGCGGCGACAATCCTGTGATCACTTGGCGCGACTATCGTAGCGACTGCGCTTTCGGAGTTGCGCTATGGGGCGGCGAAGGACCTGAAGAGATTCGGGAGGCCCTGTCTCGTCCTCATTTCACCCTCTATCTGGGACGAAAGAGTTGCCCGCTCTCAGCCCCGATGGCGCCGAAAGTAATCAAGGCTGCGAACCCGGGCGAGGCGCTGGCTCATATCCAGTTGCCTCCGTTTCTCTCACGTGAACTGAATCCGGAAAGTCCGTTGATGGTGGTTTCTGAGGAGCCCTTAGACGGGAGCAGGCAAGAGATCCGGTGGGACGATCCTCTGGACAGGGCGTCCTGGCATTTTGGGCCGCGAACGGCATATGTAGCCCGTCCCCACAAATCGCGGTCGCAGGAATGACTCTCTATCTTTCTCGCTTGACGCTGAACCGGGATACTCCGGCCGCGGCGTTGTTACCGCTGTTGAACCCTCGAGAGCCGGGATCGGCGGCGGACGCGCACCACCGGCTGATTTGGTCGGTCTTTGCTGACAGCGCGGAGCGCAAGCGGGATTTCCTCTGGCGGCATGACGGGCAGGGACGCTTCTACACTCTCTCAAGCCGCCCGCCGCAACCAAGCGCCCTGTTCAACCCTCCTGCGACCAAAGTCTTCGATCCGGCTCTCCGAGAGGGAGATCGGCTGCAGTTTACATTGCGGGCGAACGCCACAAAGGACCGTGCCGTGATCAGCCGCATGGAGAAGGCTGCAAGACGCGGGAAGAGTCGGAGGGTTGACGTGGTGATGGACCTCCTCCGGACCGCTCCGGAGGATGAGAAGCGCGCAGAGATCCGGGACCGTACGGCTCAGGTCGCGGCTGAGGCCTGGATGACCCGCCAAGGTGCTGCTAGGGGATTCGAGCCAAGAAAGACCATCGTCGAGGGTTACTCGACGATTGAACTGGGCCGCAGTCGCCGTCAGGGTGCGACGTTCGGCATTCTCAACTTGGCGGGGGAGATCGCCGTCACAAAACCCGAAGCATTCCTCACTGCGCTGGCGGCAGGATTCGGGCGGGCCAAAGCCTGGGGCTGCGGGCTGATGTTAATCCGGCGGGTACGTTGACACTTCCAGGCCTGCCGCCGCCGAAGCCAATTCCGCTTAAAGAACGTGCGGCGCTGGTCTTTGTCGAACGCTCGCAGATCGACGTCATCGACGGGGCGTTCGTAGCGATCGACGCCGATGGAGTGCGAATCCATATCCCGATTGGCGGTATTGCCTGTTTGATGCTGGAGCCTGGGGCTCGAATCAGCCACGCAGCGATTGCCTTGGCGGCGAGGGCCGGAACCTTGGTCACCTGGATAGGCGAGGCGGGTGTCAGGTTTTATTCCGCTGGGCAGCCGGGCGGTGCGCGGTCGGACAAGCTTCTGTGGCAGGCGCAGTTGGCGCTCGATGCGTCTGCGCGGCTGCGAGTCGTGCGCAAGATGTACGCATTGCGATTCGGTGAAGACCCGCCTGTGAAGCGCTCTATTGAACAACTGCGAGGGATCGAGGGACAGCGTGTGCGGCACACTTACCGGCTGCTGGCGCAGCGGCACGGTGTTGTGTGGAAGAGGCGGGACTACGATCCCACCGATTGGAACAGGGCAGATGCTGCTAACCGGTGCCTGTCGGCCGCCACTGCCTGCCTACACGGACTCAGTGAAGCAGCGGTTCTGGCCGCGGGATACGCTCCGGCCATAGGCTTCCTCCATACCGGCAAGCCGCGAAGCTTCGTCTATGACATCGCCGACCTGTGGAAGTTGCAGACGGTCGTGCCCGAGGCTTTCCGCATCGCTGGCCGTGCACAGAAAGGAAAGCTCGACGTACCGATTGAGCGGGCGGTGCGCTTGGCCTGCCGTGATAGCTTCCGCAAGACGGGACTCCTCAAGCAGATCATTCCAAGTATTGAGGAGGTACTGGCTGCGGGAGAGTTACCCCGTCCCGAGCCGTCGCCTGATGCGATCGGACCCGCATTCGAAGAGGAACAGAGCGGCGATGATGGTTATCGTGGTTAATAACGTTCCCCCGCGCCTGCGGGGTAGATTGGCAGTATGGCTACTGGAAATCCGAGCCGGTGTCTATGTAGGACTCTATTCGGCCCGTGTTCGGGATCGAATATGGGAGCAAGTCCAGAATGGGATCGGAGACGGCGACGCCGTGATCTGCTGGACGGCGCCAACCGACCAGGGGTTTGACTTCAACACCGTGGGGATCAATCGCCGAATGCCACGGGAATTTGACGGGCTGAAGCTCGTCAGCTTTGCACCGCCGTCAGAAAAAGTTGTGCGCTGATAGGGTTATTACGACTGACGAGAGCGGGGCGGAATGTTGGTAGAAATTACCGCAGCGTGCAAGTCTCTCTATATCAATGACATAGTGGTTAGTCTGTTCCCCGCAGGCGCGGGGATGAACCTACTTCCCGGGCCCGCGCCTGGACGTATACGCGCTGTTCCCCGCAGGCGCGGGGATGAACCGTGCGTGTTCCCTCCGGAGGTATGGGGAAAGACCTGTTCCCCGCAGGCGCGGGGATGAACCGTCTAGGCGGAAAGAGGTGAGGATGGGAAGAAACTGTTCCCCGCAGGCGCGGGGATGAACCGGAGTACGACGGGCGCGGCCGTAGTTGCCATCCCTGTTCCCCGCAGGCGCGGGGATGAACCGAAAACGCTCCTGACGGCGATATCTGACGAGATCTGTTCCCCGCAGGCGCGGGGATGAACCGACTTACCGAGCCGGAATCACGGACTCAGGGAGCTGTTCCCCGCAGGCGCGGGGATGAACCGGAGATAGACCGAAGGCGCCGCTCGGTTTGCCTCTGTTCCCCGCAGGCGCGGGGATGAACCGAGCTCCACCATATCCGGCCGGTTGCGGAGTGGCTGTTCCCCGCAGGCGCGGGGATGAACCGGACGAAGGGGCAACGATCGCCGCGATCCGGCGCTGTTCCCCGCAGGCGCGGGGATGAACCGATGATCTGCGGGATATCCTCAAGGAGTGGAAACTGTTCCCCGCAGGCGCGGGGATGAACCGTCTCAAACGCGGGATGGATGCGTTTGTGTTGACTGTTCCCCGCAGGCGCGGGGATGAACCGCCATCACAAGCGTTGAATCAATCTTGGGCATGCTGTTCCCCGCAGGCGCGGGGATGAACCGTGGTACGCGGTCTCTCGGCCGGCTGAGGGCGCCTGTTCCCCGCAGGCGCGGGGATGAACCGGACGTGGACGGGGCGCGTGTGAGGGAAACGGACTGTTCCCCGCAGGCGCGGGGATGAACCGTCTTGAAGATCGGCCGGCATGTTATCGATGAGCTGTTCCCCGCAGGCGCGGGGATGAACCGGAGAACCTTGGGATACCAGACAACCCAAGGTTCTGTTCCCCGCAGGCGCGGGGATGAACCGGTGTGGCAAGGCAAGTCATGGTGCGGCCAAGCCTGTTCCCCGCAGGCGCGGGGATGAACCGAAGCTTGAGGTTGACCCTCAAAAGGTCGTCGACTGTTCCCCGCAGGCGCGGGGATGAACCGATTGGGGGACAGGGTATCCCAACGTATGGCTCCTGTTCCCCGCAGGCGCGGGGATGAACCGTCCCTGAGAGCAAGGTGATTGACGTATCCATGCTGTTCCCCGCAGGCGCGGGGATGAACCGAACGACGTTCTCTCGAAAGCCGCGCTGCTGACCTGTTCCCCGCAGGCGCGGGGATGAACCGGAGGAAGGTTATGAGAAGTTACACCATCAAGGCTGTTCCCCGCAGGCGCGGGGATGAACCGGCTGATGTACGAGTGGGCGGGGCGATCATTGACCTGTTCCCCGCAGGCGCGGGGATGAACCGTCACGGAGAACGAGCTTATCCAGTTCGCCGCTCCTGTTCCCCGCAGGCGCGGGGATGAACCGTCGGTTGCTCAGATCGCCCGAGACCTCGGGATCTGTTCCCCGCAGGCGCGGGGATGAACCGACCGGTGAGTGATTTCAGCATCCGGCGAACCCCTGTTCCCCGCAGGCGCGGGGATGAACCGGGCCGCGCGCCGTTACCAGCATGGTTCAGGGACTGTTCCCCGCAGGCGCGGGGATGAACCGAGGTTGACGCCACGGCCGGGGGCACGGTGCCTCTGTTCCCCGCAGGCGCGGGGATGAACCGAAATAACATGGGGAGCCAGGGAGCCCGCGCTACTGTTCCCCGCAGGCGCGGGGATGGGGTCCGAGTAGCAATGGAACGAAAACCTGGTGTTTTCGCGTCGTTCCGGAGGGCAATTAGAGTTCCTGCAGTGCATTTCGCGGATCTCTAAGGGCTCGGAGCTCACCGCGTTGCAGCGCCTCGGC
>MKWU01005959.1_pt1 | contig 12755 bp, 12 predicted proteins | sample 809101 | NCBI WGS metagenome assembly MKWU01 (sample SAMN05860141, study PRJNA318959) | sponge metagenome | host: Aplysina aerophoba | place: Slovenia: Piran, Adriatic Sea, Gulf of Piran | collected 2013-05-07 | reverse complement strand
TGTTATTGTCTGAAATCATGGGCCCAAATCTAGTTCTCACTACCACCCATTGCAGTGATGTGCGCAGGTATCTGCGTATGGTAGAAGGACTGAGCTCAACAGTGAATTTGCGGCTAACCAAGCGTTGAAGTTCAACTGATGATAGTTCGTCGTCTTCTTTGAGCTGTTCGTCCATATAAACCGCTATCTCACGGGTTATTTTCAATAGCCGGCCACTTCGATGACTGTCTTTCAAGCCTCGATTGTACTGCCAGCGAAAGATCCACCTCCTTACTGTTTTCCGCGTTGTTTTCCGCCCTTCCGTCTGCAGAACCCGGACGATAGAGGAGATATTTTCTCCGCTCTTCCACAGCGTGACGATGCGCCTTCGAAAATAGGGATCCAGGGGGGTAGGCATACCTTTGCTCTTACAACCACGGTCAATTCGCTCTCTAAGATCCCACTTCGAATACGATTTTCGCCGTCGAAATATTCGCTAGTTAGCACTTTCGCCATTTTTACTCGTACGAGTACAGTTTCTACTCGTACGAGTACAGTTTCTACTCGCACGAGTACAATATTACGCTCGATAGACACGCGTGTAGTCTGGTTCACTATTTTTAATCACCACTGTATGTTATATCACAAGAGATGTAAGCTTCTCTTTCCTACATTGCTGTAGTTGAGCTATGGTTTGTTATGGTTTTCTATTGTCATAGAGTACACTACGCGAGGAAGAGTGCGCACTGTACTTTCCAGAACTAGTGAACATTCCTAGCTGGTAAGCATGTTTGTGTCACTGCTGTATGTGTGCTATTGATGACTTCACTGCTTGGAAGAGGTGACAATAGGCGAAAAAGGCACCATGACTGCTCAGGCATTGTAGTTTCAAGTACATCATAATCATTTGTCTACAATATCTTCTTGTATGACCATGGGTGAGCTGCAACGTTCTGACAACTTAACCCTGCAGCTTTAGGCATGCGATTTAGTTTCCCCTTTCCACCGGACACCTCTTCCACACTGTGTGTGTAGTCAGTGATATCAACTTTTACAATTGACACCACTGACTACTGTCTGAACATACTTTGTAGTGCCACAGCCCTGAGCTTCAAAAGACAAGGTCATACACGTTTCACTGCTATTGGATGCCAGGATGGATTTTTACAGTGTGCTATTGTTGATATGGAGTCAGCGAGTGAGTTGAGTGCTTCTTTCACTCTATAATGTAATGCCATGTCCAGTCCTGTCAAAATGTTTTCAGTTAGAAGCTAATGCCTATGTAACACAACCAACATATAAGTGGATATACAGCTTACAAGATCAGGATTACCCTGACAGATGGCTACTTATATATTAACCCCATACGCTTGCGTTATTTCGTCATCGCTTATCCCCTTAGCGCCCATAAGCCATTATATTGATGGGACACTTTTGAGTCCTACTGTTCTAAGCTGCTTTTCGTAATGATATCTTTAGATTCCATAGCAAATCAGCATTGAAAACCAACATAAACCCCGCCACTGTCTTTTGATCAACCAAGGTACCGCTTGTAAGCATTTTTGACACGTATGTTAGTATGTCATAAGCTCACCTTTAAGGACTTTGTCCTTTCACTGGCGGACGAATTAATGTCTTCCTTTTCTTTCAGGAGGAGAGCTACAGCCATGGAGCTGTCAACCACTGCCAGATTTCTGGAGATCCACTTCCCCAACGTGATGAAGGAGCTAAAACAGTGCCGAATTAGCGTGTCTGTATACATATACGTACGTCGTGCTGTATATTTCTATTTGATGCTACGAAAAAATGGCCATGGTTGGCAAACAATGGCTTATACGCTGCAGAAAGCTTCACATGACATGGTGAACACTTGAAACGACCACAACTTGCAGATCACTACTGTATACAATGCCCACAGGAATGCCACTTAGAAGAACAGAACCGCTTCTGAGCCTTCTGAGAATCGTTCTTTCCCCGGTTTACGCAACACGAACATATATATACAACAGGTTTTCACGCAGACGGGTTTTCACACAGGGAAGCATTCCAAAGTATATTCTCATTAGCCTTGCAAGTGTTGTATATGCACTTTTCGTCCTGAATACAAATCGAAATACAAATACAAATCAATACTGTGCATCTCATTATGGTTCCACGTTTCAAGCTGTTCTACATTTGCAGCGTAACAGGCCTACCCTTGGAGTTTAGCCAATATCTGTCACGCCCTTGGCCTCCCTCAGGCTCGCCCCCACGATGCTATGCATCTGCCTAGTATGCTGTCACAGTAAGTTACAGATTGTAGATGCTAGCTTACTGGACAACTCTTTCTCCTGACAGGGTCACTGAGCTGCTTGAGATATGGTATGCCTGACATTAACGTATTTCACATATGGGGGAGAGTTGTACGAGCAAACGCAAAAGGTTCTGCACGTAACACGAAGACTACTGCTTCAGCTGTTAGCTTCAGTGCTATCCTCTCATGTGAGATTTTAGATTTTGGACAGCAGCTATCAGTTTGTGTAGATGGTTTCATTGAGGGCAAGGCAACCGAATAGCTACCTAGCTAGCTGGATTAGAACAACTAGGTCATGAAGCTGTGTAACTGCAAGGCTCTATCCTGTGCAAAGCACCCAAACACTTAATGCACTTTCCCATGCCATGCAATTGCAACTTTCCAATGAGTGTGGATGTTTAGGCACCCTCTTTGTTCATATCTAAAACCTTGATGCATTCATGCTGTCTTCGTGTGGTGCATCCTGGGGTCATTCTAGGACTTAGAGTGGTGCTAAATGGCATAACAAATGTGGACACCATTACTAGCAACTAGTTCGAGTTTGGGGCGCCCCATTGGCGCCCCGCGAGTTTTTTTTAACTCGAAGTACTTGTTCTGACTGTCAAGATGCTAGTATTTATGCTAATTAATCCTTTATCCACGAAAGACATGTTTTCATGTCGCAAAGACGCATGCTGTTTATGACGATAGACGTGTTTTCACGTTGGGTCGAAGTGGCTCGTTTTTGACACGTTGTTGACGGTACAGAACAGCAATGCCATTCCTTTAAAGACTACACACATGGGAGTATTTCAGGTATACAAAAACAACTAATTAGTAACTTGTCGGCGTATTTCCTGGCTTCCAAGTCGCTAACGGCAAAGACGCCATTTTGCACACCCTACGTGATGGAGTTTATTGTTCTGTAGCAATTCCAGTCGTTGTCAGACATTACTAACATCGCCTTTAAGTTTCCCCACTGTTGATGTTTCAAATCAAGACATTGGTAGGATTGAGTACTGAGCACGTGTGAACTGCCTACAGGCAGCTGACCAGATCTCCCAGACCCAGACATTGGGGGTATGGTGGGACCAGAAGTCCAGGTGTGTTTCCTGTAGACCGTTGTCTCCAGGCTGCCGTGACCCTTCCTCCGGAGAATTGTGACCAGAAATGGGAGCTTTCCGTTCTTTTTGACTTTCACGGTGACTTGATCCAAGTCCGCACACCATTGAGGTGGTGTGAGAGCGCTTCTGTAGTGCCCTTCTTCACAATGTTGCAGGTGTCATCAACATACCTCTTCCAAATTCGGGGCTTCAGTCGGGTAGTGCTGAGTGCAAGCTTTTCTAAGAACTCCCATGTAGTGGTTGGCCACCGTAGCAGACATGGGTGAACCCATTCCTGTTCCTTCCTGTTGTGCATAGAAGGCGCCTCCATAACTGAAATAGGTGGACCTTAGGCATGTCTCCAATCTCCAGAGCAACTCTGCAACGCCTGGTTGAGGGTGGTTTTGTCTTGCAACTGCTCCAATAAACGACGACATAACCTATTCTACGCCCTGTGCTGATGTCTCACTTTTATATAAGAAATGATGATCTTAATGGATAATGGCGATATAAACTATGAGTGCTGGATTATTTCAAGATTATTTTGAGGAGTCATACATACATCACGAGCAGTCACATGCGTTGCCATGGATATGTTGAAGAATGGGGCAAACGCACGGTTCCACCCCTATAACAGCATAGCTGGAAATAACCCACATGTGCAATTGCTGTTTAAGTGGGTCATGGAGACGAAGAGGAAAAAGCCCACCAAAGAACACAGGCACACCACCAATCGATAGCACAGAATTGGGGGTCAATGTCTCTGCTTCTCCACATGAAAATTTGTAGTGTGTATTTCACTTTGATGTGTATACATACAGCAGATGCACAGCAACCTTAGCATGAAGATTACTTGCTTCACCTTGGCATTAATACGGTCTGGACTATGAGGAGCACAGCCAGTGTGCATTGGACAATGAAATGTAGATACAAGCCATGTATGCTGTATTGAAACGATATTACCCATTGTACTGTATTTTAGTCAAATCTGAAATCAGTAGAGTATTTTTGTTGTTTATGCAGATGTTCTGAAATGTTGGAGGAGTGAAAAGTACAGTGGAACTCTGACTGTGGTGCAGTTGTTCACTTTGAACACTGAAGCAGGCTGTGGTAGGAATCATGGTTGGTATTCACAGCCCACCTTGGATGCTGGTGGTTTGTCACATCACTTTCCAATGCACCTTCTGATTTGCTCATCATTGAGTACTGCCATTGTCCACAGGTTAGTTACTTACTTCATGTAGATGTATGTGCTCTGTGAGTCCATAATCCTCCAATGTCATATCAATTAACAGCATTTCCCTCATAGATTACGTTGCAATGGTGGCAGTTGTGCTTGAGTGCTACTATTTAATTAACAACATGCAGTGGAAATTATGGATTATCCAGGCCTCAAAGCATGCCAACTATAGTCAGTTTGTATGAAAGTAGGATAGTATTGTGTTAGTCACCATTATTAAATAAGATTGTAAAATTGTTTCATGACATGTAGAAGTACTGTCAGCTTGATGTGTTAGCAATTTGCTTGACTAAACCTTTTATTTTTGATCAACCACAACCTTGGCATTACTCTGGATAATGCACGAGATGTGTACATTCCTATCTCTATTCCCAGCAATGTGAAAGAGAATGGGTTATCGACAATTCATGCACTTCCCAAAGCTACTGAATATGATACTATTCTGTGTGCGGAAGTGGCAGATGTTGACTGGGATGGAAAGAATGAACTTATTTTGGGAACATTTGGAAAGGTTTGTTAGTGTAACAAGCGAGTGCAAGGTACATGTTTGTGTATTTGCAATATTCTATTTAATGTACTAGGTCATATTGATTTTTAAAGCAGTTGAAGGTGCTAATGCAGATTGCAAGTCGCAAATTGCTCTGGAATTTTTCCTATTGGCAAAGTACCAGATAGCATTTTCTGTTCATGGACTGAAGTATGCTGATGTATCAGGTGATGGATTCAAAGAACTAGTTGCTCTGTCTGTCAGAGGGATTCATTTGTTTCAGGTAAGTTACTCTTACGTTGACTTATTTGCCTGTGTACACTTTGAGCCATGGCAATACCGAATATATCTTTTGACTGCTTCTGGCTACTTACTGACACTGGATCAGAGAACATGCTATACTGTAGAAAAGCACTGGACTAACTAGGTAGAGCATTTTCAAGAAATTCACACTGTAATTCACATTGAACAGTTTCAGTACACTTGATTGTTGTGCAGGCTTTTGGGTGGATTGCTATCAATCCATTAGCATTTCAGCTTACAGCTGTTGTGTAAAGACTGCAGAAATGTTCATATTACGTCAGCTAATGTAAGGGACACCAGCCAAACAAGCTGTTTCCTTTGGGGCATCACTGTATCATTTTCAGTGTAAAGAAGTTTGTATGGTTTCATGTTGACAAACATAGCATCAATATAAGATATACCGTATGGCCAGAAATTTTGGCGGGAAGATACTTTGGCGGACTGCTGAAAATATGTCATTTGGCGGAATTTACTTTGCCGCTTGAGCCAGTTTCAGCCATAATGATATTCATAACAAAATGGCTAATCAAACACGCTGGGAATTTAACCAGGCCGTGAGCTAGTTGCGGATTAGTTACGACAAAAGTCATGATGATATGCAACTGAAAACTTAACAAATCGTTGTTACGCTTACTCTGGACTGTTTTCGTCGCGTCAGTCTTTACAGCGACCGTGTACACGTCATTTGGATCACCTTCCTCACGTTGACAGACAAGCAAACTCTTCCCCCACCTCCGATGTACAAAACTCTTTGGAGAAATGATGCCCTCGTACACAGCTTTTAATGGTGATCTCCATGCCAAGGATTAAAAATGGAATTGTAAATTATAGATTCTTTGGCTAACTTTAAAGACAAAGTTTAATATAAATGCTATTACTTCTGTACAAAATATATTGCAGAATTATAGTGAAGTTGCAGATATGAAAAATATTAAATTGTGACACCCTGTTACTACCCATCACGCAATCAGCACTTATGCAGTAGCACACAGCTTAGCACAGTTGTCTCACTAGCAAGAGGTAGTGTGTTAGAATCCATTGATAGGCAGCTTGAGTTGATAGATCAAAGGCAGCAACTGTGCATTATTTTTGGATAACGCACAGTTGCCTTATTTAGAAGTGAATAATGCATTGTTTGTTTTATAATGCATTGCTTCAAATGGGGCTCTTATTTATGTGTCCAATCATTGTCCAACCTAATACAAACATTTCTTCTTACACTCTAAGAAAGCATCTCTGATGTTCATCACCTTGTGGACCTTCCTGTAACAATAGACAATATGACTGTTGCAAATGTATCCCACAGTCTAAGCATGACGCACATCCATGCATGCATATTTCTACTATTAATTTTTTGATCCACTCCATGCTTTATAGGTAAGACATTACCAGCTACTGTAGCTACTGTAAAATGCTCAAGTGATTGCAATAATTGTGGCCATTCTTACAATTACTTGACTTTTAATGGAAGATCTCACTTTATATCGTTACACAATGCTCTAAAGCTGAAGAGATTGTTCAGTGTTAGAAAAGCAATTTTTCGAAACCCTTTCCTCTTGTGCTGCATTTCTTTCTGCCTCCTAGGCAAGATATTACTAGTCTCACGTATCCTGATGGCTTTCGCTAGGCGCCTGAGACTAGGCAAGATGGACTTTCAGCGCCCAGTCCGTGCTGCGAAAACGTTTTTGGCTCATACCATGTCGAGAAAACATTTTTTACTCACTGAGTGGTTGCTTTTGATACCGCACGATTTCGCATTTTGCCTGTTCTTTCCAAAGAGAAAAGCGTTCGCTGGTATCCATAGAAACATCGAACTGCAACAAGCCAGTTATCACATGGCCCCTCGGGCGCTTAGCTAACTTATCACCCTTCGGCACTTTGTGCCCTCGTGTGAAAAATTCGCTGGCGCCCTCATGGCCAAGTGATAACTAGCACATATTGTTACTTCTTCTTTGTCCTATTAACACACCTATGCGCAGCCACACAATATACACACCCATAGATGCACACATGCACACACCATGCACCACCACTGTCTTCCACCATGCACACGTGCACATATGTCCCATACCTCCACACATTTATGCACAATATGACACCATCACTGTGCACACCCACACCAACACACAAACAAAAACACATAATTGTATATATGTTCTGCTTTCTATGGATTTGCGCAATCTAGAAATTCCTACAATGTGACAATCTATAGATGGTCTCCTACCTCTCGCTTCATCCATGTACACTTTCTTTCAATGTGTCCTCACTCATTGCCATCCCTGCTTCTTGAAAATTGTGTCAAACTCCAAGTGTTACTCCATTAATTAATGCTGCGAAAAGTAATTGCTCACTAATACAAGACAAATGGGTGCCAAGGTGTCTTTAGAGGAAAGCCTTGCCATTCTAGAGGCTAAATTTGTAGACAGCAGGTGAGCATTTCTTGCAGACTTACGGTACAGCATAATATTGATTGTTTCTGGTACTTATATAGTTGTGAGAGCGCACCAAGGGCCCTAGTAGCTTTTCTACAGACAGGATACGGAGCTGAGAGTGGGAGAGCAGGACGGTCGAAGTTATATCGACGCACATATTGCATTCTTTGGGTGAGTGGTGCACGATTTGCGACGAATTTTACGATAATCCACCATGCGCAATCACGTCCTTCCTTTCAGTATGGTTCACGCTTCGGGGCTGGCCACTTTGAAGGAGATCAGCCAAGCTACATCTATCTCGAGGCACTGAAGACAGTTGTCAGGGCCCACTTCCCCAACGAGCAAGCTATAGGGTCGAAACCAGACGCTGAAGGAAGTAATATAATAGAATATGCTGGTTTCTAACACACAGGTATACGCAGTAACCTTTCAAGACCTCCTCCAGGCCAAGTGGCCTGCAGTAAAGAGCTCCCATAGCTCTGCTGCTCATAAAGAGTCATCAAGAGGTGGACGGCGAAAGTAGTACAGGGCTCAGGAACGTCTTCATTCGCATATTCTTTTAGCTATACATGCTTGTGTTTGTTGCATCAAATTGATAATGTCTGCTCTTCAAACTGAAACACCAGAACATGCCACATGCACACTCCTTCAGGTGAAATGTGAATGTTAATGTATGTATCAGAGAAATGGCTAAAGATGATATGCAAAAATTGTGACAAGAATGCAAAGGATAATTGGCAAAATTAATGTCAAGACAGTTCGTTCAATGGGCAACCATGGAAGGACACCCGGCTGTGTGTCCTTGAGCCACACACACTTACATGGTTTCCTTTCTTGACGGGTGTGCTGTGGGGACTTGGCCTCTTGCTTCTTCAGTGGTGTTCCCCATTACAATCAGAATGCCCTCGCCATCACCCTGCATACTGTGCACACCACCAATATGTGAGTACACAGTAGAATCACTGTCGACAATTTCCTCCCGTTCAGCGCTAAGATCTTCTTCCTGTTTCCCGTAGCCATGGATAATTTGCTGTCTCTTAGTCCACTGCTTTCTCTCTTGTTGTTCAGCTACACGTGCACTCTTCATTTCATTCCGATATCTCTTCACTTTATCTGTCTTCTTTTCCCCAAGGGCCTTTAACCTTGCTTCCATGTCCTCCTTCCAAATTTCTTTCATGCCATCCAGTATGGGCAGACACCTGCACTGAAACAAGGAGACGTATGGTGAAGGATCAGAACTGCAGCTCATGATAAGTCCCCAGTTGAAAAGAGTGATTGATGTATGAGAGACGATGGATTGCAAGGCTCTTGGCCCGATATCTTGGTAAGACATTGAATGCTGCCTCATAGAGGTTGGAATGCCCTCGGCTCATTATGGAATGGATAATGTTCTCTGCACTAGAGTCTCTCACCTCACACTCAATCTCGTAACCAAGGGAGTGGAGCTCACAGGACAGAGCAAACTTGCTCTCATATGGCTTGCCTTCACACTGGAGGTTGTCATCATCAGTGCAGTTCCCACATGAGCAAACTATTGACGGGTGGAAAGAGCACTTTTCACCGTTCCACTGGTGAATCCCTCGGGCATGATACTTCCCAAGCTCTCTCATTCAACTGGCATAAACCTTGGCATCCTTTCCAGATTGGATCCATACCAGGAAGTGGTTTATACAGGCATTCCAAATAAAATCATCAGTGACACATCCGCAACCAGCAGGTGACTGAAGTGACGGAGGGATGCTTGACAACATGGTGGGCCTTGTATGTCTTTGTGAACGTCTTTTTTGCCTTGAAATCGGTCAGCCGATGGGAGTGAGCCCGCCCAACATGCCCTGCACAATGCATGATGGAAACTGATGGGTACACGTCTGTGATGGCCTTTGCTGATGAGGATTCACTGTCCTGCCAACCTTCTTCTCTTGCCTGCTGGAATAGCTTCCCAGCCAGGTGCCCCTCAGCTGACTTTGCTGTGCCAGGATATAGTGGCTCCTCTACCACGTCGTAACTTCCACACATGCAAAGGTGGCCATACCACAGAATGGTGTTCTTCAGGTAGTTCATCACAATAAATGTAAAGTTTTGACTAAAGTGGCCCCTGGTCAACCAGCACCCATCAGCCGTTGTGACCGCATTCTGCCAATTCCCAAGCTCTTCTGCGGGCATTTCCTTCATCTCTGCCTTTGCACGTTCACATATTTCTTGCAGCATTCTCTGGATGTTTGCATAGGCATCTTTCACAACTGTGTAAACTGTATTGCGATGATGGGATGGGATGCCTAGGCCTTGACCTAGTGTCCTGTGATACCCGGTATGCACATGGCCAGTTAGTAGGAAGGCAAGTGCAATGGACAGAGATGCAACGTATCGTCGTGAGTCCTGAACAGAAGTCGAGGTGTTGAATATTAGATTGTGTGATGTGCATCCATCACAGGATAACTGAATGTGAGCACTTCCACCAAGACCTGTTCTGTCCACAGACACAGGCACAAGATTATCTAAGCATCCCTTAGTGGTGCACTTCATCTGGGCAGACAATTTCTCCGACTTTCAATTAGATTATTTCCATGAAGGAAGTGCCTTTCTATAATATATCTATAGCTTCTTGCGCCAAGGGTTTAGTTAGCACTTTAGTGCTTAGTTTGCTCAGTGTGTATCATACTACACTGCCTTTAAGAACGGTCCTTGTACAATTAGCTAATACTGCAAGCCAGAGAGCTTACTCCTTTAATGAGTTATGGAGCTCATGGGCTCAAAGATGTACTGTGCCTGCCACATACAATGGAAACTCTGAAAGGAAATGATAGTGATATATAGAAACATGATGAACAACACTAGAACAACACGAACAACACTATCTGCATGGCAAAAGTTATAAAAAATTCACAACTTGTGCATGTTTGTTCAAGTTAACACTTGTTGCAGTACCATGGTTCTGCACTGTTCTCTAATGCTGCCTTAGGTACATTCACACAGTATGTGGTACCATTCGTCACAATTATAATACTGAACCATGCAGCTGCCTTCCGGCATTCTGCAGTTGCAAAAGACAGATACTGTGTCCTCTGTTCTGGAGTTCTTCACGATCGAGGGACATGATCAGCTCTTTCTTCTGCAATCACTCATACAGGTGATTTCTCATTTGCCTTGATCAAAGAGTTGCTTCTCTGGCAAACACCCATTTGCAGGACATGTTGCAAATGCTAAGGAAAACAAGCCACAATCAATGTACCTCTCTGCATCTGCACATCAATGAAGTTCAGAGTGATCTGTTTCTTATCTGTGTGGACAATAGCTGTGACTTGTTCTTTCACAAATGAGCCAACACTCATGTATAGGCTGTCATAAACATTCACTGTACCATCCGCTGCTGCAATTGTGCCGATGGTATCTGGCTAAAATCTCCCTGCTGGATATCAAAGGCACACATCTGCCCAATGCAAGGAGGTTGGAGACCATGTGTGCCTCTGCAATAGCCTTTGGCCTGTATCAAGAATGTTGTCTTTCATCCACGCTGTTGGATGCAGAAGTATTCCTTGATCTGCAGTTGTGAGACAGATGTCTTCAACTTTGACCCACGAATCAACTTTCTTCTTACGAGTACCTGTAGATGATGTCTCATTTGTGTCACGTTCAGATGTGAAGTCAATCACTGTGGGAGTCTGCACTGTACTCTTGTGCTTGCTCTGCCGTTTCTTCAAAACAAGATTTTTGGCAGCTGATGGGCAACTGACCTTTTGTCTCTTGGCTGGTGTTTCTAATGGTGATGGCGGACAATTGATGTACCCTGACGACATTTTGATGTGCAGGGTGACCCAAGTTTACGGCAGGAACAATTTTGGCCTTGTCATCCGCTCTTGCAATTGCACCGGCTGACTTCAAACTCATTGAGTGGATTCAACTCCTTTGTTGCGTCTCGTAGTGACACCACAGGATCTTCCTTCCACCTGTTTACTGTAAGTCGAAGGCTTCCACAATAGAGTTCCAGGTCATTCTCACCAAAGCACATCTTAAGCACTCCACAACACAAGGTAGATAGCATGAAGTGTTATATGACACAATATTGTATGATGATTGTGCAATCCTGTTATTAAAGATAGGCTGGTAAGCACTGTGGAAAGCATTAAAGTAGATACTCTACTTACCTGAGCCGATACAGGTAGTGTACTTTCCCAAGGCATTCCTCTACAACACATGGTGACAATGACGGTCAGTTGAGGCACGATCAATCCTTGGGATCCTAATGCTGGCAATGCTCCCAGGACAAACACTCTTCCCTTTGCAATACTTCAGCTGCATTTTCTCAGCATTGGCCCTATACCTCTTATCAACTTCTTCACGCAACTTTTGTGCTTCTCTGTTGATGGGATCCTAACGCTGGTAAAACTCCCAGGACAAACACACCTTTTTTCTCTGCCCTTTGCAATACTTCAGCTGCATTTTATCAGCATTGGCCCCATACCTCTTATCAACTTCTTCATGCAACTTTTGTGCTTCTCTGTTGATGTGAGTGCCCCACCATTACTATCACTATCATCTGAAACTGCTTTTCCAACAAGTCCTTCAGCATCGCTACTACTGTCAAGTGCAGGTCCAGTCATCTGCTCCACCAGTGCCATTGCCACAATCTGAGACTGTTTCTCTAGCAAGCCGTTCATCATCACTACCACCGTCCAAGTGCAGATCCACAGTCATCTGCACCACCAGTGCCATTGCCACAATCTGAGACTGCTTCTCCAGCAAGCCCTTCATCATCACTAATACCGTCAAGTGCAGGTCCACAGTCATCTGCTCCACTAGTGCCATCGCCACGATCTGAGACTGTTTCTCCAGCAAGCCCTTCATCATCAATACCACCGTCAAGTGCAGGTCCACAGTCATCTGCTCCATCAGTGCCATTGCCACGATCTGAGACTGTTTCTCCAGCAAGCCCTTCATCATC
>MKWU01005957.1_pt1 | contig 12763 bp, 12 predicted proteins | sample 809101 | NCBI WGS metagenome assembly MKWU01 (sample SAMN05860141, study PRJNA318959) | sponge metagenome | host: Aplysina aerophoba | place: Slovenia: Piran, Adriatic Sea, Gulf of Piran | collected 2013-05-07 | reverse complement strand
AGCGCGTCTCGTACCAGCCCACGATCCGCGCGGCCCACTCCGCCGTCGCCTCCCCCTCGCTCGACACCAGCAACCACTCCAGCGCCGCCTGCCCCGCTGGCGGCTCCGGCTCCAGTACCCGCACCAGTGTCTGCCGGGCGCCGGCTCGCGACCTCGGCGGGCCCGGCTACCGCTACGGCAATCTCGGCTTCCGCCTGCTGAGGACCGAGTAACCCTGGGCTCTGTTACCCTCTTACCCTGTGCGGAATCACGATCAGCAGGGCGGGCGGGCAGCCGCGCAGGCGGGCGCGGGAGCGACCGGGCCAAGCGGGGAGCCGCCCGCGGATGCCTGCCCGGCGGAGGCGGCATGCTGGCGCGCGTGGTGACGCTCCGCTTCGATCCGCTGCTCGAGGCGTTCGACGACGCGCCCTTGCAGGAGTTGCTGAAGGCCCGCGAGGTGTTCGCGATCCGCGACCACTTCTTCGTCCGCAACGAGGTGCCCGACCTGGCGGTTCCCGTCACCTACGGCTCGCAGCCTCGCAGCGCCGAGCCCGCCCCCGCAATCCCACTCCGGTCTAGCATTGCTTGTGAGGCCAGCGCCGGATGCAGCCACAAACTCGATCTTGAACGGACTGAGTCGAACTCTTCATGGAGACAGGCCGCCCCCACCAGTGAGGAATCGTCTCCGACCACCGCGCCAGCCGACAGCAGCGCAGATTCCTGACCGAGGGAGCGAAGGTCTCGGACCGTCATCGCCCGGATTGGACACCGGCACAAGGGAACTCGATGACGTTCGAGGCCGGCAGCTCGCCCGGTCCGCATGTCCACCGGCAGTCCACGCACTGCCATCCACCGGCGTCCGGACCCGCCGGAACCTCCATCAGCAGCCCCCCGCAACCCAAGATGTGGGGGGGTGCAGGGGAGCTAGTCGCCTGCCGGTGGCTCAAGCGCTTCCGCTGGTCGGAACAGGCCGGCACCCTCGATCAGGCCCTCCAGCCGAGCCAAGCGTTGCGCCAACATGGCTAACATGGCCGTCCAGCGCCCGCAGCCAACTGACGATCCAAAGCGACACCTTCACCTGCACTCCGACCAGCACCACTCCCTCCGCGAGGATCCCGAGCAGCTCCGCGCTCACGTCCGCAGTCTAGCAGCGCGGGCGGCTGTGGCTGCCTAGCTGGCGAGGCGTTCCCGGCGGCCGAGTTGCTCAAGCCGGAGGCGTTGCTCCAGCGAGAGGGGCTTGCGGCGCATCTCCCGGCGCAGTTCGTGGAGTTCCTGCCGTTCCTCGGGGGAGATTGCCCACTGGACCGGCTTGCGGCGCTCTGGCTCGGATTCGGTCATCGTCCGGTCAAGCCTAGCAGGCCCCCGCACAATCCGCAATTGTTGCAAGGGACGGGGTCAGCTGAAGAGACGTAGCGCGGCGACCAGTAGGCCGAGCCCCCCAAGCCCCACACGATCATCGTTCGCGTGGTGTCGATTGACGGGGGATCCGGCCGTACACGGCGAAGCCGCCTGTGCTGCTGCTGAAGCTAGAATCCTAGCGGGCATCCGACCGAGCCACCAGTTCGCCATTCTGGGATGACCCGGGCGTCAGGCCGCGTGTTCCTGGCGCAAGCGTTACTGGGCCAGATCGTAATGTAACTGTACCTGCAGCCATAGGTCGGCAGTTGCCCACCCTGCCGCCCTCATCCGCAGCGCCATTTCCGGCGAAATGCGGCGTGGTAAGGCGAATTACGACCTCTCAGCCGGGACCTCGGTCAGATCGTGCACCCATCGCCGTGCAATACCCGAAAAACGGTGGCCAGCGACAACAAGAAATTCCGTCCGGGCAATTCTAATCGTCGCTAGGCAAAGCGGCCCAGAAGCCGCGAAACCGCCGCTCTCAGTGCCGCGGAGAGCGCAAATCGTAGCCGTCGCCCCTGTCCCTGCAGGCTCCGCGGCGTCGGCCAGCGGACGCCGAATGCGGCCGAACGCGAGGCCGTGCTGGCTCTGGGGGAGAACCTGCCGAGGGTCTGGCACGCCGAGACAACGACCGCGCGGGACCGCAAGGAACTGCTGCGGGAGTTGCTGGAGGAAATACCCGCTCGTGTCAGCCCTTGTTTTGTCCGAAAATTGCTGCACTGTTCGGACAGCGCTTGTGTTGTCCAGAAAATGTATCATATTTTGGACATGGCACACTTAGCGCAAGACACCGACCTCCGGTCCCGGCTACTTGCCCGCATGGCAGGCAGTCCGGATGAGGTCTGGACGCCCGGCGATTTCGCCGATCTCGGCAGCCGCGCTGCGGTCGACAAGACATTGCAACGTCTCGTCTCTGCGGGTGGCCTGCGCCGCGTCGACCGAGGCCTCTATGATCAACCGCGCAAGAACGAGTTGACCGACCGACCGTACCCGACTATCGCGCCGTCATCCGCGCTGTCACCCGCCGCGACCAGGCGCGTGCCGTCATTGACGGCATGTCCGCCGCTAACGATCTCGGCCTCACCACCGCTGTGCCGGCACGTATCGAAGTCCTGGTCGACGCACGTCTGAAGCCGATCAAGCTCGGCAACCAGGAGATCCATTTCAAGTTCGCCGCGCCCAGCCGTCTCTATTGGGCCGGCCGGCCGGCCATGCGCGTCGTTCAGGCGCTGCGCTGGATGCAGGACATGCTCACCCAGGACAGCGAACGTCAGCGCGTTCAGGACGTGTTGATCCGCATGCTCGCGAACCCCCGACATGGGCAGGCGATACGCGACGATCTGCGCGCCGGCTTGCCCGCCCTGCCGATCTGGATGCAGGAGTTTCTGCGCGGACTGCTCAACTCCGCCGGTACGGACGAAGCGTCACAATGACCGCCGCTGCCTAGCGACAAGTCATCTCCGCGCCACCACGTGACCGCCTCGATCTGTTTCTCGAGACCGCCAACAGGCTCGGCGCGCCGGTCGGCAACGTTGAAAAGGACTTCTGGGTCTGCTGGACCCTGAATGCCCTCTATCGTGAGCGACCCGCCGGAGGACCTCGCCTCCTATTGAAGGGCGGCACATCCCTGTCGAAAGCCTACGGCCTGATCCGGCGGTTCTCCGAGGACATCGACATTGCCGTGTTCCGCGACGATCTCAACGAACCAGCGTCCGTCGAGGAACTGGCGGCCCTGTCGAAAAGGAAACGCAGAGACAGGCTCGACACGATCCGTGATGCGTGCCGCGCCTACATCACTGGTCCACTCCGGGAATTCCTCGCCGCTCAGCTCAGCGACGCCACGAGCGGCGCCGGCGGCGTCGAGATCGACGGGGCCGACCCGGACGGTCAGACCCTGCGCGTCTGGTATCCCGAAGCCGAACCACGCGACGACACCTATGCGCAGCCCTCCGTACGGATTGAATCTGGCGCGAAATCGGCTCTCGACCCTCATCGCTCAGTCACGATCCAACCTTACATTGCTGAGGATGCCGCGGGACTCAATCTCTCGACCGGCGAGGTGACTGCCATCGACGCCACCCGCACCTTTTGGGACAAGGTGGTAATCGTGCATGGTCTGCGTCGCTGGCACGAGCGGCGCGGCGTTCTCCGACAGGAAGGACAGCGTGTGTCGCGTCACTACTACGACCTGCATTGTCTGCTCGGTTCGGACGTTGGCAGGGCGGCGCTCGCGGATCGGGACCTTGGCGCCGATTGTGTCCGGCACGCTCGGACGTTCTTCGACCGCCGCGACTACGATCTTGCGTCGGCAGAGCCAGGCACCTTCGCTATCGTGCCGACTGATGGCGGAGTCACTTGCCCGTGACTACGCCAACACTACGCCCATGATCTTTGGCGCAGCTCCCGTATTCGAGGATATCCTGGCGTCCGCCGATGAGATTGAAGACACGATAAACAGCGGAAGTTCGTCAAGGTAGACTAAGCCAACGTATTCTTGACGGTCTCGATCAGGCCAGCCATGGACATATCGGGCCGACTGAGCAAGGGCTAGAACATCACTCCCGCAGCGCATGCTTGATCAAGAATGTTCAGGCTATGCAGCAGAACTGTCGAGAACCAGACCTTCCCAATCCCGGAACCGGCCCCGTTCAAGCAGTTCCGAAAACGTCTCACGCGCCAGCTCGCTCCCGTCGGCACAGGCTCGAGTTGTCCCGTCTGCTCCAGCAGGGCCAGGATCTGCTGCTCGCTGAAGATCCAAGGAGCTGGCGAGTCCCACGCCGCCGGCAGGGGGCCATGCGGACCAAGAACGGCTGGCCGCAACTCAGGTTCCGGTCTCGCGCGAAGGCAAATCCCACGCCACGATCCAGGGGAACCCGATAGAGCGCCTTGACGACATTCGATCGACTGCTGCACATCGGTCTCGGGAGCAATTTGGCAAGAGCGAGAAACGCGGGGAATCACGCATACCCCCTCGCAGGGCCACAAACACAACTGCGAATTCTATCTCTCAGGCCATTTCCATCCTTCGGCTTCCGCGGCAAGCACGATTCGCGCACACGCTTCAGCGTCGGACCCAGGTTCATGATGGCGTAGCGAGATCCCAAGGTGACGGCAGGCATGAGGCAAGGTCGTAGGATAGATGCCCCACCTGGCACGGACAAGCTCGACAGTACAAATGAATGGATGTCTTGGCGGGGCGATCCGATACATAGCGCAACATTTCTCAAGGACGCTGCGGTCGAACCGTGCGTTGTGAGCGGCAATAAACTTCTGTGTTGTCAATCCAATCGAGCAGGGTCGGCCACAGTCCGCCAAAGGTAGGCGCGTTGCATACATCCGACCAACGAATCCCGTGAATCCCAGAGAATTCGAATCGTGGCGTCGGCGGACGGATCAAGAACGACCTAGCGGCCACAATCTTGCCGGCTTGCCCCGCTGCCAGACCTATTGCGCATGCGCTGTTCCGGCTACGATTGGCAGTCTCGAAGTCGATCGCTAGAAACGTATTCATTGGATTGTCGAGAATTGAACTCGGAGCGAAGCTATAAGCAGTAACAGGTCCCATTGAACCGCACGGTTGAAATGCGATTCGAATAGGTACGCAGGACACCACTTACTGATCCACCAGTTACCAGACAGAACCTCTTATAGGGTTCATCCCCGCGTGTGCGGGGAACAGGCTCACTCCGCGATTTGGCTAGAGGCCGTGTCCGGTTCATCCCCGCGTGTGCGGGGAACAGTAATGGCCATCGAGCCGGTCCACCAGTTCCAGAGGTTCATCCCCGCGTGTGCGGGGAACAGCTGGCCTTGTCAGCGATCAGCTTGACCACTTTCGGTTCATCCTCGCGTGTGCGGGGAACAGCTGCTCGATCTGCGCGAGGTCGAGCCGGATCTCGGTTCATCCCCGCGTGTGCGGGGAACAGGAATCCACAACAGACCAGCGTCACCAAGCGCCCGGTTCATCCCCGCGTGTGCGGGGAACAGCCTAGGTTCTATGTAATTGATAACAAGGGCCTTCTGCAAGGGCACGATTCCCACCGGATTCCGGGCATCTGCCCTGATCACGGCAATTCGCTCCTCACTGCACTCCCTTCTTGCAGTGCCGAGAAACTGACGGGTTTCAGTCCGTCGAAGTCTTGCGGCATCCGGCGATTCGTTCCGACCGTGTCGAAGTCGAATCCTTGATCGGTCGGCGCAGCCCAGCACATCACGGCATCGCCATCATCAATCCCAGCCTTGACCTGTTCCCAGGTCCGGCTTCTTACCCGTGATGAATAGCGCCCCACGTAGACGCCCGCCCGAATTTCCAGCAGCCATACCGCCAGCCGACCCCGCAGACGCGGCGGAGCGTTGTTAACCGCGATGACCATGATCACCGCTCTGCTCGTCTCCAAACGCCGGACCCATCGCTTCGGCGGGCGCCTCGGGCCGCGGCAGGTCACCGGCAGCCAGCACCTCGTCAATGCATGGAATGATCCGGCCGAGCAGGCCCGTCTTGCGAAAGCTGTCCCCGCACGCCAGCCGCACTGCCCGCTCCAGCGGCATGCCGAGCTTCCCCTTCTGCGCGCGGCCGGCAACGCGAAAGGCTTCGGGTACGACCGTCTCCAGCTTCCACAGGTCAGCGATGTCGTACACGAAGCTGCGCGGCTTGCCCGTGTGCAGGAACCCGATGGCCGGAGCGTAACCCGCCGCCAGCACCGCCGCCTCGCTGAGTCCGTGCAGACACGCGGTGGCGGCCGAGAGGCAGCGGTTGGCAATATCGGCGCTGTCCCAGTTGGCTGGATCGTAACTGCGCCGGCTCCAGGCAACCGCGTGTCGCCGCGCCAGGAGCTTGTACGTATGACGGACACGCTGGCCCTCGATCCCTCTCAGCGGGTCGATCGAGCGTTTCGCCGGGGCCGCTTCGCCAATTCGCAGGGCATACATTTTGCGCACGACCCGCAGCCGTGCGGCTGGATCCAGCGCTAATTGGGCTTGCCACAAGAGCCGGTCCGAACGCGCTCCCCCCGGCTGACCAGCCGAACAGAGCCTGACGCCCGCCTCGCCCACCCATGTGACCAGTGTTCCTGCCTGCGCTGCCACGGCGACAGCCCTGTGGCTGATCCGCGCGCCGGGCTCCAGCATCAGGCAGGCGATGCCGCCGATCGGGACATGAGTGCGCACCCCCTCGGCGTCGATCGCGACGAAGGCCCCGTCCACGAGATCGATCTGGGCGCGCTCGACAAAGACCAGCGCCACCCGCTCCTTCAGCGGGATGGGCTTGGGCGGAGGCAGTCCCGGCAGTGTCACCGCGCCCGCCGGATCAGCATCAGCCCGCAACCCCACGCCTTGGCCCGCCCAAAACCAACGCCCAGGGCAGCCAGAAACGCGCCCGGATCGGTCACTTCGATCTCCCCGCGCAGGTCAAGAATGCCGAAGGTCGCCCCCTCGCGGCGGCGCCGGCCCAACTCGATCGTCGAGTAGCCTTCGACCACCGTCGAGCGCGGCGCAAACCCCTTGGCGGCTCCCTGCCGGGCCATCCACGCCTCGGCCGCGGTCTGCGCCATGACGCTCCGGATCTCGGCTCGCTTCGCACCGTCTGGCGCTGCCCGCATCAGGTCCATTACCAAGTCGACCCGCCGACTCTTCCCCCGCCGGTCGTCCTTTTCCATTCGGCTGACGGCAGCGCGGTCCTTGGTAGCATTCGCACGCAGGGTGAATTGCAACCGGTCGCCCGCCCGCAGTTCGGGATCGAAGACCTTGGTCTCCGGAGCCTCAAACAGCTCGCTGAGTCGCGGCCGGCGCCCCGAAAGGACAAAGAAACGGTCCCGCCCGTCATGCCGCCAGAGGAAGTCCCGTCGGCGGCCCTTGCCGTCGGAAAACACCGACCAGATCAGTCGGTGATGCGCGTCTGCTGCCTGGCCCGACGCGCTCGGATTCAGCAGCGGCATCAGCGTGGCCGCCGGTGCGGCCCGATTCAGCGTGAGCCGCGAAAGATACAGCGTCATTCGTCCACCGCCTGGTCCTTGGGACGGCGGACATGCACCGTCCGGGGCCCGAAATGCCAGGACGAGCGGTCGAGCGGCTCGTCCCAGCGGACCTCCTGCCAGCCCCCGTCCAGGGGCTCGTCCGAGGCCACCAGCAGCGGCCGCTCGGGATCAACCTTCAGGAAGGGCGGGACCGTGACCTGCGCCAAGGCTTCGATCTCGGTTTCCGCCTCGACTACTTGCGGTGCCATCGGCGCGGACAGCGGGCAGCTCTTGCGTCCAAGGTAGGGAGTGAAGCGCGGACGCGCGAGCGCTCCCCTCACCTCGTCCGTGCCGTCCAGACCCCAAAGAGCCACGCCGAAGGCACAGTCGCTACGGTAGTCGCGCCAGGTGATCACCGCGTTGTCGCCACTGCCGAGCGCTTCCAGCGCGTCCCGCCGCGTGGCCGGCCTCTTGATCCGCGCGGTCGGCACGGTCTGCACTGTGTGGAAGTCGCGGAACGCCGTACCCCGCGAAAGCATCGACACCGACACGCGCCATCCCGCGAGGGCCTTCTGGCCCGGGGCGTCATCCCGTCGCACGCCCAGTGCGGCGCCCACCAGGCCGAGCACAGCTGAACGCGCCGGCCATGCCCCGGAACTACGCCGCTCGTGCCCGGCAAGATCGCCGAAGGACCCCATCGGCGCGGCCAGCGTGAATATGACGTACTCAGCCATCGGTCACGGCATCGGCGGCGAAGGCCCGGATCGCCGCCAGCGTCCCTCGCCCATGTATCACGTCCATGACTTCGGTTGCCTCGCAGCAGGCACCGTAGGCCATGTCCAGCCCAGCTGCCAGGTCCTCGAGCGCCTCCACGGAGGCCGCCAGCAGGTCGTCGCCCTCGACCGGCTTGAAGAATGCCCCGGCCAGGCTGCGCGGCTGCCCGTCCCCCGCCTCGGCACGGATGTAGCCAGCGCGAGTCTGGTGGGCATAGCTGTTGCGCTTGCCGGCAGGCGTCGCCGTTGCCAGGGCCTCAACCAGAGCGCCGGCGGACCGCGCCGCAAGCGCGCGATCTCCTTCAAGGTTCTCGGCCAGCAAGTCCGTGTCGATGCATGCGTATGTGTAGAACACGCCGGAGCCGAAACCGGCTTCGCCCACGAAACCGGCGCCGGCATCCTCGGCCGGAAGCTTCAGGTCGTCGATGGCCGTGTAGTAGTCGTCCTCGACCACGGCGCGGTGCGTGGTCAGCGCATGGCTGACCTGCACCGCGGCCTCGCGGTTGCAGTCCGGATCGTCGGCCAGCATACGGCCGAACATGGCCACGTCCGCCGCACCGTCGGCTGTTCGCAACACCAGCTTCTTCAGATCCTTGTCCCCGGGCAGTTCCTCTCCGGCCGCTGCCTTGCGCGCCAATTCCATAGCCGTCGAGCGATCGTCTGGCGAAATGAAGGCCAGCTGTCTGGTGCGAATCGCGTCATTCTTCGCCGCAGCGGCGTCCAGCTTGCCGAAAACGTCGGTCACCCTCGTGGCGATCTCGGATGCGCGCTCCCGGCTAACGCCGTCCCGGGCAAGGGCGTCGCGCACGACTTCGCCGATCCGCTGCGTCCGGTCCCCCAGATGCCCCTTCAGGTCGGTCTGCATCACCTCCGACAGCCGCGCCGCCCGCTTCAGGGCCTGGCTTGAGATCCGCAGCCTTGGCGCCCCACCGTAGGTCGCCGTCTTGGGACGACCGAGGTCGTCGCGATTGGGATTGGAAAGGGGATAGATGGTCAGGTAGTGCAATTGCAGGAATCGGCTCATGCCTTGGTCTCCTCCGGATTGGGTTTGGCGTCCCTCGCTCCATGGAAATCGAAGCACCAGTTGGTGCGGGTGGTGTCGCTCCACCAATACAGATCGGCGGCCAGCTTGCGCACGTTCGCCCCACCCTTGATGATTCGGAGCGCGCGCGCCAGAGGTCGCATCAATTCGCGTGGTTCCCTCGCACGGATGAGGGCGTTGAAACGCAATCCGCTCAGCGCCTTCGGATCGCCGCTGCCGAACCGTTGCGCGGCAGTGGCGCCGAGGTCCTCTGTCAGCTGTGCCAGGGCCACGGCGATCAGGGCCAGGCGATCCGGACCGTCACGACGCTTGCGCAGATCGTATTCGGCGTCGGCAAGCCGCCGGTTCAGGTCGTGGGTGGCCGAAACAGCCAGCGCGTCCGTCACGCTCTCGGCCCGGCGCAGTTCCGCCCTCGCCTGCCTCGCCGCTCCGCGGTCGGCGGCGATGCAGGCTACCCACCAGTTCTTGCAAACGGTGCCCGGGGAATGAGTTTCCTTCATGCTTGCCCTCTCTGTCGGGTCTGTCTCGCCGGCGTTTCCAGTCCGAGCGGATCGAAGATCTTCTTGCCGAATGGCGGTCTGCCCGCGAATGCGGCGATCAACTTCGACCTCGCCTTGATCGCCTTCTCACGCCGCGTCTCTACCAGGTCCGCGAGCCCCGGCATGACTTCCCGGTCAAAGACCGGCAGCGCCGCGCGCCGCATGGACGCCACCCATGTCTCCGGTGCGAAAGGGACTCCAGCCGACATCGCTTCCAGCATCTCCTCAAACGTGCTCTGGGTAGCCGCGAAGAACGCTTCCCTGGCGCGCTGCCCGCCGCCAGACTTCAGGTCTCCCTCTCCCACGCCATCGCATACGCACGCAGCGACCGCATAGCCAGCCCGTTCCGCCGCTTCGACTGCCGCCGCAGCGTGTTCCTCGTCTGCCTCCGACAGCGGAAGCACCGGCTGCTCGGACCAGAGAAAATCGAGCGGCTTCATGTTGTCCATCGCCGAGCCGGCGACGATCAGGCTGCAGTGCGCTCCGTCGATGTCGCACAGGTACTGCAAGAGGTTCCTGGGACGCAATCCCGTCTCGCTCTGGAGGATCACTCCCCGCCAGTTCCGGTAGCCGAACCCGCCGGGTTTGGGATGACGCGGCAACGTCGCGGACCCGCTCCTGTAGTAGGGTGTCAGCGGATGCCTCCAGCCCTCGTAGTTCGTGCCCCAAGGCTGCTGGATGACCTGAGTTACCGTGTCGTCTTGGGCGACCAGCCGCAGACGGCGGGGCTGGCCAAAGAACACCTCCGGATCGGGCCTCGAAGGGCTGTCGCTCTCCGGCACGGTGATCGGAGACTTCTTGCCAGCGGGCTTGGACGTTGCCGTCGGCCTCATCCAGGGCAGTGCATCCAGGTCTTCTGGCCTCACGGGCTCTCCCCTCGGTACGTTCGCCCACACCAGCGGCCAGAGTCCTTCAGCCGCCGGCTTCACCAGCGTCACCATGGGTCCCCCGCCGCGCATCGAGGTGCGATTGCCTGCGCCTCCCGCCGGCGCGAACGCCTGCAGCGTGTACAGCGCCATCGCCGCCAGTGGCAGCGGCAGAGCGTCGTACCGCCCGCGGCGGACCATCAGATCGGCGTTCTTGTTGGCCGCGTTGTCCCCCGCGCTGTCGATGAAGAGCATCCCGGGCGAGTTCCCCTTGCCATCCAGCGGCTCCAGGTTCTGCAGGAACCGCGGGCCGTCGCCCAGCAGGTTGAAGGCTGGCACCAGCGGCTCCAGGGCCCGGCGTAGTGCAGCGGCGTCCGGCGGATTGGCGCGGTCGTCGCTGCCCTGGGCAGGATGGGCCAGATACGTTAGCCCGACCAGCAGCTCAAGACAGGCTAGGTTCAGGTCCGGCCGCGGCCAGTCCGGGCGCAGGACATCCGATTCCGCGATCTGATCCGGACGCACGGTTGCGCGTCCGCCTCGGCGAACAACGGGGATCCACGGGTCCGAAATCAGGTTCAGCATGGCTCTGACGCTCTTGTGGTGCTGGGAAACTTGTTCTCGCGCCCGAGGCGCTCTCGCCGCTCCATCACCTGAACCCTCCTGTGGATTCAGGAATCGAGACAGCTGACGGCGGGCGAAACAGGGCGCTATCGGGTTTTCTCGGCCGCCCCTCGAACACGATTCCGAAAGTGCTGTCATAACGCATTCCCTCGCATATCAACCCGTCTTCCCCGACCGGTGCTACGAGATTCGAGGCCTGCATCCATTCGGGCCAGCTGTTGCGCACCTCCGCGATCTCGGGCCGGTCCTGGTCCACGCCCGGAAGGTTCCGGTAGCGCGGCGCCGAGACCCGCACCTCTGACGATTCCCACCCAAGCGGGCCCTCGTCAGCCCAGGCTACGAGCCGCCCGCCCGCTTCCCGAGCAAGGCGCAGGGTCACCTGTGGAATGCCCAGACAGGTCGGGAACCGGTCATCGTCGAACACTCGCTGCATCTGCGGCCGGTCGTATCCATCCTCCGCGTCGAGCACTTGGTTGAATGCCTGCTGCGCCTCGCTCATCTGCCGCCCCAGCGTTTCGATCTCCGTTCCGCTCAGCGCCTCCGGAACTTCCCGTACGTCGCTCCAGTACACGGCCTCGATCAAGGCCCGCAGGCCACCGGGGGCGCATATCGATCCCGTGTCGAACAACGCCTTCGCGGTGCGCCACTGGATGTCCTGCGGGTAGACGAACGCCCCCGAACCGAGAAGGCGCTTCAGCCAGTCCGCGTCCGGCACCACATCCGGGTTGGGGGCGAGCACGTGCAGAGCGGGCCCAGCCACCGGACGCCCAGCCGCCGGGCGCAGGTCCATGTGCCGCCACAGCCGGCCCGCGCGCTGGATCAGCGACCCGATCGGAGCCAGGTCGGAAATCATCAGGTCGAAATCCAGATCGAGCGACGCCTCGACCACCTGCGCCGCAACCAGGACCCGTCCTGCCCGGCCGACTCCGTCCCGTCCGAAACGCGCCCGCAGGGCCGCTTCGTGCCGCAGCTGGTCAACCACCGCGAACCGCGCGTGCAACAGGTCTGCGTCGACTCCCGACGCTCGCAAGGCCGAGACCGCGTTGATCGCTGCGTCCACCGTGTTCCGGATCCATGCGCAGGCCACGCCCCGGCCTACGCCGGAGTGCAGCAGCGCTATCGCGGACTCTTCGTCCTCGAGGCGATGCACCCTGACGTCGCGGCAGGTCGACGGAACCGGATCAGGCCGTTCGCTGTCGACCCCGCGCCCTACAACCGTCAGCATCGGGTAGGCGTCTCCCGCCACCGGGCGCGGACGGCGGACCCGAAGGCCTTTCTGGAACGCCTTCGCGTACCCGTCACGCATTCCCAATGGCAAGGTCGCCGTCATGACGATGGCCGAGCCACCCAACATGGCCTGAAACTGCAGCAGGCGCTGCAGCTGCGCCCTGCCGATGCCACACAAGTTGACACTTGACTTTTGATGTCGCTCTGTGCCATTTCTGGGGTATGTATGAGCAACATCGGATTCCGACCACACTGGCGCAGGGCCCCGCGCTGATCCAGGTCCGCCAACTCGTGGCCGACGCGGGCGACGCCAGCCGCACCGAAATTGGCCGGCGGGTCTGCGCCCGGTTCGGATTCCTCGATGCCCACG
>MKWU01005956.1_pt1 | contig 12769 bp, 18 predicted proteins | sample 809101 | NCBI WGS metagenome assembly MKWU01 (sample SAMN05860141, study PRJNA318959) | sponge metagenome | host: Aplysina aerophoba | place: Slovenia: Piran, Adriatic Sea, Gulf of Piran | collected 2013-05-07 | reverse complement strand
GCTGCAACCCGACGGAACTACACGGCGTTGGGCACGGCGCTGTTGGCAGTGAACGCCGCGTTCTTTGGGTGGCTGGCCGTCACGATATTCGGGTGAGCCCGGTTCGCTCCGTCCGCTCCGTCCGAAATATCCGCGCTCAACGCACGAGAGGCGTGGTTGCCGGGCTCGCTATGGCCGGTGGCGCGGGGTCGATGGTGGGTCGATGGTTCGTAATCAGCAGGTCAGCGGTTCGAGTCCGCTCGCCGGATCCAGACTATCTCCTTTATTTTCAGATACTTACGTGACTACTCCACGTGCGGCCTTCGTGACGTCTGCTCGCGTAGGGTGCACATAGGGTGCAGATCCCGATCCTCTGGGCGTCGTTGCTTGCTTGGCGCGCTGACGACGAGATCGCCGGAGCGATCATCAGGTCGAGGCGGCCGAGCACGGACCGCTCGACGCGGACGATCCGGATGGCGATCCTGGACCGAGACGAACGGCTTCGGTACGGGCGGCCTGATCGGCCACGTTCCTGGAACCGCCGACGGACTGTTGGCGAGCTCGAGGATCCGCCGAATATTGGAGTTCCGCCGACCGCAAGATGTTGTGGTGCCGCCGGCATCGTCAGACGAACAGCGTGCGCGTGTGCTCACCGGCGTCAAGGCGCTTCGCTTCGCTCAGCCCCCCGCTTCGCGGGGCTTCCGGCCCTGACGCCGGCTCCGCGCACGCTCGTCCAGACTGGCTCTTGCTGACGATGCCCGCTCATACAACCCCTACATGTTGTGGTCGTCCTTCCGCCTAGAATCGATCATTTCCCAGTGCTCGTTGACAGACGGACCGACGCCCGGAGCTGGAACGCTAGAAACCGCGTTCTTGATCGCCGCACGGACCGCCGCCCGACACGTCCGTTAGGATCGTATCCGACGCTCCCACGTTGCTCTGCGAACCGCGTCGAAAGCGGATCGCCCTACCGCACGGTGTCGAGGAGTCGGCACAGCGTGCTCCCCTGATAAGGAAGGATCCTTGCGCAAGCTCCAGACCACGATCGCAATCACCTTCACCCTGCTCGCCATGGCGCCATCCACGATGGCCCAGGAAGCCGAGAAGTACCTGCTCCTCGCGACCACCCGCACCGGAACCATGCAGGACGAGCTGAACGAGGCCGGAGCGCGCGGCTACCGCTTCGCCGACACGGCGGCGAGACCGCCTTCGGTGGTCCCGAAGCGGTCGTCATCATGGCGCTCGATCCGGAAGGCCCCCGTTTCCGCTACATCTTGCTCGCGACGAACCGGACGGGAACGATGCAGCGCGAGATGAACGAGACCCCGCCGGAGTACAACTTCGCCGGCATGACGGTGTTCTCCTCGACGTTCGGCGGCAGAGAGGCCGCCGTCATCCTCGAAGCCGAGATCGCGGACGACGGACCGCCACGCAGGCCGGCGGCCCACCTGCGCCAGGTTCCGTTGCCGGCCCGCCTGCTGTTCGGCACGCTGCCAGTTTCACTCGCGATGCTCTCCCTCTCGATTCAGCCGACCCACACTCCCTTTCCAATCCTACGCTGGCCGTGCGCGGGCCCTCCGCCGGGTGCCCGGCGCGGCCTCAACTCAAGGGATGATCCAGCATGCGGCGGTCGGGGATCATCATCCCCTTGCGTGTTGCGGTGCTCGGGAGTCATCGTATACATGGTCCAAGTCCGAACCCGTCGACGTTGATCTGCACTTCATCATCGGAATCCGAGCAGCGCAGGCAGATCCGTTTCGTGGGAATCAGCGTTTTCGATTGCGAGCGACAGTCCTCCCCGGCGAACCAGCACATGCTGTCCCGTGAAGTCCCACGGTACAGCAGCACACGGCACGCAACATGCCGCATCTCCGACGGAGCTCGCTGATCGACGAGCTCGGACGCATCGCATCGGAACTGCGCGTCAGGGGCGGGACGTTCGGCCATTGGATGCCGCACCCTTGCGACGTCCCGCCGACCGAGCGCCAACGACTCCGGAACGCGGCCGAACGGACGGCGACCGACAGGTGCCTCGCGGACCTGCTCGCGAGCGTCGGGCTTCCCGCTGTCGCGCCGGCGCACCTGGGTTCCGGGGCCCGGAAGTGGCCACCGGGCTATACCGGGAGCGTCAGTCACAAGGGCGCAACCGTCGTCGCCGCGATTGCCCCCACCGACCGGATGACATCGATCGGCATCGACATCGAGCGCCTGGACGGAAAAGATGTTCCGGTCATTTCGGAACTTGACGGCCCCCGGCAGCCCTCGGCAGTCGCGGGAGAGACACGGACCATACTCTTCTCCATACAGGAAGCCGCGTACAAGGCTCTCGACCCGGTTGTCGGACACAACATCTGCGCCAAGGACATCCACGTATCCTGGAGTCGGCCCGGTCCCGTTCGCAGCCGCGCTGTCGCGCGCGCACGAGGTGTCGCGGTCGAGGTGCGCTGCTCGGTAGCCGTTGCGTCCTGGATCGTGTCCGCCGCGCTGTGGCCGGTCACGGTAGCACCCGGCCTTCGACCGCGCTGCGACGGCGTCTGAGAACCGCTGCCGCGCACTGGTTTGACATCCAGACGGTAACCGTGCTAAAAGTTCGTTTATCGAACAGGTGCCGTCTCAGATGCCGCTTCCCGAAATCGCCGCCGGACCCGCACTCGGAAGTCCGAACCTGGACGCGCGCACCCGGCTGGCGGCCGACCTGCTCGCATGGTGGGAGCACGAAATGCAGGACTGGGACAGGCAGGTTACCGGCGGCAACATGACGGGCGACGATCTGTGGGGCTGCATGCCGGCCGTAGACTCCAAGACCGTCGCTCGCATGGCGCCGGTCTTCAAGAGGCACGGCCGACCTTTCAATGCCCGGAACATTCGGCGGGGCGGTTACCACAGCATCAATGAGACGATCCAGCATCTCGTGTTCGGGAAATGACGGCTCCTCCGAGTCGGCGGCAGTCACCTGCGGGGAGGTTGAGTCATGAGCGAAGAACGGGCAATTCAGGCCATCCTCAGCGAGCGTCTCAAGGAAGCCCGAGAATACCGCGGATTCTCCCAGGATGAAGTCGCCCGCCACCTCGGTGTTCCACGCTCCGCGATCTCGCTGATCGAGAGTGGATCGCGCCGCGTCAGCGCAGCGGAACTCAGCAGACTCGCGAAGCTGTTCCAGACCACGATGGAGAGCCTCGCTGGCCACGACCACGAAGCGCCGGAGCCCGACTCGGTCCGCATGGTAACCCGCGCGACCGCCGACCTGTCGGCGACGGACCGTGAGGAAGTGTTGCGGTTTGCAGAATTCCTGCGCTCGAGGAGGTCCGAATGACCAGGCGTGAGGAAATACTCCGCGCGGTCAGCCAGGCCGCAACCGTGCACGCTGAGTCACGGAACGGACCGCGTACGAGCTTCGACGTGATCGGCGCCGTCGCCGAGCGGAACATCCCGCTCCTGTTCCGGCCCCTGGACAAGCTGTGGGGTGCGTTCATCACCGTCAACGACGAAGAACGTGGAATCATCGTGACCACCAAGCTCGGCCTGCCGGTACAACGATTCACGGTCGCCCACGAACTGGGCCACCTGATGCTGGGACACGGAATGAGCCTCGACGAAACGATCGATTTTGCCGGACGAAACGCACCGGCCTCGCGTCCGAAACAGGAGGCGGCTGCAGACACGTTCGCGTCCGAACTCCTCGCCCCGCGGGGTCTACTGCTCGCATCCGCGCAGCGCCACGGGTGGACGAAGGACCAGCTCCATCAACCTGAGAACATCTATCAGCTATCCCTTCGTCTCGGCATCAGCTACCAGGCCGCCTGCTGGGCTCTGGCGACGTGCCAGGTCCTCACTCGTCCGGAAGCTGAACGGCTCCGAACCAGGACTGTCAAGGAACTCAAGCGGGCGCTGGCGCCGGCCGCGTTGGTCGCGCATTCATGGGCGGACGTGTGGGCGTTGACGGCGGCTGACAGTGATACTTTCCTCGAAGCGGGCCCCGACGATCTCTTCGCGGTCCACGTCAACGACCATGCTTCCGCGGGCTACCTCTGGCGCCTCGTTGACGGGAATGCCGACACCGAAGTCGTCGATGAACGCTCACCGGATCTCGACGACGCCTATGGCGCGAGATCCGCACGGATCTTGTACGTGAGGTTCCGGGCCCCCGGAGTGCACCATCTCGTCTTCGAGCATATGCGACCGTGGAGCCGGGCCACGCTGGCCCGCATCGAGATCGACATCGACGGGCACGGGAAAGAGCGAGAGGGTTGGGCGCGCCGTACGAGAATCGACGCCCTCGGACAGGTCGCATGAACATGACCATCCGTCTCGACGCCCGTCCTGTGCTCGGTCCGGTACGTGACCAAGGCGCGCGCCCGACATGCCTCGCACACGCGACTACGACCGCACACGAACATGCGCGTGGCTCTACAGTACCTCTGTCAGCCGAATACCTGCACCATTTCGCATCTGCGAACGACCGATCCCACGAGGGCGTCAACTTCCCGAGCGTGTCGCGCGCGCTCTCGGATCCGGGACAGCCGACCGAGACCGATTGCCCGTATCATCCGAAAGAACACCCGGTGTCGTGGACCCCTCCCACCGGGGTCACCCTGTACCGACGACAGAGCACTGCACCGCGGCGCACTCCAGACCACGTCGAAGCTCTGTTGACGGCTGGTCACGCTCCCGTACTCGGCATTTCGACGACCGACGCCTTCTACGCCCCCGCCCCTCCGTGGGTGCTCTCTTCCACCGGCCCCATTCGAGGCCTTCACGCAGTCGTCGCGGTCGGGGTCGGAACCACGCACATAACGCGCTGCTTTCTCATCCGAAATAGCTGGGGCACGACGTGGGCTGACGCAGGACATGCCTGGATCGATGATGACTTCATCGTCCATCACCTGCGTGAGCTGCTGGTGCTGACCGACGAAGTAACATGATGGCGAAACTGATCGAGGCCGATACCCGACTTGACGCCTGGATGATGAGTGTGGAGCATTTGCTGAACCACGACCGTGTTCTGAACCTGACCCTGGCGATCGATTCGCCGACGCGCGGTGGCAACAATACCACCATCGACCGGTTTCTAGCCAAAGAAGGCAAGTCGTCGATGCACACGGTCGCGGAGACCCTCTTCCCCGCAGTCGAGTACACGAGACGGGGCCTCCCGGGGGTCCTCGACTTCTATCCCGAAGAAGTGTATCCGGCAATCGAGAAACATCCGTCGCTACTCTGGGGTACCTACGCCTATCGACTAGTCCGCCGAAGAGGCGCCGGCGGCACCGTCGTCAATCCCTTGAAGCAGTTGATCGCAAAGATGCAGAGTGAGGGAACGAAGGCCGCCGCAAAAACCTCCTGCTATGAGCTTGGCGTCACCGAGGCAGAATACGACTTGCCTCTCTACAGGACGACAAAGGATGGGGCGCGCCGAATGGGTGGGCCTTGTCTTTCCCACCTGTCGTTCAAGCTCTTTAAGGGTGCAGTCCACTTGACCGCATTCTATCGAAGCCATGACTATCGCTATAAGGTTCCCGGCAATTTGCTGGGTCTCGCCAGGCTCCATGCCTGTGTCGCCCGTGAGGTAGGCCGAGAGATCGGCAGCATGGTTGTCCATTCATCCTACGCATATCTACAGGGATCGAAATCCCGGATGCGGACCCTCCTGAGCGAGCTCCGCCTATCCGAAGCACGTCGGGAGGCAGACAGTGTCGTGGCTCATTGATTATTGCAGGGACGCCGAGCGAACGGATCGGCTGGTTGGTCGCCCTAACCACATCGCTCTCCTCGCCGCCGGTCTCTTCGGCGAAACCGGCAGCGTGCTGACGGAACTGAAGAAATCGGAGCGCGAGACAGGGGCCTATCCGTCCTATCGGAACCGGCTTGTCGAGGAAATCGGCGATCTTCTCTGGTACTTCGCCCGTCTCGTGAGCCTTCTGGCGCCATCTGAGATGCAGAAGTTGGACGACTGGGCCGCCCGCGCTGTGCGGCCCAGCAATGCTGATGCGATGAGCGAGGCATTGCACCTCGGCGGCGCGGCCGGCGCCTTGCTTGCCGCGCTGCAACAGGAAACTGAGATCGTCGCCGCGTCACAACTCGGCACGATCCTGCGCGCCCTACTTCGCGTCGCCAGCGCAGTGCATGTCGATCTGGAGGAGGCCGCGCAGGCAAACCTGGAGAAGGCACAGAGTCGATGGCCAGCGGTCCGCGAATTCGCGCCCCTGTTCGACGAGGGAGCCGACGAAGAAGAGCGACTTCCGCGCACGCTCAACGTCGAATTCCGCCAGCTTCATCGCACCGGAAAACAGGTCGTCCTCCTGCGCTGTAACGAACTGAACCTCGGAGATCGCCTGACTGACAACGTCGAAGAGCCAGACTTCTACAGGTTCCATGACATCTTTCATCTGGCTCACGCCGTGTACCTCGGGTGGTCGCCGATCCTGCGCGTCCTGCTGAACTGCAAACGCAAGAGCGATCCCCGCGTCGACGAGAACCAGGACGGTGCGCGAGCGAGGATCACCGAGGAAGCGGTATCGGCGATCGTCTTCAGCCGGGCCAAGGAAACCCGCTTCTATGACGGCATCGACCATGTAGACTACGACCTGCTCAAGGCCATCAGCAATTTCGTGCGCGGGTTTGAGGTGGAGAACGTACCCCTGTGGCAGTGGGAAGCCGCCATTCTCAACGGCTACCGCGTCTTCAGGGCGCTCCGAGACAACGGCGGCGGCACGGTGAACGCCGATCTCGTCAATCGCCATCTCCACTACGCGGCCCCGAGTCGGAATCACACAGCGGGAGAACCGCCTGAGCCCCTTGCGACGATCCGTCGGTAGTGACGCCGTTGTTGAACCAGTCATCGACACGCCGATTCAGATTCCACTTCGGCGGAAAGAAGGGTCTCGGCAAGACACCAGCCGCGGTGAACCGCTGCTTGATGCGGGTCCGTCCGGATCGTCCCTTGATTGCGGGATGAGTAGCCCGAGTGTATTTCGCGACCTCGCACAGCAGATTCTGCACGTCGATAGGTTGAAGCGGCCGTCCCCACAAACCGGTAAAGGATAGTTCGTAACGTTCAAACTCCTCCTCCTGCCTGTCGGTCAACCACAGGATGGCTTCCGCCGGATTGAACTCGCCGAGTGATTCGAAACACTTCGCCAACCCGTCCAGCGCGCCCGGTCCGGCAACGACGAAATCGCTCTCGGGATGAGACATCAACGATGTGTAGTTGAGATCGATGGCATACTGGAAGGCGAGGAAGGGGCCCAGCGTGGGCCATGCGAGCAGAAGAACGTATGCTTCTCGCAAAGAATTCGTCTGTCCGAGCTTGGCCGGGAGCCCGTCGGCGACCATGTCGCGAACCAGTCCGAGATGCATGCGATGCTTCGGAACACCAGATCGCCCACCTGAGGGCATGATGTACGCGGCGGAATAGATGGGACCCCTGGTGCGGCGAGCCGCCAGCAATTCGTCACACGCAGCGTAGTCGAACCGGTTCGCGACGGGGGCCCCCAGTTTGCCCACGATTCCCTGCCACGTGTCGATCCGGTTGAAGATCTTGAACAGGATGGATCTCAGAAACAACGTGTCGTGACTGACTTCTCTGTCCGTATACACTAGACGGATCAGGTATTGGCTGACCCGGTCCGCGGCGCGGAAAACATTCGTGAAGCGATAGGCCGTTAGTACGGAATCGTCGGTCCAGGGAGATGATGCCCCGGATAGCCGACGCAGGTAGATGCGCTGTCTCTCGGCTGCAAAGCGCCAAAGAACAGGATAGAGGATCGACGGTCGCGGGCGCAATTTCCTTGCACTCGGCAGCACGCTCCGGAACCGGCCTGCCATCATACCCTCCCGAGGACAGACGCTGCGCCAACAGCGCAATGAGTCACACGGCGATCAACCACCTGAAAAGCCAAGTGACAATTCCCCCGGCAACTAACGCGAGTAACGTTTGGATGACCCGCTGTTGCTTCTCGATGTCGTGCACCCGTTCACCAACGGTACGGATCTGCTTAGCAAGGCCGGCGAAAGACTGCAACTCGCCAGAGACACCGGCAATCACGTTCGCGTCTATTCCTTTCGCCGCTACGGTCGAACCCTTGTTTTCGGAGTCGTCGTCAAGACTCGCATACCAGATGAGAAATATCCGTTGCCCTCGCTTCAAATGAATCGGAACGGGTCCCGCGTTGAAGACCGCGAAGGTCAATTGTCCGCAATAACCGGGATCGACATGAAAGCCGGAAACGTTGACCAGGCCTCGAAACTTGATCTTCGCGCGGATTGAGATCAGCCCCAGAGCATCGGCTGGCACTCGCACCGTTTCCTCCGTTAACAGGAAGGCAAACTGCCCAGGCGGAATCGTAAAGTGTTCACCCTGCGCGAGTCTCCTGATGGTGACCGTGGTCGGGTCAGCAACCTGGTCGTTGGGAGTCACATAGACTTCCGAACCGACAGCCAACGTGTAAGCTGCGCAGTCAATCTGCTCCCGGTCAAAGGGCGTAATCAGGCCCTCCAGCCGTCGCGCCAAAGTGCCGCTACTCCACAACATGACCAATCTCAGTATAGCCGATGGCTCCGCGTGTACGGCTCCCGTAACACGATCGGATTTCGACGTCGCCTCCAGCGCGGGACCGGATGAGCGGTCTCAGCAGCTTGCCGTTGGCCACGGTTCGTTCACCACCACCTGAGGTCGCACCGACGCTCGGTGCACGTGCCGTCCGTCGGCCGCGGCGCCGTCCGGCCGTGTCGCGAGCCTGTCGTCCTACAAGCTACCCGATCCGGTGGTCGCGCCGGGAGGATGCGCGGTGTCTCGTCGACGATGGACTCAGTCATCGGGACGTTCCCCACAGTGGACGCGGCTCCGCCGCTCGTGGGACGCTGGCTCGACGCCCGATGGTCGAGGCAGACGGCCGCTCCGTCTTCCGCCCCGCAGCCGACGCCACCTTGCCTGAACGGGCCTCCTCGGCGGCGCGCTGGGCGTTGAGCACGAGCACGTCGTCGCGGACCTCATCGGGCCAGCGATAGCGGTACGGTTTCTTCCTGCCGCCCCACTCTTCCTCATCGATCTCGTAGTCGAGCAGGAACCCGCAGTCGATCGGGATGTCTCGCCAGCCGTAGGCGTCAGGGACCACCCGGTCCATGGCGGCGTGCAGGTTGCGGAGCGTGCCGACGTCGGGCGTGTTCTCGTTGGGATCGTGGAAACGGTTGTACGTCCTCGTCAGGCCTTCGCAGTTCCGGTCCGTTAGCACGGTGCGGAAATCGTAACAGTACCGGGGTTGTCCCGTTCGCTGTTGAACTTTGCGAGTGGCGGACTCCCTGTTTCCTCCGCCAATGTTACGCCACTTCAGCAACTACGTCGTCGGGCGGGGCCAGCGCGTCGAGGGCGCCCACCAGGTACTGCAGGTCGCGGTAGCCCCGGACCCGCCGGAAGCGCGGTTCCGCCTCCACCAGCGCGCTCGCCACCCAGCGTTGAATCATCTGACCGCCACGCCACCGCTTGACGTTGCGTGTGTAGCGCTCGACGCTGCCGTTGAGGTTCTCGATGATGTTCGTCGTGCGCAGCGTACGCTGCAACGCCCCCGTCAGGCCGAGGCGCTGCACGGTCAGCGTCTCCTCGAGCCCCTCCCGGATGACGCTGCGGCGCCGGGATGGTCGCGTTCCAGAGACCTGGCCAGCCGCTCCAGCGAACCTCTTGCTTGCGTATGAGATTGCCGCCGCCAGCCCGCTGGTCGTCGGCATCAACCTGGCGGCGGCCGAGACCCACCCGGTCGCCCTCCGCGACTACGACCTCCACATGCGGATGCTGGGCGAGCTGGCCGCGTACTACCCGGCAGTGAGACGCTCGCTGCACGCGGGCGAGATGCTCGACGCTCAGGCGGTCGCGCTCGGCGCCGAGGGGCACATTCGGTTGGCGGTGGCCCCGGCGGAGGCGGGCGGCGCGGCGGCGCATCGCCTCGGTCATGCGGTCGCGCTGAACGCCGACCCGCAACCGGAAGCGCTTCTGGTCCAAATGCGGCGAAGAGGTGTCGCCATCGAGATCAGCCCCGAGAGCAATCGCCAGCTACTGGGTGTCGACCCGGTCAACCATCCGCTCGTCGACTACCTGACGGCAGGCGTCCCGGTCGTGCTCGCCACGGACGACCCGGGACTGATGCTGTCCGACTTGCGGCGGCAGTTCGCGCTCGCGGCGCGAAGCGTCGCCGTCTCGTACCCGACGCTCAAGGCTCTGGCAACGAACAGCATCGCCTACAGCTTCCTCCCGCAAGTCGACCGCCAGCGGCTCCTGCGCCGGCTGGAGGGCGACTTCGCGGTCTTCGAAGCGACTCGGTGGGAGACACCGCATGGAGGTGGTGCGCGGTAAAGGCCCGTCGGCCGCGTGTCGTCGACTCCGCGATTGCTCGCGCGCGACGGGCGGCAGGCCATCGGTGAGTCCGGCCGCGGACTTGCGGACGTGAGTGGAACGGTTTGACGAGCGACGGCGGTTTCGAGAGTGACGGCTATGCTGTTGCTCGAGCCGGTGGTGGTTCGCCCGCTGCTGATCGATTGGGAAGCGGAGAAGACCTCCATCGCGGCCGAGCTGGAACGCGCGGAGGTCGCCAGGTCCCGCGCGGCCCGGACGAAACGACGCGCAATCAGCAGGGCTTGACCTCACTCGGGCACATCGACTACGCGCCAACGCTCGCGTGGCGTTCGTCGCCGACCGAAAGGGCGGTCCCTTTGATGTTCCGGGCGACCAGACGCGTGAGTGGCTCCTCCTACCCGCGAATCCCAACGGCCGCAGCAACGCGGACGTGCTGAAGCCGTGGGTGAACGGCATGAACGTAACCCGTCCGCCGGCCGGGAAGCGGATCGTTGACTCCGGCTGGACGATGTCCGACGCCGACCCACCGGGATCCCATCGGGCCGGTCGAAGAGACACGCAAGCTACGCAAGCTCCTGCCGAGCGCGACAATCCCCGGCTTCATGGAGTCTTTCGAGGCGGCGCTCGATCCGCTCCACGTGCGATCCAGGTGGGGCATTCCGGCGTTAGCCACGAAAGATTCATCTCCCAAGCCTGGAAGATCACGTGAATATCATGTTGAGTCGCTACAATGGCGGGCCTTGGTGGATTGCAATCGCTCTGAGGGCGCTATGGGCCAGACGGGCACGGCAGGCTGCATCCCCGACGCAAATGCGTGCAGCCGTTGCGGCCGATCCTGGCAGGGGGGGGAGCGGCAAGTGTCGGCAAGCGCCGAGAGTGATCGAAACTGAGCCCAGGTTCGACGGCAGAACGCAGTCTTTCGGTCTGTGTCGGGCGACCGACAAGCAGACCAGGGGAGGAGGAATGACGGGTAGATGGGGCGCGGCAGGACGATCCAAGACGGAAGAATGTGTCGGTGTCGGCCGGCCCTTGGTTGAAACTGTTCGCACCGGGTCTGATAAGGGGGTCTTCTGCTCGGGACGCGGTAGCGACCGGCATCCGTCGGCCAAGGCCGCAACGCATGTGACCGCGCGCTACAAGACGACCCCCGTGCTGGCATCCTACGCACTGCGTGGATGTCGATTCGTCGAGCAGTAGCAGCCAATCGCGGCTGTACACCTTCTAGTAGAAAGGGGAACCAAATGTCCAAAGCAGCGTCAGCAACCCTCGTGCTTTGGTTCGCTCTCACTTCTGTTGCCTACGGCCAAGAGTGCCGAGATTACGAACAAATGGAAGTTCGCCTGAGCTGTATTTTCGACTTTACCGTGGCATACGACAGGATAGAGAGAATAAACACTCTGCGCGCCAGGATCCTGGAGCGGTTAGAGGCCGGTAGCATTGACGCGCCACCTAGCAGGAGATTCGTTGATCCGGACATCACTCGTCTGCTGAATGCGCCTGTAGACGGCAGACTCACAGAGGCAGGCTTTGGAGGTATAGTCCCTACGGTTGGCAGCCTCCTGACTGCCGCCGCCAACGCTGGACGGGCGCTGGAGCTTCTGTCTGATATGTACAGCTCCGTACGAACGTGGTGGCTGCGCAATACAGGCTCTCCAATCGAAGCTGCGCTTTTGCATATCGAGTCTCAGATAGAGGAAATCGAAACGGCACTTGCAAGAATAGAGAGTTCTCTCGTAGAAATACTGCAGCAGTTGGACTACCATCTCCAGTGAGTAGCGATGCTTCACAGCCTGTGGCGAAAGTCGCTGATCCGGCCTGGCCCCGGCGCGATCGAACCCGTACACTGAACGACCATGGCAATGGGCAAGAGACCGGCGGCGCGCCAGGCACCGCCGATGTGGGTGGACACGTCGGACCTCCCGACGAGCGCCGGCCATCCTTACTTCGAGCGGCTGAACCGGGTCCTGGCGGATTCCGGCTTCGATGCGTTCGTCGAGGAGTTGTGCTCGGCCTTCTACGCGGACCGGCTGGGCCGTCCGAGTCTGCGTCCGGGTCGGTATTTCCGGATGCTGTTCATCGGCTATTTCGAGGGTCTGACGCCCCGATATGTCAAGAAATGCTTAGTTAGGGGGCTCGTCGAGTTCGAGACTTCCTTCGGAACCGCCGTCACAGAAACCGGCGTGGTTGTCGCCATACGGACGATCGTCGAACGTTGCACCCAGTCCCGACGTCACCTCCGATGAGCGTCCGTATCGACAGGGGCGTGACCGACCCTGCGCGGGGCTCCGATGACTCCGCACCGCGAGCCGGCGTCGGCCCATCCTTGCGCCTGCGAGGGGGGGCCTGGCGACCCTGACGGCTGCAGATACGGGCGCCGACGACGATCCGTCCAGCCGCTGTCAATCCTCTCACAGCTCCTCGCGTAGCAACGGTTCAGCCATTACCGCCGTG
>MKWU01005955.1_pt1 | contig 12769 bp, 10 predicted proteins | sample 809101 | NCBI WGS metagenome assembly MKWU01 (sample SAMN05860141, study PRJNA318959) | sponge metagenome | host: Aplysina aerophoba | place: Slovenia: Piran, Adriatic Sea, Gulf of Piran | collected 2013-05-07 | reverse complement strand
TCGCACGCTTCCGAGTGCGACTCTCCGAGTTTGAGGCTTGGTGGCAAGTCTGGTCGGGGGAGGCTGGCCCCGGATTCGATTAATCCGGACTGCTCCAGCGACATCGGCCGATGCGACGCATTGCGAGTGCTTCGAGCAGTTCGATGTACGCGAAAACGGGCTATGTCAACCCAGGCACTGGGCTTGGCGCACATGTTCGTTCTTCCCTTGAGAACATGGATGTGCCAAGTGAACTTGATTTCGAGGGGCGGTTGTATCGGCAGCGGGTGGAAGTGGCCCACGAATCGAGAGCAACAGTACTCGCTATCGTCAAGGACTCGGCGAACTCTGCAGGCTGGTAAGGCTGTAGTTCCCTTGAGTCGCCCTCAGGCGTCTGCACTAGAGTGGGGGAAGGAGCCGGTTCCCATCTGTAAGTTGCCTCGGGGTCTGAGCGGTCAATAGGGCGTGACCCGTTACAGATGGCTCAAAGGGGCAGGGATGTGGTGGAGGCGCACCAATCTCTACAGGAATACGATAGGACCTGAGCGAAGGTGTTGTATCGCTTGAAGAGCAAGGGAGGAAGCTTGAATCCAGACAGGGACTACGAGACCATCGCAAACACAGATTGGTGATAGCCGATTCAACAGGCCAGTACTAGTGGGCTAACCAGTTAGAATTCCCGACCTTGAATGATAAAGTTGACAAGAGGTTTGGCACAGTTCACCGATGCGAGCATGACCTGCAGGCATGGCTGACCACAACTACTTCGCGAATCTGATCTGGCAGATCGCTGACCTTCTGCGCGGCCCCTACCGACCGCCGCAGTATGAGAGGGTCATGCTGCCCATGACGGTGCTCCGTCGGTTCGAGTGCGTGCTCGCCCCCTCCAAAGCCAAGGTCCTAGCCGAATACGCGAGGCGCAAGGCAGGCAAAGTTAAGGGCGAAGCCTTGGATCAGCGGCTAAACAGGGCAGCTGGCCAGCGCTTTCACAACCGTTCTCGTCTCAACCTCTGGAAGCTGAAGGGCGATCCGGACAACATCGAGCGGCACCTAGTCAGCTACATCAACGGATTTTCTCAGAACGTAAGGGACATATTCGAATTTTTTGAATTCGAGAACGAGATCGAACGGATGCGCGAAGCGAACATCCTCTATCTCGTGGTTTCCAAATTCTCAGATGTCGACTTGCATCCCAAGACGGTTCCCAATGATCAGATGGGGCTGATCTTCGAGAACCTGATCCGCCGTTTCAACGAATTAGCCAACGAGACCGCAGGCGACCATTTCACTCCGCGCGAGGTAATCCGGCTAATGGTGAGCATCCTGTTCATCGAAGACGATCAGCTGCTCGCAACGCCTGGTGCCGTCCGCAAGCTGCTCGACCCAGCGTGCGGCACTGGGGGCATGTTAGCGGAGGCCCAGAACTACCTCCGTGAGCACCACCACGGGGCGAAGTTGTTCGTCTACGGCCAAGACTACAACAAGCGCGCATACGCCACTGCAGCGTCCGACATGCTGATGAAGCACGTGGACCACAACGGCTCCGGAGACAATATCCGCTTCGGCGACAGCCTGACCGAAGACCGGTTCAGGGGGGAGACGTTCGACTACTTGCTGACCAACCCGCCATTCGGAGTGGACTGGAAGAAGCAGCGGAAGGAGATCAGACAGGAGTCCGACACGGACAGATTCGACGGCCGCTTCGGTGCTGGCCTGCCGCGCGTAAACGATGGTTCGCTGCTCTTTCTACAGCATATGTGGGACAAGCGCGAACCCGTTCTTCCCAAGGAGCACAAGCACGGCTCGCGTCTCGCAATTGTCTTCAGCGGTTCGCCGCTCTTCACCGGCGGTGCGGGATCGGGCGAGAGTGAAATCCGCAGGTGGTTCATAGAGAATGATTGGCTTGAGGCCATCATTGCCCTACCCGAGCAGATGTTCTACAACACCGGCATTGGCACGTACATCTGGATCGTCACCAATCGCAAGGAAAGGCGGCGCGTGGGCAAGATCCAACTCCTCGACGTGCGTGACGCTTGGACCGCGGGCGGCAGTGAGGAGAACAAGCGGAGCCTCGGCGACAAACGCCGCCACCTTTCTAGGAAACAGATCGAGGAGACGGTGCTCACCTACGGGCGCTTCGAGGACAACGACCGATCAAAGATTTTCGATAACGAAGACTTCGGCTACACTCGCGTCACCATCGAGCGGCCCCTGCGCCTGCGCTACGAAATGAGCATAGATGGCAAGGCTCGCTTTCTCGATGTCTGTCCCCACCTTCTCGACGACGTGCAGGCTATTGACAAGGAGCTGGGGCGGAAACCTATGCTCGACTGGAACGCGGTATGGAGCCGTGTCGAAGACTTGCTTCATTCGCGCCAATCGCATTGGAAGGCACCGGAGAAAAGCCTCTTTCGCCACGTCTTCACGGAGAGGAATTCCGGCGGCGAGCCGGTGATCAGGGGTGGGTGTGGAGATTGCGAACCAGACGCCTCGCTGCGCGACTTCGAGAACGTGCCGCTCAATGACGACATCGGCGCATATTTCGAACGCGAGGTTCGACCCCACGTGCCAGACGCTTGGATGGACCGCAGCAAGGACAAGATCGGCTACGAAATCAACTTCAACCGCTACTTCTACAAGTACGCTCCGCCTCGTCCTCTTGATGTAATCGACAAGGAGCTCAAAGAAGCGGAAGCAGAAATCATGAAATTGCTTCGGGAGGTGACCGAGTGAGTGAGCAAAGCAACATCTCTCGCCGTCGGCTCAAGTATGTGGCGACTGTCAACGACGATGTACTGCAAGAAAATACAGATGAAGATTACCTGCTGCAGTATATTGACATCGGCAACGTCAATTCTTCTGGCTCAATCCAAGATCCTGTAGCGTACAGGTTCAAAGATGTACCATCTCGAGCCCGAAGGCGGGTCCGTCACGGTGACATCATCGTTTCATGTGTACGCACCTATCTCCAGGCAATTGCACACATTAAGAACCCGCCTGCTAACTTGGTCGTGTCAACCGGATTCGCCGTAGTGCGGTCTTCACAGGAGTTCTTGAACCCCAACTTCGCCATCTTCGCCCTCCGAGATCCTCGTTTCCTGGCTGAAATTGAGAAACGCTCGGTGGGTGTCAGCTACCCCGCAATCAACGCATCGGATCTCGCTGACATTTCAATAAGCCTTCCCTCACTCCGCGAACAACATGCGCTCTGCGCCTACCTCAATCGTGAGACGACGCGATTGGAGGCACTAATTAGGGAAAAGCAGCGCGTACTTGGTCTGTTGGGCGAGAAGCGCCGGGCTCTCATCACTCGCGCCGTCACCCGGGGGCTCGACCCAAACGTCTCGTTTCGCAACTCCGGGCTCCAGTGGCTAGGCGAGATTCCTACTCATTGGGAGGTTGTGGCACTTCGATTCTTAGTCGATTCGACCAGCGGCGCTACACCAGACACCAGGAAGCGTGAGTATTGGGACGGAGAGATCCCATGGGTCACTCCGAAAGACATGAAGCAAGACGAGATCATCGACTCACTGGACCATGTCAGCGAATTAGCACTATCGGAATGTGTCCTGCGCCTGATCGAACGCGGTGCAGTCCTAATCGTCGTACGAGGAATGATCCTAGCCCACAGCTTTCCAGCGGCGGTGAGCGCAAAGCCAGTCACGATCAATCAGGACATGAAGGCTCTACGCTGTTGCCCAAGACTAACGTCGCACTACCTCCGCGACTGCTTTCACGGGCTTGAACAGCACATTGTCTCATTGGCAGATTCGTCTGCACACGGAACGCGAAAACTCGACAGCGAGGTGCTTGGTAGTCTGGGAGTCCCGCTCCCGCCGCTATGGGAGCAGGAACAGATTGTGGCTTATATTGGGGAAGCAACATCAAAGCTCAATGCCCTTCAATCGGCCATAGAACGTTCCATCGCCCTCTTGAAGGAGCGCCGGACTGCGCTGATCGCTACTACCGTGACCGGGCAGATCGACATAGGGGGCGCGGCATGATTGTTACAAGTCTCCAGCTAGCCAACCTACGCGTCATAGAGGCGGCAGAGTTCCACTTCCAGCCGGGGTTCAATCTCATTGTCGGCGTGAACGGAGTCGGAAAGACCAGCGTGCTCGATGCTTTGGCTGTGTGCTTGTCGGGCATCGTCAAGTACGCCAACGGGTTGCGCTACAGGGTACGGAAATTCTCTCCAATCGATTTGCGTGTCGGTGCCGAAGCGTTGACAATCCAATCCAAGGTGCAGCTTGATGGACGGGAGTATACGTACCTTGTCCACCAGCCGGGCGAAACGAGTGTTGCCGAAGAGAGAAAAGTTCGACAACCGGGGAAGCAAGTCTATGACACACCCGTGAGGTCAGAGTTCATCGGCGACGTACCATCTCGCTTGGCAGGATCCAAGGAGGGTCTACCGCTAGCCATGCTGTTTTCTACGCGTCGCGCGTTGACTACGGCGCGCGAACCGTCGAACATGGCCGCAGCAGGGGGGATTGCGGCAGCTTGCGCAGATGCATTCACCAATCGGACCCTCCGGTTCGGCGAATTCGCTGCGTGGATGCGAATGCAGCACACGTTAGCAGCGGAGCAACCATCAGCTAAGCATGTCCTTGCGTCGTTCGGAGCGGCAGTATCGAGGTTTCTTCCGGAGTACTCCAACCTTCGAGTCGACAACGGGCAATCGCCACAACTCTTGATCGACCGCAGCGCTGTGCCGCTGCCGGTAGCGCAGCTCTCCGACGGCGAGCGGGGAACACTGTCGATGGTGCTAGATCTGACCCGCCGGTTGGCGCAAGCCAATCCCACAATGAAAGATCCCGCCGCAGAGGCCGAGGCGGTGGTATTGATCGACGAGATCGAGCTCCACCTTCATCCCACATGGCAGCGGCGGATCATCAAGAATCTGACCGACACGTTCCCGAAGTGCCAGTTCATTGCGACAACCCATTCGCCGCAGATCATCGGCGAGGTGGAGCACGACCAAATCCAGATCATGGCCAATGGGGAGGTCTATCCACCGACCCACTCATATGGGGTCGACTCGAGTCGGGTGCTCGAAGAGATCATGGACGCCTATCCAAGGGCTGAGGACATAGCGGTACTGCTAAACGAGATTTCCGGGACGATTGGAGACGACAGGTACGATGATGCCCGTGAATTGCTACACGATCTGTCAAGCCGTCTGGGAGAGAACGATCCCGAGGTAACACGCATTCAGACGCTTCTCGACTTCTTGGCGGGAGAAGCATGAGAGCGATTACCAAGGGACCGGAGCCGCGGAGCCTGATCAAGCACCGACAAAACCCTGAATCCAACTACGACAACTACGCGAAGAAGGACGATCTCCGGCACGCGCTCGTTACGGAGCAGCACTGGCTCTGTTGCTACTGCATGAGTCGCATCCGCAAGGAGCCAACGACCATGACGATCGAGCACTGGCAGTGCCAAGCACACCACCCTAGCGAACAGCTCAACTATCGCAACCTGCTTGGCGCTTGTCTGGGAGGGCGTGGGAGACCGCCTCGTCACCAGCACTGCGACACACGGAAAGGAAACCGTGAACTTATGTGGAATCCCGCTGATTCAGCGCATCGCATCGAGACCCGCGTTTGGTATGCAGTGGATGGATCGATCCATGCGAACGACGAGAACTTTAATGACCAACTCGAGTCTGTGTTGAACCTCAATCTCAAAGTTCTTAAGAACAATCGAAAAGCGGTGCTCGATGCCGTTCTCGCGTGGTGGAAGCGCCACCGCGCTGTGCCGAGACATCGGATCGAACAAAAAATTGAGGAGTTCGCCCCAATCGATGGCCAGCTTACTCCTCATTGCCAGGTTGCGATTTGGTTGTTGAAACAAAAGCTCACCCAAAAGGCTTGATGAGCCGCAAGCACCATAACGAGACCATGGTCGAGCCTAGCATCGATGCGGACCGACGTCCCCCGGCCACGCTATGAACCAGATGTTTGGGAAAGTAAGACTCGCCGTCACCAGACATTTCTTTGCGACTCTAGGAGAGGAAGATCCACACCCGCCGGTATGCCAGCGGAACCGACTGTCACGAGCCGGGGTGGCACTATGATTGAAGCGTGCGACAGCCTCAACTAAGCGCCAATCATGTTCTTTAAGGCCGCCGCCACGGGAAAGACCGACAGACGCCCACGCAGCAAAGGCCACATAGCCCAAGCCCCCTTGGCAAGGCCACGCATATTCTCAAGTTGGGAAATCCGCAGAAGCCTCGCCAAGCATGGTTTGATGGAAGTGAGACCACGCTGTAGCGATTTCGCTACGCGGAAGCAGCTAGGGTCCAGTGCCGGATCAGTGCGATCTGCTCGTCGATAAGTCAATGTCTATCATCTGCCAGTCCGTTGCGCCGCGTTCCGAGTTCGAGTGAAGAACATGAAGCCGACCAGCGAAACCGCATTCGAGACCGTCATCGAATCCCATCTTCTGGAAAACGGCTATGAGCCGGTGGCTGGCGAAGAATTCGACCGCGAACATGCGATCTTTCCAGAGACGGTTTTAGCCTTCGTCCGCGAAACCCAGCCGAAGGAGTGGGCCAAGTTAGAACAGTTGCTCGGCGACAGGACGGACGCGCAGGTGCTCAGCGACCTGTGCAAGTGGATGGATGCAGAAGGTGCGCTCGCGACGCTCCGCCATGGGTTCAAATGCTACGGTCGAACTCTGCACGCGGCCTACTTCAAGCCAGCGCACGAACTGAATCCAGAACTTGAAGCCCGCTACGCCGCAAACCGTTTGGGGCTCACTCGACAACTCCACTTCTCGCCGCGCTCAGAGAAGTCGCTCGATGTCACGCTAAGCCTGAATGGCATTCCAATTGCAACACTGGAACTGAAGAACCCGCTTACTGGCCAGACCGTCGAGGACGCGCTGCGCCAGTACCAGCGCGAGCGCGATCCCCGTGATCCAATCTTCGAGTTCAAGCGACGCGCACTGGTACATTTCGCCGTGGACACCGAATCGGTACTCATGACCACGCGCCTGGCCGGAAAAGCAACGCAATTCCTACCTTTCGACAAGGGATTCAATAGCGCAGCCGGAAACCCGCCCGATCCAGCGGGGAGGAACTACCGTACCGCTTATCTCTGGGAAGAGGTGCTGCAACGCGACAGCCTGCTCGACATCCTCGCCCGCTTCATCCACCTGCAGGTCGACGAGAAGCGGAATGATCGGGGAAGCAGGGTCAAGGCGGAGACCATCATTTTTCCCCGTTACCACCAGTTGGAGGCGGTGCGGAAGCTTGTGGACGCTGCAAGCAGAGAAGGCGTCGGGCACAACTACTTGGTCGAGCACTCCGCCGGCAGCGGCAAGAGCAACACAATCGGCTGGCTTGCGCATCGGCTGGCGTCACTGCATGATTCTTCCAGTGAACGCGTATTCGACAGCGTGATCGTGGTCACAGACCGCATCGTGCTTGACCAACAACTCCAAGACACGATCTACCAGTTCGAGCACAAGCGTGGCGTCGTCCAGCGTATCGACGAGAGTTCACGCCAACTCGCGGAGGCTCTTGAGAATGCAGTGCCGGTGATCATTACGACTCTGCAAAAGTTTCCCTTCGTATCGCGCAATTTGCTCAAGATGGCAGAGGAGCGCGGCACTAATGGATCGGGGACGCTTCCCACCCGCCGTTGCGCCGTAATTGTGGATGAGGCGCACAGTTCTCAGAGCGGAGAGACTGCCACAGATCTCAAGGAAGTGCTAGGCGGCGAACGACTGCGGGAAGAAGCCCGTAAACGCGCATCCGAGGAAGGCCAAGAAGACATGGAGGAACTCTTTCGCAGCATGGCCAAGCGGGGTCAACAAGCAAACCTGAGCTTTTTCGCTTTCACCGCCACGCCGAAACACAAGACTCTTGCGGTGTTCGGTCGAGGCGGTAACCCCATGCACCGCTATACCATGCGCCAAGCCATCGAGGAAGGATTCATCCTCGATGTACTCAAGTACTACACCGCCTACGAGACGTACTACCGCTTGCTCAAGGCCTGCGAGGACGACCCCAACGTGGAGCGCAAGAAAGCGGCGCTGGCGTTGGCGCGGTTCATGAGGTTGCATCCTCACAACATCGCCCAAAAGACCGAGGTGATGGTCGAACATTTCCAAGCCGTCACCCGCCACAGGATCGGCGGTCGAGCCAAGGCGATGGTCGTGACGGGTTCTCGCCTCGAAGCGGTTCGCTACAAGCAGAGCTTCGATCGCTACATCCAGGAAAAGGGCTATGCCATCAAGTCACTGGTCGCTTTCTCCGGAACAGTGGACGACGATAAGATCGCAGGCAAGACGTATACCGAGCCAGGCATGAACCGCGGGATCTCCGAAAAGGAACTGCCAGAGAAGTTTGCGATGCAGGATTTTCAGGTATTGCTCGTCGCGGAGAAGTACCAGACCGGGTTTGATCAGCCTCTCCTGCATACGATGTATGTGGACAAACGACTCGCAGGGATTCAGGCCGTACAAACGCTGTCCAGACTAAACCGCCTGCATCCCCGCAAGGAAGATACATTCGTTCTCGACTTCGTCAACACACGCGAAGAGATCCAAGAAGCCTTCAAGGCATATTACGAAGGAGCGCAAATGGGTGAGGAGGTTGACCCTGCCCGAATGTACGTGATTAGGAGCGAACTGAATGCATCGGGCGTCTATCTCGACGAAGAGGTGGAGCGGTTCTGCAAGGTCTATTTCAAGCCGAAGCGACTGCAGAGCCCAGGGGATCATCAAGTCATCAATGCCGCGCTGGATCCAGCGGTATCGCGCTTTTCGGTTCGCTGTGACAAGGACGAAGAAGAGGCAGAAGACTGGCGTGGAAAGGTTCGGGCGTTCCTGAACCTGTACGGGTTTCTGAGTCAGGTGATACCGTACCAAGACTCGGACCTAGAGCGGTTATACGTCTTCCTCCGCCACCTTGCGGCCAAACTGCCTCGGCCCAAGAGCGGACCCGCGTACCGCTTCGACGAGGAGGTACAACTTGAGTACTACCGGCTGCAGAAGATCAGCGAGGGTTCGATCTCACTCAGCGAAGGCGAAGCGCAACCGCTCGATGGGCCAACGGAGGTCGGGAGCGGATTGGCGCACCAAGAAACCGTCGCTCTCTCTCAACTCATCGAGATCGTGAATGCCCGCTTCGGAACGGAGTTTAACCAAGCAGACCAACTTTTCTTCGACCAGATCGTCGAAGCGGCTATGACCGATGGCGACCTGATGCAAGCAGCAGCGGTAAATCCGGGCGATAAATTCGAACTCGTGTTTAAGAATCTGTTGGAAAATCTCTTCGTGGAGCGCATGGATCAGAACGAAGAGATTTTCGTCCGGTTCATGAACGACACGGCATTCCAGAGTGTCGTTACGAACTGGATGGCTTCAGAAGCGTTTCGTCGACTGAGGAGCCGTAACGTTGAAAGGAGCACGCAGCACACTCCCCCTTCCCCAGCTAGCGGCAATTGAGCAGTGTTCAATGAAATCATCGTCAAGACTACCAAACCGTGACAAGGATCGAAATATTGGCAGACCAGCCTAACGGCTAGAAGGCTGGGCGCCTTGTTTCCAGCAACATGGCAGCTTGATATCGCGTAACCGGCTTCGTCACAAGCAGTTAGCTTGCGATCCCCGGACCAACTTCAGCATAGTGCGCGGAAGCACTGTTCCACCTGCTCAGATCGCAAATCCAGCGAGACTCGCGATCACTCGCACTCTATCGACTCTGGGCGTTCACAAGGGACCAAGCACGGCCAGGGACATTGCGACGGAACAAACTCTCAGCCAGCAAGGCACTGCAACCCGTCTATCTGCGGTGTCACGCCAGCCATCTCAGCGATGCTCGGACGGGCGGTCGGGAAGTTCGACAGTAGTGTCGCGTACGATCTTGCCGTCCCTGAAGACCGTTACATATCCGGAGGTTTCGATGGCTCTCCTGCGGGCAATTACGGCTGCTCTTCGCAGTGCCTCCAATGCTGATGCAGAGTCGGATCCCGGTGGTCCCTTTGAAGTTGTGTCTTTCCTTTGCTTCGTCATGATCGACTCCCCTCTTCTAAGAGTATCGGTGTCTCCCCGGAATTGTCGTATACAGCCCATTCGTCGACGAGATTACGGTAAATCGTCTCGAAGTTCCGCCAACCTGAGTCAAATCGGCGACGGACAATCGATTCCGGAACATTGTGTCCTCCCTCGTGCACCCGGTGCCTGACCCGGTCGATGGCCAGTTCAGGGTTAGGCAACCGCAGAAAGAAGAGCTTGACCCAGTACCCCTGCTGCTGCCAGCGCGGGATCATGTTAGCGTAGGTTCGCCCGCTCAACGTTGTCTCGAAGGCGAAGCTCTCACCACTCGTCACGTACTCGCTGATCAGGTGCAGCATCACCCTGCCAGCCCGGATAGCCGCGGGTTCCGGACGGAACGGACTGATTCCCGCTGCGATGAGATCGGCGTTAATGAACGTCAGGCAGCTTGCTTCGTTCGGAAGGTATTCCAATGCGAAGGACGTCTTTCCGGCACCGTTAGGGCCAGCGACGATAAACACTGTCTTCATGCTTGGGGTCACTCCAGGCCTCCCCACAGGCTTCCGCCGCCCCGTAAGTGGAGGCTCGTGTGGTCGCACGTGCAGCGGATCTCATGCTCCGAATGGCCAATCGCCCGAACGAATTGCGTACTCATACCACACTCGACCGCGCCCTTCCGAAGCCGATGACCATGAGATCTAGTATCGCGTGCCTGCGATGCAGGCCCGATCCCATTCGTTGCTGGCGACTTCGACACTGACAGGGGCGACATGGCCGGTGACCTTGATGATCCTGCCCTTGGGTCGATGCCGCCACCAGTTCAACGGAAACCGGCACTGGTGGCACAGCCCCACGACAATCGGGACTTCGTATGGTCGCACCTACCGGTTGCGTGGGCTTGGGTATTCCGTCATGGTCCCGGCGCGGGCGAAAGTCCGCAGGTCGAGCCGAGGGTCTATAATCGCCACAGTCGCCCCGCATACTCTGGCCCGACTCGGACCCTTGCCCAAAGTGGCGGAGACGATCCCACCAAGGGCCGCCTCCGAACCGAGAGTGGTCCAGGCAAGGCTGGCAGGGGCAGGAGGACACATTCATGGCAGCGACGGGATCGGTCTTGGTTCTAGCAGTGGTCACGGCGTTTCTTTCGCAGCCGCTCGCAGCCCAGTTGGCGAGGGATCCCACGGGCATTTCCGCGGACCCCACCGCTGAACCCGTGGTTTTGGTTCCGCCGGACCCGGAAATGACTGCGTACATTTCTGGAAGGGTTCAAATGACCAACGGCGGCGTGGTGCCCAAAGAGACCGTAATCGAACTCGTGTGTGGCGGCTTTACTCGAGCAACCGACCAAGTCGGGCCCGAGGGTGACTTCGACATCGAACTGTCAGGCAGGGGCACTGGGGCCGTTGACGCCACGCAGCTTTCGAGCCAAGCTTTGGGCGTGCCCCAACCCAACCACCTCGGCGTTGTCAACATGTCCAATTGCGTCGTGCGCGCCGAGCTTCCGGGCTATGAGTCATCCCAGATCCAGCTCGGTATTCGATCAACGTTCGACAGCCCCGACGTCGGCGAGGTGTTGCTCTCGAAGATCGAAGGCGTTCTGGGACATGCCATCAGCCCCTCGATCGCCCGCGCGCCGAAGAAGGCCCTGCAGTCGTACGAGTGGGCACTGAAGCAGGTCGGCAAACCGCGCCCGAACCTCCGCAAGATTGCCGCGCGCCTAGAGTCCGCAGTGAAACTGGACCCAAGCTTCGCGGCAGCGTGGAAACTTCTGGGCCAGGTCCGTGAGGGCATTGGACTGCCCGAAGAGGCGCTGGACGCGTACAGGCAGGCAGTCGCTGGCGATCCGTATCTGTATCCCGTGTACGAGCGTGTCGTGCCGTTGCTGATCGGGTCTGGCGACCTGGCTGGCGCAATCGAGATGGGGGAGAAGGCATTGGGGATTAACAACCATCTTGACGACGTGAGATTCTATGTTGCCGGCGCATACCTGCGCACCGGAAAAAACGAGCAGTGCATCGTAAAGGCCTTGGAACTGGTCGACAGAGGGGCCACGGCCACCTATCCGCAGGCCCACCAGTTCCTAGGGTCCGCCTATGCGAACAACGGGGAGTTTCAGTCGTCCGCGAACCACTTCCGGCGCTTTCTCGAGCTCAGCCCCGATGCAACCGCCGCGGAGGCTGTCAGGAACCAGCTTGACGAGTGGTCAAGCCTGGGTGTGATCGCCCCCGCCAGCGAAGCGCGCTGATCCAATCCCCAGACCAACCCGGGACACAAGCAAGGATTCCTGTCCCGCCGCATTGGCAACAGCGCCAGTGGCTTCGGCCCATCCGGTAAGGAGGCACGATGCCCGCCAAGCGCACCGAGATTATCGGCACCGAAGCGGGGTGCTTGATCGACGCACCAAGCGCTAGGTAGCACGGATCCTCGCGACAACGATAGCAGGCCGCTCGGATCGCTCGGTGCCCTGACCGTTCCTCCCCAAACAGGCTCCGAGCCTAGCGTAGTTTCGAATTGATGGCCCATTCCGAATCTAACCCGACTCGGGGGCTCCCGCGAGGCCGAATAAGCCATAGAGATCCTCCAAGCTCAATCGCGCTCCAAGATCCACTGAAACATCATCGACCATTTCGTCGAACAGACGCTGCTTGCCCTCGAGGATTTCGTCGATGCGCTCCTCGATCGTCCCAACGCAACAGTACTTGAAGACACTAACTTTCTGTGACTGACCGATGCGGTGGCTCCGGTCCTCAGACTGGCGCTCCGCCGCAGGATTCCACCA